>OIWP01001485.1_pt1 | contig 28444 bp, 33 predicted proteins | sample 1587661 | NCBI WGS metagenome assembly OIWP01 (sample SAMEA3888899, study PRJEB22519) | human gut metagenome | biome: human gut; feature: human-associated habitat; material: faeces | place: Denmark | collected 2010 | reverse complement strand
ACAATATCGGAAAAATAACCTAAAAAAATTTGTCTGAAAAAGTGTTGACAATCCAATATTTATGGCAAGAAAAGTTAAATGCCGTAAATGTGGTTCTCAAATAGATCAAAAGACAGCTTTCAAAGTAGTAGTAGGTAAGGTTAATACCTACTACTGCAATGAAAAAGAGTATGAGTCAATCCTTGCTGAAAGAAAAGTAAAGGATGATATATATGAATGTATTAATAAGATATTTGGATACACTATAACAAATACGGCTATATATAAAGAAATAAACGCTCTTGTAAAGGTGTACGGTTATGAACTTATCCTGTCATATTTGCAGGAGAATTTTGACTATTTACATAATTTGATGAGTAGGGATTTTGAGAAAGAATACGGAAGAATCAGGTATTTTTCTGTTGTCCTAAGTAATAACCTTGCTGATTATAAGAAAGCTCAAGAGGTCAATGTGGAAGAGTCTGCTATCAGAGAAGTCGTAGTTGATATGCCAGAAATCCATTATAAACGAAAAAATAAGCGCAGAGCATTAGACGAAATAGAATAGGCGGTACGATAGATATGGCAGAATATATATCAGGAGTTAAAGAAAAATATCCATCTCAGTTGTTGAAGAACAGGATCGAAGTTGAGGGAAATGTAATTAGTTGTTTCTTTAAAGATATGTTATTGCTCGATGATACATGTTTTGACAGAAATGATTTTATAACAAGTGATGGAAGATTTTATTTCGCAATGCTTAATCAGCTTAGAATTAAAGGGTTTTATTCTTTAGATGAGGTAACAATTCTTTCTAATCTTCCGGAAGAAACAATTGAAATTTACGAAGATATGGGTGGTTGGGAAACCATTCAACATCAGATTGATATTATCAATACACAGAATTTTGATACTTATATTGATATTTTGTATCGTGAAAATATTATCCTTAAATTACATGATGATGGTTTTAACCTACTCAAAGAGATTGAAAGCAATGGTAAAAAGATTATTCCTCTAAAGATGTTTAGAAAAATGACATCAGAAGAAGTTACAGATTGGTATGAGGCAAGAATAAGTTCTTATGGAACTGGATATTCTAGCAAGATTCTTGAGGAAGAAGAGATTGACTTTGATGATGAGTTTATTGATTCTTGTGCAGATGGTGAAGAAAATGGAGTTCCGTTTGATATTGCCGGATATGATATTAATGGCGAAGAGATGAATTGTTTTCCTTTTTTGTCACGTCAGGTGATGGGATTACTTGAAGGAACTACAACTATGATGGGTGGTTATAGTTCTGCTGGTAAATCGACATGGTGGGTAACTGTATTAATGGCTCTTTTGCATTACGACAGAAAGATTTTAATTATCTCAAATGAGGAGAATATCAAGAAATTCAAAATCAAATTTATGGTTTGGTTACTTGGAAAACGTAATAGATATTTTAAGTTGACAAAAAAGAAAATGTCTTCTGGTGACATTAATAAAGAAAACAGACAACAACTTGCAGATGTGCAGAAGTTTTGGAGAGAAAATTATAAAGGTCGTGTCAAATTTATTTCTATCGTAGATGCAGATATGACTGTTGTTAAGAAGAAAATCAGAGAAAATGTATTAAGACATGGATACGATGTCGTTTTGTATGACACATTTAAAATCCAGGGCGGTGACGTAGCACAAGCAAGACAAGACCTTTCGTTAGTTATGGACAGTCGAGAACTTGATAAAATGGCAAAGAAATACAATATCATAATGCTCGCATCTGTTCAGTTGGCAGAATATACAAAGGGCAAATTATTCTTGGATGCAAGTGTACTGAGTAATGCCAAGCAGATCAAAGAGCAGCTCGAAAATTTGTTCTTAATGAGAACTGTTTACACAGAAGAACTTGATCCAAAAAGTAAATATTATTGTCATCCATTTAGACTAAAAAAGGTTAATGATAAATGGATTGAGGAAGAATACAATCCTGACCCTAACGCTGTTTGGAGGGCAATCTTTACAGAGAAATGCAGATCTGGTGCAAACTCAAGTGATAATGGCGTTGGATATCTTTTACGCTACGATGGCGATCATTGCATCTTTAGAGAAGTAGCACAGGCAAGATTCAAACACGGAGAAATTAGATAATAAAAAAGTAAATGAGGTACTAGGTGATATGCTTGAAGATGTTAAGAAAGAATTATTAAATCACCCTGATAAACTCAAAGAAGTATTGGAACATTTTGGTTATTGTAATATTGTCATTCGAGACAGATATATGCAATTCGGAAGAGATGAAGTCTCATCAAAGAAATCAATTGTAATCAATTTAAAAGAAAATAGATTCTTATATGTACATGATTATGCGAGAAATATTCAAGCAGATTTGTTCTCTTATATTATTTCACAGCGTCATGTTGAATTTAAAGAAGTATTAAATGAAGTTAAACGTGTTCTTGGAATTACAGATTACTTTGATTTCTTTGGTAAGAGAGGAATCTTTGGAGGGTTTTATGAGAGGGTAAGAAAAAGACGAACAGTCAGTGAGTCTAAGATTTATGATGAATCGATTTTAAATCAGTTTTCTCAATGTGGAAACATGAGATTTCTTAAAGACAACATATCACTTAGAACTCAAAGGTTCTTTGAGATAGGTTATGACGTAGAATCTCAAGGAATAACGATACCGATTAGAAATCAGTTTGGTCAGCTAATGGGTGTAAAAGAAAGATTCAACTACGATGTAGAAGATGGCGAAATAAAGTATTTTTATCAGAGTCCGTGTTTGATGAGCAATACATTATATGGATATTCGCAAAATTATGAATTCTTAACTGGTGGCGAAGTGTTGATATTCGAAGCAGAAAAATCAACAATGCAATGCCATACGTATGGAATTAGAAATTGTGTTTCTCTCGGTAGTGGAAGTATAAGCAAAAAACAGATACAGATATTGCTTGAGCTTAATCCTAAGAAAGTAATATTCATGCACGATGCAGGATATAAGATGGAATACATTATGAGAAATATTGATTTTTTGAAAGGTTATTCAAGGTTTTCTGAATTACAGATTGGTTATTGGGATTACTTTGATAAAGGATATACTGACAAAGTTTCTCCATCTGATATGGGTAAAGAAAAATTAGAGTACATATTAAACAATGAGATAAAAATGATCGGAGATGATGATGACGAAGAATTATAATATCTTAAATGATTGCAGAGGTATGTATGAGGAAGAAATTTTTAATACAATTCTTGAACAAAGAGGTATTGATGATATTGAAGAGTTTCTTCGTCCTACAGAAAAAAATCTATTACCATTAGATAGCTTGGTTAATATAGACTATGCTGCAAGAAGAGTTGAATTAGCTATTGAAAATAAAGAAAGAGTTGCGGTATTATGGGATACAGACACGGACGGTGTGTCATCCGGTGCTATTATCACAAGATATTTAGACAATTTCCTTTTTACCCAGGCAGTCCCTTTTATTGATGAAGGTAAGAAACATGGTCTTAAAGGACAGGATTTAAAGAAATTCATGTCATTTGATTTACTTATTATTGTGGATAGCTTGGATAATAGCGAAAAACAATATAAAGAATTAAATGATAATGGCGTAGATGTTATCATTCTTGATCACCATGCAATTAACTCAAAGATTCCGTATGATGATTATGCAATCTTGGTATCGTCTCAGAGGTCATATGACAATCCATATCTTTCAGGTTCTGGTGTGGTATGGAAGTTTTGTAAATATCTTGATAGCAAGTTTGGTACTTATTATGCAGACGAATTAATGGACTTAGCAGCATGTGGTTTGGTATCAGACATGATGGATATGACTGTTATGGAGAATAGATATATTGTATATCAAGGACTACAACAGATTCATAATTCTGCAATTAAAAAGATTGTAGGAAGTTTTCATTTTAATAGTACGGCAATTTCTTTTAGTATTGCGCCAATTATTAATGCTGCGAATAGAATGGGTGAAAATGAAATTGCTGTAAAAGCTTTTCTTGCAGACGAAAATAAGACGGTTCTTAAATACATTAAAGAATTAAAAGGTTGTAAAGAAGCTCAGAATGAAGAAGTAGATAGACTGCTTCCTGATGTGATTGAGCAATGTGAACAGCAATTACATAAAAAAATGATTACAGTTTTAATTGATACTCCTTATGGAGTAGCAGGATTACTTGGAAATAAATTACTAGAAAAATACAAACGTCCAATCCTTGTATTAAAGGATGTTGGCAATAAATATGCTGGTTCTATGAGAGCTATTGGAGTCGATGATTTTAGAAAAATATGCAACGACAGTCACTTAGCCAAAGTTGATGGACATGAACTTGCAGCAGGAATTCAAATTAAGAAAAACGATTTCGAACAATTCTTATCTTATATCGAGAATAATCTCCATGAATTAAAACTTGATACAACGGTTACTGTAGATGTTCAGATTGATGTATCTGACATTACAAGAAAACTAATTGATTACATTAAGCAGATTGACTTAGTGTCTGGCGAAAACTTTAAATCTGTACGATTCTTTATTGATGGAATTACAGATTATGAGATTGGTCAGATGAGTAATTATAAGCATCTTGTGGTTAAACCGAATGACTATTTACAGATTATTAAGTGGAACTTTAATGGATCTTTTGATGAATATGAAGACCATAGCATGATGAATGATGAATTAGAAGTCGTTTGCAGCTTGGATTCAGGTTTCCTTGGTAGAAAGTTTGTATTGAAAGCAGTGTGTGATGAAATTGGAGAGACTTGTTAATGAGAAGAAATAAGTTAATTGAAGAAATAATTCCTACATTAAACTTTAAATTTCCATATGAGATAAATGATTATTGTGAAAATCTATACTTTGAAAACTATCATTGCCATAAGGATTTTAGTAATCCAACTATTGCAGACAGTGGTGAATCTATTGAGAATTACGCTGATAGATGTCATGAGTTGAAAGCAAAATGTTTATTTTCTGGTGAACACGGCAATCAAGGGAATCATTTTCATGTATACACCGTAGCAGAAAAAGAAAAATTAAAATATAGACATTCAACTGAAGCTTATTGGGTTAAAGATAGACATGAAAAAGATAGGACAAACTGTCATATTGTTTTAGTTGCAAAAAATGCAGAAGGAAGACGAGATATCAATTACGCCTTATCTATGGCAAATATTGACGGATATTATTACAGACCACGTATTGACTTGGAATTATTAATGAATATTCCAAAAGATAATGTAATTGTTACGTCTGCATGTATTGCCGGATGGTGGTATGATGACGCTTCTGATGTTTGGCTAAAGATACATGAACATTTTCAAGACAATTTTTTCTTTGAAGTACAGACAAATAATACTGATCCGCAGAAAAGATTGAATGAACGAATTCTCAGATTGTCTGAAAAAAATGGAATAGATATAATAGCAGGACTAGATAGTCATTATATCAATGATGTCGGAGAAGTAAAAAGAGACCAGATTTTAAAATATAAAAAAGTAACATATCCTGAAGAACAAGGATGGTTCATGGATTATCCAGATATGTTAATGGGTCTTGAAAGATTCGCAAATCAAAATGTATTGGATGAAAAATTGGCGTTAAGAGCATTCATGAACACTAATGTTTTTGTAAATGAATGTGAAGAAATTGTATTAGATAGAAGTTTTAAAATTCCTAGTATGTATAAGGATAAGACATATAAAGAAAAATGTAAGATTTATATGAACGACCTTAATAAAGCATATTCAAAAGAAAAAATCAAATCAAAAGACCGAGCAGATGGAATTAGATACGAAGCAAAAGAAGTAATGAATTCTGGTGTTGTAGACTATTTCTTGACAAGTAAAAAAATAGTAGAAGATGCGATCAATAATGAAGGTGGTATTCTTACTACAACATCAAGAGGAAGTGCTGCTTCATATATCACTAATAAATTAATCGGTCTTACAACTGTCGATAGATTCAATTCTGATATCCCAATTTATCCTGAAAGATTCCTTACAAAAGAACGTGTAGATGCTGGAATGATGCCAGATATTGACTTAAATATTTCAGACCAAGAACCATTTATTACAGCTACAAAAAAATTACTTGGAGAATATGGTTGTATGCCACTTATGGCAGTAGAAAAGCTTAAGAAAAAAGCAGCATGGCAATTATACGCAGGTGCAAATGATGTAGAACCTGCTATGGCAACTCAGATTTCTAAATACATAGATAAGTATGAAGATGCATTGAAATATGCAGAAGAAGAAGAGAAAGAATTTATCAATGTAGAAGATTACATTCCTGAGAAGTATATTGATCTATTTAGAAAGAGTAACGATTATCAAGGAATTACAATTAATTTAAAAGTACATGCTTGTGGAAACTTAATTTTCGATGGAGATATTAGAAGAGAAGTTGGTCTCATAACTGCAATCTCTAAAACCACTGGGAAACGTACACTGTGCGCTTGCGTAGAGGGCGGAGTATTAGATGATTTTGGTTATGTTAAAGAAGATTTTCTTATTGTAGACAGTGTATCTCTAATTCATAAATGCTTTAAAGCAATTGGAAAAGAAGTACCATCTTTCGAAGAACTTAGGGAAATGATTAAAGATGATAAACCGACATGGGATATCTACGAAAAAGGTATTACTTGTTGTGTAAATCAGTGCGAGAAAGCATCTACTACAAATAAAGTTAAAAAATATAAGCCTAAGACATTAGCTGAATTATCTGCATTTATTGCTGCAATTAGACCAGGATTTGCATCTCTGCTAAACAGATTTCTTAATCGATCCGAATATACAACAGGAGAAGAAAAGATTGATGAGTTGTTGAATGATACAGCACACTTTATGTTGTATCAGGAATCAATTATGAAAGTTCTTTCGTTTTTAGGAATGAAAATGGGAGATACATATGGTGTTATTAAATCTATTTCTAAGAAGAAATTAAAAGGTGAAAAGAAAGAAAAGCTTCTTATTGAATTGAAAAAAGATTGGGAAAATGAATTTGGTAACTTAGATAATTTTTCAAATGTATGGAGTGTAATTGAGGATTCAGCTCGTTACGCATTTAATTCCCCTCATGCGTATTCGATGGCTGGCGACTCTGCATATATAGCATGGTTTAAAGCACACCATACATCAACATTTTACGAAGTTGCGATAAATCATTACCAACAAAAGAATAAAAAAGACAAGATAAATGCTCTTATTGAAGAGTCTATAAAATTCTATGGATATAAATTAGGCGATTATAAGTTTGGCAATGATAATAGAACTGTTACGGTAGATGAGAAAAATAAATTGATTTATCCAAATTTATCAAGTGTAAAAGGATTTGGAGAGGGTGTTGTAAATACATTGTATGAATTAGGTCTAAAGGAATATAGTTCTTTTATTGACGTTTTAACAGCTCTTACTTCCAACTCAATCAATAAAACAATTATCAATAAATTGATCAGAATCAACTATTTTGACAATTATGGAGATGTAAATACTTTATTGCAGATTACTACGTATTTTGATTTAATAAACGGAATTAAGCAGATGTCAAAAGAAAAAGCAATAAAAAATAATATTCCTTTTGAATGTTTGAAGAAATATGGACATGAAACTGAGAAGCAATTCAATAAAATAGATTCTGTTGGATTATTAAACGAATTAGTTTCAAATATTGAATATAAAGAACTTTCTTTAAAGGAAAAGATTGACAATCAACATGAAATTCTTGGAATTATAAATATTGTAGATCCTGAAACAAATAAACGAATGTATTACGTGTCTGAGCTAGAAGAGTTAAAAACTGTCACAAACATTACTCTTTATGAAATCTATAGCGGTAAAACACGTCAAGTAAAAATGTGGACTAATCAATATAATAAAGAACCTTTTGATGAAACTGATATCTTATACATTATTTCCCTTGAGAAAAAGAATAAAAAAGAACCTACTGGTGAAATTAATCCGAAAACAGGTAAAAAAATCTATGCCGATGTACCAGATAAATTTGAATATTGGCTCAAGAAATTCATAGTAAAGGAAAGTTTAGAAGATGATAGATAATTTTAAGTATACAGATAAAGAAGTTAATGAATTGATTTCTTCTATGGTTATTCTTGTAGACACGAGGGAACAAAAGTGCGACCACATTTTAGATTATTTCGATAAGAAAAAGATTAATTACAAGAAGAAAGCTCTTGATTATGGGGATTACAGTTTTGTTATCCCCAAGAATGAAAATCTGTCAATACCAAGAGACTTGTATTTCAATCGAAAAGTTTGCATTGAAAGAAAAGGAAGTCTTGAAGAAATCAGTGGAAACTTCACAAATGGTAGAGATCGATTCGAAAAAGAATTAAGTCTTGCGCCAAAAACAAAAGTATTACTGATAGAGAATGCTGATTATGGTGATGTTGCATGTGGTAATTACACTACGCAGTACAACAAAAAATCATTCATAGGTTCTCTTCATAGCTTTTGGTTTAAATATAACATACCTGTATTTTTCATGAAGGAGAATAAATATTCAGGAGTATTTATCAGAATGTACTTTGAATATTACTTCAAAAATTATTTGAAAGGAAATTAGGTATGAATTACGAGACTCAATATTACAAAGGAATTCCATTAAATCTGATAAAAAGAAAATACGGAAACAGAAATGCGAAACGATTTGTAATTAATCATACAAACCAAAACGTATGGATTCCGAATAAACATCTTAAAGAAGATGGAACAATTAAATTTATGGAAGATATAGATTATGTATTTAGAAAATCGATACGACAATTAGAATTGGCTGGAATTACTCAACCAATTATAGGTATTAAAAGACGAACAATAAGGAGAATAAATGAATAAAGTAAAAGTTTTCGAGAAACTTCTAACAAAGTTTGAAACAGAAGAGATTAAAAGTTATTGCGAAGATATGATTAATGATATTCCAGATTATATCTTCATGATCCCAAGTAGTACATCACTTAAATATCACAACGCAACACAGTGTAAGACACATGGGCAGCTTATGCATATTCTTATGTTTGCTGAGATTATGAATTACATACTCGACTTGGAATATGTTAAAGAAAAGACTGATCCGGTTAAAAGAGATTGCTTGAGATGTACTCCAATTTTTCATGATGCTATCAAGTGTGGTCTAAATGGTTCACAGTATTCTTTACACGATCATCCTCTAATTGCAGGAAAATGGATTCGTGAGACAGTAGTTGAACATGATATTAGCCAAGAACTTAAGGACTATATTGCTAGATTATGTGAGAGTCATTCAGGCGAATGGACATCTACAAAAAGAAGCAAAGTAGTTCTTCCTAAACCAGAAACAGATGACCAGTTTCTTGTACATCTCTGCGATTATTTATCAAGTAGACCAAACTTAGATATAACTTATGAAGATGAATTAGACGAAATCCTTGGCGAAATCAAAGAAGATAGTATACCAAAACTTGATGAATATGTCTTAGATTTTGGTAAATATAAAGGACAGAAACTTATTGATGTTGCTGAAATGAATCCTGGATATATCAGTTGGGCTAAAGAAAACATTGGAAGAGAACCGATTAGAAGTTTACTGGAACAGTTATAAGGAGAACCAAATGATTAAAATTTCATGTAAAGAATACGCAGCAAATCTAAAAGAAGAACTAAAAGAGTTATGTGAAAAATCACCAAGACAGCGTTGCCTTACAGTAATTCAGATTGGAGATGACGCAGCAAGTAATTCTTATGTAAATGGTAAAAGAAAAGATTGTGAGTATGTTGGTATCAAGTTTAATCATGTACATATTACAGATTATGAAAATCTTGACGAATCAGACTTGTGCCAAATCATTAAAGAACTTGATAAATCAGAGGAAGTTGATGGAATCATCATTCAGCTTCCTATTCCAGACAAATACAATGTAAAAACATTGCAACAGTTCATTAGTCCAGAAAAAGATGTTGATGGATTCAGAAGAGATTCACTATATAATCCATGTACTCCACAAGGAATTATTGATTGGCTTGAAGCTAATGACATTGATTTAAGAGGTAAGTTAGTAACTGTATTAGGAAGAAGTGAGATAGTTGGGAAGCCACTTGTAAACATGTTGATTGATAAGGGTGCAACAGTTATTAATTGCAATAGTAAGACAGAAAAATATCATATGGAACATTTAATGATATTATCAAATATTGTTATTTCTGCAATTGGCAAGCCTAAGAAATTTGATTCTTCTTGTTTCTATGGTAATACCATTATTATAGATGTTGGCATCAATAGAGATGAATATGGCAAATTGTGTGGAGATATTAACAGAGAAGAAGTCGAAGGTCATTATGAAAATTGCTATGTAACTCCTGTTCCTGGTGGTGTAGGGCTATTAACAAGGGTTACATTGCTGAAAAATGTGATGAGATAAGCAGATGAAAGAATCGTTTCATTAGGAGGGAAATATGGATACATATAATATTTTAACGTTTATCACTTTTGTTGTTTTTTCAATTATCTTTGTTGTAGACCTAATTCTATGCGACAAAAAAGAAGTTGTTTGGAAAAGAAAGAAGCTAACAGCAGATAAAGCCAGAAAGATATCTAATGATTATTCTGAAGACATTGACTTTATCGAGAAAGAAATCAGACAGGCTGCTAAACAGAACAAAACTTCTGTAGAACTGACTATTGACAATGAGAAAGTAGTAAAACATTTCGAGAACGCTAAATTTGTTGTAACACACGTTGATAAATGTATCTACAACATTGATTGGAGTAATGATGAAAAAAGTAAAAGATATTAGAGAATATTCAATAGAAGAAATAATTGATCCTATAACATTGGAGGAAAATAAAAAATGGGAACAGTAATAATCACAAAAGACACAACAAAATATCCTATCACAATGATCGGACGATATGCAGGTATATGTTGGGGAGCAAATACATCTGACAATGAGAAAAATTATAAACGTGGTTTAGATTGTATCGAAAGTGAACACGGAAGAACATGGGAATTCCCAGACGTATATGCAATTATTGATGGGTATTCAGCAAGGGTTTTACGTGAATGGTACACACATGTAGGAGGTTTACCAACTAGATTACAAGCATCTACGAGATATATTAATTATTCTAAGGGTGAAGGATTCAAATATGTGACTCCACCTACAATTGCAAATAATAAGGATGCCTTGGCAGAATGGTCATTGATGATGAGTGATATTAATGACATGATTAGCAAATTTATTAATGTGTATAATATTCCGGTCGAAGATGCAACAATGGCATTGCCTATAGCATACCAAAGTAAAATGGTAGACAAACGTAATTTCAGAAATATTGTTGATATGTCAGCACAGAGAACTTGTTCCAGAGCATATTGGGAATATAGAAATCAGTTAATGAAAGATTATCTTAATGCATTAAGAGAATATTCAGAAGAATGGAAGACATTGATAGATATGACATGTAAACCAAAATGCGAGAAGGCTGGATTCTGTACAGAAAAGAAGACATGTGGAAGAAAGCCAAGAAAGGATGAAAATTAATGAGAGATCCGAATAGAACATACCCATTTTGCAGAGAACTAGCAATCATTTGGAGTGATAAATATCCTGATATGAGATTTGGTCAGCTTATGTATAACTTTATTGTTTGGTGTAGCAATACAAAGAAACGTGATATTTTCTTTCCAGAAGAAAAAGAATTTATGGAACTATTTAAAGAGTTTTGTGGAGTGAAAGATGATGAATAAAGTAGATAGAATTAAAGAATTAATTTTAACACTTAATAAAGCATCAGATGCTTACTATAACAGTGGTGATCCTATTATGACAGACTATGAATGGGATAATTTGTATGATGAACTTGCAAAACTGGAAGAAGAAACTGGTGTTATTTATCCGAATAGTCCTACGCAGCAGGTTGGATACACTGTAGTGGATAAAATTAATGAAGTGGAACACAATCATCCGATGCTTTCTCTTGATAAAACAAAATCTTCTGGTGAATTAATCAGGTTTGCAGGAAAAAATGATTGTGTATTATCAGTAAAATGCGATGGATTAACATGTAGTTTGGGATATAAAAATGGCAAATTGGTCAGTGCGGAGACAAGAGGAAATGGTGTAAGCGGATGTGATGTATTAACCAATGTTTTTACAATTACAAACGTGCCACATGAGATTCCATATAAAGAAGACTTAATTATTGATGGAGAAGTTGTTATTGATTGGAATACATTTAATAAAATCAACGAAAATCTTCCAGAAGATAAGAAGTACAAACATCCTAGAAACCTTGTATCTGGAAGTCTTACATTACTTGATAGCAAAGAAGCATCTAATAGAAATATGAGATTCATTGCTTGGAGAGTAATTAAAGGTTTTTCACATGAATCTATGTTTTTTGATTTGAAAGAAGCCGAGAAGAATGGATTTGAAGTTGTTCCAATGTTTACATATTCAAACAATTCAACTGACAAGGAAAACATTGATGCAATATTAGAAAGAATCAGAGATATGGCTGATGAAGAAAGTATCCCTTATGATGGTGCAGTTATGGCAGTTGATAATTATAAAATTGCAGAATCAATGGGACGTACAAATAAATTTTTCAGACATTCTTACGCTTATAAATATGAAGATTCTTTATATGAAACAGTTTTAACTGATATTGAATGGAACACATCTAAGACAGGCTTGATCAATCCAGTTGCAATTTTCAAACCAGTGGATTTATCAGGTGCAATTACGACAAGAGCAACGCTTCATAATATTACATACATTAAAAATACGATGCTTGGAATTGGCGATAGAATCCGTATTTATCGTTCCAACATGGTTATCCCAAAAGTACATGACAGTATTGATAAATCTGGCAATTTTACAATCCCATCAACTTGTCCTATCTGTGGAGAACCTACAAAAATTGTAAAAGATAATGATTCAGAAGTTCTCATGTGTACAAATGATAATTGTGCAGGTAAACTTCTTGGTAAACTTTGTCACGCTGTCAGCAAGAATGCACTTAATATTGATGGATTGTCTGAGGCAACAATTCAGAAATTCATTGATCTTGGCTGGTTATCATCAATTAGAGACATCTATTATTTATATCTTCACAAGATGGACATGTATAAACTTGAAGGTTTTGGAAGAAAATCAGTGGATAAGCTGCTTAGTTCTATTGAAGATAGTAGAAATACAGACTTGGTTAGATACATTTACGCACAGTCAATTCCTTTAATTGGACACACAGCAAGTAAAGCTATCTCAAAAATGTGTGATGGTAACTTAAATACATTTATTGAGCATATATCAAAAGATGCAAATGCTTTTGGAAAGATTGATGGTATTGGATCTGAAATGATTAAATCTCTTAGAAAATGGTGGGATGTAAATTGTTTAGAGTTTGTAGATACAGCAACAATATTTACATTTAAGAAGAAAGAAACTGTACAATCATCTGGATCAGATTTGTCCGGCAAGGTATTTGTCATCACAGGAAGCCTTACTCATTTCAAGAATCGTGATGAAATGAAAGAAAGAATTGAAAATCTTGGCGGAAAAGTGTCTGGTAGCGTATCTGCTAAAACAACTGCATTAATCAATAATGATATCGAATCTACTAGCAGCAAGAATAAGAAAGCAAAACAGTTAAACGTTCCGATCCTTACAGAGAATATGTTTATGGAGATGTATTTATCATGACTTTAGAAAAAATTATTGAGCAGAGAGACTTAAAAGAATTCCATCCAATCATTTGTACAAAAAGTAAGTTAAGCTATGGCGAAATCCTTACTCCAAAATACATTGATGTTAAAGAGTATTTATATGATGATGAATCAGATCCAGAACTTAATACGTGGGTTGACGTTGAAGGAATTGAATATGGATGGATATGGTGTCGTAATAAAATTCGTAGTAAATTTAAAATATTACAACGAAGGGCAATTAGAAAATTTGCAATGGACATTCTTGACTCAGTTCCAAATAATACTCCAATTCTTCGTTATGATGCTGATGGAATACAGTATTTTGGTTTTATAACAGAGGAAGGTAAATGCTACACACAAATCAGAGTAAGTGATAGAGAATTAAAATGGGAGTAGTGTTAGTATGATTTATGTAATTATTGGACGCACAGCCAGTGGGAAAGACACGATTGTGTCAAAACTAATCAAATCTGGTTATAAACGTATTGTAACTTACACAAGCAGACCAATGCGTAAGAAAGAAAAGAATGGTGAGACTTACCACTTTGTAACAAAAGAAGAATTTGAAGGATTGATTCAGAGTGGATTCTTCGCAGAGTGGAGGTCTTACGACACTGTAGATGGTGTTTGGTATTATGGATCATCAGTAGACAGCTATGATACAGACGAAGATAGAATCATCATTTTAAATCCGGATGGGTTTTCAAAAATTAAAAATATCTTAGAACCTGAAAAGGTCAAATCAATTTATGTATATTCAAACATAAAAACAATCAGAAACAGATTAAAAAAACGTGGAGATAAGAAAGAAGAAGCTGAAAGACGCATTGAGCATGACTTAATTGACTTCAAAGGGCTTGAAAATGAAGTAGATAAGATCGTGTACAACAACGAAGATAACGACATTGACGATGTGGTTCAGAAAATTCTTTCTTACATAACAGAGAATAAGTAAGTGGAGGAATAGTTAATTGATACCAACGACAACACAATTAGCTAAAGACTTGCATAACTTAGGTGACAATTTTGTAATTGCAGTGGATGAAGATGGTGTGGAATACATCATCGATTCCATTGGTAAAGCGTGTAGACATTATGATAACCCATACGAATATTGTTCAACACTTAAGTTAAAGAGAGCAAGTTCTGGCTGTATTAAAAGATAGGAGAATATAGAAATGTATATTAATTTTGCAACAGTTAATGACGTGGCATTGTTCACAACAACGTGTGATAAATATGATGAAGATATAGATATTTATTTCGGTCACATGTGTTTTGATGCAAAATCGCTTGGAGCTAATATGAATCTTATTGGCAAAGATGCAAAGGTTGTTATTCATACAGACGATGAGTCTGTGGAGAATAAATTTAAGGAGGATGTTAATTTATGGATTGTAAAGAAAGGGTGATTAAAAATGTGGATTCTATTAAATGATACCACAGAGTTGGTTGCATTTAGGAATGGTGCAAGATTCTTTGACGGAACGATCGAAGTGCAGCAGGGCAGATATATTGTAGATGCCAAGAGTACACTTGGTCTGTTTAGTCTTGATCTTTCTAAACCTGTAGATGTGACTATTACATGTGACAGTGAGAGAGTAAAAGATAATTTCTATAATTATGTCAAGAAGTGGAGTGTAGAAGATGGCATTTAGATATTCTGCATATAATACAACAATTTTCAATTGTCCATGTAAATGCTGTTTGACGTGGGAAGAATGTAAAGTTATACCACCATCAAAATGCCAAGGAATATTGGATACGTACATTGGTTACTACGAGAATAAGAGAAAAATAACAAATCGAATAAAGTATTCTGAAACAAAGAAATCTAAAGCTATCCGTGAAAAACTTGAGAAAGATTCAAAGGATATTGAGAAATTAATTCTGCAATTATCAAAAGATGGATGCAAAAACGACAATAATGAACTTGTTTTTCTCACGTCCAGATATTCATACATAAAAGAATTACTTAAAAAATATTGGAAAGATGGTGAGAAAAATGAGTAGACCTAAATTGTTCTTAGATTTTGACAATACAATCGTAGATACAATTGCAGCAGTTGTGTCTCTATACAATGAAGATTACGCATCTCATGAAGATTTTGTTCAGGTTGATCCTAAAGATGTCACAAGCTGGGAATTTACTGAATGCAATCTTGCTACATATGAAGAAATTGACAGGTATTTTGGTGATGAAAGATTCTTTCAAAGAGTTAAATTGTATCCAAGTGCAGGACAAGTTCTCCGTTCATTATCTCATAAGTATGATATTACTATTGTCTCACATGGGTATGCTAGTAATTTGAGACTAAAAGAAGAATGGGTAAAAGATAAACTGTTCAAAGAAATCTTCGACAATAGCTGTAATGCTGAATTTATTGGTGTTGATTGGGAGACACATAATGACAAATCTCATGTAGACATGTCTAATTCTATTTTCGTAGATGATTCTATCAGAAATCTCGAAACAAGTAGTGCAAAATATAAAATCTTATATGGAGAATATATGGATTGGAACAATACAAATATTGAGTTTATTCGCTGCAAGAATTGGCTCGATTTGAATAATCAGATTTGTCTAATTGAAAGATTTTAAGGAGGTGTGCGAAATGGTAGTAACTAATTTTTTATGTTTCTTAGTTGGCGCAGTTGTTGGAGTCATAATGACATGCTTATGTAATGTTAATTATGATGATTCTCGTGAAAGAGAATGGAATGAACCGAAAAGTGACATGGAAGAATTCGAATTGGATGAAGATTTGAAAGAAACAAAGGAGGGTAAATAACAATGGTAAGAGTTATTAAAAGGGATTGCTCTGAAGTTGATTTTGATAAGAATAAAATTTCAACAGCAATCTTAAAGGCTATGAAGAATGGTAGTGGAATTGTCAAGCCAAAGATTGCAGAATCTATTGCTGATGAGATTGAAGAAGAGTGTAAAGATCGAGAAGAGATTGATATTTCTGAGATCGAAGCAATGGTATTTGATAAGCTAATTACCAAAAAACAGAGACTTACGGCAAGAGCTTATGAGGGTTATAGAAGTACAAGAGAATTCCAGAGAGAGAATGAGAATACAACTGATATGGAAATGGAAGAACTTCTTAGCGGAAAAAGTGAGTATTGGAATACAGAAAATTCTAATAAAAAAGCAAACCTTCTTAATACACAAAGAGATTATATGGCAGGAATTGTAAGTAAAGATTTATCAAGACGATTCCTTTTACCACCGGAAGTAGTACAAGCAAATGATGAGGGTATTATTCATTTTCATGACATGGATTATTTTGGGATGAATGCGATGAGTAACTGTTCATTAATCAATTCTGATGATATGCTTCAAAACGGAACTGTTATTAATAAAATCATGATTGAAAAACCTCATAGATTTATTACAGCTTCTACTATTTTAACTCAGATTATCCTTGGAGTTACTTCATTTCAGTATGGTGGTGCAACAATTACACTTACGCACTTAGCTCCTTTTGTTAGAGATAGTTACAATAGATATTATGGAAAATATAAAGCTAGAGGACATAATGAAGAAGACTGTAAAAAATTTGCAGAAGAAGACACTAGAAAAGAAGTAAAAGATGGCGTTCAAACGTTCAACTATCAGTGCAATTCTATGTCAAATTCAAATGGTCAAAGTCCGTTTTTATCAGTCTTTATGTATCTAGGAGAAACAGAAGAATATAAAAAAGAGCTTGCAATGATTATTGAAGAATTTTTAGAGCAAAGAATTCTTGGTCTTAAAAATGAAGTTGGTGTGTACACGACTCAGGCTTTTCCAAAGCTTCTATATGTTCTTGAAGAAGATAATATTCATGAAGATTCACCTTATTTTTATTTAACTAAACTGGCTGCAAAGTGTACAGCAAAAAGAATGGTTCCGGATTACATTTCTGAGAAAAAGATGAAAGAGCTTAAAGAAGGAAACTGTTTCCCAAACATGGGGTGTAGGAGTTTTCTTTCTCCTTGGAAAGATAAGAATGGCAATTACAAGTTCTACGGACGTTTCAATCAGGGAGTTGTTACACTCAACCTTGTTGACGTTGCACTTTCTTCTGAAAGAGATATGGATAAATTTTGGGATTTAATGGAACAAAGAACAGAACTTTGCCATAAGGCATTGATGTGTAGACATAGAAGACTCGAGGGAACATTATCAGATGTTGCGCCTTTATTATGGCAATATGGTGCATTTGCAAGATTAGAAAAAGGTGAAAAAATTGATAAATTACTTCACGATGGTTATTCAAGTATCTCTCTTGGATATGCAGGACTTTATGAGTGTGTGAAATATATGATTGGCGAATCACATACAGATTCTAAAAAAGGACATGACTTTGGAATTGAAGTTATGAAATTTATGAATGAAAAATGTGACCAATGGAATAAAGAACACTATATTGGATTTTCGATCTACGGATCTCCAATCGAAAATACTACATATAAATTTGCAAAATGTCTTAAGAAACGATTTGGTGTAATTGAGGGAATCACTGATAGAAATTACATTACAAATTCTTATCATACGTTTGTAAGAGAACCAATTAATGCATTTGACAAACTTAAAAAAGAATCAGAATTCCAATCATTGTCATTAGGTGGATCAATAAGCTATGTCGAGGCAAATGATTTGAATAACAATCCTGAAGCTGTTATTGAAGTCATGAAATATATTTATGACAACATTATGTATGCGGAACTTAATACAAAGAGCGATTATTGTCAAGTTTGCGGATATGATGGAGAGATCCAGATCATTGACGAAGACGGTGAACTTATTTGGGAGTGTCCAAATTGCGGAAATAGAGATAAAGATAAGATGAATGTTGCAAGACGTACCTGCGGATATATCGGAACTAATTTTTGGGGAAAAGGAAGAACTCAAGAAATAAAAGAGAGATACGTTCATTTAACTGATATAGCGGAGGAATAAATTAATGAGATATGCACAAATTCGAAGTATGGATTTGTCAAACGGAGAGGGCGTTGGAATTGCCCTCTTCGTACAAGGCTGCCATTTCCATTGCCCATCTTGTTTTAACCAAGACACTTGGGACTTTAATGGTGGTAAAGAATTGACAAAAGAAACAAAGAAAGCATTTCTTAAATTAGCAGATAAACCATACATAAAAAGAATTTCATTTCTTGGCGGAGAATGTTTGGCGAATGAAAATCTTGATGGTGTTTATGACGTTATCAAAGATGTAAAAGAATTATATCCAGATAAAAAAATATGGATGCACACTGGTTATACTTGGGAATCTATTTTCAATCCAATTGTAACTGACAATCTTGATTTAGAAAGAGATAGATTTATTAAACTCAGAAAAGAGATTGTTAAAATGACAGATATTCTTATTGATGGGCGTTATATTTATGAGCAAAAAGATATGAATTTAAAGTTTAGAGGTTCAAAAAATCAGCGTGTAATTGACGTAAAAGAATCTCTAAAACAGAGCAAAATAATTCTATATCTTGATTAATTAATTATGATGAGGATGCATTAATTTGTGTCCTCTTAATTAAAAGGAGCAACAAAATGAACGAAGAAATTAAACCAAATCAGCATCTATATTACGCACAAATTCTTCCGTCAGTTGGCGAATATAATGTATTTGAAATGATTGTTTGCACATTATATAAAACTTATTTTGCAGTGATGGAAAAGCCTGATAAACATCGCTATTTGCTCAATTATGAAGATGTTGGTAAATCCATTTTCTTTGACAGAAGTGAATGCTTAGAAAAAGTAAAATATGCTGAAGCTCATGGTGAAAAAGTAAGCAACGAAACATATTACGAAGAAGATTAAGGTGATAAAACTATGGCGAATAAAATATTAGAATACAAAAATAGATTCCGTTTACGTGTACCTATTTGCGAATCAACTCATGATTTTTCACGTAAACTAGATGGAACTTTAGAAGATATTGACGTTTATATTTCATGCAGTAATGGAATAAAAGTTTTCTATGCAGGAAAAGGAGTTCTCGAATTATATATTCCATCTCTACAAAGAGGACATAATATTTTAAAACAACTTTATTATGAAAATATTAATCCAGACAATGTAGAAGTAATTCAGAAAACAATAATCAGAGATGGTAAAGAAGTTGTAAGAACTACTTACAACATCATCAACAAAGATTTATATGAATCTGAATTAAAATCATCAAAATTTTTCTATGACATTCGTGAACTCGATTCAGAGACAACATTTAGAATTCACCAAAAAGATTTCGAAAAAGTAATTCCGATTATCAAACCTAAAACATCCGGTGCAGGTATTTCACCATTCAGTACGAAGAATTTACCTAAACGAAAGTATGAAATAAGTGATGAGCAATTAAGAGAATATAAGAGTATAAACGATTCTATTCCTAAGTCTGATAAATTAAAGCTCTCAAGAATTACGAGCGATTTTATTAATAATATTATGTCGAAAAACAAGCAATATAAGTCAGTTGACATGAAGAAATTAATGAGAAAAAAGATGCTAAGTGGTAAAGAATTTATTCACGAAGAAGGTTTCTGGAATGAATATATTTCTTATTTAAAGAAGAGATTAGGTGAAGAAAAATGAAACAATTAAAGTTGAGTAAAAAATGTAAGCACGAAGATTTAGTTGCGTATGGTTTCAGAAAACATGGACTGAATTACAATCTTTCAGTTCCATTATATACATATAAAAAGATTCCAGTTATTAGTGTAAATTTTCTCGTCTCATGTCTTGACAATTACATTGGTTATGATGTGATCGATAACAATTCTGACATGATTTACACAGCTTATTACGACACAAGTTTATGTGCAGAGAATAAAGTATTAGAGAAAGTTAAACGAAAACTTGATGAAATTTTTGAAGAGATGACTGAGAAAAATATTTTAAAAGGAGATAATGAAGATGCAGAGAATTGCTAAATTTAGTAAAGTAAGTTGGGAACAGTTTGTGAAGGATTGGAGAGAGGAGTATGGAACAGATGATGAAGTAATAAGAAAAATTTATTGTGGAATTGATGTACCAAAAAGAGCAACAAAAGGAAGTGCAGGTTATGACTTCTTTTCACCAATTAGATTTACATTAGCACCTGGAAATACGATTAAAATTCCTACAGGAATTCGTTGTGAAATGAATGAAGATTGGGTTCTCATGTGTTTTCCACGCAGCGGATTAGGATTTAAATATCGTCTTAGACTAAACAACACAGTGGGAATAATTGATAGCGACTTTTCCTTCTCTGACAACGAGGGACATATATTTATTAAACTTACAAATGAAGGAGATTATCCTATGGTGATCAAAGCTGGTGATGGTTTTGCTCAGGGAATTTTTCTTCAGTATGGAATCACAGAAGATGATAATGCTACTGATAAGCGTAATGGTGGTTTTGGATCTACAACAAAATCTGAATAAACACATGTAATAATTATTGACAGGAATGCATAGTATGGTACAATGATACTAACAAATGCATTTCTCTATGTCGCTGTGCAATCCAAATTTGCATTTTTTCATCAAAATTGTGTAAGTTATTTTTGCACTTTTGTCGAGCGTCAAATAAACGAAATAGTTTACAAAACAGACATAGATGATAGTGTTTTTGGGAAAATCTAAGAAAATGGTTTTAGTACCCAATTTTTCCTCTATGTTGATTTTGTAAAGTCCTTGAATTTAAGGGGTTTCCGAGGGTCAAAAACATAATGAAATACCAATTTCATTCGAACTCAAAATCCACATGAAAAAGTAAAAATAAAGGGTACTATACTTAGCAAATTGCTGGTTTAGTACCTTTTTGTAAAGTGCAAAAATTATTTACACAAAAAGTGCAAAATTAGATTAGACATTGACATAGAGATTTTCCCAAAAACGATTTTTGGGAAGAAGATGAAAATGCCGATAAAGCCCATGGTTGACACATTTTCTCGTTCCCAAAAATTTTCCCAAAAATGAAGAAAAAGTTCCCAAAAAACGATTTTTGGGAAAAAATAACCATTTTTGGGAGGTTTTATTTTTACACATGAATGCATTTGTTATTCATCAGAAACTGTATAAACATGCAGAGGAAAGGAGCAAATGCTATGCAGAAAAAGAATTACAAAGGTCGCTGCGAGAAATTAATAGTGCCAAAATCTAATGATGTCTGCCATATCTATAATGACATCCAAAAGTCTTATCTATTACAACTTCAAGATGATCCAAATATCAAAGAGATAAAATGTAATGTCCTTATGGTTGGATTAGAACTTGGAGAATTCACATCTGACTTTCAGTGTGTTACAACAGACAACAATCTAATAGTGCGTGAATGTATCTCACGAGATGCTATTGCTAAACCAATGACAGCAAAACGATTAGATGCTTCCAGAGAGTATTGGTTTCGTCACGGTATAACAGATTGGGGGATTGTAACAAATGAAAAATAAGAGCCTATTTTATAATCCAAAAACCAAAGAAATATTTCGTATATTAGACAGCAAAGATTCAGAAGTTCTTGTCATTAATTGTACAAAAAAACAAATGCCTTATTGGATAGAATTCGATTCAATTTCTTCCTGTTATCTAATCACAGAAGATGAATTACAGGACATGACTGGCATACACTTTCAAAAACTAACTGTACCATCAAAAGAATATAAATATGCTCAAGAAAGGTTTTCACTGATTTCAAATATCATTCCTGTCATCGGAAATAAAAACAAGCGTATTCAGATGATACGAATCATATCTGAAACAAATAATTGCAGTAAACAAACAATTAAAAACATCTTGTGCCAGTATCTTATCTATCAAAATATTGCTGCATTAGCACCACAAAAGAATATTGAAAAAGAACTAACAACAGATGAAAAAAACATGCGCTGGGCGTTAAATAAATTCTTCTATACAAAAAACAAAAACTCATTATCAACCGCTTATGTTATGATGCTTAAAGAAAAATATACAGATGAATACAATAACTTATTACCACACCCAACTATTCATCAGTTCCGTTATTTCTATCGTAAAACAAAAAAGATGGAAACTTATTATATCTCAAGAGATGGAATAAAAGACTACCAAAGAAATCACAGACCATTGCTAGGGGAAGGAATTAGAACAGTTACAAATGGCATTGGAACAGGTATGTTGGATTCTACAATCTGCGACATTTATCTCGTAAATAATAGACAAGAATTAATCGGTCGTCCATTAATGACAGCTTGCATTGATGTTTACAGTGGGTTGTGTTGTGGTTATTCATTAACATGGGAAGGTGGCATGTACAGTTTACGTTCTTTGATGCTAAATGTAGTTACTAATAAAAAAGAACATTGCAGAAAGTTTGGAATTAATATTGAAGAATCAGATTGGGATTGTAGTCAATTACCTGCAACATTAATCACAGACAAAGGTTCAGAATATGCTTCAGAAAACTTTGAACAGCTTACAGATTTAGGAGTATCTATTATAAATCTTCCAGCCTATAGACCAGAATTAAAAGGAGCAGTTGAAAAGTTTTTTGATGTCATTCAGTCACTTTATAAACCACAGCTGCTCGGTAAAGGTGTCATAGAATCTGATTTCCAGGAACGTGGCTCACATGATTATAGAAGAGATGCTTGTTTAACATTAGAACAGTTTGAGAAAATAATTCTTCATTGCATCCTATATTACAATACGCAGAGAATTATCAAAAATTCACCACTAATTGAACAAAATATTCCACCACATTCTTGTAACATATGGAACTATTATTTAACATATAATGATGACTTTTTGATAAGCGTATCACCACAGGATCTACTTTTATGTTTGTTACCAAGAACAAAAGGGGTATTTAAAAGAAACGGTTTAAATGTTAATAGTCTCCGCTATAAGCATAAGACATACACTGAAATGTATCTTGTCGGAGGAGAGATAACAGTTGCTTACAATCCAGAAGATGTATCTTATATTTGGCTCATTGAAGAGAATGGAACGTATGTAAAATTTGAATTGATCAATTCTCAGTTCTATGGAAAAGATTTATCATTTGTAGAAAAATATATGGAGTCATCCAAGAAGCTAATTGCAGAAAATACGGAAGATAATTTACAAGCAAAAGTTACGCTTTCAAAAGATATAGATTTTGTAGTTTCTGAAAGCGTACGTTCTAACGTAAGCACAAAAGATATCCGTAAGAATCGTCAAAAAGAACAGGAACTTACTCACAGAGATTTTGTAAAGGAGTATGAATTATGATTGATATGAATAAAGTAATCAAAGAACTTCCTGATATGTTGTCCGGCAAAGAACTAGAAAAAGCAATGTCTATTATTCCAAAATACGACAAGCAGATTCAGAAAGATGGAAATATGGCAGAACGACTTTTGAAACTATCTGACCTTTATAGTATTTATGTTCCATCACAAATGTCTACTGAAATTTATAGTAAATTATATCTTGGAATCATTCGTTCTATGCAGAAAAAAGGAAATAAATTAGCTGTACAACAATTCAACTCAACTTACAGAACGATGCAGAATATTAAAAACAAAACTGGCAATCAGCAATACGATGGAATCATAGGTGGGTCAGATTCCTTTACAATTATTGGTGCAAGTGGAATAGGAAAATCATCAGCTATTTCTCGTGCATTGAATTTAATTGACGCAAACCATGTGATAGAAATTGAACAGCCTTATACTAAAATACTTCCATGCTTAACGGTGCAATGTCCATTCGATTCTTCTGTAAAAGGATTACTACTTGAAATTCTTCGTAAAGTTGATGAGCAGTTAGGAACAAACTATGCACAAATAAAAAGATTCACAACTGATATGCTTATAGGTTCAGTTAGTCAAGTATGCTTAAATCATATTGGATTACTTGTTGTAGATGAAATACAAAACGTAGTCAACTCAAAGAATGGCAAGAATTTAATCGGATCATTGACGCAGCTAATCAATAACTCGGGTATTAGTATCTGTATGGTTGGAACACCAGAAAGTGAAATATTCTTTGAACAAGCGATGCAATTAGCTCGTAGAAGTGTTGGGTTAAAATATACGGCTTTACCATATGATGAACATTTTTGTGAAGTATGCAAGTGTTTATATTCTTACCAGTATGTAAAGAATATTACACAAATAGACAATATAATTATAGATTGGTTATACCAACACAGTGCAGGAGTCATCTCAATTGTTGTATCATTAATTCATGACGCACAAGAGATTGCAATCATAAATGGAAGAGAAGTGTTGGACATTAAATCATTGGATGAAGCATATAATAATAGATTGTCAATGCTGCACGATTATATTAAACCTGCTATGAGAAAGAAAACTATCGGCAATAACAAAACAAAGAAACAAAACAATATTACAATTTTGCCGATAGAAAATAATGCAGACATTCAAACAGATTTGATCCAGAATATTACAAAAGAATATAAGAAAGACGGAACGGATATTGTAGAAATACTGAGTCAATATATTACAGTCGAGGTGGTTTAAATGATTGGATTTATGCCTGAGTTATATCCAGACGAATTAATGTATAGTTGGATTGCTAGATATCATGTAAGAACCGGACATTATAGTTATCAGCAAACAGCAAAACATCTACTAGATAAGAAAGCAAATATTGTCTCAAAAAGGTTTTTGAACGAATACTCAAATGAATTTTTTGACATTATTAAAAAGAATGTTACAATAAAAGAACTAATTGTAAATCATAGTATGTTATCAACCTATATTAAATTTTTGCCAAAAGATAAGCGCAATAATCTTATAGAATCTTATGAAAATAATTTAAGATATAAAGAATCTTCAATTGGATTTAAGATAAGAAGTGATGGTATTAATATGCGATATTGTCCCATGTGTGTAAAAGAAGATAGAGAAAAATATGAAGAAACTTATTGGCACAGAGAACATCAATTTATTGGAATTAACGTATGTACAAAGCATAAATGTTATCTTGTAGATTCCAAAATGTCTGTAAAAAGTATTGACAGGTCTGAGTTTTACACAGCAGAATATGTCATAGAGCAACATGACCATGATGACGTTAAGATTTCTAATAATAAGTATGAGATAAAATTTGCCAAGTATTTTACAGAAGTTATAAATACAGAATCAAATAATGACTCAAATATCACAGAATATCTTAACACTGTATTATGGAATTCAAAATACAAAGCAAATGGATGTAAGGTAAAAGACTTCAACAAACTATATAAAGATTATTTTGAATTATGTGAAAAGATTAATGTAAGTATAATATCTTCACAACCATCATTCAGAGAGATATTAAAAGGCAAGTGCAGGACATTGGACATTTGTATCCTTGGAATGTTATTGAATATTTCGCCTTACGATCTTGTAAATAGAGTATTGCCAAGTACAAATAAAAAGGATATCAGTGGTCAAGTTATATTTTTAAGAGATGTAAAAAAGATGAGTTATAGTCGTATTGCAAAAGAATTAAACGCAAGCAAAAGAACAGTTGAAAGAATATATCATAACAGGAAAATTGAATGCGACTTTGATATTCTTGAACTTCTTCAGAATGAATTACCAAAGTTCTACAACGGACACTTGACAAATGGAAGACCACAAAAAATAACGATGGGTACGATTGAAAAGCAATTTGATATTCCACAAAAAATATTGATGAGCAATAAATTTTATCATAACGAAATAATCAAGTATGATGAATCTTATCCTGAATATTGGGCGAGAGAATTAATATGGTCTTATAATAAACTAAAGGAAGATAAGGCTTATATAAGTCAAAACAAAATAACCAAACAAACAAGCATTTTTAAGGATCAATTTATAAGAGCTATACCGTACATCTCTAAATATACAGATAAAGAAACTGCTGAAGCTATTGAAGCATTATTGCAAAAATCGTAAAAAAATGGGGAATAGAAGAGTATTAAATCTCAACTATTCCCCATAATATTATTTATAGAAAATTAATTTCTTGCACCACCAGAACCAAAAGAATATGACTTGCCACCGATAATTAGTGTCTCATCACAAGCCATTGTCCCATCATCCTTCAGATAGAACCAATTTCCGCTGTCTTTAATCCAGTGATTTTTCATCATAGCTCCTTCTGGAACGCAAGTCTTGTCCTTACTGTACCAGTACCATTTGTCATCACGCTTGAGCCAACCTTTGACCATAGCACATCCTGGAACACCACTAACCTCTCCACTTGATGCAAAGTAGTATTCGTTTTCTCCGTCTTCAAATCTTCCGATCTTTGCTGATCCTGTCTGATGATTGCCTTCCCATTCTGTTCGAAGATAGTACCAATAACCATCGATATTCTGCCAACCTGTCAACATTACACCCGAATCATCAAGATAATACCAATCGTTATCAACGTATACCCAACCAGTTCTCATTGCGCATGAATCGTCAAAGTAGTACCATTTCCAATTAATACTTCTCCAAGAATTTCTAATAGCATAGCCGTTTCCGTCAAAGTAGTACCATGTTCCACTAATTTTCATCCAATCGTTTTTCGGATAAGAACCATCTGCATTCTGATACCACCAGCCAGTGTCGTCTTTTACCCATTTCGCTTTTTTAGTTTGTGTAATGTTTTTATTAAGAATACCAGCAACGATTGCTTCTGCACACTTATCTACATTCCAAGCTGCCTTATCTGTTGCATTGTCTACGAAGCAACATTCAATCAATATTGCAGGACTATTTGTGTTTCTAAGAACATAAAGGTCTTTCATGTACTTTGTTCCACGATTTCTGATTCCAAGTGCAGAAGAAATATTTGCACAAATTCTATCAGAGATAGCAGCGGTATTGCTGTTATAGTTCTCAACTTCTACACCAGTTCCACCACCTGCATTCAAGTGAATAGAAACATCAAGATCTACTTTGTGTGCATTACATTTTCTTACAATTGCACTAAGGTTCTGTCCCTGAGTTCTTCCTGAATCATCAGTACAGTCATATACTGTATGCCCCTCTGCTCTTAAAAGTTCTATGACTTTGTTCTTAACTTTACGGTCTTCATTAACTTCATCAAGGAGTCCCGATGCACCCCTACAAACTAATGAGTGACCACCATGTACATTATAAGTTGCCATATAAATTCCTCCTATAAAATAAAAAAAGAGAGTAGAAATCAATCTACTCTCAGTTGATAAGTTCTATATTTAGTTATTTTGCTAATGCTTTTTCAACTTTCTTTCTCCAAAGTCTTGGTACATCTTCAAGCACCCAAGCATTTCCTGTCTTTTCGTTAATAACTTCGTTCTGAATTTTGTCAACATAGAAATTTACCATAATCTTATACCCCCTCTGGTGTTATTTCAGATACTACATCGCCAAGATCAGCGATTGCTGAATCCTGAATAGCCTGTCCTCTCTGAAGTTCTCTGATTGCAATATCATTCTCTGTCATTTCTGTCAGAGCAATTGTAACAACAACTTTTCCTTCTTCGTTTGTATACACATCTTCAAATGTTTTAGAAACTAACTTAAGATTTGTGTATTCACCATTAACCTGATCGTCAATCATAAAAGTAACTTTCTCAAGATTTCCATCTTTTAAGAAAGCATCTTCAATTGGCTTTAAAACCTCGTAAGAATCAACAGTGATTGTCACTGCACCAATACCAGTTCCTTCAGCAATTTCGTAAGTTGTTTTGTCTTTTAAAATAATTTTGTTCATACAAAAACTTACTAAATTTCTGATTATCTTTTCATAAGTTGGTAAATGCCGATATAT
>OIWP01001474.1_pt1 | contig 28571 bp, 24 predicted proteins | sample 1587661 | NCBI WGS metagenome assembly OIWP01 (sample SAMEA3888899, study PRJEB22519) | human gut metagenome | biome: human gut; feature: human-associated habitat; material: faeces | place: Denmark | collected 2010 | reverse complement strand
GCGACAGCGCCTGCTATGAAGCGATGGTGCTGATGGCGCAGCCGTTCTCTTACCGTTATCCGTTGGTTGACGGGCAGGGGAACTGGGGGGCGCCGGACGATCCGAAATCCTTCGCGGCGATGCGTTATACCGAATCCCGCCTGTCTAAATATGCGGAAGTCCTGCTGGGTGAACTCGGTCAGGGCACGTCGGACTGGGTGCCGAACTTTGACGGCACCATGCAGGAGCCGAAGATGCTGCCTGCGCGTCTGCCAAATATTCTGCTCAACGGTACGACCGGTATTGCCGTTGGTATGGCAACGGACATTCCGCCGCACAACCTGCGTGAAGTGGCAAAAGCAGCGATTACTCTGATTGAGCAGCCGAAAACGACGCTGGATCAGTTGCTGGATATCGTGCAGGGGCCGGATTACCCGACCGAAGCGGAGATCATTACCTCGCGCGCGGAGATTCGTAAGATTTACGAAAACGGACGCGGCTCCGTACGTATGCGTGCGGTATGGACGAAAGAAGACGGCGCGGTGGTGATTTCCGCGCTGCCACATCAGGTTTCCGGGGCAAAAGTGCTGGAGCAGATCGCTGCTCAAATGCGCAATAAAAAGCTGCCGATGGTAGACGACCTGCGCGACGAATCGGATCACGAAAACCCGACTCGTCTGGTGATTGTCCCGCGCTCCAATCGCGTGGATATGGAGCAGGTGATGAACCACCTGTTTGCCACCACCGATCTGGAAAAAAGTTACCGCATCAACCTGAACATGATCGGTCTTGATGGGCGTCCGGCGGTGAAAAACCTGCTGGAGATCCTCACCGAATGGCTGGCGTTCCGCCGCGATACCGTGCGCCGCCGCCTGAATTATCGTCTGGAAAAAGTGCTCAAGCGCCTACACATCCTTGAAGGCTTGCTGGTGGCGTTTCTCAATATTGACGAAGTAATCGAAATTATTCGTCATGAAGATGAACCTAAGCCAGAGCTGATGTCGCGGTTTGGTATTTCTGAAACCCAGGCTGAAGCCATCCTTGAGCTGAAATTGCGCCATCTTGCCAAACTCGAAGAGATGAAAATCCGCGGCGAGCAGGATGAACTGGCGAAAGAGCGCGATCAGTTGCAGGCCATTCTGGCTTCTGAACGTAAAATGAATAACCTGCTGAAGAAAGAGTTGCAGGCTGACGCTGAGGCCTATGGCGACGATCGTCGTTCTCCGCTGCAGGAGCGCGAAGAAGCGAAGGCGATGAGCGAGCACGACATGCTGCCGTCTGAGCCGGTGACCATTGTGCTGTCCCAGAGTGGCTGGGTGCGTAGCGCGAAAGGCCACGACATCGATGCGCCGGGATTAAGCTATAAAGCGGGCGACAGCTTTAAGTCGGCAGTGAAGGGTAAGAGCAATCAGCCGGTGGTGTTCGTGGACTCGACCGGCCGCAGCTATGCCATCGATCCGATTACGCTGCCGTCGGCGCGCGGTCAGGGTGAACCGCTGACCGGGAAGCTCACTCTGCCGCCGGGCGCGACGGTTGAGCACATGCTGATGGAAGGCGATGATCAGAAACTGCTGATGGCATCGGATGCGGGCTATGGTTTTGTCTGCACCTTCAATGACCTGGTAGCACGTAACCGTGCAGGTAAGGCATTGATTACGCTGCCAGAGAATGCGCGCGTCATGCAGCCGGTGGTGATTGAAGATGAAACCGATATGCTGCTGGCGATTACTCAGGCTGGTCGCATGTTGATGTTCCCGGTGAGCGATTTACCGCAGTTGTCGAAAGGCAAAGGGAACAAGATCATTAATATCCCTTCAGCGGAAGCGGCGAAAGGCGAGGATGGTCTGGCGCAACTTTACGTGCTGCCGCCGCAGAGCACGCTGACTATCCACGTCGGTAAGCGCAAAATCAAACTGCGTCCCGAAGAGTTGCAGAAAGTGACCGGCGAGCGTGGCCGTCGCGGCACGCTAATGCGTGGTCTGCAGCGTATCGACAGCATTGAGATTGACTCGCCTCGACGCGCCAGTCACGGCGACAGCGAAGAATAACGCTACCGTCCGGCTCTCCCTGTTAAAGCCCAGGGAGAGCCAACGTTAAAAATTCCCGTGAAACCGTTGTTTATTCGTGCGTTGCGATTAACAATACGCTTTTCCAGAGAGCCGCCCTTAACAAAGCCCTAACCTGATACCGCGTGATGAATCAGGTGACGTAAAATGCCAGGCTCTTAGGCCTTAGAGGTTGTTATGCTATATATTTTTCGTTTAATTATTACTGTTATTTACTGCGTTCTGGTCTGTATTTTCGGTTGCATATACTGTCTGTTCAGCCCGCGAAATCCAAAACACGTTGCAACGTTCGGTCATATGTTTGGCCGCCTGGCTCCCCTTTATGGTCTGAAGGTCGAGTGCCGCATGCCGGCAGACGCGCAGAACTATGGTAATGCTATCTATATTTGTAACCATCAGAACAACTATGACATGGTTACTGCTGCGAATATCGTTCAACCGCCGACGGTGACGGTAGGTAAAAAAAGCCTGCTGTGGATCCCTTTCTTCGGGCAGCTGTACTGGTTAACCGGTAACCTGCTGATTGACAGAAATAACCGCGCAAAAGCACACAGCACCATTGCTGCCGTGGTTAATCATTTCAAAAAACGCCGCATTTCTATCTGGATGTTCCCGGAAGGAACGCGTAGCCGCGGTCGCGGTCTGCTTCCGTTTAAAACCGGCGCGTTCCATGCAGCGATTGCTGCTGGTGTCCCGGTCATTCCGGTGTGCGTTTCCACAACCTCGAACAAGATAAAATTAAACAGACTCAATAATGGTCTGGCGATTGTCGAGATGTTGCCGCCGGTGGATATTAGCCACTTTGGCAAAGATCAGGTTCGTGAACTGGCAGCACATTGCCGCACGTTGATGGAACAAAAAATCGCAGAGCTCGATAAAGAAGTTGCTGAGCGGGAAGCCGCCGGTAAGGTTTAATCCGCGCAATTCGGGTTTTTTACAGGAAATGACTTCCTGCGTGTTAATAGCCAGTTTTTTATGGAGTTTATATGTCATTCAGTCGGCGTCAGTTCATTCAGGCATCGGGGATCGCACTGTGTGCAGGTGCTGTTCCGCTGAAGGCTAATGCTGCCGGTCAGCAACAACCGTTACCTGTGCCTCCGCTGCTGGAATCCCGCCGGGGGCAGCCGCTATTTATGACGCTGCAACGTGCGCACTGGTCCTTTACACAAGGCACGCGCGCACCTGTCTGGGGAATTAACGGCCGCTACCTGGGACCGACAATTCGCGTCTGGAAAGGGGATGACGTCAAGCTTATCTACAGCAACCGTCTGACTGAGAATGTCTCGATGACCGTCGCCGGGTTACAGGTACCAGGCCCGCTGATGGGCGGCCCGGCGCGCATGATGTCCCCGAATGCTGACTGGGCGCCGGTGCTACCGATTCGCCAGAATGCCGCCACGTTGTGGTATCACGCCAATACGCCAAATCGTACTGCTCAGCAGGTCTATAACGGCCTTGCCGGGATGTGGCTGGTTGAAGATGAAGTGAGTAAATCACTGTCTATTCCCAACCACTATGGCGTGGATGATTTTCCGGTCATTATCCAGGACAAGCGGTTGGACAACTTTGGCATGCCGGAATACAGCGAGCCCGGCAGCGGTGGCTTTGTCGGTGATACGCTGCTGGTCAATGGGGCGCAAAGCCCGTATGTCGAAGTCTCCCGCGGCTGGGTGCGCTTGCGTTTACTGAACGCTTCAAACTCGCGTCGTTACCAGCTGCAAATGAGCGATGGCCGTGCGCTGCATGTGATTTCCAGCGATCAGGGCTTTTTACCTGCGCCCGTTTCGGTGAAGCAGCTTTCGCTTGCGCCTGGCGAGCGTCGTGAGATCCTGGTGGATATGACGAACGGTAATGAGGTCTCTATCACCTGTGGCGAGGCAGCCAGTATTGTCGACAGGATCCGCGGGTTCTTTGAGCCTTCCAGTATTCTCATCTCCACGCTGGTGCTGACTCTGCGTCCAACGGGGCTTCTGCCGCTGGTGACTGACAGCCTGCCAATGCGCCTGCTGCCAACGGAAATCCTCAGCGGTTCGCCGATTCGCAGCCGTGATATCAGCCTGGACGATGACCCTGGCATCAACGGTCAGCTGTGGGACGTCAATCGTATGGATATTACCGCTCAGCAGGGCTCCTGGGAGCGCTGGACGGTGCGGGCGGATATGCCCCAGTCCTTCCATATTGAAGGCGTCTCGTTCCTGATCCGTAATGTGAATGGCGCGATGCCGTTCCCGGAAGACAGAGGCTGGAAAGATACCGTCTGGGTTGACGGCCAGGTTGAATTACTGGTTTATTACGGACAGCCTTCCTGGGCCCATTTCCCGTTCTACTTTAATAGCCAGACGCTGGAAATGGCAGATCGTGGCTCAATCGGACAGATGTTGGTGAACCCGGCGCCGTAATGCGCCGGGATTTCCGTTATGCCCGCCAGAACATGCGCGAGAACAGGATCAGAATGGGGTAAATCTCCAGACGCCCCATGATCATGGCCGCGCACATCAGTAGCTTTGCTTCCTCATTTAAGGTGCCAAATGTTGTGGCGGTGACGCCAAATCCTAGCCCCATATTGTTGATGCAGGCGGCGACGGTGGCAAAAGAGGAGAAGAGATCGTAGCCCATCAGATTGAGCGCCCAGATAAAAAAGCTGGTGAACAAAACGTAGAGAAAGAAAAAGCTCCATACCGAACGCACCACCCGGTCGCTTACCACGCTATTGCCCACTTTAATGTTCAGCAGGGCACGGGGATGCGCGAGCTGGTGTAACTCCTGACGGCACTGCTTGAACATAATCAAAAAACGTAGCACCTTAATCCCCCCGCAGGTCGATCCCACACAACCGCCGAAGAAACTGGCGCTGAGCAGCATGAAGATCGTGTGCGAAGGCCACTGCGCATAATCCGCCGTCGACAGGCCATTATCTGTCAGCATCGAACTTGCCAGAAAAAAAGCATGCACCAGGCTGTCCGTTAATCCGTACATGCCTGCCCGCCAAACTTGCCAGGTGGCGATCAGAGTGACAACCAACGCAATAAGCAAAAAGAAACGCAGTTCGGCATTACGACGAAAGGGTTTGAAGGTACGTTTCACGATAGCCACGTACCAGAGGGTGAAGTTAAACGCGGACAGCAGGGAAAATACCCCAGCGACCAGCTCGATCGCATGGCTGTTATAGAAGCCGATGCTTTCACTGCGAGTGGAAAATCCGCCGAGAGAAACCGTCGACAGCCCGTGGCATAAGGCATCGAAGAACGACATCCCGGTAGCCCAGTAGGCCAGAGTACAGATTAGACCCAGAATGACATAGGTCAGCCACAGCGTACGTGCAGTATCGGCAAGCCTTGGAGTGAGCCGTTCTTCTTTGAAGGGACCCGGCATTTCAGACTGATACAGCTTCATGCCGCCGATACCCAAAAGCGGTAATACCGCCACGGCGAGGACAATAACACCCAGGCCACCAATAAAATTAAGCTGGGCCCGATAGTAGAGATACGACTTCGGCATGGCGCTGACGTCGCCAATTACCGTTGCGCCCGTGGTGGTAATCCCGGAAACCCCTTCAAACAGGGCATCCGCAAAGGAGAGGTTTAAGCCATCGTCCATCCACATCGGCATCGCGCTGATAAACGAAAACAACAGCCAGAACAGGACGATAATAACGAAACCATCTCGTGTTCGCAGTTGAATACCCGCATGTTTGGTTGCCAGCCACGCCCCGCCGCCGAGGGTGAAGAAAGTCATAAATGTGCTGAAAAAAGCGAACAAGCTCCGCTCTTTGTTTAACAAAGCGATGGTCATCGGTGGCAGCATAGAAAAGCTGTAGAGAAGAACCAGAAACCCACACAGGTGAACAACAACCCGTAGCTGGGAAATATGCAGTGAATCGTTGAGTCGCAATGAAAAATCCCCCGCCGAAAAAGAGTTATCTCAGCTGGCCGGCATGGTGTTAATTATGATTGATAAAAATGAGCGTCGTAAAATTTAACAATTTATATAACTTTCTACTGCCCTGGTTCAGACTCCACTTCATTTCTTGTCGACATACAGCGTATAATCCCCGGCCTTTGATTATTTTTTTACCATTTTTGGAAGCATTATGAGCGCAATATCCCTGATCCAGCCGGACAGAGACCTTTTCTCCTGGCCGCAGTACTGGGCTGCCTGTTTTGGCCCGGCACCGTTTTTGCCGATGTCACGCGACGAAATGGACCAACTTGGCTGGGATAGCTGCGACATCATTCTGGTTACCGGCGATGCATACGTCGATCATCCCAGCTTTGGCATGGCAATATGCGGCCGTATGCTGGAAGCGCAGGGCTTTCGTGTAGGGATTATCGCCCAGCCGGAGTGGAACAACAAAGACGATTTTATGCGTTTGGGTAAACCGAACCTGTTCTTTGGTGTGACCGCAGGCAACATGGACTCGATGATCAACCGTTATACCGCCGATCGCCGACTGCGCCATGACGATGCCTACACACCAGACAACGTAGCAGGTAAACGCCCGGACCGCGCCACGCTGGTCTATACCCAGCGTTGTAAAGAAGCATGGAAAGATGTGCCGGTTATTCTCGGCGGCATTGAGGCCAGCCTGCGCCGTACCGCGCACTATGACTACTGGTCTGATACCGTTCGTCGCTCTGTTCTGGTGGATTCCAAAGCCGACATGCTGATGTTCGGCAACGGCGAACGTCCGCTGGTAGAAGTGGCGCATCGTCTGGCGATGGGCGAAACCATCGATCAGATCCGCGACGTGCGTAACACCGCGATTATGGTTAAAGAAGCGCTGCCGGGTTGGAGTGGGGTGGATTCCACGCGTCTCGACACGCCGGGCAAGATTGATCCGATCCCCCATCCGTACGGCGAAGATCTGCCGTGTGCTGACAACAAACCGGTCGCACCGAAAAAGCAGGAAGCGAAAGCGGTAACCGTACAGCCGCCGCGTCCGAAACCGTGGGAAAAAACCTACGTGCTGCTGCCGTCCTTTGAAAAAGTGAAGGGCGATAAAGTGCTGTATGCGCATGCGTCGCGTATCCTGCACCACGAAACCAACCCTGGCTGCGCGCGTGCGCTGATGCAAAAGCACGGCGATCGCTACATCTGGATCAACCCGCCAGCCATTCCGCTGTCTACCGAAGAGATGGATAGCGTCTTTGCGCTGCCGTACAAGCGCGTGCCGCATCCGGCGTATGGCGACAGCCGCATTCCTGCCTATGAGATGATCCGTTTCTCGATCAACATTATGCGTGGCTGCTTTGGCGGCTGTTCGTTCTGTTCGATCACCGAGCACGAAGGCCGCATTATCCAGAGCCGCTCTGAAGACTCGATCATCAATGAAATCGAAGCCATTCGCGACACCGTTCCGGGCTTTACCGGCGTGATTTCCGACCTCGGCGGGCCAACGGCGAACATGTATATGCTGCGCTGTAAGTCACCGCGTGCGGAGCAGACCTGCCGTCGTCTGTCATGCGTCTACCCGGATATCTGTCCGCATATGGACACCAACCACGAACCGACGATTAACCTTTATCGCCGGGCGCGTGATTTGAAAGGCATTAAAAAGATCCTCATTGCTTCCGGTGTGCGCTATGACATCGCGGTTGAAGATCCGCGCTATATCAAAGAGCTGGCGACCCACCACGTTGGCGGCTATCTGAAGATTGCGCCAGAGCATACTGAAGAAGGCCCGCTGTCGAAGATGATGAAGCCGGGGATGGGCAGCTACGATCGCTTTAAGGAGTTGTTCGATACCTACTCTAAACAGGCGGGTAAAGAACAGTACCTGATCCCGTACTTCATCTCCGCGCACCCGGGTACGCGTGACGAGGATATGGTGAATCTGGCGCTGTGGCTGAAACAACGTCGTTTCCGTCTGGATCAGGTACAGAACTTTTATCCATCGCCGCTGGCGAACTCCACAACCATGTATTACACCGGGAAAAACCCGCTGGGTAAAATTGGTTATAAGAGTGAAGACGTGGTGGTGCCGAAAGGTGATAAGCAGCGCCGTTTGCATAAAGCCCTGCTGCGTTACCACGATCCAGCTAACTGGCCGTTAATCCGCCAGGCGCTGGAAGACATGGGTAAAAAGCATCTGATCGGCGGTCGTCGTGAATGTCTGGTTCCGGCGCCTACGCTGGAAGAGATGCGCGAAGCACGTCGCCAGAATCGTCATACCCGTCCGGCGTTGACCAAGCACACCCCGGTGGCGCACCAGCGCCAGACCCCTGCCGCAAACAAAAAACGCGGGAAAGTAGCGGGACGTTAATTTGCTTTGCCCGGTGGTGAAATGCTTATCAGGCCTACGAGCAGCACAGTTTTGTAGGCCGGATAAGGTGCTTGCACCGCCATCCGGCAGAAGTGCTCAGTATTTATGCCTCACGAATTCTGGCCGCTAATGCGGCCAGTTTTGCATCATCCGCCCGTTCATGATCGTGTGATGACAGATACCCTTCATATTGCTCGAAAAATTTGGTCTGCCGCGACTCAATCGGTTTCCAGTGAGTTAGATCGCCAGTGCCGTGCATGGGGCTTAATTTGCTGTGCACATGGTCTACGCCGAAACCTTCGAAGAACATCCCCGTACGACTGACATCCGGGAAAGCCTTATCCAGTTTCTTAGCCACTTTTTGGGTTGCCATCATCAGGTCAGCCAATGCCTGCGGCGGCATATCGAAGGCATAGCTGGGGTAATGCTTTTTCGGGATCACCACGGTAAAACCGTCGGTGTTCGGGAAAATCGACAGAAAAGCCAGATGGTGCTCGTCTTCCCAGACCTTATGGCAGGGGGCTTTACCTTCAACAATTTGACAGAAAATACAGGTCATTCCTTTTCTCCGCAGGTAAGGTGATTCGTCAGGGCGCAGTTAGTTTAGTACAGACCCAACACCTTCCACCACATCAGACCTACGGTGATAAACACCGCCTGGTTAAACAAGCTAATGATAAATCCTGTGCGCCACCAGACGCCCGTTGGAACGTACCCGGCGCCAAACAGGATTGGACCGCGAGCGTGGGTGTACTGGGTGAGCGAGCAGTACAAACTGCTGGTGAAGGCCAGCATTAACGCCGTGGGGGCTGCGGGGATATTCAGATGCAGTCCGACGCCGAGGAAAACGGCGTACAGCGCGGCAATCTGTGCATTACCGCTGGCAAAAAAGTAGTGGGTATAGAAGTAGGCGGCATTCAGCAGCAACAGGACGATCACCCAACTGGTACCGTGCATAGTACTGCTCAGGCTATCGCCGATCAGATTGCCAAACCAGGTAGTGAAACCTAGTTTTTTCAGCTGGTTCGCCATCATCAGCAGCGCGGCAAACCAAATCAGCGTGTCCCATGCGCCTTTCTCGCTTTTCACATCTTCCCAGCTCAGAACGCCGCTTAGCAATAAAATGGACAGTCCCACGAACGAGGCTGTAGTGGCGTCGACGCCTAACGTATCGCCAAAAATCCACAGCACCAGCAGTACGCCGACGGTAACCAGCATTAGCCATTCGCCGCGAGACATACTGCCCATTTCCGCCAGCTCTTTGCGCGCCAGGTTCGGGGCATCCGGCGTGTGCTTTATTTCCGGGCGCACGATCCAGTAGACCAGCAGTGGAACCAGCAGTAAGGACACAAGGCATGGCAGCAGCGCCGCCATAAACCAGCTGCCCCAGGTCAGCGTGACGCCCGCATTGGCCGCCAACTTCACCGCCAACAGGTTGCCGGTATAACCGGTCATAAAGAGCGCGGCGGTGACGTCGTTGACGTTGCCAATGCAGGTGATAAGAAAGGTACCGATTTTACTGCGGGACTCATCTTCCGGGTTCGAATGGAAACTGCGTGCCAGAGAGTCGGCAATCGGATAGATGACGCCGCCGCAGCGTGCTGTATTACTCGGCATTGCCGGGGAGAGGATCAGATCGGCAAAAGCCAGACCATAGGCGAGTCCCAGCGTGCGCTTGCCGAGCAGACGGATCATCTGCAGCGCAATGCGTCGTCCGAGGCCAGTTTTGATAAAACCGCGGGCAATCATAAAAGCCACGACGATAAGCCAGATAAGTGAACTGTTCAGTTCGCTTAGCGCTGTGGTGATAGCGCCGCTGGCGGTTTTATCCCCGGCCGCATAGGCGAGTGCAAAAACCGTAATCCCAATAATGCCAACCGCGCCGATGGGTAAAACTTTTGCCACGATAGAAGCAATCGTCGCAACGAAGATAATTGCCGAATGCCAGGCTGGCGCACTTAACCCGGATGGAGGGGTAAGTTGCCACAGCCCGGCAGAAATGAATGTTATAAGAATTAATGGGAGCCATTTGACTCCGCTACCTTTTTTCTCAGTCACGGTTACGCACCTATGGATATGGTGAATACATTCATCAAATAAATATATTTATTTGATAATTAACAGGTTATGTTGCGCAATGCTGCTCCAGTGACTGCAAGAAATACAACAATATATGTGCGTGAATTGTTTCCTGATATTTCAAATCAGTAAAGGCCCGACGAGAGTGTCGGGCTGGAGGGAAGGGGTTAACCGCCGAACTGGTCCGGGTCTGGCCCCAGACGCTTGCCCTGATCGAGTTTCGCGATTTCGCCTAATTCATCTTTATCCAGGCGGAAGTCCCAGACGTTAAAGTTTTCTGCGATACGCGCAGGGGTGACCGATTTCGGAATCACCACCAGGCCGCTATCCAGATGCCAGCGGATGACAATCTGCGCCGGTGATTTGCCATATTTCTCTGCGAGGTCACGGATTATCTTTTGATCGAAGACGTCTTTGCCGCCCTGCGCCAGCGGGCTCCAGGATTCGGTCTGGATTTTATGTGTGGCGTTCCAGGCGTGCAGCTGGCGCTGCTGCATGAGCGGGTGAAGTTCTATCTGATTAATCACCGGAGGTACGCCGGTTTCATCCATCAGCCGCTGGAGATGGTTGATCTGAAAGTTGCACACGCCGATGCTCTTAATCAGCCCTTCTTTTTGCAGGTCGATCATGTTTTCCCACGCTTCAACGTAGTGGTCGATCGCCGGAACTGGCCAGTGCATCAGGTACAGATCGAGGTAATCAAGCTGGAGTTTCTCCATGCTTTCGAGCAAGGCTTCCCGGGGGCGTTTCTGGTCATCATTCCACAGCTTGGTGGTAATGAATAACTCTTCCCGTGGCACGCCTGCGTCACGTATTGCTTTGCCGACACCTTCTTCGTTTTTGTACGCTGCCGCGGTATCAATTGAGCGATACCCCACTTCCAGCGCTTTATGAATGGCAGTGATGACTTCTTCGTTGCTTGCCTTCCAGACCCCCAGGCCCAGTTGCGGCATGACATTACCATCCTGTAGTTTGATAATGGTTGGAGTGGTCATAATTCCTCCCCTTAATGACTGTCACCGGAACATACTCCGGTGACATAGGTGTGACTTAAGTCTGGTATAAATACCCAAAAACGAAAGGCGGAGGTTAAAAAACCTTAGCGGGCAGCTTCGTAAATCCGACGGCTGACCTCAAGCGTAATGTCCTGATGTTCGCCCAGTTTCGTACCGCCATGCGCTTGCAGTTTTTCCAGCAGCGCCGGGATGGAGCTACCGTCCAGACCGTAGTCAGACAGGCGAGTCGGTACGCCCATTTGTTCGAAGAAAGCGCGGGTTGCGGCAATGGCGGCGTCGATGCGCTGGTCATCGCTTCCTTCGGTGATATTCCAGATACGCTCTGCGTATTGCAGCAGTTTGGCACGCTTGGTATCACGTTTTTCATTCCACAGCGCTGGCAGAACGATGGCCAGTGTTTGAGCATGATCCAGACCGTGCATTGCAGTCAGTTCATGGCCCAGCATATGCGTTGCCCAGTCCTGCGGTACCCCTGCGCCAATCAGACCGTTCAGCGCCTGGGTTGCCGCCCACATGACGTTCGCACGCACGTTGTAATTTTCCGGTTCCTGCAAGGCTTTCGGACCTTCTTCTACCAGTGTGAGCAGAATGCCTTCGGCAAAGCGATCCTGAATTTTCCCGTCGACCGGATAAGTCACATACTGCTCAACGGTATGAACGAACGCATCCACGACGCCGTTTGCAACCTGACGTGGCGGCAGGGTGTAGGTGTAAACCGGATCCAGTACGGCAAATACTGGCTGCACAAATGGGGTCATAAAGGCCAGTTTATCGCCGGTGGTTTTACGCGAAATTACCGCGCCGGAGTTAGATTCAGAGCCGGTTGCAGGCAGGGTTAATACGGAGCCCATCGGGATGGCACTTGTTACGTCGTTGCCGTGGGTTTCCAGAATGCGCCATGGATCGATGCCGTCAGCGTACTGTGCAGCAGCCGCGATGAATTTGGTGCCGTCCAGCACGGAACCGCCGCCTACTGCCAGCAGAAACGTCACTTTCTCATCACGCACGATTTTTACCGCGTTCATCAGCGTTTCATAAGATGGGTTTGGCTCGATACCGCCAAACTCCAGCACGTCCAGACCTTTCAGCGCGTCCTGAACTTGTGCCAGGACACCTGTTTTTTTCACGCTGCCGCCGCCGTAAGTAACCAGTACGCGAGCGTCCTGAGGAATTTGATCGCGCAGCTCAGCAATCGCGCCTTTACCAAACAAAATACGTGTTGGGGTATGGAGATTAAAGTTGTTCATTGCTCGTTCCCTTTGGTGGGTAATAAAAGAGGGCAGGAGAGTGTCTGCCGGATGATGAACATTGTGGTCGCCCGCCGCGCTGCTCTCAATGCTCATTTCTGCCGATGTCTTGCCCATTTCTACAGACTGCTGGAGAAAACGGATAAATCTGCGCATTATGTCAGGGTCGAAAAACGATAATGAAATGGTGCCCCATGAACCGTGATGAGATCTGCCTTCTGCTGACAGATAAAATTAAGCATCTGAAAAACAATGAAAATAAACTTAGCGAACTGCTGCCAGATGTCCGCCTGCTACACGGTACGGAGCCGGCGGCGCGTACACCAGTCATGTATCAGCCAGGCATCATATTTCTCTTTTCGGGACATAAAATTGGTTACATTAATGAGCGCGTATTTCGCTATGACGCCAACGAATACCTGCTGCTAACCGTACCTTTACCCTTCGAATGTGAAACGTATGCGACGACGGAGGTTCCTCTGGCCGGTATTTACCTGAATGTCGATATCCTGCAATTGCAGGAGCTGTTGATGGACATTGGGGAAGACGAGCTGTTCCAGCCCGCTATGGCTGCCAGTGGGATTAACTCTGCGACGCTCTCAGACGAAATTCTCTGTGCTGCTGAGCGCCTGCTGGATGTGATGGAGCGACCGCTGGATGCGCGTATTCTGGGGAAACAGATCATTCGCGAAATCCTCTACCATGTGCTGACAGGGCCGCGTGGTGGCGCGTTACTTGCGCTGGTAAGTCGCCAGACGCATTTCAGTTTGATAAGCCGGGTACTCAAGCGGATTGAAACCAAATACACCGAAAACCTCAATGTAGAACAGCTGGCGGCAGAGGCGAACATGAGCGTATCGGCGTTTCATCATAATTTTAAAGCGGTGACCAGTACCTCGCCGCTGCAATATCTGAAGAGCTATCGCCTGCATAAAGCACGGATGATGATGATCCACGATGGAATGAAGGCCAGTGCGGCTGCAATGCGCGTCGGCTATGAGAGCGCATCGCAATTCAGTCGGGAGTTCAAACGTTTCTTTGGCGTAACGCCGGGGGAAGATGCGGCAAGAATTCGTATGATGCAGGGGAGTTGATTTCTTGTCGGCTTTAAAGCTAGCTGTGCGCCATCAATGAAATGCCGGAGTGACTCCGGCATACGGCTAATACTCAGGCGCTACAGTATTTTTTTTTAATCACCACGAACAGCGTTCCCAACAGACCTGCGGTTAACAGAGCAATCGGCAGGATCATTAAAAAGGTCATCACCTGATCTTCATGACGTTTGACGAACGGGATCATACTCAGCGCATAGCCGAAACTGGTAACGACGGTGACCCACAGCAGTCCGCTCAGCCAGTTAAAAAACTGGAACCGACGGTTAGGAAGCCCTGAAATGCCCGCCATCGTTGGCAGCAAGGTACGGACGAACGCCAGGAAACGCCCGGCAAGCAGCGCCATCAACCCGTGTTGGTCAAACATGCAGGTAGCGCGTTGATGGTATTTTTCAGGTAATTGCGCCAGCCAGCCTTTCACCGTGCGCGTGTTGCCCAGCCAGCGTCCCTGAATGTAGCTCAGCCAGCAGCCCAGACTGGCTGCGGCAGTCAGAATAGCTATGGTAGGTAAAAAACTCATCACGTCCTGAGCGATCAGCGCTCCTGCCAGTAATAACAGGCTGTCTCCGGGTAAAAAGGAGGCGGGCAGCAGGCCATTTTCTAAAAACAGTGTGGCGAACATGACGAAGTACACCACGCTCACAACGTGTGGATCCGCCAGTGCGGCAAAATCGTGTTGCCAGAGCGCGGAGACAATATCTTGAATGACTACCATGGACTTTCCTGTGGAACAGCGTTTATATGTGGATTGTACTCCTGAATTGCCCGGGATGCCTTGATCCCGGACGCAACAATTGCAGACTTTTCCACCAGAAGTGTCTGCATATATGTCCATCTGTGGCAATTTTACTCGATTCGGGCAAATCCTGCGGCCAAATCGGCAATCAGATCGTCAACATTCTCTAAACCAATATGCAAACGGATGAGCGTTCCGCTGAAGTCCACCTCGCCTTGCGGACGGATTGCCGCAATGTGTTCCGGCTGGTTGGCGAGAATCAACGACTCAAAACCGCCCCAAGAGTAGGCCATGCTGAACAGGCTGAAGTGATCCAGATACGCGGCCAGCTCCTCATTATTGAGTTTCTTATTCAATACAAAGGAGAACAGGCCGCTGCTGCCGGTGAAATCACGTTTCCAGAATTCATGCCCTTTACTGCCGGGCAGTGCCGGGTGGTTCACACGGGCGACCTGCGGATGGCTGGCCAGCCACTCGGCGACCTTTAAGCTGCTTTCATGGTGCTGACGCAGGCGCACACTCAGCGTACGCAGCCCACGACTGGTCATATAGGCGGTATCGGCGTCCAGCATTTGCCCCATCAGATACGCATTTTCGCGAAGTTGATCCCAGCAGCGGGCATTAGATACCGCCGTTCCGACCATGCCGTCGGAATGGCCAATCAGATATTTGGTGCCTGCCTGAATAGAAATATCGATGCCAAAATCCAGCGCTTTGAACAGCACTCCGGCAGCCCAGGTGTTATCAATCATGATGATTGCGTCAGGTGCTACGCTTCTGACGGCGGCAACAATTGCCGGAACATCATGCACTTCCATGGTGACAGAGCCGGGCGACTCCAGAAATACGACTTTGGTGTTCGGCTGCATGTGCTTCACAATATCGGCGCCAATCAGCGGATCGAACCAGCCGGTGGACACGCCGAGCTTGCCGAGAATTTTGGTGCAGAAATCCTGACTGGGTTCATAGGCGGTATTGGTCATCAGCACATGATCGCCTTGCTCCACAAAAGCGAGGATGGTGTTGGCAACGGCAGCCGCACCACAAGGGAACAAGGCGCAACCCGCGCCGCCTTCCAGTTCGCACATCGCTTCCTGCAGAGAGAAATGCGTCAGGGTTCCGCGACGTCCATAGAAAAGCGCACCGTTGGCACGGTTGTGTGTGGCCTGCTTTTTGGCCTCCACGGTGTCAAACACCAGCGAAGAAGCGCGCTGGATCACGCTATTTACCGAGCCCAGCGTGTATTTTTTACTGCGTCCTGCGTGAACGAGCTTGGTTTCAAGTTGCTTATCTGCCATGTTGTCTTACCTGTTTTTATACGTCTGGATGTCTAAACTACCATGAATCAAAGATGACGCATCCTGCAGAACGGTCATACAGTAGAAAATAATCTCAAAATGCTTCTGGTGACTTTTTTACTGCGTAAGCGCAAGGAAAAGAAACCAAAGGTGCGGCAATATGTAAATAGTAATGAGAACGACTATCAATTCGACGTCTTTTTGATATCATTACGCTCAGATTTTGTGATTTGCGTCCTGGAGATACAGAGTGGGTAATAATTTGATGCAGACGGATCTTTCCGTCTGGGGTATGTATCAGCACGCCGATATCGTGGTTAAGTGCGTGATGATTGGGCTGATTTTGGCGTCAGTGGTCACCTGGGCTATCTTCTTTAGTAAGAGCCTTGAGTTCTTTACTCAGAAACGCCGCCTTAAGCGTGAACAGCAACTGCTGGCGGAAGCCCGCTCTTTAGATCAGGCAAGTGAGATTGCCGCAGGATTCGATGGCAAAAGCCTGGGCGCACAGTTGATTAACGAAGCGCAAAACGAGCTGGAACTGTCAGAAGGCAGTGACGATAACGAAGGCATTAAAGAGCGTACCGGCTTCCGTCTGGAGCGTCGTGTGGCGGCGGTAGGTCGTCATATGGGACGTGGTAACGGATACCTGGCCACCATCGGGGCTATCTCTCCATTCGTCGGTCTGTTCGGTACCGTATGGGGCATCATGAATAGCTTCATCGGGATTGCACAAACTCAAACGACCAACCTGGCCGTTGTTGCGCCGGGTATCGCAGAAGCGCTGTTAGCGACCGCAATTGGTCTGGTCGCAGCAATTCCAGCGGTTGTTATCTACAACATTTTCGCACGTCAGATTGGCAGCTATAAAGCGATGCTGGGTGACGTCGCGGCACAGGTGCTGTTACTGCAAAGTCGCGATCTGGACCTGAACGCAAGCGCATCCGCGCATCCGGTACGTGCAGCGCAGAAATTACGTGTAGGATAATGTTCCATGGCAATGAGCTTTAATGAAAACCTGGACGATAACGGTGAAATGCATGAAATCAACGTGACGCCGTTTATCGACGTTATGTTGGTTTTATTGATCATTTTTATGGTGGCCGCACCGTTAGCAACGGTGGATGTGAAAGTGAATCTTCCTGCCTCCACCAGCACGCCGCAGCCGCGCCCGGAAAAACCGGTTTACCTGTCTGTTAAAGCCGATAAAAGTATGTTTATTGGCAACAATCAGGTGACGGATGACACCATGATTAGCGAGTTAAATGCACTGACAGATGGGAAGAAAGACACCACCATTTTCTTCCGGGCAGATAAAACCGTTGATTATGAGACCATGATGAAGGTTATGGATACGCTGCATCAGGCGGGCTTCCTGAAGATTGGTCTGGTTGGCGAAGAGACTGTGAAAGCGAAGTAATCCTCCTCATTGCCGGGTAATGGTTGCCGCCTTACCCGGCGTGCATCTCCTGATTCAACTCTCTCGCATACCTGTTCTTATCTGTTCTCGTCTAACGCGACCGTGGTTATCCTGGTGGGTTCGTAGTTCCCTTCAGACAGCTTTCGTGTCAGGCGTAAGGTGGCTGTTTCCCGCGCGAGTATATGCTGGTAGGTGCTTTCCAGTCGGGCCATGATTTTGTCCCGCAGTTCTGGTTGCTGCTCCATAATGGCTTCGATCGCGGCACCGTAGATCTCTTCTTTAGCCTGTAGCGTGTAAATTTCACGCCGATTTTGCCATTTCATCCGTACCAGTGCAGCGGGAATAGAGACTATCTCCTGAGCAACGCTTTCCAGCGTCGCGTTTTTATTGGCAATCAACACGGCTAAATTTTGCTTTAAGACAAACTCATCGCTTTTATGGTTATCTAAAGCCAAATAAACATTGTTATCCTCAACATCTTTCATTCTATTTCTCTTCCAAAGAATAAAAAATAGGGTCGCTGGTTTCACGCGTAATTAAATTAAGCCAAATTTTGTTGCCCTGTTCATTTATGATGGCTGTTTTTTGAGTCAAAATTTTACTTAATTCTTGTGCGTTAATATCGCCTTCTGCTTGTAGTGAATTGAGAAGGCGAGAGAATGACTCAATTTTTGCTGCACGAAACAGACGCTCTTTTAAATGACGGTCGCACTCTTCAAATAGCATATTTCGTGACTGACCGGTAGCCGTTGAGCTAATCAAAATATCGGATTCGTAATCGCTTAATGTTCTCTTTCCCTGAGTCAAATTTTCATTATTATCTACGGGATTGGTATTGGTAGCGGGGCTGGATAAGTGAAAGTGCGAGGGAACAAGATGCTCGGGAAGCATGTTGAAATATCCTTTGATGCCAATGATATGTTGTTTTAAATAAACCAGGCCGCGTTGACAATAGCATGGCGTAATTTTAAAATCAAAAAAAATGGAGCCAGTATATGAACAGTATATTTTATTCTGTTATTACCCTGCTATTGCTGACCTGCGGGGTACTTTTGTTAATGCGCAGTGCAAATAAAAACCGACATGCCGAAAATGGGCACTCTGAAAACCAGCCGGAAATGCTGAGTAAAGAAGAAGGCGAGGACCATTTCTCGGTATTGATGAATTCGATTACGCCGGTCTGGTATTGGCGCGTTAATCACGAATATATCGATTTTATCCACTCCACGATCAAGCGGATGACAATGGTGGAGTTGAATGAGACACCTGGATTATTTGATGCGCAGCGGCGTTGTAGCGATCTCAACTCTGCGGTGTATAAATATTACGACAATATTAAAAAGCGCTGTTTGAGCGGTGAGAAGGTCCCGCATGCCGACCTGGACGTGCTCAACCTGCGTCAGTGTTTCAGGGAGTTCAGCCTGGAGGCTTATCCCGCGCTTGTCGCGCTGGTGTGGCCGGAGTATCAACGCCCGGAGATCAAAGCGGAAGAGGTGTGAAGGGGACTGTTTGGCCCGTATTACGTGCCGGGGAGGCTAACGCTGTCACCCGGCACGATGTTACATACGGCTATTTGTCAGATGAGGCCTGCCACAGGTTCAGCTTACCGTCCGCGACGTGCTTATCGATCTGCGCCAGTTCTTCGGTGCTGAACGTCAGGTTCGCCAACGCCTGAACGTTTTCCTCCAGTTGCTCCGGTCGACTGGCGCCAATTAATACCGAAGTCACCCGGTTGTCTTTTAGCAGCCAGCTTAAGGCCATTTGTGCCATCGACTGTCCACGCTGTTGCGCCATCTCATTGAGCAACCGCAGGCTGTTAAGATTCTCTTCCGTCAGCATATTTTCCGTCAGCCCACGAACTTTTTTCCCTTCACGCTGCATGCGTGAACCTTCCGGAATGCCGTTGAGGTATTTCCCCGTCAGCAGTCCCTGAGCCAGTGGCGTAAAGGCGATGCAGCCCATGCCATTGGATTCCAGCGTATCCAGCAGGCCGCTGCTGTCTACCCAGCGGTTAAGCAGGTTGTAAGAAGGTTGGTGGATCAGCAGGGGAATTTTCCATTCCCGCATCAGCTCGGCCATTTTCTGCGTACGCTCTGGCGAATAGGATGAGATGCCGACATACAGCGCTTTGCCGCTCTGTACGGCGTGGGTCAGGGCTGAGGCGGTCTCTTCCATTGGCGTATTTTCGTCGACGCGGTGCGAGTAGAAGATATCGACATAGTCGAGGCCCATGCGTTTCAGGCTCTGATCGAGGCTGGCGAGCAGGTATTTGCGCGAACCGCCAGAACCGTATGGCCCTGGCCACATGTCATAGCCTGCCTTGGTGGAGATAATCAGTTCATCGCGATAGTGTGCAAAATCCTCGCGCAGTAATCGGCCAAAATTCTCTTCTGCGCTGCCTGGTGGCGGCCCATAGTTATTGGCTAAATCAAAATGCGTGATGCCTAAATCAAATGCTTTACGCAACAGGGCTCGCTGTGAATCCAGCGCCTGAACGTGCCCAAAACTGTGCCATAAACCCAGCGATAGCGCGGGTAAGCGCAAACCGCTGCGCCCACAGTAGCGATAGAGCATCTGTTCGTAACGTTCAGGATTGGCAAACCAGGCCATGAGATCTCCTTAGTGCAGGTGAATTTCGAAACAACGTTTCTATTCTAGCGGGTTCACGGTGAATATCCCGTTCACCAGGTCACACTGAGATGAAAAACTGGGCAAAAACAGGTCACTGTGCTTTGCTTAAAAAAACATCAATCAGGAGTGCGACGATGCCGCGTTTGACTGCCAAAGATTTTCCGCAAGAACTGCTCGACTACTATGACTATTACGCTCATGGCAAAATAACGAAACGCGAGTTTCTCAATATGGCAGCGAAATATGCAGTGGGTGGCATGACGGCATTGGCCTTATTCAATTTATTGAAACCCAACTACGCTCTCGCAATGCAGGTAGAATTTACCGATCCCGATATTCTGGCGGAATATATTACCTATCCCTCGCCTGAAGGTCATGGTGATGTGCGGGGGTATTTGGTTAAACCAACGAAGGTGACGCGGAAAGTTCCGGCGGTGGTGGTAGTGCATGAGAATCGTGGGCTGAATCCGTATATTGAAGATGTGGCGCGACGGGTGGCGAAGGCGGGCTTTATGGCACTCGCGCCTGATGGGTTAAGTTCGGTAGGGGGATACCCAGGCAATGATGATAAAGGTCGGGAATTGCAGCAGCAGGTTGACCCCGTAAAGTTAATGAACGACTTTTTTGCCGCCATTGAATTTATGCAGCATTATTCAGGGACGACGGGAAAGGTAGGTATCACCGGATTTTGCTATGGTGGTGGTGTGTCGAATGCCGCAGCTGTGGCTTTCCCTGAACTGGCCTGCGCGGTGCCTTTTTATGGGCGTCAGGTTCCTGCATCAGATGTCCCTAAAATAAGCGCGCCTTTATTACTGCACTATGCGCAATTAGATACCCGAATTAATGAGGGATGGCCTGCATATGAAGCGGCGCTAAAGGCGAATAAGAAAGTCTATGAAGCATATATCTACCCCGGTGTTAATCATGGCTTTCACAATGATTCTACCCCTCGTTATGATAAAGCTACCGCTGAATTAGCCTGGGAACGTACCCTTGCGTGGTTTGATAAATATTTGCGATAGAAAACAATAGATTATTTAATGCTTTTAATTAATTACCTGAATAATAATGCTACCTAATTTCATTAGCATTCATAGTGATATAGGGTGGAGAGATAGTGGATGTACTTAAGAAAGTAAAAAAATAAAGAACGCATTATATCTTCTCTACTGCCTGCCGATAACAAGGATAAGTATCGCCTGATGGCGAATTCCTCATCAACGGCAAGGAAATTATTATGCGTCTGCTGAAAAACTTCACTATTCGTATTGTCATGTTGGCAATACTGGGACTTTTCTGCCTGCTCTGGTCGGGCGTGGGTTTATTCAGTCTTCATTCGTTATCAAAAATATCTGAAGGCAATGATATTGACCGCCATCTTGTCCATCAGATGACGGTTCTCAGTCAGGGTAACGATCAGTACTTTCGCTTCGTAACGCGCTTAAGTCGCGCCATGGATGTCAAAATGAGCGGCGGAACGCCTGATTTTGCGCCGGCGCAGCAGTCCCTGGAGAATATGAGTAAAAAACTCCAGGAGATGAAAACATTGTCTCCAGGCCCCATGGATCCGGAAGTTGCCGCGGCGGTACTGACGAAGTGGCAGGCGCTGCTGGACAATGGCGTGATCCCGCAAATGCAGTTGGCAAAGCAGGGCACGCTCACGGCCTTTGCGGAACATGCCAGTACCATAACGCCAGCGCTGAGCCGTGAATTTGGCGCCAGTGCCGAACGTTTTAACGCCACGGCAGGAGAGCGGCTCGATACCACCCGCGTGATGGTCGATGGCAAAACGTCTATCATCCGGACGTTAATTATTACTGCCGTTATCCTCGGTATTGCCCTACTGTTCTTTACCGACCGTTACCTCGTCGCCATGATGGTGAAACCGCTGGGACGTATTCGCCAGCAGTTCCAGCAGATTGCGCAGGGCGATCTCAGCCATCCCATTGAAGATTTTGGTCGTAACTGTGTGGGCCAACTGGTGCCGTTACTGTGCGCGATGCAGGACAGCCTGCGCGAAGCCGTCAGTACCATCCGTTCAGGTAGTGACAACATCTGGCGAGGGGCGACGGAAATTTCCACCGGTAATAACGATCTCTCCTCACGTACTGAAGAGCAGGCCGCGGCGCTGGAAGAGACCGCTGCCAGCATGGAGCAACTGACCGCAACGGTAAAACTGAACGCTGAAAATGCGCGTGAAGCCAGCCAGCTTGCCGATACGGCCACAGAAACGGCAGGTAAAGGGAGCACGCTGGTTTCAGAAGTGGACGATGGATGGTATTGCCGCCAGCTCTAAACAGATCGCGGAAATCACGTCAGTTATTAATAGTATTGCTTTCCAGACCAATATTCTGGCGCTGAACGCCGCAGTTGAAGCTGCCAGGGCAGGCGAGCAGGGGCGCGGTTTTGCCGTCGTTGCCGGTGAAGTACGCAACCTTGCCAGTCGCAGCGCCGGAGCGGCGAAAGAGATTGAGACGCTAATTGGCGAGTCATCGCGTCGTGTCGACCAGGGGGCTCGTCTGGTTAAAGAAACGGGATTAACCATGGAGGCAATTCTGCGCGGTGCCACCGAAGTGACGGTCATCATGAAGCAAATTGCCTCAGCCTCGGAAGAACAGAATAAGGGCATCTCGCAGGTGAGCGTGGCGATCACGCAGATGGACAGCGTAACGCAACAGAACGCTGCATTGGTAGAGCAAGTCTCCGCCGCTGCCGTGGCGTTGGAACGCCAAACAGAGGAACTGCAACGCTCGGTGCAACAGTTCCGCCTCTCAGCGAATGATGTGCAATACGCCGCTGCTAATACTGCTTCCCCTTCAGCAGACAACAAAACGTCTGCGGCAGCTAAAACGGATGAATGGGTGTCCTTTTAAGCTGGCATAAAAAGTTCGTGATACCTCTGGTTTTTGCTCAAAAAATCGCTATATAATTTATTATATAGCGATTGGAGGTTATGCATGGACAACCATTTTGGAAAAGGCCTGATGGCCGGATTAAACGCCTCAAGTGCGGACAGCGCACGCTCAGTGGCGAATTTTTGTGCGGATTATAAGCGTGGTTTTGTGTTGGGATTTTCACATCGCATGTTTGAAAAAACGGGCGATCGACAGCTTAGCGCGTGGGAAGCGGGCATCCTCACGCGTCGCTATGGACTGGATAAAGAGATGGTTATGGATTTCTTTAGAGAGAATCAATCCAGTACAACAATTCGTTTTTTCATGGCTGGCTATCGACTCGAAGCTTGATCCGAAAGGGGTATTATCTTGCTTTAATTAATTACACTATTGACCTACGCCTTCGTTTTGTTGCTCCGTCGAAGTATTATAATGCACATAACCATATAAAAAGTGTGGTAATGGCGCGCCGATCGCAATATGCAACATGCGAATGGTGCAAAATAAAAGCCAGGTCTTCGCAACGGAATAACTATAAAATGACTGGAGATAACTCTCTCATCAATTCGAGCGGCATTAATCGCCGTGATTTCATGAAGCTTTGTGCAGCACTGGCCGCTACCATGGGGCTCAGTAGCAAAGCCGCCGCAGAAATGGCCGAATCAGTTTCTCGTCCTCAGCGCCCACCGGTTATCTGGATTGGTGCCCAGGAGTGTACGGGTTGTACTGAATCGCTGCTTCGCGCGACACACCCTACAGTGGAAAACCTCGTTCTGGAGACAATCTCTCTGGAATACCATGAGGTGCTCTCTGCCGCCTTCGGCCATCAGGTTGAAGAGAACAAACATAACGCTCTGGAGAAGTACAAAGGGCAATATGTTCTGGTAGTAGATGGATCTATCCCACTGAAAGATAATGGTATTTACTGCATGGTTGCCGGTGAGCCGATCGTGGATCACATCCGCCGGGCCGCAGAGGGCGCAGCCGCTATCATTGCCATCGGCTCTTGCGCCGCGTGGGGTGGTGTTGCTGCCGCTGGCGTTAACCCAACGGGTGCCGTCGGCCTGCAAGAAGTTCTGCCAGGCAAAACCATCATCAACATCCCCGGCTGTCCGCCGAACCCGCATAACTTCCTCGCAACGGTCGCGCATATCATCACTTACGGTAAGCCGCCGAAGCTGGATACCAAAAACCGTCCGACATTCGCCTATGGCCGTTTGATTCACGAGCACTGCGAACGTCGCCCGCACTTCGATGCTGGTCGTTTTGCGAAAGAGTTTGGCGATGAAGGCCACCGTGAAGGTTGGTGCCTCTACCATCTGGGCTGTAAAGGGCCAGAAACCTACGGCAACTGTTCAACGCTGCAATTCTGCGACGTTGGCGGCGTGTGGCCGGTGGCTATTGGTCACCCTTGCTACGGCTGTAACGAAGAAGGCGTCGGTTTCCATAAAGGTATTCACCAGCTTGCTCATGTGGAAAACCAAACGCCGCGTTCCGAGAAGCCTGACGTCAATATGAAAGAAGGCGGTAATGTATCTGCCGGAGCGATTGGACTGCTGGGTGGCGTAGTAGGACTGGTTGCCGGCGTCAGCGTGATGGCGGTACGTGAACTGGGGCGTCAGCAAAAGAAAGATAACGCTGACTCACGGGGAGAATAACCGTGAACAGACGTAACTTTATTAAAGCAGCCTCCAGCGGGGCATTGCTGTTGGGCGCAGCGCCGTCCATCAGTCATGCGGCTGCAGAAAACCGTCCGCCGATCCCGGGTTCTCTTGGGATGCTCTATGACTCGACGCTGTGCGTAGGCTGCCAGGCCTGTGTCACCAAGTGTCAGGATATCAACTTCCCGGCCCGTAACCCGGAAGGCGAGCAAACCTGGTCGAACAACGACAAACTGTCGCCGTATACCAATAACATCATCCAGGTGTGGCGTAGCGGAACAGGCGTGAACAAAGACCAGGAAGAAAATGGCTACGCATACATCAAGAAACAGTGCATGCACTGTGTTGATCCGAACTGCGTTTCCGTTTGCCCGGTCTCCGCGCTGAAGAAAGATCCGAAAACCGGCATCGTCCATTATGACAAAGACGTCTGCACGGGCTGTCGTTACTGCATGGTCGCCTGCCCGTACAACGTGCCTAAGTACGACTACAACAACCCGTTTGGTGCGCTTCACAAATGTGAACTGTGTAACCAGAAAGGCGTTGAGCGTCTGGACAAAGGCGGTTTGCCGGGTTGTGTTGAAGTGTGCCCAGCCGGTGCGGTGATTTTTGGTACCCGTGAAGAGTTGATGGCTGAGGCGAAAAAACGTCTCGCGCTGAAGCCTGGCAGCGAATACCACTATCCGCGTCAAACGGTGAAAGCAGGCGATACCTATCTGCATACGGTACCGAAGTACTACCCACACCTGTACGGTGAGAAAGAAGGTGGTGGTACACAGGTTATGGTGCTGACGGGTGTTCCTTACGAGGATTTGGATCTGCCGAAGCTGGATGATCTTTCAACTGGTGCGCGTTCCGAACATGTTCAACATTCCCTGTACAAGGGCATGATATTACCCCTGGCTGCGCTGGCGGGCTTAACCGTGCTGGTTCGTCGTAACACGAAAAACGACCATCACGATGGAGGAGACGATCATGAGTCATGATCCTAAACCGTTGGGCGGAAAAATAATCAGCAAACCGGTCATTATTTTTGGGCCGCTTATCGTCCTGTGTATGCTCCTGATCGTGAAACGTCTGGTCTTCGGACTGGGCTCAGTCTCCGATCTGAACGGCGGTTTCCCATGGGGTGTATGGATCGCGTTTGACCTGTTGATTGGTACTGGCTTTGCGTGCGGTGGTTGGGCGCTGGCGTGGGCGGTGTATGTTTTCAACAGAGGACAATACCATCCGCTGGTACGTCCGGCGCTGTTGGCGAGCCTGTTTGGCTACTCGCTGGGTGGTCTGTCAATCACCATCGACGTCGGTCGTTACTGGAACCTGCCGTATTTCTACATTCCGGGCCACTTCAACGTGAATTCGGTACTGTTCGAAACGGCGGTCTGTATGACCATCTATATCGGCATCATGGCGCTGGAATTTGCTCCGGCTCTGTTTGAACGTCTGGGGTGGAAAGTTTCTCTCAAGCGTTTGAATAAAGTGATGTTCTTTGTTATTGCTCTCGGCGCGCTGCTGCCAACCATGCACCAGTCTTCAATGGGTTCATTGATGATTTCTGCGGGTTATAAGGTGCATCCGCTTTGGCAAGCTTATGAAATGTTGCCGCTTTTCTCGGTATTAACCGCCTTTATTATGGGCTTCTCGATCGTCATCTTTGAAGGCTCACTGGTACAAGCGGGTCTGAAAGGTAACGGTCCGGACGAGAAAAGTTTGTTCATCAAGCTGACGAACACCATCAGCGTGCTGCTGGCGATTTTCGTGGTTCTGCGCTTTGGCGAACTGATCTATCGCGACAAGCTGTCGTATGCGTTTGCAGGCGATTTCTACTCAGCCATGTTCTGGCTTGAGGTCGTGCTGATGGTCTTCCCGCTGGTGGTGCTGCGCGTCACTAAGCTGCGTAATGATTCGCGCATGCTGTATCTGTCTGCGCTGAGCGCATTGCTGGGTTGTGCAACATGGCGTCTGTCCTATTCGCTGGTGGCGTTCAATCCTGGTGGTGGCTACCACTACTTCCCGACCTGGGAAGAACTGTTGATTTCTATTGGTTTTGTGGCTATTGAGATTTGCGCTTACATCGTACTCATTCGTCTACTGCCGATACTTCCTCCTTTAAAACAAAACGATCATAATCGTCATGAGGCGAGCAAAGCATGAGCCAGAGAATTACTATTGATCCGGTAACCCGTATTGAGGGTCATTTACGCATCGACTGCGAAATCGAAAATGGCGTGGTATCTAAAGCATGGGCTTCCGGCACCATGTGGCGCGGCATGGAAGAGATCGTGAAAAACCGCGATCCGCGCGATGCCTGGATGATTGTGCAGCGTATCTGTGGCGTTTGTACGACCACTCACGCTATCTCTTCCGTTCGTGCAGCAGAAAGTGCGCTGAATATTGATGTTCCGGTGAACGCACAGTATATCCGTAACATCATTCTGGCCGCGCACACCACGCATGACCACATTGTTCACTTCTATCAGCTGTCTGCGCTGGACTGGGTGGATATCACCTCTGCCCTGAAAGCTGACCCAGCGAAAGCATCTGCCATGCTGAACGGCGTGTCCTCCTGGCACCTGAACAGCGCAGAAGAGTTCACCAAGGTTCAGAACAAGATCAAAGATCTTGTTGCCAGCGGTCAGTTAGGCATTTTTGCTAACGGTTGCTGGGGTCACCCGGCAATGCAACTGCCGCCGGAAGTGAACCTGATTGCGGTCGCTCACTATCTCCAGGCGCTGGAATGCCAGCGTGATGCCAACCGCGTTGTGGCGCTGTTGGGCGGTAAAACGCCGCACATCCAGAACCTGGCGGTAGGTGGGGTTGCTAACCCGATTAACCTCGACGGTCTTGGCGTGCTGAACCTTGAACGCCTGATGTACATCAAGTCATTCATTGATAAGCTGAGCGACTTCGTTGAGCAGGTTTACAAGGTTGATACCGCAGTCATTGCTGCGTTCTACCCTGAATGGCTGGAACGTGGTCAGGGCGCGGTTAACTACCTGAGTGCGCCGGAATTCCCGACTGATGGTAAAAACGGCAGCTTCCTGTTCCCGGGTGGTTACATTACTAATGAAGATCTGTCGACCTATCGTCCGATCACCTCTCACTCCGATGAGTACCTGATCAAAGGGATTCAGGAGAGTGCGAAACACGCGTGGTACAAAGACGAAGCGCCGCAGGCTCCGTGGGAAGGCACAACGGTTCCTGATTACACCGGTTGGTCAGATGACGGCAAGTACTCCTGGGTTAAAGCACCGACCTTCTATGGTAAAACGGTTGAAGTGGGTCCGCTGGCCAACATGCTGTGTAAACTGGCGGCCAAACGCGAGTCTACTCATGCCAAGCTGAATGAAATCATCGCGATTTACACCAAGCTGACCGGTAAAACTATCGAAGTGTCTCAGCTGCACTCTACGCTGGGTCGTATTATTGGCCGTACCGTTCACTGCTGTGAACTGCAGAACGTTCTGCAGGATCAGTACAACGCGCTGATCGTGAACATCGGTAAAGGCGACCACACCACCTTCGTGAAACCGGATATTCCGGCAACGGGCGAATTCAAAGGTGTTGGTTTCCTCGAAGCGCCACGCGGTATGCTGTCTCACTGGATGGTGATTAAAGATGGCATTATCAGCAACTACCAGGCGGTTGTACCGTCAACCTGGAACTCTGGCCCACGTAACTTTAATGATGAAGTGGGACCGTATGAGCGCTCGCTGGTAGGTACGCCGATTGCCGATCCAAACAAACCGCTGGAAGTGGTTCGTACCATTCACTCCTTCGATCCTTGTATGTCATGTGCGGTGCATGTGGTGGACGTTGACGGGAACGAAGTGGTCTCAGTTAAGGTTCTGTAATGCGGATATTAGTCTTAGGGGTCGGCAATATTTTGCTGACCGACGAAGCCATCGGAGTACGTATCGTTGAGGCATTAGAGCAACGGTACATCCTGCCAGACTTTGTTGATGTTCTGGACGGTGGTACGGCTGGGATGGAGCTTCTCGGCGATATGGCGAACAGAGATCATCTGATCATTGCTGACGCCATTGTGTCGAAGAAAAACACGCCAGGAACGATGATGGTCCTGCGGGATGAAGAGATCCCGGCGCTGTTTACCAACAAAATCTCACCGCACCAGCTTGGCCTGGCCGACGTTTTGTCGGCCCTGCGTTTCAC
>OIWP01001469.1_pt1 | contig 28668 bp, 22 predicted proteins | sample 1587661 | NCBI WGS metagenome assembly OIWP01 (sample SAMEA3888899, study PRJEB22519) | human gut metagenome | biome: human gut; feature: human-associated habitat; material: faeces | place: Denmark | collected 2010 | reverse complement strand
GAGCGGCAACAGGTGAATAACTTACACGCATGTCCGGATTCACGCAAATCAAGGCACACAAAAACCCAAGGAATCGTTGCAATCACACGGTTCCCTCGGCGTGTCGCAAACAGCCTATTTGCGCTGTTCTGATATCAGAATAATCCGTTTTGCATTGCCGATGCGTAACAAATTCATGTGTTCAACGGCGTGTCGCAAGAATTCGATTGCGTGACCATCCAGGTTCACCTTCTCGCAACCGGTCATCGCATATGCAAAAAGGGACTTCCCTTTACGGGAAGTCCCTTTCAGTAGCTATTGAAGCTCGCTAGCCTCAGGCCAGGGTGTTCGGGTCAACCGGAACGCCCGGGTTCATCGTGGAGGTGATGGTTGCCTTGGTCAGGTAACGGCCCTTCACGGTGGACGGCTTCAGACGCTTGACTTCGTCGGCCACAGCCTTGAAGTTCTCGTCCAGAGCGGACTCATCGAAGCTCATCTTGCCGATGAGGAAGCTCAGGTTGCCGTTCTTGTCGACACGGAACTCGATCTTGCCGCCCTTGATGTCCTTGACAGCCTTGGTGACATCCATGGTCACGGTGCCGGTCTTGGGGTTCGGCATCAGGCCACGCGGACCGAGCACACGGCCCAGACGGCCGACCTTGCCCATCATGTCCGGAGTAGCAACCACGGCGTCGAAGTCGAGGAAACCGCCCTGAACCTTTGCAATCAGGTCGTCATCACCGACGATGTCGGCGCCAGCCTCGGTAGCCTCGGTAGCCTTCGGGCCACGGGCGAACACGAGGACCTTGGCGGTCTTACCAGTGCCGTGAGGCAGGTTGACGGTACCACGCACGAGCTGGTCGGCCTTACGCGGGTCAACGCTCAGACGGAACACAGCCTCGACGGTCTGGTCGAAGTTGTAGGAGGGCATGCTCTTGAGCAGAGCGATGGCCTCGTTGGCGGTGTAGAGGTTGTTGCGATCGACGCGCTCAGCGGCTTCGCGGTACTTCTTGGAACGCTTTACCATCTGTCCTTCTCCTTATCAGTCCGTAACCGTGATGCCCATCGAGCGAGCGGTGCCCTCGATGATCTTCATGCCGGCCTCGATATCGCGAGCAGACAGATCTTCCATCTTGATCTCGGCGATTTCGCGAACCTGCGCCTTGGTGACAGAGCCGACCTTGTGGGTCAGCGGGTTCTCGGTGCCCTTCTCAACGCCAGCGGCCTTCTTCAGCAGAGCTGCAGCCGGCGGGGTCTTGAGCACGAAGGTGAAGGAACGATCTTCGTAAACGGTGATCTCGACAGGGATGACCTGACCCATCTTGTCCTGCGTCTGGGCATTGTATGCCTTGCAGAAGTCCATGATGTTCACGCCATGCGAACCCAGAGCCGGGCCCAGCGGCGGGGCCGGGTTGGCCTTGCCAGCCTGGATCTGGAGCTTAATCAGCGCCGAGACTTTCTTCTTGGGAGCCATATTATGGTTCTTCTTTCTATAACGCGGTTCGAATGGTCGCCGTCCTCAGGTTCGGCTGTCTGCCATCATGCTCGGTCTTGACTCATTATTTATCCGTGCATGCTGTAGGCAATCGGCCTGTGGTCGGTCTCCTCCCGCAACTTATATTGCTGTGCTGTGCTAGCGAGTCTCCTCTCCAGACACAAGCTTTCCTATTATGCAAATCCACCCGGACAACACAAAAAGCCCGACCACGATGGTCGGGCTCTGCAAAGTTTGGGAGTTAATCTAGCTTCTGAACCTGGTGGAAGCCAAGCTCCACCGGCGTATCACGGCCGAAGATGGACACGAGCACGGTGAGCTTCTGAGTGGTGGGCTCCACGTCGGAAACAACGGCGGCCATGGTGGCGAAAGGCCCATCGGTGACGGTGACCTGATCGCCAACGGCGTAGGAGACCTCGACCCTGCGCTTCTTGGCGGCGGCGGGCTTGTCGCCGGCGGCCTTGAGTGCCTCGGAAGCAATCATCGGAGCCATCATCGCCACGACTTCCTTGCGGGAGAGCGGCGCCGGATCCTTGGTCGGGCCAACGAAGCCGGTCACGCCTTCGGTCTCACGAACGATACGGCGGGCGTTCTCATCCGGCCACATACGAATCAGCACGTAGCCAGGAACACGCACGCGGGTGATGACCTTCTTGCCCTTCTCGGTGTGCTTCTCGACTTCTTCCATCGGCACCTCGACCTGGAAGATCTGGTCTTCCATGCCGAAGGAGGCGACGCGGGACTCGATGTTGGTCTTCACGCGCTTCTCGTAGCCGGAGTAGGTGTGCAGCACGTACCACTTGCCATCAAGGGAACGCAGGGACTTGGAGAATTCGTCAACGGCCTGCTGACCGGCATCGGTCTCCTCGGCCTGCTCGGATTCGTTGACTTCTTCCTCGTCCTCATCCAGAGAAACGGTCTCGGTCTGAGTGGAAGCAACGGGAGCGGATTCAGTCGCCGCCGGAGCGTCGGACTCAACATCTGCATTGTCGACGGATGCGTCAGATTCTGCGGAAAGGTCAGCGACCGGTTCGACCGGGGCAGCTGCCTCATCGGCAGCAGCTTCGGAAGCCTCGACAACAGGCTCCTCAGCCGGGACGGCGTCGAGGTTCTCGAGATTCAGTTCATCACTCATGCGTTGTTATTCACCTTAGGTTGTGCGGATCAGCCGAACACCCACAGCGTGGCCTTGCCTAGACCGAAGTCCATGCCAGTCACGAGGGCCATCAGCAGCAGCACGAAGATGAATACGGCCAGAGACCAGAAGAACAGTTCCTTGGCGGTAGGGGTCACGACCTTGCGAAGCTCGTCGATGATCTGCTTGATGAACAGACCGATACGCATGAAGACATTCGGCTTGACTGCCTTTTCACTCTTGCTCGTCTTAGCCATTCCGTACCTCGCGTCAGCTGCTTGATTATTAGAAACTTGGCAGGGAAGGCGGGACTCGAACCCACAACCTACGGTTTTGGAGACCGTTGCGCTACCAATTGCGCCACTTCCCTAGGTGAAAATCCACCTCGGCGTGCGTTCCGTAGAGAACGCTTCGCCACGGCGAAACCGCCAAGTCGTTATAGTAACGGCTCCGGTGGATTATCGCAAATCGCGTGTCGCGCGCGTAGCACGCGACTCTTCTCAGTTAGCCCATTCCTTGAATCGACGCATGCCTTCGGCTAGGTCTTCGTCGGCCAGTGCGTAGGAGAAACGCAGGTAACCGGGAGCACCAAAGGCCTCGCCGGGGACGGCGGCCACGTGGGCCTCATCCAACAGTGCAGCGGCAAAGTCAGCGGACGTATCGGACACTGTGCCCTTGGGACCCAGCGGCTTGCCAAGCAAAGCGGTGATGTCCGCAAAAGCGTAGAACGCGCCGGTCGGAGTCGGGCAGTTGACGCCCTCGATATCGTTCAAGGCGGTCACAATCGCACGGCGGCGCGCGTCGAAGGCCTTACGCATCTCGTGCACCTCATCCAGCGGGCCGGCCACAGCAGCCAAAGCAGCACGCTGGGAGATGTTGGCCACATTGGAGGTCATATGACCCTGCAGCTTGGCGGCGGCCTTGGCCACCTCAAGCGGAGCGACCATCCAGCCGACACGCCAGCCCGGCATCGCATAGGTCTTGGCCACGCCGTTCAGCACCAGCAACTGCCCGCGGCATTCCGGCACGGCGGCACCGATGTAGGTGGTGTGCGCATCGTCATAGTTCAGGTGCTCGTAGATCTCGTCGGAGATAACCCAAATGTGGTGCTCGACGGCCCAACGACCGATCGCTTCCACGGTTTCCGGCTTCCAGACGGCTCCGGTCGGGTTGTTCGGGGAGTTGACGATGATTGCCTTCGTATGCTCGGTACGGGCCGCTTCCAGCGCCTCAAGCGAGGGCTCGAAGTTCACGTCGGCACCGGCGAATACTTCGACCGGCACACCACCGGCAAGCTTCACAGCCTCGGGGTAGCTGGTCCAGTACGGAGCGGGAATGATGACCTCATCGCCATCGTTGAGCAAGATCTGGAAGGATTCATACACGGCCTGCTTGCCGCCGTTGGTCACCACGACCTGATCGGCATTGACCTCATAGCCGGAATCGCGCAGCATCTTAGCCGCAATCGCTTCGCGCAGCTCGGGCAGGCCCGGCGTAGGCGTGTACTTGTAATTCTTCGGGTCAAGGCAGGCATCTGCCGCAGCCTTGACCACGTTTGCGGGGGTCGGGAAATTCGGTTCACCTGCGCCGAAGCCGACAACGTCAAGTCCGGCGGCCTTCATGGCCTTGGCCTTGGAATCGACGGCGAGCGTAGCGCTCGGTGCCACAGTGTTGATACGGTCGGAAAGAGTCTGCCATTGCGCCATAGTCATGGCTCCCATGCTAAACCTACAGCACGAAAAATCGCCAGAGCCGCACTATGGTGATGGAATCTGTCGTGTGACAGATTCCATCAGTCACACGAGCACGAGATTGTCGCGATGAACCAGTGGGTGGGCGTACTGGGGGCCGAGGAAACGCTTGAGTTGGGCGGTGTTACGCCCGAGCATCTGCGGAATTTCTTCGGAATCGAAGCCGGCGAGGCCTCGGGCCAGGTGTTCACCGCTTTCGGCATCGATCCAGACCGGATCGCCGGCGGAAAAATCGCCATGTACTTCGAGCGCGCCGGCCGCCAGCAGCGAGGCACGCCCGCCGCGAATCGCCTGGCCGGCACCCGCATCGACCACAATCGTGCCGCGCGGGTCGGCGGCGAAGCCGATCCACAGACGGCGTGAGGAGCCGCGGGCCTTAACCGGTGCGAACACGGTGCCCACCGGATCGCCCATCATCGCAGGGCCCGCGTTCGAGGCGCAGGTGAGTACCGTGGGGATGCCCGAGACGGCCGCCACGCGCGCGGCCTCGAGTTTGGTGACCATGCCGCCGGTGCCGACCTTGGAGCCGGAGCCGGAGACTTGGATGTCGCCCAGCGCATCAATCACGTTGGGCACATATTCCACACGGCGGGAGCCGGGCTGCGAGGGCGGCGCAGTGTACAGCGCGTCCACGTCGGTCAGTAGCACCAAGGCTTCGGCCCGCACCAGGTTGGCCACCAACGCGGAGAGTCGATCGTTGTCGCCGAAGCGAATCTCGTTCGAGGCCAACGAATCGTTTTCGTTGATGATCGGCACCACGCCGAGGTCAAGCAGACGGTCCAGCGTGCGTTCCACATTGCGGTACTGGGTGGCACGAATCGTATCTTCGGCAGTGATCAGAATCTGGCCGACGCGAATACCGAATCGACCGAACGCAGTCTCGTAGCGGGCCATCAGTAGCCCTTGGCCGACGGCTGCGGTGGCCTGCTGAGTGGCCACGTCCACCGGCCGCGAGTCAAAGCCCAGAGGCCCGAAACCGGCGGCGATAGCACCGGACGAGACCAGCACCACACGTCCGCCCATCAATCGGACCTGAGCCAAGGCCGCAGCCAACGCGTCGAGCTTGTCCGGGTCGAGGTGACCGCTCGGCTGGGTCAGCGAGCTGGAGCCGACTTTCACGACAATGGTTCCGGCTGCGGCGATCATGCGCCGCACCTCGGCCTGACTCGGAGTGCTCATTTATTCCTCGGTTTCACCATCTTCGCTGGACTCACCGTGGCCGAACAGGCTGGTTTCGTCATGGCGATCGTCGTCAACGGTCGGGTCGGCCCAGTGGCCGGCCTTGCGTTCGGCCATCATCGCGTCGCGCACGGCGGCACGGGCGTCCATCATCTCGTGGTATTGGGCACGACGTTCGGCGTTGGAGCGGCGGTGCGTGCGCGGATCCAGCTCTTCGAGACGCAGATCCTTGCCTCGGGCACCGAGGTTGGAGCCGTCGAGCATTTCGGCACCAGCGGAGATGGTCGGATCCCAATCGAATTCGACCATACGGGCACCACGACCGATGCGCACTTCGTCGCCGGGGTGAGCACCCTTGCGGCGCAGCTCGTCCTCCACGCCCAGCTTGGCCAAGCGGTCAGCCAGGTAGCCCACGGCCTCGTCGTTGTCGAAGTTGGTCTGCATGACCCAGCGCTCCGGCTTGACGCCACGCACCTCGAAGAACACTTCGCCATTGCCGAGTTCGCGGCGCTCGACCGTGAACTCAAGCGCACTGCCGCCCTCGTCAGCACGACGCGGACGGCGGCCCTTGGTCTCCAATGGCTTGATGACCACGCGAGCCTCCTCTTCGGCCTGCTCGCGGTTGGCCACTTCCTCACGCATCTCGTGCACCAGCGCAGACAACGCGAAGTTGAGCTCCTTTAGACCCTCGTGCGAGGCAGTGGAGATCTCAAAGACCTTCAGCCCGAGTTTCTCGAACTCCGGACGCACGAACTCAGCCAATTCCTTGGCCTCGGGCACATCGATCTTGTTCAGAATCACGATGCGCGGGCGTTCGGGAATCGGGATGGCACCCAACGGCAGCTCGAGCTTGCCGGCGTAGAGCGCCAACTCGTTTTCCAGCGCGTGGTAGTCGGACATCGGGTCGCGGTCCGGTTCAAGCGTGGCGCAATCGATCACATGGGCGATGATTTCGGTACGTTCGATGTGGCGCAGGAACTCCAGTCCCAGGCCCTTGCCTTCGGAGGCGCCCGGAATCAGGCCCGGCACGTCGGCGATGGTGTATCGAGAGTCGCCGGCGATAACGACGCCGAGATTCGGCACCAGCGTGGTGAACGGGTAGTCGGCGATCTTCGGCTTGGCGGAACTCATCGCCGCAATCAGGGACGACTTTCCGGCCGAGGGGAAACCGACCAACGCCACGTCGGCGATGGACTTCAATTCCAAAATCACGTCGCGCTCTTCACCGAGTTCGCCGAGCAGGGCGAAGCCGGGGGCGCGGCGGGTCTTGTTAGCCAGGGCGATGTTGCCGAGGCCGCCGGCACCGCCTTGGGCGACGACGCAGCGGTCGCCCTCGTGGCGCAGGTCGGCGAGCTGCGCGCCGGGATGCTTGGCTTTGCCCTGTTCGCCGCGCGCCTCAAAGACGACGGTGCCGCAGGGCACGGGCAGAATCAGGTCCTCGCCCTTGGAGCCGTCCTTATTGTCGCCCAAACCCATGGTGCCGCTGCCGGCGACACGATGCGGCATGAAACGATAGTCGAGCAGGCTGGTGGCGTTACGGTCGGCCACGAACACCACGGAACCACCGTCGCCGCCATTGCCACCGTTCGGGCCGGCCAACGGCTTGTATTTCTCACGACGGATGCCGGCCGAACCGTTGCCCCCATCGCCGCCCTTGACATGGACGGTTACTCGATCCACAAAATCACTCATATTGATTACCTTACAAAAAAGCCGCGTCCTTACGGGCGCGGCTTGAAAAAAGCTTGACGCTATATCGCTCAGGCGATGACGTCGACAACCTTGCGGTCGCGACGCACACCGAACTTCACGGAGCCATCGGTGAGGGCGAACAGCGTGTGATCCTTGCCCATGCCGACGTTGTGGCCCGGGTGGAAGTTGGTGCCACGCTGGCGAACGATGATGTTGCCGGCCACGACGGCTTCGCCGCCGAACTTCTTCACGCCGAGGTATTGCGGGTTAGAATCGCGACCGTTGCGAGAGCTGGACGCACCCTTCTTATGTGCCATGATTCATGGTCCTTTCTATAACTCAGGCAATCGCCGTGATCTTGACGATAGTCAGCTTCTGGCGATGACCCTTACGGCGAGCAACACCAGTCTTGTTCTTGTACTTCTGGATGCTAATCTTCGGGCCCTTGGCTTCGTCGTTCACAACCTCAGCCTTGACGGACACCTTGGCCAGATCGGCGGCGGCAAGGGTGACCTTGTCACCATCGACAACGAGGGAGACCGGGAATTCCACGGTATCGCCCTTCTTAGCGTCGAGACGGTTCACGAGGATGACGTCGCCAACCTCGACCTTTTCCTGATGGCCACCGGCCTTCACAATCGCGTACATTATCGTTCCTTTTATGTTTTGGAAAGCTACCTTGCCTAACACGCACCGAGCTTGCGGTCAGACACCGAGTTTCGAATCTACACCACCATGCGGACTAAATCAAATGATTTTTGCCCGCGTGTCAAGCACGACACACCTGTTACTCTTCCGCCGTATTGTTGGCGGCGACGGCAGCGGCGGCAATCTGAGCCAGTTTGGCTTTGACGTCGGCGCTGGAACCAGCCGGTTCGGGAGCGGGAGCGGTGCCGCGACCGTGCTTGTTGGTTTTGACGAACGGGTCGCCACCGCGAAGCGCGTAGGGATCGTCGTAGTCGGCCGAAACGGTCGGCTGATCATGCAGGATGAAACCACGGCCCTTGCAGGTCGGGCATTCCTCGGAGAACGCCTCGACCAGACCCTGGCCGATGCGCTTGCGGGTCATCTGCACCAAACCGAGCGAGGTGACTTCGGCCACCTGATGCTTGGTGCGGTCGCGTGCCAGGCATTCGACCAAGCGGCGCAGCACCAGATCGCGGTTGGCGGGCATGACCATATCCACATAGTCGATCATCACCATGCCGCCGATATCGCGCAGGCGCAGCTGGCGGGCGATCTCTTCAGACGCCTCCAGGTTGCAACGCGTCACCGTTTCTTCCAAGGACTTGCCCTTGCCGATAAAGCGGCCGGTGTTCACGTCGATGGTGGTCATGGCTTCGGTGCGATCGATGACAATCGAGCCGCCGGACGGCAGGTAGACCTGACGTTCCATGCCCTTACGCAGCTGGGAGTCGATGGACCACTTGTCGAACACGTCCTTGCCTTCATGCTCGGCCGGGTCCCACTTCTCCAGCTTGTCCTTCAGGTCGGGGGCCATGGTGTCAAGGTATTCCTCGATACGGTCGTAGACCTTGTCACCTTCCACGATGAGCTTGCTGAAGTCGTCGTTGAAGATGTCGCGCACCACGCGGATGGCCACGTCGGGCTCGCCCTGCAGGAGTTTCGGGCGCTTGCCGTGCCAGAATTCCTCGCGCTTGGCGTTGATGCGCTCCCACTGGCGGACCAGTGATTCGAGATCCTTGACGATGGCGTCTTCGGATGCGCCTTCGGCCGCGGTGCGGATAATCACGCCCATGTCTTTCGGGGCGATCTTGGAGACGATGTTCTTCAGACGGCTGCGTTCGCGCTCCGAAAGCTTGCGGCTCACGCCGGTCATGCCGCCGGATGGCACGAGCACCAGGAAGCGGCCGGCGAGCGTGACCTGAGAGGTCAGGCGGGCACCCTTGTGGCCGATCGGGTCCTTAGTGACCTGCACGAGCACCGGGTCGCCGGACTTGAACGCCAGCTCGATGCGGCGCGGCTGGCCTTCGAGACGAGCGGCATCCCAGTTGACCTCGCCGGCGTAGAGCACGCCGTTGCGGGCCTGGCCGATGTCCACAAATGCGGCCTCCATGCTGGGCAGCACGTTCTGCACGCGGCCAAGGTAGATGTTGCCGACGGTCTGTACTTCCTGAATGTCGGAGACGTAATGCTCGACCAGAACATTGTCTTCCACCACGGAAATCTGGGTGTGGTGTTCCTTCTCACGCACCACCATCAGGCGGTCCACGTTCTCGCGGCGTGCGAGGAAGTCCTGTTCCATGAGCTGGCTCTGGCGGCTGCGCTCACGGCGGTTGTCACGGCGGCGCTGCTTCTTGGCCTCGAGACGAGTGGAGCCTTCCACATCGGTGATTTCGTCGATGTACTGCTGCTTGCGGGAGCGTCGGACCAGCGGCTGTTCGCTGTTCTGACTCTGGTCGTCGGTGCCCTCGCCGTTCTTGCCGCCACGACGGCGGCGGCGACGGCGAGTGACGGTCTGCTCCTCATCGTCCTCATCGCGATCACGGTCATGATCATCGCGATCGTCACGACGGCGGGAACGCGTATCTTCGGCATCGTTCTCGGCGGTATCGTGCTCGCCGTTGGGACCGGTTTCGCCGCGTGAGCCGCGACGGCGGCGACGGCGCGAACGGGTGCGGGTGGCGTCGGATTCTTCGTCGCCCTCCTCTTCGGCAATCGGCGAGTAGGCGATATCGTCCAGCTCGAGGTCTTCCTCAATCTGCTCGACTTCGGCGGCTGCACGGCGCTCCTGGGCGTTCAGGCGGCGGGAGCGACGGGAACGGCGAGAGTCGGAAGCGTCATCGGAATCGAAATCATCATGGTCCGTGTTGGCGCTGGCATTGGCGTCACCGGCGGCAGCGTTGCGGGAAGCGTCACGAGACGCATCACGGTCGGCGGCATTGCGGCCACGATCGTCACGGTCGTCACGGCGGCGGCTGCGCGGCTGCGCGTCGTCATCATCGTGGCTGCGCGAGCGGCGGGAGCGACGCGACGGACGTTCGTCGTCGTCAACATCGTCATCACGAGTGTCAGCGGTATCGTGCGCATCCACAGCGGCGGGCAGTACCGGTTCCTGGAAGAGCAGGGACGTCATCGGCTTGCCGCGACGCACGGCCTCGTGGCCAGAGGGCAGGGATTCGACCGCGTCGAACAGGCGCTCATCCGGGGTGTCCTCGTGCGTATCCGCAACTGCACGGCGAGAGCGGGAGCGAACCGGCCGATCCTCGTAGTCATCATCGTCGGACTGGCGGGAGCGAGAGCGGCGGCGAACCGGGCGGTCCTCGTCGTAATCGTCATCGTCCACAACCGAACGGCGGCGGGAACGTGGGGCGTCATCGTCATCGAAATCATCGGCACTGACAGTGCGGCGCGAACGACGAGGACGATCATCCTCGCTATCCGAGTCGGCCACTGCGGAAGCGGCGCGGCGCGAACGGCGGCGGGTTGGACGTTCGGCGGAATCCTGGGAATCGCTGGATTCATCGGAATCGCTGGAATCGGCTGACTTGGAATCGGCCGCAGTGCCGGCATCGGGAAGCGCGGGGGCTTCGAACAGCGGGGCGCGTTCCTGCACTTGCAGTTCCAGAGAAGCGCCGGCAGCACCGGTGCCGCGGACCACGCGGCGGCCGCCACGACGACGGCGAACAGGTTCGGCGGGCTGGGAGGCGGCGGCAGGCGCAGCGTTCACGGCTGCAGCCGAATCGGCATTGGATACGGTTGAATTATCGGTTCCGTCGTTGACGAAACCTTCACGGTTGTCAGTGGGCACAATGCTCCTCGCGGCGCGCTGCATCACGACGCCTATTTCCAGGCCTATACGCTTGTCTCACACCACGCTCTCACCGTGGCCGCACGAAAATGCGCCGCGTAAAGGCAACTTCGTCTCAAGTCTGTCCTGCGGGTGGCGGACACCGGCGCTTGCGTTGTCTCATTCTCAAGAGCCGCAAGGGGATCGACGCCATCTCGCACGCTGATGGTTATGCAGAACCACCATCCTTTAGTATGCCACATATTTTGTGCGGGCGTGGCCCGGCGAGGCTGACGTTCTCTCGGCTCCCCTCCCCCGCGGTGACAGCTCCCCTCAGGGAGGGGAGCTAGAGAGGTGTCAGACCAGCCAGTCGGTAAGGATTGCGGCCATGGCGGTCAGGTCGGATTCAGGCACCTGCTCGTCGTGCTTGTGAGCCAGCAGCGGATCGCCGGCACCGAGGTTGACGGCCGGGATACCGAGCTGAGAGAAGCGTGCCACGTCGGTCCAGCCGAGCTTGGCCAGCGGGTCGCGGCCAGTGCGCTCCTTAACCAGTCGGACCAGATCCTGGGCGAGCGGGGCGTTCAGGCCCGGGCGCGCGGAGGGGCTTTCGTCCTTCATTTCGATGCCGTAGCCCTCGAACACGCCGCCGGTAGCCACATGCTCGCCATTGCCGAGTTCGGCACCGGCGTCCGCGCCCATCATCAGAGCCTTGGCCTCGGCCAACGACTTGTCCGGGGCGAAGCGGTAGTTGACGTGTACGCGGCATTCATCCGGAATGACGTTCGTGCCTTTGCCGCCGGAGATCAGCGTGGCGTTGAGGCCCTCGCGATAATCGAGCCCGTCCACGTTCACGGTGGCCGGCTCGTAGGCGTTGAGTCGGTTCAGAATGTCGGCCGCCTTGTGGATGGCGTTCTCCCCCATCCATGCACGGGCGGAGTGCGCGGCCACGCCGTGGGTTACGACGTCGAAGCGAATCGTACCGTTGCAACCGCCCTCGATGCCGCTGTTGGTGGGCTCGCCGATGATGGCGAAATCGCCGGTGATCCAATCGGGATGGGCCTCGACGACTTTGCGTAGGCCATTCTTTTCGGCGACGACTTCCTCATGGTCGTAGAAGACGTAGGTGAGGTCGACTTTCGGGGTGGTTTCCGGCGTGCGGCCGTCGAGCGTGGCGGCGAGGTAGAGCATCACCGCGTCGGAGGCCTTCATATCGGTGGCACCGCGGCCCCACAGCACGCGGTCTTCGGGATGAGCGTGGGCGATTTCTTCGCGAATCAGCGAATCGCCGGGCTCCAGCCACTTTGGTGGGAAATTGTCGATGACCGGCACAGTATCGAGGTGCCCGGCCAAGATCACACGGCTCGGCTTGCCGAAGTCGGTGCTGGCCACCACTGTGTCGCCGTGACGGCGGACGGTCAGGTGCTCTTGCTCGTTAAGGAAGGCCTCGACCTCGTCGGTGAGGGGGCCCTCGTGGTCGGACACGGAGAAGTTCTCCATGATCTGGGTGAGCAGGCTGTTCAGCTGCTCGGCAGTGGATGCGGTGCGGTTCAATTCAAGCGTCATGTGAACAGCGTACCGCGTGGGCGGCGGGCCCAGCACACTCACTACATGAGATTTTGCGGCCGAATACATTTTTATGTGCCACACTGGGGTGGCGAAAGGGAGGATTATGCCAGGTCTAATCAGCGCCATGCAAGGCTTCTGCGTTATCGGCATCGTAATCGCGGTGGGATATGTTGCCGCACGAATGCGAATCGGCGGGCCGTCCGCTCAGATGGTGCTCAACCGGTTCTCCTTCTTCGTATCGAGCCCGTGCCTGATGTTCGCGATTCTCTCCAAGGAGCCGATTTTCGACATCTTCCACCCCTCGATTATCGTGGCGTTCTTCTCCGCCGTGCTGGTAGGCGTGGTGTTTTTGGTGCTCAACCGTATGTTCTTCCACCTGAATGCCCCGGACGCCACCATCGGTGCCCTGAATTCGCTGTACCTCAATTCCAATAACATCGGCCTGCCAATCGCCACCTACATTCTGGGCAATCCGGCTCTTGTGGCACCGATTCTGGTCATGCAGCAGGCCATCTTCACACCGGTGGGCCTGACAGTGCTGGACGTGACCACCAAGGGCAAGGTCTCCATCAAGGAAATCGCCAAGCAGCCACTGCATCAGCCGCTGCTTATCGGCTCGCTGCTAGGCATTGTGGTCTCTGCGATTTCCGCTAAAAGCGGCTGGTTCCCAGTGCCGAAATTCATTTTCGACCCGATCGACATGATCGGCGATTCGGCTGTGCCAATGATCCTGATGGCGTTCGGCATGTCCCTGCACGGCACCAAGCCGCTACAGCAGAAGGGCGATCGCCCGGCCATCTTCACGGTCGCGGTCCTCAAGAACATCATCATGCCAATTATCGCGTTCCTGCTCGCCTACTTCGTGATGGGCTTCCGCGGCTCCGAGCTGTACGCCTGCGTGGTACTCGCCGCTCTGCCCACCGGCCAGAACGTATACAACTACGCGGCCCGCTACAACGTGGGTCTCACCTTCGCGCGCGACGGCATTCTGATGAGCACCATGACCAGCCCGGTGTTTATCGCGATCATCGCGGCGCTGCTGTCGTGATGGGTGCGCAGAGAAGCGTTCTCAATAGTATCCGTGCGCGCAAATGCACAGATATCGCACAAACGAACATTTGCTCATCCGCATATTTGCGGTGATTTCAGCGTTTCTACGTTCGATTTGCGTATACGAAAGTACGCACAGTTGTTATTGAGAACGATTCGCTGCGCAGCTCGGCTCAGTCATCAGCCCGATAATCGGTCAGATTCAAGCTGGCCGCCACATGATTGGACGCGAACGCGCCGATGGAAACCAGCGCATAGCACAACACAAGCCCGCCGAAGAAGCTGGCCAGCGTGGCCGGTTCGGTCATCGAAGCGGCGAACAGAGGGGCCATAAGCAGCATGGAACAGCCGCCGGCCACGATCACCACGATGTTGAGCGGGGTGAGTACCTCGATGAATCGCGCACGGTTCAAGGTCTTGACATCAGTGCCCTCCAACACCAGCATGCGATATTCGCCGGCCTGATCGTACACGCTGCCGGCCTGCATCACACCGGAGCTGACCGCGGCAAGCACAGCGGCGAACACGAGCGTCAGAATGCCGCCGGTGCCGATGTCGCGAATGAACACGGTGAACGGGTCGTTGGCGTCATCGACCACGGCGGCCGATCCGAAGAATCCGCAGATCGACGTGATGCCGGCGATAAACACGGCCAACGCAATGCCGGACACATTGCGCCAGGCGCGCTTAGGGTTGTCGAGAATACGGCGCATGGCAATCATCGTGGCCGCATCCTTGGGGCGCTTGGCCTTGGCCTTGGCGCGAGCGGTGATCACCCACGTGCCGATAAGATTCACCAGCGCGAAGCACAGCAGCATGAAACCGATGATCACGCCGTACATCACCGCCTGGCCGGCCTGAGCCAGCATGGCCGGGTTCTTGAAGACGATCATGGCCACCACCACGACTACCACGAACAGCACCATACGGGTGCCTGAGGGCAATGCGGTGGCGGTGCGCGAGGTGACACCCAATGGGGTGATTGCCACGCGGCGCAAGGTGACCAGCGACGATATCAGCGCCAAGATGGCCACGCCCGCCAAGGTGATTACCAGCGCCAGCGGGCCGACCCATAGCTGTTCGAAGGTGAACCGCTGCTCCTGGAAGGGAATCAGCATGACTGCCGGCATCAGGGCGCAATAGCCGGCAATGCCGATAAGCGCGCCGATCAGCGCCTGTCCGGCGGCGTCAAGCGCGGTGAGACGCACCACCTGACCGGTGGTCGCGCCGGCCAGACGCAGGGCGGCGAGACGGGCGTCGCGGCGGGATGCGGCCAGTCGTGCGGCGGAACCGGCGAGCGCCACGAACGGCACGACGAGCAGCATGCAGGCGAATACCGCCAACGCCACATAGGCGGTGGAGAATTGGGCCAGGCTCGTCGGGTCGCTGATCTGCCGTTTCCACGCGGCCACCGTATCGGGCCGGCAGGCACCGAAGTCGAACGCGCAGGCGACGGTATGATCGGCCGAAGCCCGCCAGATGAAACCGTGTACGCCGCCGAGCACGGTGAGGAAGATGGTGGTGGCTGCGGCGAAGGCGATGATTGCCAGCATCGAGGTGTGGCCGGCGCTGCCGCGCAAGCCGGGGCGGTGAAACAGCCGCCAGAGGGCGAACGTGCTCATCGCGCGCCTCCTGCGGTGGTTTCGCTCCCGCCGGCTGGAGCTGCCGAGCGTAGCGAGGCTGAGGGTGGTTCAGCGCCCTCGGGCCACCCCCAGTCAGCCTGCGGCTGACAGCCCCCGCCAGCGGGGGCGGAGTTGGGGTTGGCGTCTGTCTGGTGCAGACGGCCGTCCTGCATCATTACGGTACGGCCGCAGAACGAAGCGACGTTGGGGTCGTGGGTGACGACGACCACGGCGGAACCGTTGTCCCGCGCGGCGGCCATGAGAATGCCCATGACCTCGCGGCCGGTGGCTTGGTCGAGCGCGCCGGTCGGCTCGTCGGCGAAGACCACGGCAGGTTTGACGGCGAGTGCACGGGCGATGGCGATGCGCTGCATCTGTCCGCCGCTCATCTCCCCCGGCCGGTGCGTGGCGAGCGCGCGCAATCCCATGCGTTCCAGCCACAGGATCGCCGTGTCGGTGGCGGTGCGGTAGGGCATGCCGTCAAGCATCATCGGCAGGGCGATGTTTTCGACCGCCGGCAGTTCGGGCAGCAGCTGGCCGGACTGGAAGACGAAGCCGAAGTCGTTGCGGCGCAGTTTGGTGCGCTCGGCGTCGCTCATGCGGCTCAGGTCGGCACCACGGAAGATGACGGTGCCGGCGGTCGGCTTAATGATGCCGGCGAGCGCGTGCAGCAAAGTGGATTTGCCGGAGCCGGACGGGCCCATCACGGCTACCGTCTCGCCCTCCCGGAGCGTGAAGTTCACGTGGTTCAGGGCGAGCGTGTGCATGGTCGGCATGGCGAAGCCGGGCTGGGCTGGCTGGGATGGCTGGCCGGCCTGAATGGCACCCGGTCCGGCCGCAGCGGGATTCGCCGACGCATAACCGGCTCCCGTGCCGGCTGGCATCACGCCGGTGACGCCGTGCCCTGCCTGTGCGCGGGCCATGCTGGCGGTGTAGTCCATGACCAGGTCGTGCGCCTCGATGACCGGGGCCCACTGCTGGGTGTGCGATGCCGGCTGCTGGAACTGTTGGGGTTGCTGAGACTGCTGAGGCTGAGCCGCCGGTCCCGACGCCGGCTGAGGCTGCTGCAATTGCGATGCTGCTGTGTTCATACTCCCGAGCGTACGGAGCGAACGCCCAGCCGACCATCGGGCTGCGGTATGAACCTTTCTGGATCACCGGCCCGCTCCTCATCCGCAAGGATTAGAGATACGCAAATGATTAATGACCGGCAACCACTATTCGGTGCCGGTCATTATGAGCATTGCATTCAGGCGCTACGCGCATTATTGCGCGGTAGCCAGCTCGTCCAGGCGGGCGGCGAAGCGGGGCCAGTCGGTCTTCATAGCGGTGAGGAGCTTGCGGTTGGGCACGTCGTCAATCGGGACCCAGCAGATTTCCATGCTTTCGTCGTCGTTTGCCTTGGGCTCGACGGTGTGGCCGGGCTTTTCAAAGGCAAACACGGTGGTGTAGGCCCACGGGCCATGGTCCTCGCGGTAGGAGCCGACTACCTCGATGTCTTCGGGAGTGATGTTGGCTTCCTCATAGCTTTCGCGCAGCGCGCCCTCGATGGGCGATTCGCCGTCCGCGGTGGCACCGCCGGGAATACCCCACGTGCCGCCTTCGGCGCTCCACGCGGCGCGATGTTGCATGACCACGTGGGTCACCTTGCCACTCACCGGGTCGCGACGAGCCAGCAGAATACCGGAAGCACCGTTGGTGCCCCAATGCTTGCGGCCGCAGGCGCAGTCCACCCAGCCATCGCCGGGCTGGTGTACGTTTTCGACCGGCGGCAGAATGCCAGCGTGCTGGTTGCCCGATGCCTTGCTTTCCGGTTCCAGTTCACCACGGCCGACATTCCACAGGTCAGTCCACGTGATGCCCAGTTCGCCGGCCAGATGCCGGGCCAGCGGCAAGCTGAGGCCGATGATGCCGTGCGGATCGCCCTCAATACTGTCGATGAACGCACCACCGAAGCCTTCCAGCGTGAACGATCCGGCGACTTCCAGCGGCTCGCCAGTGGCAATGTACCGTTCGACGTCGGCATCGGTGAATTCGCCGAAATGGACTTTGGCGTGGCTTGCGCCGCGCACGGTACGCCCGGTCGCGAAATCGATCAGGCAGTGGCCGGTCCACAGTTCGCCGGTCGCGCCGCTCATGCGCTTCAGTCGTTCGCGGGCCACGGCTTCGCTGTGCGGCTTGCCGTAGCATTCGCCGCCCAAGAGGAACATCGAATCACAGCCGAGAATCAGCGGGCCGACTGTCGCCTCGGTCAGTCCCGGCTGTCCGGCAATAGCGGTGGCGATGGGTTCGGTGACGGTCGGCATATCGATGCCGGAGAAGTCGCGCGTGGTGGCGATTTCCGCCTTGGAATAGTCAATGGGCTTGCCAGCGGCGGCTTCACGCAAGTCTTCGACGGCAGCTTCGCGTTCCGAATCCTTGATTTCCTTGGCCTTGAGCGGGTAGGCGATCACGCGGTCACCGGTCGCAGCGGCGGCAGTATCGGCCACATCACGATACGCACGATGAACGGCCTCGGCCTTGGCCGCGGCCAGAATCATCACGCGCTGCTTGATGCTCAAATCGTCGACGGTGACGCCTTCTTCACGGGCGGCCGCTTCCAGCGCAGCAGGCTCATCCACATGCGAGACGCGAATTGTGGGGCAGATACCCGCCGAATACAGCACGTCACGGCGAGGCTTGGACTTGGAAGCAAGAATTAGTGGAATGGGCATGACTTAAGTCCTTATGCTCCCGCTGGCGGGAGCTGTCGAACGAAGTGAGACTGAGGGTGGTCTCTGCCGGTATGGCGGACCACCCTCAGACCGCCTGCGGCGGCCAGCTCCCGCCAGCGGGAGCCTTCTCCTCGACTTAGCGACGCTCGATTTCGACGCCGGCGGTGTTGATGGGCAGGTGAAGCACACGCCAATGGCCGGAAGCAAGCTGCTCCGATGCGATCTGGTCGATGGCTTCGCGGGCGTTGCCGTAATGCAGCACGAGCACGCAGGGGCCGGCACCGGAGACTGCGGCGGCATAGCCCTTGGAGCGGAAGAGCGCAATGAGCTCGGTGGACGGCGGCATCAGGGCACCGCGATACGGCTGGTGCAGTTTGTCCTGCGTGGCGGTGAACAGCAGCGCGTTGGACTGGGCCTGAGCGGCCGCAAGCTCGTCAGCGAACGGCGATTCACGGGTTCCGCCAGCGCAAGCGCACGTATCGGCATCCTGAGCCGGGGCAGCGGCGACGCCGGACTTGCCCTGCTGGGCGGCCTGGGCCAGCACCATGGGATTCATCGCAGCGGGCAGCAGACCCACGCGAGACACGTTGTAGACGGCGTCCTTGTATGGCAGTTCCCTAGGCAGCGCCTGACGGGCCTTCTCAGTGGACAGCTCATAGTCGGGCACGAACACGGCGGCGGTGATGGACGGGTCCACCGGGTAGTTGACGGCGTGGAATCCGCCGTGCAGCGGTTCACCACCAGGAACGGCGACCGAGCCGACGCCTTCCGCGGTTTCGAAGTCCCAAGAGACGGTCAGGCCACCGAACACAGCCGGGGCCACATTGTCCGGGTGGCCTTCGATCTGGGCGGCCATATCGAAGATGGCCGGACGGTTGAGGTCACCGGTCTGGGCGAAGGCCGCGGCGGCGGCGATGCCGGCCACGATGGCCTCGGCGGAAGAGCCCATGCCACGAGCCTGAGGGATGTTGTTGGTCGCTTCCAGCGTGAAGCCGAGTCGGCCGAGGCCGAACGTGGCACAGGCACGGCGGAAGGTGGAGACCACGAGGTGGGTTTCGTCGCGTGGGAGGGTGTCGGCACCCTCGCCGTGGATGATCACGTGGGCAATGCCGTCGTTCGGGTCGTCGTTGAGCGTGAAAGTGAGCTCGTCATGGTAGTCGAGCGCCAGACCCACGGTATCGAAGCCGGAGCCGAGGTTGGCGGACGTGGCGGGCACGCGCACGTGAACGCTATTGCAGATTGGATTCATGGTTGTTCCTTAAAAAGGAGCTCCCTCATCAGAGGGAGCTTGGGTATTCAGCTTTCAACTCACGGGCAGCCGTTCGACCGCCTCATCAGAGGGAGCCTAGACGGTGTCAGTCCAGCACGCGCAGGATGGACGGGTCGCCGGTGACGAAGTCGAGCGCCTGCACGGCCTTGACGGTGTTGCGCAGGGTTTCCTCGTCGGTCAGGTGGGTCACGATGCGCAACTGCTGAATCTCGCCGTCGTAGCCGGGATCGGTCATGGTGGGCTTCAGGTCCTGGTTCACACCGTTGATGGAGACACCGTTCTTGGCGAACTCGGCGGCGATGGCGGCCAGCACGCCCGGCTTGTCGTGGATCAGGAAGCGCACGGCGAATGCAGCCTTGGAGGCGGTAATCGGAGCCTTCGGCAGATTCTTGTACAGCGGGATGGACGGGCCGGTGCAGCCAGCAGCAATGTGGCGGGCTTCGGTCACCACGTCGCCCACGACGGCGGAGGCGGTCGGAGCGCCGCCGGCGCCACGGCCGTAGAACATGAGGTCGTCGGCGGCCTCGGCCTTGACGAACACGGCGTTGAAGGAGCCGTGCACGGAGGCCAGCGGGTGGTTCTCGTCGATCAGGGCCGGGTAGACGCGGGCGGAGACGCCGGCCTCGCCGTTCTCGACCACGGCGAGCAGCTTGATGACCTTGTGTTCGGCGGTGGCTGCGGCGATGTCGTCGGCGGTGATCTTGGTGATGCCCTCAACGGACACATCGTCGATGGTCACGGAGGTGTGGAAGCCGAGGGTGGCCATGATGGCGGCCTTGTTGGCAGCATCGTAGCCTTCGATGTCGCCGGTCGGGTCGGCTTCGGCGTAGCCCTTGGCCTGGGCGTCCTTGAGCACGTCGTCAAACTGGAGACCCTTGGTGGTCATCTCGTCGAGGATGTAGTTGGTGGTGCCGTTGACGATGCCGAGCATGCTGGTCACCTTGTCGCCGACCAAGGACTCGCGCAGCGGGCGCAGGAACGGAATCGCGCCACCCACAGCGGCCTCGAAGTAGATGTCGACGCCCTTGGCCTCGGCGGCGGAGTAGATCTCCGGGCCGTACTTGGCCAGCAGCGCCTTGTTGGCGGTGACCACGGAAGCACCGGATTCGATGGCGGCAAGCACGAACTTGCGGGCCACGGTGGTGCCGCCGATGAGCTCGATGACGATGTCCGAGTTGGTGGCCACGCTCAAAGTATCGGTGGTGACGATGGACTGGTCGATCCACGGGAACTTCTCAGTTTCCTTCGGGTCGAGGCAGGCGACGCCGGTCAGTTCGACCGGGCGGCCGATACGAGCGGACAGTTCGTCCTTCTGCTCGACAATCAGGCGGGCGGTCTGGGAGCCGACGGTGCCGGCACCAAGCAGGCCTACGCGAATCGGGGTTTCGTTGTTGCGAGCCAATTCAGGGTCCTTCCAAAAAGTTTTCTATATCCCACGCCTATTTTACGGATTATTTCCGACAGCAGACCGAAAGTACTCATCAAAGCTGACGGTCCTTTTCGTATTATGACGGATTTGGCCGCACATTACAGACTGTCAGGCGCTCGCCTCTGCACGTGGATCACTCGCTGACGTCGAGGTTGAGTAGGTCGTCTACGGTCTGGCGGCGGAGCATGACGTGCGCACCGGACTCGCTGACAGCAACCACCGCCGGAATCAGCGCTTGGTTGTAGTTGCTGGCCATGGTGCGGCCGTATGCGCCGGTAACCGGCACGGCGAGAATGTCACCGCGCTTCAAATCGGCGGGCAACTGCACCTCGTGAACCACAATGTCGCCGGATTCGCAGTGCATGCCACACACACGGGCAAGCATCGTTTCAGCGGAACCGGTGCGATTCGCCAGACGCGCGGTGTAGTCGGCACCGTAGAGTGCCGGGCGAATGTTGTCGGACATGCCGCCATCCACAGACACATACACGCGCTCGGCAATCGGGTTGCCGTCACTGTCTTTGGCATCGGACAAGTGCACGTGCTTGATGGTGCCCACGCGGTACAGGGTTACGCCGGCGGGCGCCACGATGTAACGGCCCGGCTCGAAGCTGATGGCTGGCGCGGGCATGCCGAGCGCACGGTTGGTGCTGTTGACCGCATCCGCCAAGCGAGTGAGTTCCACGTCAATGTCCATTGAATCTTCGCCATCGGTGTAGGCCACGGAGTAGCCGCCGCCGAGGTCGATTTCGGGCAGGATGTAGGCGTCGGTGGCCCACAGGGTCTTGCGCAGCAGCATCATGCGCTTGGCCGCGTGAATGAAAGCCTCCGCATCGTGGATGTTGGAGCCGATGTGCGAGTGGGCTCCGACCAGTTCGAGTACGTCCTGGTTGGCGAGGATGGTCTTGAGCACGGCGATGGACGGACCGTCCGCAATGGCTTCCATCGCGGCGGCCAGCGCCTTGTCTGTGTCGGAGACTTCCTCGTGGCTCAGGTCGTACGGGTACTTGACGTCGTAGTGCAGCTCGCGCTCTGATTTCTCGGTCTTTTCCGCGCCATTTTCCAGGGAATGCGTCGCAGAGATACGCGCGTTGGTAGCGGCAGGCGTCACGTCTTTGAGGTCGTTCAGCACGTCGAGCACGGCGGCGTCGGCCCCGGCGGCCAGCAGCGGCACGCCGAACTTCTGGTCCTCGTGAGCAGTGGAGATGTACTCGTGGCCGCCGGCGTGGACACCGACGGTGACGCGCAGCATCACACGGGCGCGTTTGCCGAGCTTGCGGGCGATGGCAGCAACGCGCTCCGGCTCGTCGGGCTCGTCGATCACGATTTTGGCGAAGCCCTGTTCGATGGCCAGCGCGATTTCCTCATCGGACTTGTTGTTGCCGTGCAGCACCAGACGACGTCCGGGAACGCCAGCGGCGAGGGCGATTTTCATCTCGCCCATCGTGCAAGTGTCCACAAACATGCCGGCCTCGGTGACCAATCGCACGACTTCTTTGGACAAGAACGCCTTGCCGGCAAAGCTCACGTGCGTAGTGGAGGTGTTGAATGCTTCGGCGGCAGCGCGCACGAAGTGCCTAGCACGTGCGACTACTTCATCAGTGTCGATGAGATAGAGCGGCGAGCCGAACTCGTCAAGCAGCGATTCGGCGGTACGACCATGAAATTCGATGGAGCCTTCGGCATTCACAGCCGTAGCGGCCGGCCAAATTGGAGAAATAGGCATAATCACATCTTTTCGGGGGCGGTGACGCCGAGGAGGTCGAGGCCGTTGGCGATGACCTGCTGGACGGCGTCATTGAGCTTCAGGCGGGCGGCGGCACGGGCCGGCTCCGGGTTCTTGGCAATCTCCAAGGCCTTGCGAGCCTCGTCGTCGCCACGGGTTTCCGGATCGGTCAGGGCCATCGGCACCACGCGCTCTACGTTGTACCACTTGTGATAGGTGGCGGCCAGTTCTTCGAGGTAACGGGCCACCTTGTGCGGCTGGCGGTCGTCGGCCGCAGTGGCGAGCACGCTCGGGAATTGGGCGAGGGCGGCGAGCACTTCGCCGTCGGCCTCGGTGTCGAGCAGGGCCAGGTCGGCACCCTCGTAGCTGATGCCGGCGGCGGCTGCGTTGCGGTCCACGTTCTTGGAGCGGGCGTGCGCGTACTGCACGTAGTACACCGGGTTGTCGTTGGTGTGCGAGGCGAGCAGGGCCAAGTCGATGTCGAAGTTCTGGTTGTAATCGGAGCGGGCCAGCGAGTAGCGGGCGGCGTCCACGCCGACCACGGAGACCAGGTCGTCGATGGTCACGACGTTGCCGGCGCGCTTGGACATGCGCACGGGCTTGCCGTCCTTCATCACGTTGACCAGCTGGCCGATGAGAATCTGCATGTTCTTGCCGGGCTCATCGCCGAAGGCCGCACACATGGCCATCATGCGGCCGATGTAGCCGTGGTGGTCCGCGCCAAGCATGTAGATGGCCACGTCGGCCGAGTTTTCGGCGCGATGGCGCTTGTCCCAGTAGTAGGCGATGTCGGCGGCGAAGTAGGCGAACTCACCATTGGACTTGATGATCACACGGTCCTTGTCGTCGCCGTGCTTGGTGGATTCAAACCAAGTGGCGCCGTCCTTGTCGAAGATGTCGCCGCGGGACTTGAGCTCTTCGATGGCGGCGTCGACCTTGCCGTCGGCGTACAGGCTGTTTTCATGGAACCAGACGTCGAAGTTCACGCGGAAGTCCTTCATGGACTTCTGAATCTCGTCGAACATCATCGGTACGGCGCGCTTGCGGAATTCCTCGCGCACTTCGGTATCGGCCTCGCCGAGCGGTTCACCGTCATCGTTCAGGCCCTGATCCTGGTGGGCCAGTGCGGTCAGGTCCACGCCGTCGGACTCGGCTTCGGCCTGAACACGGGCGGCGATCTCGTTGATGTAGGCACCCTTGTAGCCGTCGCACGGGGTTTCGGTCTGGTAGCCGGCCTCACCCAAGTTATTGGCCTCGGCCCAAGCGGCGACCAGCGACTTGGCGAAGCGGTTGATCTGCTCGCCGTGGTCGTTGAAGTAGTATTCGCGCACCACCTTGGCGCCGTTGGCCTCGAGCACGCGGGCCATGGCATCGCCGACGGCAGCCCAACGGGTGCCGCCGATGTGAATCGGACCGGTGGGGTTGGCGGAGACGAACTCGAGATTCAGGGTCTGGCCGCCCAGATGGTCGTTGCGGCCGTATTCGTTGACCTTGTTGAGATGCTTGTCGGCGTCGGTCACGGCACCGGCGGCGAGTACGGTGTCCACCACGGCGGCGGCCGAGGCGGAGTCAAGCGTGATGTTGATGAAGCCGGGGCCTGCCACCTCGACCTTGGCAATGCCGTCGGCTTCAGCGAGCGCGGCGGCGAACGGCTCGGCCAGATCGCGCGGCTTCATGCCGGCCTTCTTGGCCAGCTGCATGGCGATGTTGGAGGCCCAGTCGCCATGCGCACGGTCCTTCGGGCGCATCACGGCGAGCTTGTCGACGGGCGGAATCAGCTCGTCGGTCAACGCGCCGGCCTGGCCGGCGGCGACGAGGTTGTGGGCAATGCTGGAAATCAGTTCACTTAAGGCTTCAGGACTCATTCTTCTAAGGATACTGAGAACGGCGACACTTGCACCCTGGTATGCCTATATGCTGCCCCTGCTGGCGGGGGCAAGCACACAGCCGAAAGATACCAAGCGAAAAAGGGTAGGCGACAATCTCCGGAATCGTTGGAGGCTCGCCGAAACCGCTATACATACCGTCGGTCGGTATCTATAGTGATCTGCAACATCAAGCACAGTAGGGAGGCCACCATGGCACGTAACGCTCACCCCGAGGTGACGCGCACCCGCATCCTCGACGCCGCACAACGGCTGTTCATGGCCAAGGGCTATGAGCACACCTCCATCCAGAACATCGTGGACGAGCTCGGCGACCTCTCCAAAGGCGCGATCTACCACCACTTCAAATCCAAGGAAGACATCCTCGAAGAGCTCACCAACCGAGACAACAATGCGCAGGACGACTTCAACGAATCCGTCATGAATCGCACTGACCTTACCGCCCTCGAAAAGTTCCGCGTGCTATGGCGGCATTCGATGACCGAGCAAGACCACGTGCAGATCATGCGAGCCGCCATGCCGATGCTGAGTGATCCGGTTTCGTTCGCCGCGAATATGCAGGTATGGAGCAAGCATCTGCCCGAACGCTTCCTGCCGCTGATCGAGGCGGGCGTCTCGGAGGCGTGCTGGCCGATCGCGTCAACCGCCGCACCATCATGGTGGCGCTCGACGCCATCTCCGCCGTGCTCGTGCTGGCGAGCGCCATCGTCTTCGCCACCACGGGCTTCCATATCGTAGCCATCGCCACCATGCAGGTGCTGCTCGCCGTGCTCGGCGCCTTCGAAACCCCGACTGTGCAGGCCGCACTCCCCCAGATGTTCCGGCAGTACGACCCGGCCACCATGCGCCAAGGCATGGCCGTGATCAATCAGGTCCAACAACTAAGCAGTCTGCTGCCGAGCTTCCTCGGCGGCGTGCTGTATGCGATGTTCGGCATCCGTCTCATGATGATCATCGCCATCGCAAGCTTCGCCGGCGCAGCCGCGCTCGAATGCTTCATCCGCCTCGGTGCCCCGGATCGCGGCGACGAGGAGCTGCCCACCCCACTTGAAGACCTCAAGGCAGGCGTGCGATTCCTCATCAAGGACCGGCCGAATGTATTCAGACTGCTGTTGTTCGCGGCGGCACTCAACTTTGTGCTTATCGGCTATTCCGGCGTCGGCTTCCCGTACACGATTCGTACAGTGCTCGGCTTCGACGCCACTGTCTACGGCATCGCCGACGGCCTGATCGGCGTTTCCGGCGTGGCGGGCGCATTCGTCGCCGGCTTGTTCGCCGCCAGACTCACGATGCACTGGATGCCGGGGCTGATGGCGACGCTTACGCTGGCCATGGTCCCACAGGGCATTGTGTTCCTGCTGCCAGTCGACGCATGGACCAAACTCGTGGTGCTTATTGTCTTCGCCTGCGGCACAATGGTTGCCAGTTGCTTCACGAATCTCATCGCCGTGCCCGCCATCCAGCTCAGCACGCCCGAGGCGATGACCGGCAAAGTGATGTCCATGGCCGCGGCCGTGAGCATGTGTGCCCAGCCGCTCGGCCAGATGGTGTACGGCTGGGCCTACGACCAAATGCCGGTCGCCATCGTGCTGTTCATCACCACCGCCAACGATGCTTCCCACATTCCCGGCCCGCTGTATGACCGTATGGATGTGATCGAACTGCCCAGCTATACCCGCGTGGAAAAGTTCAACATCGCCCGCCGCCATCTGCTGCCCAAACAGCTCAAAAATAACGGCTTGGAATCCCGCGTTACCATGGCCCCGGCGGCGCTGTATGAGATCATTGACGGCTACACCCGCGAAGCTGGCGTGCGTACTCTGGAGCGCACCATCACCGCCGTGCTGCGCAAGTGCGCTCAAAAGATCGCCGCAGGGGAGAAAGATAAGATCAATGTTACCCCTGCCATGGTCAAAGCAATGCTCGGTCCCGAAAAGGTCAAGCCGACCTTTATTTCCCGCACCGATGCTGTTGGCATTGCCAACGGCCTGGCCTGGACCAGCGTGGGCGGAGAGATGCTTCCCATCGAAGTTTCCATCATCCCCAACGGATCCGGCAAGGTGGAGATCACCGGCAGCCTGGGCGATGTAATGAAAGAGAGCGCTCACCTGGCATTGACCTATGCCCGCGTACATGCCGAAACCTACCACATTGCGCCGGATAAGTTCAAGAACACCGATATCCATATCCATGCCCCCGAAGGCGCTGTACCCAAGGATGGCCCCTCCGCCGGTGTCACCCTGACCACCGCGCTGATTTCTGCGTTGTCCGAGATTCCGGTTCGCCACGACCTTGCCATGACGGGCGAAATCACCCTGCACGGCAATGTTCTGCCCATCGGCGGCCTGAAAGAAAAGAGCATGGCAGCCTTCCGCGAGGGCATTTCCACCGTGCTCATCCCTGAAGCCAACAAGCCCGACCTGTACGAGGTGGATGAGGAGGTCAAAAAGGCCGTCAAGTTCATCCCCGTCAGTGACCTTTCTCAGGTGCTCAAACATGCACTCATCCTGCCCGCAGCATCCGCTGCCCACAAACGCACCATGCCGCAGGCTACCCAGCTGATCGCAACCGAGCAGAGCACCGCCAAGGAACCTGCTGCCGTGATGTGACCAACGCGGAAAAGCCGGAAAAGGGAGTTGTATTTATGAATTATAATCGCAGTGAATTTCAGGCATCCTATGGCCTTTCCAGCCAGCTGCCGGAAAGCGACCGCCCGGAATTTGTCTTTTCCGGCCGTTCCAACGTGGGCAAATCCAGCCTGATCAACAGGCTGTGCAACCGCAAAAATCTGGCGCGCGTCAGCGCAACGCCGGGCAAAACGGCAACCATCAACTTTTACCGTGTGGATACCGCCTATTTTGTGGACCTGCCCGGCTATGGTTACGCCAAGGTGTCCAATGCGGACCGTGAGCGCTGGGACGAGCTGATCAACAGCTATTTTGAAGCGGACCGCGCGCTGAATGTGCTGGTGCAGCTGCTGGACAGCCGCCATGCCCCCAGCGCGGACGATGTGCAGATGATGGAATACCTGCACTTCCACCGGATTCCTTTTGTTGTGGCGCTGACCAAGGCGGATAAGCTCAAAAAATCTGAGATGACCGCCCAGCTGGAAGAGTTCCGCATCACCTGCGCCCCCTATGGCTGCAAGCAGGTATTTTTGACCAGCGCCGAAAAGGGAACCGGGGTCGAAGAACTGCGCCAGTATCTGGATGCCTGCCTGGCACCGGAGGCCTAAACCATGGCGTATCAGGAATTTGCCTATTTTTATGACGAGTTCAACGGCGCAGCCGATTATGATGCGCTGTTCGCCTATGTGACCGGGGAGCTGAAAGCCCACGGCATCCAGGATGGCATTGTGGCAGATTTCGGCTGCGGCACCGGCGAGCTGACCCTGATGCTGGCCCAGGCTGGGTACGATATGATCGGCATTGACGTTTCAGAAGAGATGCTCAGCGTCCTGCGGGACAAAGCCGATGCCCTTGGCCTGCCGCTGACCAACCCCATGCTGCTGTGCCAGGACCTTTTGCAGCTGGACCTGTACGGGACCATCCGCGCCGCGGTTTCCACTTTCGATACTTATAACCACATCGGTCCGCTGGAAAACTTTGAAAAGGCCATCGCAAAAGCCGCGTTCTTTATGGAAAAAGACGGCGTTTTTGTGTTTGACCTGAACACACCCTATAAGCATGAAAAAGTGCTTTCCGGCCAGACTTTTGATTTTGATGAGGATGACGCCGCCTGCCGCTGGAGCAACCGCTATGACCCACAGACGGGTCGCGTGGACCTCAGCATTGATATCCACTATAAAGATACCGGGGAAGACTTCCATGAATCTTTCTCGGAATACAGCTACCCGCTTGATACCGTCAAAGCGCTGCTAACCAGATACGGCTTTGACCCGGTCAAAATTGCCGATGGCGAAAGCTTTGGCCCTGTCCGGCCGGACAGCCAGCGCTGGATCATCACGGCAGTCAAGCAGTATACACAGGAAGCAGACGGCACCCCGGCCTAACTGCCGCACCCCTGCTTCGGGAGGTCATTGATTCTATGTGTGAAACAAAAAATGAAAACAGCAGTAACCTGCTGCGCGGCATTTCGGAAAACGGCGGCATCCTGTTCTATGGCATTGATTCCACCGCCGTTGTGCGCCGAATGGAGCAGCTGCACAAAACCAGCGCCGTTACCACCGCAGCCCTGGGCCGCCTGCTGACCGGTGTTGCCATGATGGGCCAGATGCTCAAATCGGATTCTGATTCTGTCACCGTACAGATCAAGGGCGGCGGCCCGCTTGGGACGGTGCTCGCCGTCTCCGACCCGGAGGGCAACGTCCGCGGCTATGTGACGACCCCGCAGGTGGATCTGCCCCTGCGCGCGGACGGCAAGCTCGACGTGGGCCGCGCCGTCGGTTCCGAGGGTACCATCA
>OIWP01001462.1_pt1 | contig 28728 bp, 19 predicted proteins | sample 1587661 | NCBI WGS metagenome assembly OIWP01 (sample SAMEA3888899, study PRJEB22519) | human gut metagenome | biome: human gut; feature: human-associated habitat; material: faeces | place: Denmark | collected 2010 | reverse complement strand
CCCACCACTCCACCCCCAATATGTTGTAAAACACCCCCGAGCATATGTTCGAAAACACAATATGTTGTGTTTGCAGCAAAGACGGGATGCCACCTGTAGAACCACGCCCGCGAACCTCAACCTTCAAGTTGACCTTGAGGCGATTTTTACGTCCCTTTACACACCGTTCACATCGCCCCCAAACTCCCCACCCACGGTACACACGGCCCACCAACGCGTCGGTGTCTGGCGAAAAATGGGACGGGCCCCAGATTGCCCATGTGCGCAAAAGTGCGTCTCGGCAATCTGGGGCCCGTCCCCTTTAATATTTATAAATATGCAGGTCAGCGAGGTGCTAGCGATGTGCCAACGGATGCGCCGCCAGATAGACCTCGGTCAGTTGCGTGCGGTCGACATGCGTGTAGACCTGCGTGGTCGAAATATCGGCATGGCCCAAAATCTCCTGCAGCACACGCAGGTCGGCACCGCCCGCGAGCATGTGGGTGGCAAAGGAGTGGCGCAGGGTGTGGGGATGGAGCCCAACCAGCCCCACCTGGCGCCCATACCTCTCGCATATCGCATGCACGGCCTGGCGCGACAGGCGACGTCCGTTCTTATTTAAAAAGACCGCCGAGGTCTCCGTCCCGTGAGCATGGGCGGCCAGGAGAGTGCGCCCGTCACCTATATAGCGTGTCAGGGCACGCGCCGCGCTTCCCACCAACGGGGCCAGACGCTCCTTGGAGCCCTTACCGCGCACCAGGACAAACCCGTCATCAATATGGATATCGCCCACATCGAGCCCAACCAGCTCACTCACGCGCAAGCCGCAACCGTAAAGCACTTCCAAGATGGCATGATCGCGCAGTCCCATCTCGCCCTCGGGAAAGTCTTGATCGAGCAGTGCCGAGACATCCTCCACCGAAAGGTATTCCGGCAGGCGATCTGCCTTTTTGGGCAGGCGCAACGCCGCCGTCGGGTTTTGGGCCACGGCCCCATCGCGCACCAAAAAGGCATGCAGACCCTTCACGGCAGCAAGCGCGCGCTCCACCGAGGCGTCGGAATAGCCTCCGTCGCGGCGATCGGCAACGAAGCCCTCCACGACCTGACGGCTCACATCTTCAAAAGACGCAATGTCAGCCCGCTCCAGATAGGCGCAGTACGTCGTCAGGTCACGACGGTAGGCCGCAATCGTATTGCGCGCCAAGCCCCGCTCGACAGCGAGGTAATCGAGATACTCCCCCGCCGCCACAGCGAGCGACGAGGGAGTAGCTTCGGTATGTTCCTGGTTCGCCGGCACCCTTAGTCCGTAGCGAGGTTCATGGGCGTCACCTGCAGACGGTCGACGCCCTCATGCTGGCCGATCGAGGCGCGCACGAACTCGCGGAACAGCGGCTGCGGGTTGGTCGGACGGCTCTTGAACTCGGGATGAGCCTGGGTGGCCACATACCACGGATGTACGTCGCGCGGCAGCTCGACCATCTCGACCAGACGCTCGTCGGGCGAAAGGCCCGAGATAACCAGACCGGCGTCCTCGAGCTGGTCACGGAAGGCGTTGTTGAACTCAAAACGGTGACGGTGACGCTCGTAGACGAGCTCCTCGCCATAGGCCTCGCGCGCGAGGGAATCGGCAGCAAGCTTGCACGGATAGGCACCCAGACGCATGGTGCCGCCCTTCTCGGTCACGTCCTCCTGCGAGCTCATCAGGTCGATGACACTATACGGGCCATCCGGATCGAACTCGGAAGAGCTGGCGCCGGCAAGGCCGACGACGTTGCGGGCAAATTCGCACACGGCCACCTGCATACCCAGGCAAATGCCCAGATACGGAATCTTGTGCTCGCGGGCGAACTCGGCCGCGAGGATCTTGCCCTCCAGGGCGCGCTTGCCAAAGCCGCCAGGGACCAAGATGCCCGAGGCGTCACCTAGGACCTCGGAGACATTCTGTTCGTCGAGGCTCTCGCCATCGACCAGCTGCACGTCAACGTGGCGATCGTAGAACACACCCGCGTGGTGCAGGGCCTCGATAACCGACAGGTAGGCATCGGGCAGCTGCGTATACTTGCCCACGACGGCGATCTTCACCTTGTCGGCGTGCTGGTTGGCATGGTTCTGCTTGCGCAGGAACTCGTTCCACTGACTCATGTCGCGCTCACGCGGGTCCAGACCCAGACGCTCGCAAATGCGCAGGTCAAAGTCCTGCTCGGCGAGCAGCTGCGGAACATCGTAGATGCTCGCGCAGTCCTCGTTGGTAAAGACACAGTCGGTGTCGACGTCGCAGAAGCTTGCGATCTTGCCGCGGATGGCATCGTCGATATGGTGGTCGGAACGCAGAACGATAATATCGGGCTGGATACCAAAGCTGCGGAGCTCCTTGACGGAGTGCTGCGTCGGCTTGGTCTTGACCTCGTGGGCGGCGGCGATATAGGGAACGAGCGACACGTGGATGTAGCAGACGTTCTCGGGGCCGGCCTCCTTGCGATACTGACGAATGGCCTCGACAAACGGCTGCGACTCGATGTCACCGATGGTGCCGCCCAACTCAGTGATGACCACGTCGGAGCCGGTCTGCTCCTCAATACGACGGAACTTATCCTTAATGGCGTTCGTGACGTGCGGAATCACCTGCACGGTGCCGCCCAAAAAGTCACCGCGACGTTCACGGGCGATCAGGCTCTTATAGATGGCACCAGTCGTAAAGTTGGAATCGCGGGTCAGGTTCTCGTCAATAAAGCGCTCGTAGTGGCCCAGGTCCAGATCGGACTCGTAGCCATCCTCGGTCACAAAGACCTCGCCATGCTGGAACGGGCTCATGGTGCCGGGGTCGACGTTCAGATACGGGTCGGCCTTTTGCATCGTCACCTTGTAGCCGCGCGACTTGAGCAGACGGCCCAGCGAGGCCGCGGTAATACCCTTGCCCAGAGACGAAACCACGCCGCCGGTCACGAACACATGCTTGGTCATATTGAGTTACCTGCGCTTCCCGTAGAAGTTGTCCATACACATCTTACGGGTCTTCATTGTAATACTCGCGACGCGCGCCGCACACAATTTTTCTTACGCGCAATCGCATTTCTCCATCTCGAAACAAAACGCCGCCCAGTTGCCCAGGCGGCGTCGTTTCCACTATGCATGCACGCTGTTATCGATCGGCGACTTGGTCCTTGATCAAGTCCTGCACGAGCATACCGGCACGGATGCCCTCTAGATACCATTCGCCACGCTCCGTAAGACAAATACCATTTGCGAGCTGGCCGCCGTCGTCGCTGTAGCGCGAGACGACCTCAATGATGTCTTCGAATTCCAAGCGCTCAATTGCCGCGCGGGCGCGATACGGAGACACCCCCACACGCTCGGCAAGCGTCTTGCGCGAAAAGCCATAAAATCCGCCGTTGTCTTCGGACTGTTGTGCGATTTCCATCAGCACCTGCACCTCGACACGCTTCATATCGTTGACACTCGCACGACCCTTGCCAGCCATGGCAGCCTCCTCAAACCGGGCACGGGCATCACTTGCACCGTGCGCGACCGGCACACCCCATGATGGCCGGCAACATCCATCATGCGGCATCCCCGCAAAAGGATGAAACAATTAGGGTTATTGTATACCGCCCAAATCGCTTATAGGCAGGTAAACGGCCTAATTTTAGGTTAAACGGTAGCTTTGTTGATAAAAGGGGCACACCGAATGTATATCCGATGCGCCCCTTTCAGACCAATTTATCCAGGCTTAGCGGTGGAAGAAACCACGGCGCTCGAACTTGGGCTCGCAGCACACGTTGATGCCCAGCTTGCGCAACACCGTCTCGTCCGTCGGCGAGATGATCACGCTAAAGAAGGCATCGCAGCCACGCAGCTGCTCCAGGCCCGAAAGGACGCGGGCCGCCGTCTCGCTCGTTGCCGAGGTGATCGAGAGCGCCATAAGCGTCTCGTCGGTGTGCAGGCGCGGGTTCTTGCTACCCAGGAAATGCGTCTTGAGCTTGCTGATAGGCTCGATCGCCTCATCGCTAATGACCTCGAGCTCAAGGTCAACGCCCGAGACATGCTTAAGTGCATTCATGATGAGCGAGCTCGCGGCGCCCAGGCGCGTGGAAGTCTTGCCGGTCACCACGGAGCCATCGGGCATGACCATGGCGCCTACGGGGCCACCCGTCAGCTGCTCCCTGGTAAGGGCGGCCGAGCGTGCCGGCGAGTAGTTCTTGTCGATACCGGCCTTCTTCATAATAATCTTGAGACGGTCGACTTGCTCATCGCCCACGCCGGTACGGCGCACATTTTCGACCGCGGTAAAGTAGCGGCGGACGATCTCCATCTTGGAAGCGTCGCGGCAGGCATCGTCATCGGTGATGGCAAAACCGACCATGTTGACGCCCATGTCGGTGGGGCTCTGGTAGGGGCTCTTGCCCAGGATCTTTTCCATCAGGGCACGGACCACCGGGAAAGCCTCGACGTCACGGTTGTAGTTGACCGTGGTCTTGTTGTAGGCCTCCAAGTGGAAGGAATCGATGATGTTGGCATCGTCGAGGTCGGCCGTGGCGGCCTCATAGGCGATATTGACTGGGTGCGTGAGGGGCAGATTCCAGACCGGGAAAGTCTCAAACTTGGCGTAGCCGGCGGCGGTGCCGTGCTTGTGCTCGTGATAGAGCTGAGACAGGCAGGTGGCGAGCTTGCCCGAGCCAGGGCCGGGCGCTGTCACGACGACGAGCGGACGAGTGGTCTCGACAAACTCGTTCTTGCCATAGCCGTCGTCGGACACGATCAGGTCGACGTCGTGCGGATAGCCCTCGATGGGATAGTGCAGCTTGGCAGGAATGCCGAGCGCGTTCAGGCGATTGCGGAACACATCGGCGGCGGGCTGGCCGGCGTACTGGGTGATAACCACGGCCGCGACAGCAAAACCGTTGCCGCGGAACAGGTCGACCAGGCGCAAGACGTCCTCGTCATAGGTAATACCCAGGTCACCGCGAGCCTTGTTCTTCTCGATGTGGTTCGCGTTAATGGCGATGATGACCTCGACGTCGTCGGCAATGCTCTTGAGCATGCGAAACTTGCTGTCCGGCTCAAAACCCGGCAGCACGCGGCTCGCGTGATAGTCGTCAAACAGCTTGCCGCCAAACTCCAAATACAGCTTGCCGCCAAACTGCGAGATGCGCTCCTTAATATGAGCGGCCTGCAGCTCGATATACTTCGCGTTGTCGAAACCCTGGCGCATATATGGCTCCCGTCCCGTTTCCATTTAATGTTCTAGGCGATTATAACGGAGCCCGCCCTCCCCGATACCCAGACCATCAACAGGCACCAACCAAACACGCCATCGATAATTTGCGGTGGAATAGTTCCTGTTTAACCCCTCAAGACGGCCAAACAGGAACTATTCCACCGCAACTTCCCCTTTTGGTGCGAAGTAACCTGACCCCTTTGCACCAACAACAGAAACGTCGCAGGTTGAGCATAAGTCAGCGAGCGACGTCCAGGACGTACAAGTTGGCATGAAAAAGGCAAGGCATAGACCTTTTGGTCATGCCTTGCCTTTTGAATGACAAATTGTCGTCCTGGGCGTCGCGCAGCGTCGACTGGTTGCGCGGTTCGTAGAACCGCGCAACATGAGAGCGCCCCCTCCCGCGCACGGAACGGGAGGGGGCTAAAGGTAGGAGTCTACCGGTGGGTTGACCCCACCGGACAGACGATGACCAGATGATCCTTTACAGGATCGTCAAGGTTTCCGTGGGGTACCCGTTGGGTACTTAGATCAACACGCAAGCGACGGTCAGGATGATGGCGCAGACGACGGAGAGCGCGACGATGAGCTTAAGGGCAAACTTGAGCCAGGTCGTCCACTCGATCTTGGCCAGGGCGAGACCGCCCATGATGGCGCCGGAGGTCGGGGTGAACAGGTTCACGACACCGATGGCGGCGGAGAAGATCATGACCATGACCTCAGGCGAGAAGCCAAGCTTAACAGCCAGCGGTCCCATGATGGGCATGGAGACGGTGGCCATACCGGAGGTCGAGGGGATCAGGAAGGACAGGCCGAAGTAGACCAGGAAGCTCATGGGAGCGAAGATCACGCCGGACAGGCCAGCCAGGGCATTGGCGGCAGCGTCGAGGACGAAGACGTCGAGGCCGGTGTTAGCCATGAGGACGGAGATACCACGGGCGAGGGCGATGACGAGAACAACGGACATCATGTCGGCAGCGCCGGTGATGAAGGTGTTAACGATCTGCTTCTCGGACAGGCCACCGATGATACCGATCAGGACGGCCATGAGGAAGAACCAGGTGGAAGCCTCGTCGAAGTACCACTGGCCAATGGGCAGGCCGGTGATCAGGGCAGACCAGCCCTGGACGACGGCATTACCGTCGGCGTCGTAGACAGCGCCAGCGTCGAAGAAGTTGGCGACGCCCTCGTTGAGGTCGGCCAGCGGAATGAAGCCGACGATCATGACGACGAAGGTGAAGGCGAAGGCGATCAGAACACCCTTCTGACGACCGGTGAGCTTGACCTCCTTGTGGACCTCGGAAGCAGCCTTGCCGTGAGCCTCTTCGGCGTCCTTGAGCTCCTGCATCGACAGGATGGTGGAACCCTTGTCAGCCTTGACCTTCTTGGCATAGTTCATCACGAAGACAATGGACATAGCGGTAGTGACAATCCACAGGACGGCACCAAGGCCGATGATGATGGACTGGTTGACCTCAATGCCAACGCCGGTCAGAGCGTCGACGGCAGCGCCGACGGCGAACGGGTTAACCGTGGAGCCCAGGCAGCCGCAGCCAGCACCGAGCAGGACGGTAGCGGCGCCGACCATGGGGTCGAAGCCAGCGGCCATCATGGTAGCGGCGAGCAGGGCGTAGAAGGGAACGGTCTCCTCGCACATACCATAGGTGGTACCACCGAGGGAGAAGATGAGCATCAGCACGGGAATGAGCATGATCTCGTTACCCTTAAGCTTCTGCACCAGGACGGCGATACCGTTGTCCAGAGCGCCGGTCTCGGTCATCATGCCGAGGAAGCCGCCCAGGATCATAACGAAGAGGCAGACGGGCAGAGCGTCAGCGAAGCCCTTAATCGGGGCGGTGCAGAAATCGCTCAGACGGGCGGCAGTAACCGCGCCGCCGGACGTGCCGGAGACGATAACGGTAATCACTGCAACAATTGCCAGCAGAGCTAGAAGAATGGTGAACGATGAAGGCATACCGCGCTTTTTCTTAGCGGTCTCAGTCATGGTTCTCATCCCCCCTTCATAAATCATTTAACTTTCTCGCGCGAAGCGGATCTTCCGTGCCGTGCCCACCGCCCGACGCGAGATATTTACCAGACAAAGCTGCTCGGGGTGTGCAGCAATACACCCCGAGCGAGATGCTAGATGCTCTTACTTGAGCGTGGCGTACATGACAGCCTTGATGGTGTGCATGCGGTTCTCGGCCTCGTCGAAGACCTTGGAAGCGGGGCTCTCGAAGACCTCGTCGGTGACCTCCTGCTCGGTGATGCCGAACTGCTCGCACTTCTCGGCGCCAATCGTGGTGTTGGTGTCGTGGAAGCTAGGCAGGCAGTGCAGGAAGATGGCACCTGGGTTGGCCATAGCCATGACCTCGGAGGTAACGCGATACGGGGTGAGCTGAGCGATGCGCTCGGCCCAGACCTCGTCGGGCTCGCCCATGGAGACCCACACATCGGTGTAGATAACGTCGGCACCGGTGACGCCGTCCTTGACGTCAGTGGTCAGCTTGATGGTGCAGCCGTTAGCCTCGGCGATGGGCTTGCAGGCCTCGATGACGTCGTCAGCGGGCATGCACTCCTCGGGGCCGCAGGCCACGAAGTTCATGCCGAGCTTGGAGCAGACAACCATGAGGGAGCGAGCGACATTGTTCTTGCAGTCGCCCATGAAGACGAGGGTCTTGCCCTTGATGTCGTAGTTGAAGTTCTCCTGGACGGTCAGGATGTCGGCGAGCATCTGGGTGGGGTGCCACTCGGTGGTCAGGCCGTTCCACACGGGCACGCCGGACTTGGCAGCGAGCTCCTCGACGTCGTCCTGTGCAAAGCCACGGAACTCGATGCCGTCATACATGCGGCCGAGAACGCGGGCGGTGTCCTCGATGGACTCCTTCTTGCCCATCTGCGACGAACCGGGATCGAGGTAGGTGACGCCCATGCCCAGATCCATGCCGCCGACCTCGAAGGCGCAGCGGGTACGAGTGGAGGTCTTCTGGAAGAGCAGGACGATGTTCTTGCCCTCGAGATAGCGGTGCGGAACGCCAGCGCGCTTCATGTCCTTGAAGTTCTTGGAAAGCTTGAGCAAGTACTCGATCTCCTCGGTGGAGAGGTCGAGGAGCTTGAGGAAGCTACGGCCGGAGAGGTTAACACCCATGGTTCGTATCCTTTCGAAAAAATGAATTACGTAAGTATTAGTGTTGCCCGTTTGACGGGCGAAACCGGTGCGGTTGTAGGGGGACCGCACCGGAAACGGAAAGACTTAGAGGTCCTCGCGCCAGAAGGGCATGCTCATGCAGCGCGGGCCGCCGCGGCCGCGGGAGAGCTCGGCGGAGGGCACGACGAGAAGGTCCAGGCCCTCCTTGTACAGCACGTCGTTGGTGACGGTGTTGCGGGCGTAGACGCAGATCTTGCCGGGCTCGACGCACAGGGTGTTGGAGCCGTCGTTCCACTGCTCGCGGGAGGCCGCGATCGGGTCGCCGCCGCCGCAGGGGATCAGCTTGACCTGGTCGACGCCGGTGGCGTCCTCCAGGACGTGCTCGAGGGTGTCCTCGATCAGGCGGATGTTCACGTCGCCCGGGTTCTTGCCGGCGGTCAGCTCGTAGACGCGCAGGGTGCCCATGATGGCGGGGTGGATCGTGAACTTATCGACGTCGATCTGGGTGAAGACCGTGTCGAGGTGCATGAAGGCGCGCGAGACCGGGATGTCGAAGGCCAGGATGCGCTCGACCTTGGAGTCGGAGTTCCAGAAGATGTTCTGGGCCATGACGTCGATAGCTGCGGCCTGGGTGCGCTGGGAGATGCCGACGGCGAGGGTCTTCTCGTTGATGTTCAGCACGTCGCCGCCCTCGGTGTGGAACTGGCAGTCGCGGCGGAAGTACAGGGAGACGTCCTTGTAGTCGGGGTGGTACTTGAAGACGTACTTGCCGTACAGGGTCTCGCGGTTGCGGGTGACCGAGTACATGCGGTTGAGGTTGACGCCCTCGCCGACGACCGCGAACGGGTCGCGGGTGAAGTAGAGGTTGGGCATCGGGTCGATGATCAGGTCGGACTCGGACTCGGAGTTGACCAGGGAGTCGAGGGTCGTGGACGCCGTGAGGGGCAGGTCGATCTCGGCCTTGGTCATGCCGGCCATGGTCTTCTTGACGAACTCGAGGTTGTCCTCGATGGAGTCCAGCTTCTCGCGGACGATCTGCGGCATGTGCTGGCCGCGGATGCCGGCCTCGGCGATGTACTGGTCGGTGAACTCGGCGCGGGCGCCGGGGACCTGGTCGAACACCTCGGCGACGAGGTTCTCGAGGTAGAGGACCTCCACGCCCTGGTCCCTCAGGATCTGGGCGAAGGTGTCGTGCTCCTGCTGTGCGACCTCCAGGAACGGGACGTCGTCGAACAGGAGTCGCTCGAGCTCGTCGGGCGGCAGGTTGAGGAGCTCGTCGCCGGGGCGGTGCAGGCAGACCTTCCTGAGCTTGCCGATCTCGGAAGGCACGTGCAGACCTTTCGTCATGGCCTCCTACCTTTCTTTCGGGCCCTTGTCAGGGCCGATTCGTTAGCGCCCCTCCGTGTGAGGCGTTATTGCTGACGACATATTTATATCCAAAATCAGTTCATACTTCCACCTCGCCCCCGAACGGTTTTATATGAGGGGTGAACGGCATACACATATACTTCACGCATGGCACACTTTGATTTAATAAAGTTTATTTACGTGCTTAAACGCGTTTTCAATCCAAATAACAAATGGAACTTAACTTTATTAAACCACCCTCAAATTGCATATTTCCAATAAAGCTATGAATAGAATTAGCGATTCATACCGCGTCTCAACCATTTTCATTTTTATTCAGAAAAAAGTTTGTCCTATTCATTTCTGGTAACAAATTACCGTTTACCAGACGCTTGATACCGTTCGCCGGAAGCTCAGTATAAGGCCCAGCGAATACCGGCTCGCCTTACGGCTTCATTTGTAACAACTTGACTTCTCGGTATAGAATAACAGTCCCGCTCCCCTCTTGGGAAACGGGACTGTTATCGATAATCGTAGACAGATTTGAGCGGCTTTGAGAGCCGTCGGAATCCTAGCGATCGAACTCCGCCAGGGCCTCGCCCAAAAGCCTTAAGCCCTCGCGAAGAACGTCCTCGCTCGCGCAGTAACCCAGGCGCGCGCCGCAGGGAAGTTCAAAGCGGCTACCGGGAACCAGCAGCACTCCCCTCTCGGCCAGCAGGCGCTTGCAGAACTCCTCGTCATGCTCGGGAATGTCCAGCTGGATAAACGAGGTGGACACACCCTGTGGGGCCGTCCAGGAGACACGATGCTGCGTGTCGATCCAAGCCTGCGCGATATCGCGGTTGCCAAACACGATCTTGCGGTTGCGCTCGAGAATCTTGTCTTTGTGCTCGAGCACATAGGTCGCTAGGGCGTCGTTGAACACGCCACCGCAAATCATGGTGTAGTCGCGGTAGGTGCGAATGCGGTTAGATACCTCTTCGTCTGCCACAACCCAGCCCACGCGGGCCGCAGGCGTCGAATAGGTCTTGGACACCGAGTTGGTGACGATGGCTTTCTCGTACACATCGGCCATCGACATAAAATCCTCGGTGTTCTCAAGCGGCAGGTACACCTCGTCGCACAGCACGTAGGCGCCAACCGAGCGGGCGATCTCGGCAATCTGGCCGAGCGTATCGGCATCGAGCACCGTTCCGATAGGGTTCGATGCGTTGTTGATGCAGATGAGCTTGGTATTGGGACGCACCAGGCGCTTGAGCTCCTCGATAGCGGGCCTCCAGCCAAGCTCCTCGCGAAGCTCCCAGTACTCGACCTCGGCGCCGAGCGTACGCGGGATCTCATAGAGCGGCGCATAGGTGGGCCACTCGGCGATAACGTGGTCGCCGGGCTCGACTACAGCCATGATGGCGTTGAGGTTAGCGCCCGTGCAGCCATTGGTCTGCAGAATGTGATCGGGATTGACCTCGCGACGATATAGCTTGGCAACCTCGGCCTTAAACTCCGGCGAACCCTCGATCAAGCCGTAGTTCATCTTCTCGCGATCCAGGCGCTCGTAGAACATGGCGCCGTCCTGTTCATCGAGCGCGCGAAGCTCGCCCATGGTAAGCGACGAAATCGTCGACTGGGCGATATCCCACGTAGCGCTCTTCTCCCAAACGTTAAGCCACTCCTCAACGCCGATTGCCTTGATATCCATGGCCAAGCTCCTTACAAAAGCAGTCATCAAATCGTGTTGACGTTCCTCATACAAGAATGGGGCGGTGCGAATACCCGCACCGCCCCAATGGGAGACATCTAATGGCAGCTAGATGTATGTATTAAGACCTGTACGGGTCCTTGAAGACCTTAGAGGTCCTCGCGCCAGAAGGGCATGCTCATGCAGCGCGGGCCGCCGCGGCCGCGGGAGAGCTCGGCGGAGGGCACGACGAGAAGGTCCAGGCCCTCCTTGTACAGCACGTCGTTGGTGACGGTGTTGCGGGCGTAGACGCAGATCTTGCCGGGCTCGACGCACAGGGTGTTGGAGCCGTCGTTCCACTGCTCGCGGGAGGCCGCGATCGGGTCGCCGCCGCCGCAGGGGATCAGCTTGACCTGGTCGACGCCGGTGGCGTCCTCCAGGACGTGCTCGAGGGTGTCCTCGATCAGGCGGATGTTCACGTCGCCCGGGTTCTTGCCGGCGGTCAGCTCGTAGACGCGCAGGGTGCCCATGATGGCGGGGTGGATCGTGAACTTATCGACGTCGATCTGGGTGAAGACCGTGTCGAGGTGCATGAAGGCGCGCGAGACCGGGATGTCGAAGGCCAGGATGCGCTCGACCTTGGAGTCGGAGTTCCAGAAGATGTTCTGGGCCATGACGTCGATAGCTGCGGCCTGGGTGCGCTGGGAGATGCCGACGGCGAGGGTCTTCTCGTTGATGTTCAGCACGTCGCCGCCCTCGGTGTGGAACTGGCAGTCGCGGCGGAAGTACAGGGAGACGTCCTTGTAGTCGGGGTGGTACTTGAAGACGTACTTGCCGTACAGGGTCTCGCGGTTGCGGGTGACCGAGTACATGCGGTTGAGGTTGACGCCCTCGCCGACGACCGCGAACGGGTCGCGGGTGAAGTAGAGGTTGGGCATCGGGTCGATGATCAGGTCGGACTCGGACTCGGAGTTGACCAGGGAGTCGAGGGTCGTGGACGCCGTGAGGGGCAGGTCGATCTCGGCCTTGGTCATGCCGGCCATGGTCTTCTTGACGAACTCGAGGTTGTCCTCGATGGAGTCCAGCTTCTCGCGGACGATCTGCGGCATGTGCTGGCCGCGGATGCCGGCCTCGGCGATGTACTGGTCGGTGAACTCGGCGCGGGCGCCGGGGACCTGGTCGAACACCTCGGCGACGAGGTTCTCGAGGTAGAGGACCTCCACGCCCTGGTCCCTCAGGATCTGGGCGAAGGTGTCGTGCTCCTGCTGTGCGACCTCCAGGAACGGGACGTCGTCGAACAGGAGTCGCTCGAGCTCGTCGGGCGGCAGGTTGAGGAGCTCGTCGCCGGGGCGGTGCAGGCAGACCTTCCTGAGCTTGCCGATCTCGGAAGGCACGTGCAGACCTTTCGTCATGGCCTCCTACCTTTCTTTCGGGCCTTACTGGCCGAATGTATCAGCGCCCCTCCGTATGGGACGCTGCTTGCTGACAGCTCTAGTTATATCCAAAAACCACCCGCAATTCCACCTCGCCCCCGAACGGTCAGCAAAGTGCGATGAACGGTATATCGCATACGATTCCCCCATGATGCACTTCAGTTCTCTAAAGCAGGTTTTCAAAGGTAATCGTTCTTTTTTCTAAGAAATTGAGCAAGATTGCACAAATAATTTCATGTTTAGGAATTGCATAGCTAAAACGGTTTTCTGCATATATATATCGTCTGTCCATGATTCAATTTGAATTCGATTATATTCAGCTCGCAATCATTCTTATTCATACATCCTCACCAATTGAGTATGGATATAGATTGTTTTCAAAACGAGTCGGGCAGTTAGTTGCATGCCTTGACGGCGTAAGAAGTAGGTTAAGATACCGTTCGCACAATACGTCCGTGCCACAAGTCGACTAAATTGAGACAATAGTGAATAGGGTTAGGCTACCGTCCCCTGCGGGGACTGAACGGACAGATGCATATGCCGAGCAAAATCGAAAAAAAGCAAGCCGCCGCAAAGCTGCGCAAACCGCCGCGCGACTTCTCGTACACGCAGAACCGAGAGCTCAGCTGGCTACGCTTTGACAACCGCGTGCTCGACGAGGCTTTTGATGAGTCCGTGCCGCTGTTCGAGCGCCTTAAGTTCGTCTCGATCTTCGAGTCCAACCTCGATGAGTTCCTCATGGTGCGCGTGGGTGGCCTGTCCGACTTGGCCGAGCTCAAAAAGCAACCTGTCGACAACAAGAGCAATATGACCGCCTCCGAACAGGTCGATGCTGTCATGGCAGAGCTGCCCGGGCTCCTTACCCGTTGGGAGTCCATCTTTAAGAACATCGAGGGCAAGCTCGATACCTTGGGCGTTCACCGCGCCCGCATCGATTCGCTTACGCCCGAGGAGCGCACCTTTGTAACCCGCTACTTCCAGGCCTACGTATCGCCGGTCATCTCACCGCTGGTGATCGACCCGCGCCACCCCTTCCCCAACCTGCGCAACGGCGCGCTCTACCTGGCGTGCGGCCTGGACGGCGTCACCGACGAGGAGAGCCTGCTGGGCCTGATCGAGATTCCCGCCTCGATGAACCGCGTGGTCGAGATCCCCTCGCCCACCGGCACCTACTCCTACATTCTGCTCGAGGACGTCATCCTCGCCTGCCTGGACAGCTGCTTTGGCTCCTATAAGCCGCTGGATCGCGCGCTGATCCGCGTCACCCGCAATGCCGATATCGACCCGGACGGCGAGGGCGTCGAGGAGGAAGAGGATTACCGCCAGCACATGAAGCGCATCCTCAAGAAGCGCCTGCGCCTGCAGCCGGTAGTGCTCGCCGTCTCGGGCTCACTCGAGAAGCCAACGCTCAAGACTATCCGCAAGGCGCTCGAGCTCTCGCGTCGCTCGGTCTTTACCTGCGATATCCCGCTCAACCTGGGCTATGTCTTTGGCATTGAGGGCAAGATTCCCGAGCACCTGCGCAACGAGCTGCTCTTTACGCCGTTTAAGCCGCAGCCCAACCCCACCATCGATATGACCCGCTCTATCCGCGAGCAGGTACTTCAGCACGACAAGCTGCTCTTTTACCCTTACGAGGCCATGAACCCGTTCCTGGATCTGGTGCACGAGGCCGCCTACGACCCCGAGTGCATCTCGCTGCGTATCACGCTCTACCGCGTGGCCAAGCAGAGCCGCCTGTGCGAGTCGCTGATCGATGCCGCCGAAAACGGCAAAGAGGTCACGGTGCTCATGGAGCTCCGCGCCCGCTTCGATGAGCAGAACAACATCGAGTGGGCCGAGCGCTTGGAAGAGGCCGGCTGCACCGTTATCTACGGCTCCGAGGGCTTTAAGTGCCACTCCAAGATCTGCCAGCTCACCTATCGCGAGGGCATGGCGCTTACACGCCTGACACTGTTGGGCACCGGCAACTTTAACGAGAAGACGGCCAAGCTCTACAGCGACTTTATGCTCATGACCGCCCATCCCGGCATCGGCGAGGACGCCAACCTGTTCTTCCGCAACCTGTCGCTGGGCAACCTGCGCGGCGACTACCGCTTCCTGGGCGTGGCGCCGGTCGGCCTCAAGCCGCTCATCATGCGCGGCCTGGATCGCGAGATCCAGCGCGCCCTCGTTGGCGAGCCCGCCCGTGTGTTCTTTAAGCTCAACTCGCTCACCGACCGCGAGGTCATCGACAAGATCGCTGAGGCATCGTGCGCAGGAGTTCGCGTGGACATGATCATCCGCGGCATCTCGTGCCTCAAGCCGGGCGTTCCGGGCAAGACCGAGAATGTGCATGTCCGTTCTATCGTCGGACGCTTTTTGGAGCATGCGCGCGTTTACGCCTTTGGCGTGGACTCGGACATGATCTATCTGAGCTCGGCCGACATGATGACGCGCAACACCGAGCACCGCGTGGAGATCGCCTTCCCCGTGCTCGACCCCACCTGCCGTGCCCTGGTCCATAAGTACATGAGCATGCAGCTGCGCGACAATGTGAAGGCCCGCAGCCTCACGAGCGACGGTACCTGGGTCCCCGTGGAGCGTGCAGAGGGTGAGAAACCCTTCAACTCGCAGGAAGCCCTGCTGGAGCGTGCCTATCGCAACGCCGAGGCCGCCGCGCAGCAGCGCGCGCGTGAGAAGGAACGTGTGGCCGAAGAGGCTATTCAGGCCGAGGTTGAGCGCGAGGCAGTTGTCGAGCCCACTGTCGAGCCGGAAGCAGTTGCCGCTCCCCCAGTGAATGAACCCGTGGCTGCCGCAGAGCCCGCCGTGGAGAAAGCGCCCGAGGTTCAGAAGGTCCAGGCAACCGTCATTGAGCCCGAGCCTGCACCTGCGCCTCAGCCCGAGCCGCAGGTCACCAAGCCCGCACCCGAGACGAGCGCCCGTCGCGATAAGCCCGCCGGCAAGACCAAGGCCATCGAGCGCCATCGCCCCGGTCGCGTGCGCATGGGACTGGGCCTGATCGGCCTAGGCCTTAAGACGCTCATTACCGGCAAGACGAAATAGACGTTTGTAGAAGCGCCCCGCATTTGAGGAAAGCCTCGGATGCGGGGCGCTTTTCCCTGCTACCATGGTGCGGACAACAACGCGAATGACAGGCAGGGATATGAAGCTCACTATAGAATCGATGACCTACGGCGCCGATGGACTGGCGCACGCCGACAACGGCAAGGCCGTCTTTGTGCAGGGCGCCGTGGCAGGCGACACCGTCGAGGCCGAGGTCGTACAGGACGGCAAGTCGTTCATGCGCGCCCGCACCACCGAGATTCTGGAGCCAAGCCCCGATCGCATTCAGTCTCCCTGCCCCTTCGTGGGCATCTGCGGCGGCTGCTCGTGGGGCAATCTCTCACGCACGACACAGCTCGCCGCCAAGGAGCAAAACCTGCGTTCCACGCTCGAGCGCATCGGCAAGTTCGCTCCTGAGCAGGTCGATGAGCTGGTGCAGCCCATCCGCCATACCAAGGACGACTGGGGCTACCGCAATAAAATCGAGCTCGAACCGACCGTCGTCAACGGTCGCGTACGCCTTGGCATGCACGGCGTCGATCCCAGCAAAATCGTGACCGTCGATTCGTGTCCGTTGTTCGACAAACGCTTCCCTAAGGCACTCAAATCGGTCGTCGGCGCGCTCAACTATCTGAGCGGCAGCCACGATCTGGGCCTTGAGCGCGTGGGCATTCGTGCCTCGCGTCGCACCAAGGCGCTCGAGGTCGCACTCTGGACGCCCACGGGTTCCTTCCCGCGCTCGCAGGTCTCCCGCGTGCTGGCGGACGCCGCTCATCCCACGAGCGTGGTGCGTGTGATGAGCAAGGGCGAAAAGAAAGCCCGCCGTGTCTCCAAAGTCGAGATGCTCGCCGGCGAGGGCTCGTGGACCGAGAATATCGCCGAAGGCCAGATGCGCTTATCTGCCCCGTCGTTTTTCCAGGTCAATACCAAGGGCGCCGAGATTTTGATCGAGCTCGTCATGGACGCGCTCGATCCTCAGGAAGACGAGCTGGCCGTGGACCTGTACTGTGGTGCCGGCACCTTTACCCTGCCGCTCGCCCGCCGCTGCGATTTTGTCGCCGCAGTCGAAGCCTACGGCCCGGCCGTGCGCGACCTGCGCCGGAACCTGGAAATCAACAAGCTCGATAACGTCGACGTCATCGGCGGCGATGCCGTGCGCGAGTTCCCCGATCAGGATGCCGATGTCCTGGTAGTCGATCCGCCGCGTGCGGGCCTGGCACCCGAGGCCATCGACCTCATTGCCAGCACAAGCGCCCGCGACGTCGCCTACGTGAGCTGCGACCCGGCAACTCTGGCGCGCGACCTCAAGCGCTTTGTCGAGGAAGGCGTCTTCTCCCCCGTCAAGATCACGCCGGTCGACCTGTTCCCGCAAACCTTCCACTGCGAAACCGTCGTCCACCTCAAACGCAACTAGCAGATATTATTTCTAGGGCGGGGATAAGACAATCATTCGATAATCGATGGTTTAGCCCCGTCTCCTGTCATGCATTTCGAAACAGACGGGACTGGAAAGCAGCGCAAGCCACCAAACAATTGCCCAGTTGATTACATTTTCATAATGCAATCAACTGGGCATTTCATTTAACTATGCACGTTGGCACGGTATCGCAGTTAGCGTTTTATCGGGGCGCCGCAATGAGGACAGAACTTTGCATCGGGAACAAGCGGAGTGCCGCATGAAGCACAAAAGCGCGGCCCATCCATAGAAGTTGTAGCCTGGTGGAATTGCTGCTCACCACTAAACCGAAGCGAGCCCTGCTGGCGCGAAGGGTTAATTTGTGAGTCGGCAGCGGATCCCAGAGGGGTCACCCCAGAATCGGTGGCCACGCGAGACGCCATCTTCCTGCGGACAACAAAAACGACGACGATAACGACAACCGCCAGCGCAACAACAATTGCGCCGACAACAACAGGACTGAACAAGAAGGACTCTTCGGCCTTTCCAGATGACGCTGTTTTTAGAGGACTTCGTGCAATGTTCGACTTGTACACATCAACCCGAATGCCTTTTTCAGCAGGACTCATACAACAAATCAGCGCATCGTCAGCAGCAAACCAAAGCTCCTCTACACTCCTTTCGCTCTTTAAAGCAGTCTGAGAAGCATCGTTCTTATTTAAATCGAGCAATACCATCTGGCTATCGTTATCATAATTAGTTCCGAGCACATATCGACCATCATTGGACAATGAACCATAAGCGCAACCGGACTAGACGGCTTTACTTTCTCCCCCTGTTTACCCGAGGCACAATCATATACTGCGACTTCATCAGAGAAAGAACCATAGTACTTCCCTTCACTACCCTGGAGAATCAAAGTCAATGAACCGTTCGAATTAACCGAGCAGATGCCATCATGTTCATTCAGTTGGTCAGGATTTGTAGGCTCGCAAACAGTATCATTTGTCATTTCGCCATTCTTCGACAGCAAAGCGCCGTTGTTAAGGAAGGTGCCTTTGTCCGAAGTAATTGGAATGCCGGAAAATACAAGACCCAAAGGATAGACGCAATCGTAGCTGTCCTCCTCATCCGGTTTAACGCTAACGATATTGGCAATCGAAGCTGCGTCCAAGTCATAGGTAACTATTTTATTGCAGTGGTTGCCATCCTCAGACCCATAGAACACTATGTAGCCGTACATGCCATCCGAAGACATCCAGTAGTCGTCGCTTTTCACTTCGTAAGAAGATTCGACGCCACATGTGTCTCCATCTACTTCGAATTGCTCTTCAATCTCTCCATTTTCGAAGCCATACTTGCAAAACTGAATCGATTGAGAGCCTGATATGAATAGAAATGATTTTCCATCTTCAGATAGCTGAAATCTCGCTGCCCGCCCATCCGCAATGACAGAATTATTGAGCTTATATGTCTTTGATTTGCTTGAGTTCAAATCGTAGGCGGTAACTGACAGGCTATCCTCGTCGTACGCATATAACGTCTTTTCATCAGAAGAGAAGCAGCAGTAACCATCCCAGCTGTTCTCGAGGGACATTTTGACACGCTTCTGCGTTCCGTCTTCAACGTTTAAAACCGTTCCATAATCGCCGGGGTCACCATTATTATCCTCGTTAAAGACAATGTACTTTCCCGATAAAGATCGGCACACAGCACTCTCAGCGCTTTCCACCGTATATGTCTCTTTGAATTCCGGCGTGGGGACGTCGGCAGCGTAGGCACCGAGCGGTGGAGCGACAAGGCTAGTGGCCAGCGCCAGGCCGGCTACCAGAAGCCCCCCCCCATTTCATTTTTCTTGTTCTTGGCATGGCTGCCCCTTTCAGTCGAGAGGTGAATATGACCTGAGACTACGCTAAGCCTGAAAAAACCAAATGTGTTGCGCAACAATTCTCAGCGTGCAAAAAAGTCGGTGGCGCACAACGGAATGGGACGGGGATTAGATAATCATTGCGCGCCGAATGATTATCTAATCCCCGTTCCTTTTTAAACATTGGGAAATCGAGCGTGGCAAGCGTATGCCTTCGGGGTATAAGACGGCTAATTGTATGCCGCTTTTTGAAAGGAACCCTTATGCCCAGCGTTGCCGTTCTCGCCGCCGATGGCTTTGAAACGATTGAATGCCTGACCATGGTCGATGTCATGCGTCGCGGCGGTGTGCGTGCCACGCTCGTCTCGATCATGCCCACGCGCGAGGTCGTAAGCTCGCTGCAGATTCCCGTAACCTGCGACGCACTCTTTGACGAGATCAACTTTGACGAGTACGACTGCGTCGTGCTGCCCGGCGGCCTGCCCGGCGCCACCAACCTGCGCGCTGACCAGCGCGTCTGCGACGTAGTCTGCGAGTTCGCCGCGACCAAGCATGTTGCCGCCATCTGCGCCGCCCCGTTTATCCTGGGCGAGCTTGACCTGCTCGAGGGACGCCACGCCACGTGCTTCCCCGGCTTTGAGAAGAGCTTCCCCGAGGGCGTCTATACCGGCGATAAGGTCACGCACGACGGCAACATCATCACCGCCAGCGGCATGGCCCAGTCGCTCCCCTTTACGCTTGAGCTGCTGCGTACGCTCGCCGGCGACAAGGCTGTCGAGAAGGTTGCCGAGGGCATTCAGCTATGATTTTGGCTTCGCAATCACCGCGCCGCATCGAGTTGATGCGCGAAGCGGGCTACGACATCCGCGTCATTCCCGCTGACATCGACGAGACTCCTTTTGATGACGAGACCCCGCTTACGCTTGTCGAGCGCTTAGCTCGCGCTAAGGCTGCCGCCGTTGCCGCCGAGCACGCCGAGCCCAATGAGCTGACCATCGCGGCCGACACCATCGTCACCTTCGATGACAAGATTTTGGGTAAGCCGGCAAACGAGGACGAAGCCCGCACCATGCTCCACGAGCTCTCGGGGCGCACGCACCAGGTCGCAACCGGCGTCTGCATCGTTAGAGCCGGAGACGTCACAGCCCCGCACGCCGCCGAGAGCCTGTCGTTTGTCGATGTGACCGACGTGACGTTCTATGAGCTCACCGACGAGCAGATTGAGCGCTATGTCGCCTCGGGCGAGCCCATGGACAAGGCAGGCGCCTACGGCATCCAAGGCGTCGGCGGGCGTATGCTCGTGCACGATATTTCGGGCGACTTTTACAACGTGGTGGGTCTGCCCATCGCTCGCGTCGCGCGTGCGATTCAAAAACTATCGTAATTGCATCTGGCGCTGGGTATCCCCCGGCGCCTACAATTTTGGCGTACCGTACGGATCCCGACCGGGCATAAGGCCCGGCGGAAAACCGATAGGAGTAAAACATGGACACACTGCTTGAGGCCATTGACGTTTGCGATGTCGATGGCTTTTGCTTTGGCAACTATACGGACGAGGAGGCCGGCACCGGCTGCACCGTAATCGTGGCACCCGAGGGCGCCACCGGCGGTGTTGACGTTCGCGGCGGTGCCCCGGCATCGCGCGAGACCGACCTGCTGCGTCCCGAGAACACCGTGGACAAGGTCCACGCCGTCTGCCTTTCGGGTGGATCGGCCTTTGGTCTGGAGGCCGCAAGCGGCGTCGCCCGCGAGCTCGAGAGCCGCGGCATCGGCCTTCCCGTCGGTCCCACGCAGGTGCCCATCGTTTGCTCTAGCTGCATCTTCGACCTCGCCTTTGGCGACCCCACCGTACGCCCCGACATTGAGGCTGGCATCTCCGCCGTGCGCGAGGCGCTAGACAACACCCCCACCACGCTCGAGCAGGGCAATGTAGGTGCCGGCACCGGTGCCACCGTGGGCAAGCTCATGGGCCCCGCCACCTGCATGAAGGCCGGCCTTGGAGCCGCCGCCGTGGCACTCGGCCCTGTTAAGGTGGGCGCCGTGGTCTCGGTCAACGCCTGTGGCAATGTCGTCGACCCCTTCACCGGTGAATGGGTCGCTGGTATGCGCGCTGCAGCAGACAGCGACCAGATCGTCGACATGGAGCTCGCAGCCTTTGCCGCCGCCGGCTCCATGCAAATGCCGCTCGACCGCACCAACACCACCATCAGCTGCATTGTCACCAATGTGAAGCTCACCAAAGCCCAGGCCACCAAGGTGTCCCAAATGGCCGCAGACGCCTATGCGCACGCCATCCGCCCCACGCACACCACCAACGACGGTGACACCATCTACACCCTCGCCAGCGGCAAGCTGGGAGCCCAGGCAAGCGCCGCCGTTCCCTTGGACCTGTTGGGCATGCTCGCCGTAAGGGCTTTGCAAACCGCCATCGTAAACGGAGCCAAAACCGCCAAAACCTCCCACGGCATCCCCGGCGCCGCAAAGTAATCCACTCGACCGTCGGTCGGAGGCGGGCGGGCGTTACGTTTGCTGCTCTACAGTCCTATGCAAGACGAAGGCCACATTAAGTGGCCTTCTTTGCATGCGGAACTCGCGACAAACGTAACGCCCGCCCCTCCCCGACCGACTACCAACTAAGATCTTTTCAGCCCAGGCCCCTGTGTACCGCGCGTCCAAGATCTTCAAATTCAGCTTGCTGACATAAAGCGAGACATAGCAGAGGACCCCTGGTCCTTAACTTGATACGAGTTCCGCACGCAAAGGAGGCGCCAGTGGCGCCTCCGTCTTGCGCAGGACTGTTCGAAGTAGCAAGTTAAGGACCAGGGGTCCCCGTTACCCGAGCATTTCTGTGCTAGTTGAATTTGAAGATCTTTGAGGCAAGATGGTATAGGCCGAGTGTGGTTTTGTCTCCGGCCCGTCCATGCAGGTTGGTAAAGAATCCGACCACGCCGTAGCGAGCGCGACGATACATGCGCTCGTCGTACTCTTTCAGGTCCTTCCACAGCGTCTTCAGGCGCTCATCGGCACAATCTTCCTCGGAAAGCTTGGTGAGCACCGAGCAAATCGCCATCATCATGGTGAAGTAGCCCATCATGTACGAACGCAGACGCGAGGACTCGACGTCCTGGTACAGGTGGAACGATTCCATCATGATGCGCGTTACGCGGAACTGCTGACCCAGGCGCTTGACCATCGTGGCCTCATTGACGCTCTGGCCCTCGCGACCGATAAAGTAGCGATAGAGGTCGATGTCGGCGTAGTACATGGTCTTGCAGCGCGGCAGCGGCACGTATGCGTAGATATTATCCACGTAGAACGTGTGTGCCGGCATAGGCAGATTGGACTCGCGCAGTACATCGGTGCGATAGCACAGGCTGTGCATGAGCAGGTTCTGATCGGGACGGAAGTGCCCAATCTGGTCCCAAGAGAAAATCTTTTTGCGCGGCAGGGCAAACTTGTAGCCAATAGCGGTATGCGTGCCCTCGTAAACCTTCTCGTACACGTAGTTCGAGATAAACAGGTCGATGCGCTGGTCGCGCTCCTCAAAGCCACGCAGAATCGACAGCATGGTCGAAAGCGCCGCACCGTCGAGCCAGTCGTCCGAGTCGACAACCTTGTAGTAGGTGCCCTGCGCCTCGCGCAGGCCCGAGAGGACGGCAATACCGTGGCCGCCATTCTCCTGGTGCACCGCGCGGATGATTCCAGGATAACGGGCCTCCCACTCGTCGGCCTTGGCGGCCGTCTCGTCCTTGGAGCCGTCGTCCACCACGATAATCTCGATATCGGTGGCGTAATTGCTCCCCTCCAAGATGGAGGTGATGCAATGGTCCATGTCCTTGGCAGCGTTATACGAGGGAATACCGAATGTTATGACTTTATGCATGGCAGGCGATAATCTCATCCGAAAGATCGAGGGCAGAATTGGTCACGGCGTCCATATCGTAGTAACGATATTCGGCCAGGCGACCCACCGGGTGGAAGTTCGTCAGGTTCTGGACGCGCTCAAGATAGCGCTCATAGAGCTCACGGTTCTCGGGCTCAAGAATGGCGTAGTACGGCGTCTCACCCGAGCCGGGCGTATAGGCCTTGGAGTACTCCTTCATGATGGTGGTCTTGCCGGGCAAAACCTGACCGGTCATGTTCTTGAACTCGGTGATGCGCGTGTAGTCCTCGCTCGTAGTGTAATTGACGGTGCCCACGGGCTGGAACTGATCCATATCGAGCGTCTCGAACTTCATGTCGAGCGTGCGGTACGGCAGCGCACCCAGGTCGAGGTTGAACAGCTCGTCGAGTGGACCGGTGTAGACGATCTCGCCACCATAGACCTTGCCGTCGATCTTGACGGTAGTCTCGTCGATCTCAAAGAGGTCACGGGCGTCTACGTCACAGAATACGTCGATCAGATCGTGATCGAGCATATGCTCGAACAGCGCGGTATAGCCATCCTGCGGCATGCCCTGGAAAGGAGCCTGCGGGAAGTAGCGATCGTCATCGCCCACAAAGACGGGAACGCGGCCAGTGATCGAGGGGTCGATCTGGTCGGGCGTCTGGCCCCACTGCTTCATGGTGTAATGCAAAAAGACGTTCTCATAGACATAATCGGCGACCTCGGCAAGATCCGGGTCGTTCTTCTTGCGCAGCTCCATAATGGGCACCTTGACGTCCTTGCCAAAGGTCTCCGCGAGCTTTTGGTACAGTTCCTCGCCGCGCTCATCGCCAAAGGCGAGCTTGAGGCTCGCATGGTTAAAGGGCACGGGCATAAGGGTACCGTTGATGTTGGCGAGCACCTTGTGCTGGTAGTCCGTCCACTTGGTAAAGCGCGACAGGAAATTGTGGACGCGCTCGTTAAAGGTATGGTAGATGTGCGGACCATACTCGTGGACCAGGATTCCCGCCTCGTCAGTGCAGTCGAAGGCATTGCCCGCAATGTGGCTACGGCGTTCCAAAACGGCAACACGATAGCCGATAGTTTCGGCAAGACGGCGGGCGCAAACGGCACCGGCATAACCGGCGCCGACAACGATCATGTCGTACGCACCGGCATTAAAGCCTTCAGGCAGGCCTGAGGTAATCTGCATCGATACTCCTTGTCAAAAGCCACGGGCTCGTTAGCTGGGCTTTTCTCGAACATTCTTCGAGACATATTTATCAGAGCGATTATAGCGCTAATGCGTCCTATAATGAGCTTGCCACACAAGGAAAGCTCAAGCACCGCGGCGTACATTATTGAAAGGTAAACCCGCTAGCAGCGGGTTTATTCGTGAACAGCCGGGCGCCTGGAGCTTAGCGAAACGCTTGTAAGGAGTAACATGAGCGATTTCCTTAACCGTATGAAGTCTGCCGCCAAGGCCGACCTTAAGACGATCGTCCTGCCCGAGGGCGAGGATCCGCGTACCATCGTCGCGGCAAACAAAATCATCGAGGAGGGCCTGGCAAAGCTCGTCATCCTGGGCAACCCCGACGAGATCGACGTTCCCGGCGCTACCGTCATCGACCCGCGCAACGCCGAGAAGCACGAGGAGTACGCGCAGAAGTTTGCCGAGCTCCGCGCCAAGAAGGGCGTTACCATCGAGCAGGCTCGCGCCCAGGTGATGGACGCCACCTACTTTGGCACCATGATGGTCAAGATGGGCGACGCCGACGGCCTGGTCTCCGGTGCCTGCCACTCCACCGCCGACACCCTGCGCCCCGCGCTGCAGATCCTCAAGACCGCCCCGGGCACCAAGCTGGTCTCGGCCTTCTTCGTGATGTGCACCGACACCCCGCAGTTCGGCACCGACGGCACGCTGATCTTCGCCGACTGCGGCCTCAACATTAACCCGTCCTCTGACGAGCTCTCCGAGATCGCCATCGCCTCCGCTCACTCTTGGTCCACCTTCATGGGCAATGTTGAGCCGCACGTGGCCATGCTCTCCTACTCCACCATGGGCTCCGCCGGCGGCGAGGTCGCCAAGAAGGTCCAGGAGGCCGTGAAGTTCTGCAAGGAGAAGGCTCCCGAGCTCGCCATCGACGGCGACCTGCAGCTCGATGCCGCTATCGTCCCCACCGTCGCCCAGCTCAAGGCTCCCGGCTCCTCCGTCGCCGGTAAGGCCAACGTGCTCGTGTTCCCCGACCTCGAGGCCGGCAACATCGGCTACAAGCTGGTCCAGCGCTTCGCTGGCGCTGACGCCTACGGCCCCATCCTGCAGGGCATCGCCAAGCCGGTCAACGACCTGTCGCGCGGCTGCTCTGCCGACGACATCGTGGGTGTCGTGGCCATCACCGCCGTCCAGGCTCAGATGGCTGAGTAGCGTACATATCCCCTCGGGACCCTACAGGGTAAAGCTCTGAAAACGTCCTCGGACATGTCGGAAGCCCCCGCTGCGCACTACGTGCGGCGGGGGCTTCCTCCGTCCTGCGGAAAGTTTTCAGAGCTTTACCCTGTAGGGTCCCTGCCGCCACGTGGCAATCGGGGCATCTGGAGTGGACGGCGGCTTGGCTACGAGCTAGGTCTGAAAAATCTGAATGGATGGGTGCCGTTGCTGGAAGCGCAGGCGTTGCCGGCGATGATCACTTTGGAACTGGAATTTCCGTATGCTAGTAAAAAGGCCTCCGGAGCTGTTGCTCTGGAGGCCTTTTTGTCAATTACAGACGAATGCGTTAGTTGTTCTTGGTCAGACGCTCGACGTCGTGGGCGATCATGTATTCCTCGTCTGTGGGGATGACCATGACCGTGACGGAAGAGCCAGCGGCGCTGATGACCTGCGGGCCGTTGCCCACGGCCTCGCGGTTCTTGTTGTTGTCGATACGCACGCCCAGCCACTCAAAGCAGTCGCAGAAGGCCTTGCGGATCGACCAGTCGTTCTCGCCGATGCCGGCGGTAAAGGTGATGGTATCCACGCCCGCCATGGAGGCGATCATGGAGCCGGCCTGCTGCATAGCCTTGTAGGCGAACATATCGAAGGCGAGCAGGCAGCGCTCGTCACCCTCGGAGGCGCGCGTACGGATGTCGCGAGCGTCGTTGGAGATACCCGAGATGGCAAGCAGACCAGACTGCTTGTTCATCATGTCATCGACTTCTTGATAGCTGTAGCCGCCCTCGCGCTGAAGATAGCACACGGTGGCCGGGTCGATGGAACCGCAACGGGTGCCCATCATCAGGCCGTCAAGCGGCGTGAGGCCCATCGTGGTGTCGCGGCACACGCCGTCCTCGATGGCGGCGAGCGAAGCGCCATTGCCCAGATGGCACGAAAGCAGACGGTGGCAGCACGAGCCCAGGATCTCCTTAGCCATCATCCACTCGTAGCGGTGGCTCGTACCGTGGGCGCCGTACTTGCGCACGTGGTACTTGTCGCACACGTCCTTGGGCAGCGCGTAGGTGTAGGCGACCTCGGGCATGGTCATGTGGAACGAGGTGTCGAAGACGGCCACGTTGGGCAGCTCCGGATACTTCTCGCGGCAATATTCGATTGCTGCGGCCTCGCCGTAATTGTGCAGCGGAGCGAGCGGGGCCACCTCAAGGATCTTAGCCATGACCTCGTCGTCAACGACCGCGGAATCATCGAAGTGCCAGCCACCCTGAACGATACGATGCCCAATGCCATCGATCGTAAAGTCGGTCTTCTCGAGCTCCTCGAGCACGCGAGCGATAGCAGAGCGATGATCAGGGAAGGGAACCTCCTCGGTCTGCTTGGCGCCACCGTTCTCGGAATGACCAAAGATACCCATGTCCGAGCCGATACGCTCGCAGTTGCCCTTGGCGAAAACCTCGCGGGTATCGGTATCCAGAAGCTGATATTTAAGACTTGAGCTGCCGGCGTTGACAACAAGTACGTTCATGAGACTCCTTTGCAGTGCAATACGGTCGACGTAGACCTCTTAAGGCGACCGCATTTTAATAAGAAGTTATCACATCTTGATAAATAGCTATCAGACATATCGCCAAACGAGCGCAAAAGAGGGGCTGAACGGCACTTGGTCGTCCAGCCCCTCCCCTCTTGCAATTACTTGCTGTTGACGATGCGCTCGACGTCGGAAGCGATCATGAACTCCTCATCCGTGGGGATGACGAAGATCTTGACCTTGGAATCCTTGGCGGACAGGCACCACGCGCCGTCGCCGCGCAGGGCGTTGCGGGCATGGTCCATCTTGACGCCCATAAAGGCCAGACGGTCGGCCACGCCAGCGCGGACAGCCGGAGCGTGCTCGCCGATGCCGGCGGTAAAGACCAGGGTGTCCATGCCGCACATGGAAGTGGCCATCTCGGCGGCCTTGGCGGCAATCTTGTAGACGAACATATCGAAGGCGAGCTGGGCCTCGGGGTCGCCGGCAGCGGCGAGCTCCTCAACGTTGCGGCAGTCGTTGGTCTTGCCGCCGGTCACAGCCAAAAGGCCGGACTTCTTGTTCATCATCTCGTCGACCTCGTCGAAGGTGTAGCCGCCTTCGCGCTGCAGGTAGCACACGGTAGCAGGATCGATGGAGCCGCAGCGGGTGCCCATCATGACACCGTCGAGCGGCGTCAAGCCCATGGTGGTGTCCATGCACTTGCCGTCCTCGATGGCGCACAGGGAAGCGCCAGAACCGATGTGGCACACGACGACCTTGCGAGCCTCGCCGTTGGTCATCTCGGCAACCTTCTTGGAGATGTAGCGGTAGCTGGTGCCGTGGGCGCCGTACTTGCGGATGTGCAACTTGTCGCAGGCGTCCTTGGGCAGGGCGTAGGTCTTGGCGACCTCGGGCATGTTGAAGTGGAAAGCGGTGTCGTAGACCGTGACGTTGGGCAGATCGGGATACTGCTCCAGGCAGTACTCGATAACGTTGGCCTCGGGGTTATTGTGCAGCGGGGCGAGCGGAGCGACCTCGCGGATCTTGGCGAGGACGTCCTCGTCGACGAGGGAGGAATCACCGAAGTACCAACCGCCCTGAACGATACGGTGGCCGATGCCCTCGATCTTGACGCCGTTGGCCTCGAGGTCCTTCAGAACGACCTCGATGGCGACCTTGTGGTCGGGGAACTCGATGTTCTCGGTCACCTTCTTGGAACCGTTGGCAGCGTGGGTGAAGGTACCGCCGGTAAAGCAGACGCGCTCGCAGGAGCCCTTTGCGGACACCTTGTGGGACTTGGTATCGATGACCTGATACTTAAGGGTCGAAGATCCTGCGTTGACGACCAGAACGTTCATGTGTCTCCCTACTAACAGGCGGTGTGGCGCCGCCAGGTTACATACGCTTCAATAATAAACCCAAACGCCCTCGCGCTCGGGTTTATTGCGTTGATATATAAGTTATCGGTGCCCAAATACTCATGGCCTTTGACTTGTAAGACGAAAGAGCGCGGGGATATACACCAAAGAAGAAATCCCGAGCGCTACAAGCAATATGACTCGAATGCCCGCGATGCTGCTCAACGCAGCATTGAACAGATAGAAAAGGATGGCACCCACCGCCACCATCTGGCTTTGGACCGAAATCAGTGAACAGCGCATCGAAGAATCGACAGCATTTTGAAAAATTGAGTATTTAATTGGAGCAAATAACGAGTAAGCGACCGTCTGCAGTACATAGAACACGGGCAGCAAATAGACCGGAGTGTTAGCGCCGGAATAATTTAGCCAAATATAGTCGGCCGAGATTGACCAATCCCG
>OIWP01001451.1_pt1 | contig 28940 bp, 26 predicted proteins | sample 1587661 | NCBI WGS metagenome assembly OIWP01 (sample SAMEA3888899, study PRJEB22519) | human gut metagenome | biome: human gut; feature: human-associated habitat; material: faeces | place: Denmark | collected 2010 | reverse complement strand
AGCGAGGATAGAGAGGTTCCTATGAAAAGACTTACACAGGCTTCTTGACAAGCCCGCTTTTAATGCTGAAAAGCCCCCGGATTCGCAACTTTTGGCAAAAACGGACGCCTCGCTTTACGCTAGACCAATTCTCGGAGCATCAAGATTGTCAGCCGCGGATGGAAGAGACGGCCACAAACAGAAAGCGAGTCCAACCGCATATCGACAATCGGCCGAGAAGATAACGGTGCCCGCTTCGCCGGCCAACGCTAGGCATTACAATATTCAGCTAAGCCCAGAGAGGAGGCCGAGTTGACTAATCTTCGAATTCCTTTTCTTACACTCACCGCGCTTGCGGTGCTACTTCTTTCTTGCGGTTGCTCACCCCAGCAAGAAAAGCTTGGCCCTTGCCCGAACGAATTCGAATCGCACACGCCCATTTACGATCGCGACACCATTTTGTTCCATTACGAATCGTTCAACCATGAGGCAATCGATGAAATCCCTCCCACGCCTGAAGGAAGCGGCGGCGGCCCCTTCGCCGTCCCCTGGGCACTCGTAGGCACCGTTGAGGATTTCGATGGCGCCGGCATCGCAAAGATAAAAGTCGACAGGGACCAATCAAGCGGCTTCATTCTCGACACTGCATATCTCAACGCAAACGCGCCTATCGAAGGCGGCGACGTCATCGCCATCGGAGACAAAATAGAATGCCGTTTTCTCTACGATACCAACTCGGAAATAATCGATCCCGAGAAAAGCGGCTACATCAGAATCGTAGATTCGGGGCCGGCCTCGTAAAGAAGTCGGCTTTTCGTGGCATCCACCAGCCAATAAACCGCGCGGCCATTACAATAGCCACATCCAAACCCGATAAATTCCCCTGGAGGCCGCCCATGATGTGGTTCACCGCCGATTTACACTTCGGCCATTCGAGCATTCTTTCGAAAATGAATCGCCCGTTTGAAACCATCGAACGCATGAATCAAGGGCTCATTGCGGCGATTAATGAACGGGTAGCGCCCAGCGACTCGCTCTATGTGCTAGGCGACTTCGCGTATCAGACAACCGCCGAAAACGCACGCCGCCTACGCGAGCAAATCACTTGCGAGCACGTGCATCTCATTCGCGGCAACCATGACGATTCGTGGTCGACGGGCGCGGGCGCGGGAATTTTCGAAACCGAGCAGGACTATCTCGAAATCGCCCCCGGCTACGCGCGCGGCCATAAGCTCGTTTTGTTCCACTACCCCATTATGAGCTGGAACGGAAAACGCCGCGACGCCATCGCCCTGCACGGCCACGTCCACTCCAAAGGACCCACCAACAACGAGCGCAACCGCGAGCGCGGCATTCTTCGATACGACGTGGGCGTTGACGCAAACAGCTACGCACCCGTAAGCCTCACAGAAGTTTTGAAATTCTTCGAGGGCGCTCAGTCGCACTCTCGAATGGGGTAAGAAGGAACCGAGAGAACGTCCGACGCCACAAGCACCACAGGAGACCCCGCAGCATGAAACCCATCGCGCATATTCGCACCGACCTTCCCCAGAAGTTCGGCATTCCACGCAACAGCTTTCTGGCGCCACATTGCAAGGACGCATCGTTTTCGAGCCCGAGTTCGCGCTGAATAGCGCCGTCGCGGGACTCGACGGCTTCTCGCACGCATGGCTGCTTTGGGAATTTGAGAACGGCACGCCAGGCGGAACCGCGCAAGACATTGCAGCAGATGCCGCCACCGACGACAAAAGCGGCACGAACACGAAATGGTCGCCCACGGTGAGGCCTCCACGCTTGGGCGGATCAGAGCGCATGGGAGTGTTCGCAACCCGAAGCCCATTCCGCCCCAACCCCATTGGATTGACCTGCGTCAAAATCGACCACGTCGAGCTCACCGACGACGGCCCGATTATCCATGTGTTGGGCGCCGACCTGCGCGATGGAACGCCCATCTTTGACATCAAGCCCTATATTCCCTTCGCCGACTGCCACCCCGATGCGACGGGCGGTTTCATCGACGAAGCGCCCTGGCACGAACTAGACGTCGACTTCCCCGAAACGCTGCAGGCGCATATCGAGGGCGACAAGCTCGAGGGTCTCGTGGAGGTGCTGCGCCAAGACCCGCGCCGCGCCGGAAGCAAGCACGACCCAAGCCGCATCTACCATTTGGCCTTTGCCGCATATGACGTCGCTTTCACCGTAGACGGCGATGCGCTGCATGTGGTTGAGGTCGCAAGCGCATGAAAACGGGCGGCAGCCCGTTTTTTCCCATACCCTCGCCCCATTCCGCCGCGGCGTTTCGCGAATTTTTACGCGAGGTGATCCACGCCCGCAGCCATAATGGGCTGTACATATCGATTTTCCACGGCGCTATGCTGCTGTCGATTATCCCGATTCTCCAGTTGAAGTCGGCGCAAGTCCCGTTATCAGACTCCTCGTGTTCTATTGTTCTATTTCAGCTCGGGTTTCTTCGTAACATTTTTCACAACCATGTTCCTGCAGCTCGCGCCAAGCATGCGCACACCTCAGCTCCGAGAGGGCATGGGTCGCGCCGCGAATAACGTGTGCGCCTTCACCATTTCAGGCGCTTCAGTCGCGCTAACGCAGGCGGGCGTCGTCGCCGCCATGATTGCCTCAATTGTGCTGTTTATGCTGGCCATCGCCACATTCGTTGGCGCTGGGCTGCCTTACGAGCATTTACAAGAGAACCGATACACAAACGTGCGCCGGGTTTACGAAGGAATTCATGGGGAGATAAACTCGATTAGACACGAAGAACCTCACCCCCTCCCTACGAGACGTATTCGCCTAAAGGGGGTACAATGGGGGTCGTTTGGAAAGCCGCGCAACGCGCGACTGTAGCCACGTTCGCAGAGAGAGGAACTTTCCATGGCTAAGTTTTCCCACGTTATTGTCCGCCGCCCCGGCAAATCGCTGTGCGACGGCATCACCAGCGCACCTGAGCTGGGCAAGCCGATTTACGAGAAGGCGATTGAGCAGCATGACGCCTACATCGAAGCCCTGAAGCAGTGTGGCGTGGACGTTACCGTGCTTCCCGCAATGGAAGAGTATCCCGACAGCTGCTTCGTCGAGGACACCGCCGTTATTACCCGCTGCGGCGCCATCATCGATAACCCGGGCGCTGGCACCCGCAATGGCGAGGCCAAGGAAATGGAGCCCACCATTCGCCAGTTCTTCGACGACGATCACATCGCCCACATCACCGCTCCTGGCACGCTCGAGGGCGGCGACGTCATGATGGTTGGCGACCACTTCTATGTGGGCCGTTCCGCCCGCACCAACGAAGAGGGCATTCGCCAGTTCATCGAAATTCTCGAGGGCTGGGGCCTTTCGGGCAGCGAGGTGCCGCTGGAGTACGTGCTGCACCTGAAGACCGGCGTGAACTATCTGGAAGACAACAACATGCTGGTTTCCGGCGAGTTCAAGACCAAGCCCGACTTCGAGAAGTACAACAAGGTTGAAATCCCCGAGGACGAGGCCTATGCCGCCAATTGCATTTGGGTCAACGGCACCGTCATCGTGCCCGAGGGCTACCCCACCGTGCTCAAGGCCGTGCAGGATCTGGGCTACAAAACGCTCACCGTTGACACGTCTGAGTACCGCAAAATCGACGGCGGCCTGAGCTGCCTGAGCCTGCGCTTCTAATTCGCGCATCTCACTTGTAAACGCGCCATTCGCGCACATGCACAAAGGGAGTCGAGCAATCGGCTCCCTTTTTGTGCGTGCGGGTCGTTACGACAGTCCGCGGCAAGCGCCACCTTCGCCACGGGTTCAGCTTATGCAGCAACGTGTCGCCCGGCATATAGTCGATGACGCTAAGCACGGCAAGCCAGCTCCTTCGCAACGGCAACGATACCCGTTCGAGCGTGTGACGTTGCGCGCCCGAATACGTGAACGTTATGTCTTTAACTTCGATGATCGAATTCATGGCTGACCTTTCGGAAACCTATATGCGAGTTGCTACTTAATTACTCTTAGAGACTTGGTACTTTTTAGAAAGTGATTTGAGAGATTTAGTCTTCGACCTTCAGAGCCTTCTTGATGGGCAAAACCTGTTAAACGCTACGAGCATTTAACAGGTCGGGGGCAGGTTGAGTAACAGGCTGAATGAGTGTTGTTCGAAGAAGTGGAGGCGCGTGATGCGAATGCGGTCGATGCCTTTCCGTTGGCACGCCCAAGGAAGTTCGGCGCATACAAAAAGGCCCTCGGTCTAACCAAGGGCCCCTATTCGCTAAACTATAAAAGGCGTGAGGAACTCACAGTCGACCGACCGTATTCACATCACGCCACCACCAGTTCATGAGGTTGTTCTGAGTGCTGTTCATGCTGGTGGCTCCTTTCGGAAAATCGTCTGCAGCGCCTGAGCGCTGCGTTTTCGTTGCCACGCACTATAGCACACTAAAGCACGCTAGCAATAAAAATTTCGTGAATTGTTTTCCGCCTGCGCTTCGTTCGCGCAATGCCAGGCATAATAGCCAACGTTGTTTTTAACCGCGCTTTATTCGATCGCATATCGATTGCGCCCAAGAGCCTTGGCGGCTCGGTGAATGCGGATTGACTCCCCGCTTCCCATGTAACTCGCCCGGGGCTCCGCACACGACGATTGGCCTCACATGGCGGGTTGTTCTCGCGTTTCGCGCAACAATCCAAAAGAAATGGCATATAAGGCTGGCACCTCGCTCGCCTGACTTTCGCTGCGGCTTTATGCCGCTTGGCACTTTGCGACCTTTCGGCCGTAGCTCCCGTATGCCGCCCTGCGGCTGCAGGCGCCATGTCCATCATGCCCGCAGAAACGGCTGCGCACGCATCCATTTCGCCCGCATGCCCGATTGCATCGTGCCACGTGCGACCTCGCATTCAATTCGCATCGCGTTAAAGCACCTGACCAAAGGAGCACGTCATTACTACATTCGCTGAGCTCGGCCTTTCCGAGCAGACCCTCGAAGCCGTTGACACCCTCGGCTACACCGATGCAACCCCCATCCAGGAGCAGGCCATTCCGCTGGTACTCCAGGGCCGCGACCTTATCGCCGCCGCAAAAACCGGCACAGGCAAAACCGCCGCGTTCTCGCTTCCTTCCATGGACCAACTGGGCCATCGCGAAGGCAACGACCGCGGCCCCTTCATGCTCATCGTGACCCCCACCCGCGAGCTGGCCAGCCAGATCGCTGACACGTGCATGCCCATCGGCAAGCACACGCACCACTTCGTGGGCACATTCGTGGGCGGCGTGGCCTACGGCCCGCAGATCAAGAAGCTCGAACGCGGTCTCGACGTGGCCATCGTGACCCCCGGCCGCATGATCGACCTTATGGAGCGCGGCGCCGCCAACCTCTCGCAGGTTCAAGTGCTCGTTCTCGACGAGGCCGATCGCATGCTCGACATGGGCTTTTGGCCCCAAGTCCAGCGCATTGTCGAGGCCACGCCCAAAAACCGCCAGACGCTGCTGTTCTCGGCGACCATCGACCGCAGCCAGGACAAAACCATGTTCAGCATCCTGAACGACCCCGCGATCGTCGAAATCGCCCACCGCGGCGAAACGGCCGACAAAGTCGACCAGTACGTGATTAAAACAACGCGTCGCCAAAAGCCCGAGCTGCTCAACTCCTTCATCAAGGAAAAAGGCGGCTACCGCGTTATCGTGTTCACCCGCACCAAGGGCGGCGCCGACAACTGCTGCAAGCGCCTTCGCCGCATCGGCATTCCCGCCGAGGCCATTCACGCCGACCGCAGCCAGGCCCAGCGTAGCCGCGCGCTGACCTATTTCCGCGAGGGCAAGACCAACGTGCTCGTCGCCACCGACGTGCTCGCCCGCGGCATCGACGTGCCCGAGGTCGACTACGTCGTGAACTACGACCTGCCCATGATGCCCGAAGATTACGTGCACCGCATTGGCCGCACGGGCCGCGCGGGCGCCGATGGCTTCGCCGTGTCGCTCGTGACGCCTGACACGCGCAACCTGCTGCGCAACATTCAGAAGTTCACGGGTCAGGAAATTCCCGAGATGAACTTCGAGGTTTCGGCCGATGCGTTCGAGCCGGTTGAAGGCGCCGATGAACGCCTGCTCGCCGATGACGAGAGCTACTTCTTCGAAGAGAAGAAGGGCCGCGGCAAGAAGGGCGGCAAAAGCCGTGGCGAAGGCAAGTTCGATCGCGGCAAGGGCAAAGGCGGCAAGAAGGGCGCCCGCAAGCGCGACCTGGAGCGTTCCGCCGAGCACAAGCGCAAGCTCGAAGCCGAAGCGAACGGTGAAGAGTACATTCCTGCCAATCCGCACCACAACAACGGCGGCGAGAAAAAGCGCAGCCTGAGCGAGCGCCAAGCCGCAGCCGACGCAGCTTACGCAGCCATGTTCGACACGCCGAATATGGAAGGCGGCAAGAAGAAGTCCAAGAAGCGCGGAAACGATGAGGGCGGCTATTCGTACGATTCCTTCTCGAAGAAGGGCGGCGCGAAGGGCAAGCCCGGCAAGCGCAGCCGCATGGCCAACCATGACGACCGCGACCTCGACGGCTTCCGCGACGAGCGCCGTGGCGGCGGCCGCGTGCGCAAGTACAACGACCGCGACGATCGCCGCAGCAGCAACGACCGCAACGGCGGCAAGCGTGGCAGCTGGGATACCCCGCGCAACGAAGCCTATCAGGGTAGGTTCTTCGACGACGAGCGCGGCAGCCGCGGCGCACGCGGCAAGAAGTACGCCGACAAGCAGTACTCCGACGGCCGCGGCAGCAAGCCCGGCAAGAAGAACTACGGCAACGGCGGCCGCGGCGGCAACAACCGCAGCAACGGCTTCGGCAGCAAGGGCTTCGGTGACCGTCCGAGCAACGGCGGCGGACGCCCCGGCAACGGCGGCCATTCTGATGGCTTCCAGCGCTCCGGCAAGGGCGGCGCAAGCCGCAACAACGGCGGCAACTTCGGCGGTCGCGGCGGCAACAACCGTGGCGGCAACTTCGGCGGCGGCCGCTCCAATGGCGGCAACCGCGGCGGCAAGGGCGGCAATCGTCCCGGTCGCGGCGGACGTCGCTAAGCGGAAACGGGTTTGATTCCTATTTTCCGTAAGCACACGAAAGGGCTGGTCAAACGACCAGCCCTTTCTTTATCCTCAGACCAGAACACAACCCACAACGACTCTACGATGACCACGCCATAAAGTCGTTTGCAATCGCGCATTTCCGCAACATTGCCCGCAACGTTACTCTCCCCATACCTCGGCGGCGATTTCTTGGATGAGAGCGATTTTCGCCCACTGTTCTTCCTCGGTGAGCTTATTGCCAATCTCGCAGCTCGCAAAGCCGCATTGCGGCGAAAGGTAGAGGTTTTCAAGCGGCACGTACTTCGACGCTTCCTTGATGCGCGCCTTCACCACTTCCTTGTCCTCCAAGCCGGGCTGCTTGGACGTAATAAGGCCGAGCACGACCTTCTTACCCTCGGCGACGTGCGCCAAAGGCTCGAAACCGCCCGCGCGCGGCGTGTCGAATTCCAAATAGAACGCGTTGACGTTTTCATGGGCGAACAAATACGGCGCCACCGGGTCGTAGCCGCCCTCGAACGCATAGGTGGAGTGGTAATTGCCGCGGCATACGTGGGTGTTAATCACGAGGTCTTCGGGCGCGCCTTCGATAGCGGCGTTGTTCAATGTCACGCCGAGCTCGCTCACCTTTTGGATATCGACAGCCTGCATGCCCGTTTTCGCCACGAAATCAGTGTCGCAGTAAATGCCCCACGTGCAGTCGTCGAACTGAATGTTGCGGCAACCCGCGGCATACAAATCGGCGATCACCTGGCGATATGCGGCAGCAATCGCATCGGCAAGCTCCTCGTCGGTCGCATACACGCTGCGCAGGCTTTCCTGCTGGCCATCGCAACGATCGAGCGTCACTTCAGAAAATGTTTGGATAGGCGCAGGAATGGTCTGGCGCGCAACGTGGTCGTCACCAGCGAGCGCCTGCACGAACTTGAAATGCTCAACGAACGGGTGGTTCTCACCGGAAATTGGACCCGTTACCACCGCGGTATCGGCCGTGGTTTCCTCATCGTGGAACATATAGCCCTCGCGGCTCGTGCGGCGCTCAATGCCCTGAAGGCCCCACATGAAGTCGAGATGCCAATAGCTGCGACGAAATTCGCCATCGGTCACAACCTTCAGGCCCGCAGCCTTCTGCTTGGCGACAAGGTCACGAATGGCCACGTCTTCCACAGTCTTGAGCTGGGCGGCGTCGATGATGCCCGCATTGAAGTCGGCGCGCGCCTGCTTCAGCACGTCGGGACGAAGGAAGCTGCCAACGATATCGCAGCGAAACGGCGCATTAGTTACAGAATTCGTAGTCATGTTTAACCCTCTGTTCGAATTGGTTTAATGTCTGCCGAACAGTATGCAGGTTTGCTTTGCGATTGTGAAATACGAATAACTTTGCTTTTGTGATAGGTTTTTCCTATGGCGTGGCAAAGAGCGACACAGGCAGCCAGCCTGTCGAAAACCGAACTGCCGGATGCCAGCCCTCGGAACGCGCCGCGAGCTCACGGTGCTAAGACGAACCGCCGAGGCAATGAGTCGATGTCGCCACGGCGCTACCGAGCCAAGCTACCCAAGAGCGCCGTCACACAAACCAGAACGGAAGCATGGGGCCACCATTGAGGCGACCTGCGAGAATGCGCCACAAAGTGGCAAGCCACCGCGCGCGCTTCGCTTCGCGCCACCTCGACCCTATTGCGGAATATGTCGTCGAATCGCTTCAACATACGCCGCGCCGTATACCGAACGCTGCGTGCCCTTGCGCGTGACCAGTCCCACTTCCATATACTCATCGATATCGAGCGGCACTGAAATAATCGACGCGCCATTGAGCTCAGCGCTAATCACGCCCGAGCACACCGTATAGCCATTCAGGCCGATGAGCAGGTTGAACAGCGTCGCCCTATCGCGCACGCGAATATTTTTGTTGCGGTCGAGCGTGGATGTAAGCTCTTCGGAGTAGTAGAACGAGTTGAAGCTGCCCTGTTCATATGACAGAAACGGATAATCGGCCATGTCGTCGAGCGTGACCGACGCGCGAGACGCCAAAGGGTGGCTCGAACACACGAAGACATGCGGCTCGGCTCGAAACAGCGGCTCGAAAGCCAACTCGTTGGCGGCAAGCATCTTCCCTATGACCTCACGATTGCGCGCCGACAAGTAGAGCACGCCAAGCTCGCTTTTCATATGGGCGACGTCTTCGATAATCTCGTGCGTTTGCTCCTCGCGAAGCGTGAAATCGTAGCGCGCGGCATCGAACTCGCGAATCACGTCGACGAACGCGTTCACCGCGAACGAATAGTGCTGGCACGACACGCTGAAGTGAGGCACGCGCTGCGCGGGATTTTTGTATTTGCCCTCAAGCAATTCCGTCTGTTCGAGCACCTGACGTGCATAGCCCAGGAAGGTTTCGCCCTCTTCCGAAACCACCACGCCCTTGTTCGAACGATCGAAAATATGCACGTTCATTTCCTGCTCAAGGTCGTGAATCGCACTCGTGATAGAGGGCTGCGAAACGTACAGCCTGCGCGCGGCCTCGGTAATGCTGCCGCATTCCGCGACTTTCGTGACGTAAACGAGCTGTTGGAGTTTCATGGGCGGGCCTTCCGACGGGTGCGTGCGCCCATGGTAGCGCAAGAACCCGCCAAAGCCTGTTAAATGCTCGTAGCGTTTAGCAGATTGCGTGGGGCGAAAACCAAGGCAAGGGTAAAAGGAACAAGGCCGCCTCGTCCCTCGTCTCAAAGAATGTGTTAAATGCTACGAGCATTGAACACATTCCCCGCGCAAAAAATGGGACAGGGGATAAACCCCTGCCCCATTTCCCACTCGCGAGCGAGAAAAGCTGTTAAACGCTGCAAGCATTTAACAGGTTCCATTCGCGGACTGTTAGTTGCCAGCGGCTCGCTTGGCTTCGTATTCGGCGACGAGCTTTTTCTGTACGTCGGCCGGAGCCTGCTCATAGCCATCGAGCTCAATGGTATAGCTGCCCGATCCGCGCGAAATGCTACGCAGATCCTTCGTGTAGCTCACGACCTCGGCATACGGCACGCGCACCATAATGACCGTCTCGCCGGCATCGTTTGAGTCGGTGCCGATAATGCGGCCACGGCGCGTGGAGATATCACCCATTACCGCGCCCGCGAACGACTCGCCCACAGCGATGCTCATCGTGGCCATGGGCTCGAGCACCACGGGGGTCGCCTGCTCGCATGCCGCACGGAAGCCGATACGCGCCGCCGTCTTGAACGCCATCTCGTTGGAATCGACCGGATGATACGAACCGTCGAACACGGTGCATTTCACATCGACCATGGGGTAGCCTGCGATAACGCCCTCGGCCATGGCCTCCTGCACGCCCTTATCGACCGCGGGGACCAAGCCGCCCGGAATCGCACCGCCCTTAATGGCGTCGACGAATTCATAGCCGCACCCGGGGTTGGGCTCAAGACGCAGCCAGCAATCGCCGAACTGGCCCGCGCCGCCGGTCTGCTTCTTATGACGGCCCTCGGCTTCAGCCGTCTTGCGAATGGTCTCGCGATACGGAATGCGCACCGGAACAAGCTTCGTCTCAACCTTTGCCTGAGCGGCCAAGCGGCTCAAAATAGTATCGATCTGAGCCTCGCCCATCGCCGTAACCACCGTTTGGTGCGTATCTTCATGGCGCTCGATGCGAACAGTCGGATCGTTTTCCGCAACACGCGCAAGGAAAGTTCCCAGCTTGTCTTCTTCCTTCTTATTCACAGCTTCAATGGCGACAGGATACTGCGGAATGGGGAACGGCAGCGGGGCAATGGCAATGCTGCCGCTTTCCGAAAGCGTGTCGCCCGTGCGCGTTTCGACGAGCTTCGGCACCACCACGATGTCGCCCGCCATGGCGCTTTTCACCGGCGTGGTTTCTTTGCCCTTCATCACGCACACATGGCCCAGGCGCTCTTTTTTGCCCGTGCGCGCGTTCAGCAGCTCGAGGCCCGGCACCAGCGTACCCGAAAGCACCTTCACGAAGCTCAGGCGGCCAACATAGGGGTCGGCCAAGGTCTTGAACACGAAGCACGCAGGCTCGCCTTCTTTGGAAACCTTCACTTCACCGCCGTCGGCCGTGGGAATGGGGCCATGCGCTGTGGGATGCGGGAAGTAGGTGCAAATGTCTTCCATAAGGCCCTGAATGCCCTGTTTGATGATGGTAGAACCCACAAACACGGGAATGAACAGCTCCTGCGCAATGGCCTTGTCGAACAGGCCCTCGAGTTCTGCCTGGGTGAGCTGCTCTTCACCATCGAGGTATTTCATCATAAGGTCGTCATCGGCTTCAGCAACCAAGTCGCACAGCTTGTCGCGCGCCACCTGGGCCTGCTCAAGGTATTCATCGGGAATTTCTTCCACGCGCTCAGAATCGCCTTCGAAGTAGCGCGCCTTCATGCGCAGAATATCGATGACGCCCTTGAAATCTTTGTCGACGCCAATGGGAATGGTCACCACACCCAAACGCGCGCCGAAGCGGGCGTGCAGCGCGGCCATGATAACGTCGAAGTTCGCATGCTCGCGATCGATGTGGTTAATGAACACCGAGCGCGACAGGCGCATAGTTTCGGCCTCGCGCCACAGCTTCGTGGTCATGACCTGCGGTCCCTCTACGGCGTCAACCACGAACATGGCCATTTCGGCGGCGTGCATGGTTGCGAGCGTGTCGCCAATGAAGTCGGGGTGGCCCGACGTGTCGAGCAGGTTGATCTTGTAATCTTTATACGGAATGGGCGCAACCGATGTGCCCATAGTGAACTTGCGTTTGATTTCCTCGGCATCGTAGTCGAGGTACGATTTTCCGTCGTGCGTAGTGCCCATGCGCGGCGTTTGGCCGGAAATGTAGAGCATGGCTTCGGCCAGTGAAGTTTTGCCCGCACCATCTTGTCCGACCAACACGATGTTGCGGACATGCAACGTCTCGGGAGCTGCCATTGATACCACCGTCTCTTCCTGGGTTATCCCCTACTCGCAGGTTAACGATGCAACGAATGCTTTTTCAGTGTAACGCAGCGAAACCCCAGGATAAACGGGCATTTCAAGAACTGGCTCCACGCCCCCGGGCGACTCCATCGAAGCCTTCCGCGGCGAGTTCCCTATTCGGGCGCGGCCGCTCGAAAACGAACTCGCCATTCGAGCAAGGGCGCCCGAAAAACAGGGACCTTTCGAATGATGAGGGCCGAAAACGAGACCCCGTTCGAACGATACGGTTCGAAAACGAGGCCCCATTCGAATGATGCCACCCAAACAGACGCCACCTCGCTTCGTAGGCAAGCCGTCCGAACAAGCATTGCCCCGTTTCGCGGAAAGATCGCCCGATCGCGCTCAAACGCACCGGTTATGCCCTGGGCGCCGGCGGCCAAGGACGAGCGAACTGCTCGCAAAAACGACCGTTCACGCCCTCGCCGTCGAGCAGACGACCGTCGGCAGACGCCTCAAGCTGCCCCGCGAAGTTGATGTTGAGCGCCGCCATGCGCCACTCGCCGTCGGCCTCGCGCACTGCTTCAACCTCATAGAACCCGAACGAAAAGCAGTCGAGGGCGTCGTCGGCCTTATACGAATCCCACGCTTGAAACGCCGCATGGACCAACGCCCTCTCGCTCGACGCAAACAAAACCTGCTGCGCGCCAATAAGATGCGACGACGTGCGCAACGCCGGCAACAACTTCCCATAGAGCTTCGTGATGCGCGCGCGGCCCTTCAAAGCAGGCATGCCGGGGTTGCACATTTCCCCATCTTCCGTAAACGCAGCGCCCACGCCTTGCGCATCTTGCGCGTCAACGCAACGCGCATAGTGCGCGAGCAGTTCTTCAACCCGATCACGAGCTTCGATGCGAGCAACGCGCTCCTCGAGCGAGGGGCTTTCCGCAAAATAGTCTCCCGCCGTCCGCAATACGTCCTGCTCGATTTCCTTCATCGCAAACCTTCTTTCCGCCGTTTTCTTCATCGTGCCTTTGTTGGACGGCAGCACAATTCGTGCCATGCGCCACGCTCCTCCGTTTTCCTTGAAGAGGGGCCCTTTTCCGCAGTAACTGGTGCAGAATTCGCGCCATACGGCGAAGCGTGTTCGCCCCATGCGCCGCGAGCGGCTATACTTGCGCAGAAACCTCGGACAGTAATTGCGGAAAGCGGGCGCGCAAGCGTCGCGGCGAGGCGCAAGGGCTGCCCGTCTATTGAGGGAGCGACCATGACCCAAACCTATTCAACCCAAATGGAAGCCGCCAAGCTCGGCATCGTCACGCCGCAAATGGCACAAGTCGCCGAAGACGAAGGCATCGACGCCGAAGTCATTCGCGAGCGCGTCGCGCGCGGCACCATTGCCATTCCCGCCAACCACAACCACCCTGCGCTGCACGCGCATGGCGTTGGCGAGGGGCTGCGCACGAAAATCAACGTGAACCTGGGCATTTCTGGCGACGAGCGCGACTACGAATGCGAGATGCAGAAGGTGCGCACCGCGCTTGAGTTCGACGCCGAGGCCATTATGGACCTGTCGAACTACGGCAAAACGCACGATTTCCGCCGCGCGCTCGTGGATATGTCGCCCGCGATGATCGGCACCGTTCCCATGTACGACGCCGTCGGCTACCTGGAAAAAGACCTGGGCAACATCACCGCGCAAGATTTCCTTGACGTCGTGCGCGCGCACGCCGAAGAAGGCGTGGACTTCGTGACCATTCACGCCGGCCTCAACCGCAAGAGCATCGACAGTTTCAAGCGCAGCGGACGCATGATGAACATTGTGAGCCGCGGCGGAAGCCTGATTTACGCCTGGATGGAAATGACGGGCAACGAGAACCCGTTCTTCGAACACTACGACGAACTGCTCGACATTCTGTACGAATACGACGTCACCATTTCGCTCGGCGACGCGCTGCGCCCTGGCTGCGTGAGCGACTCCACCGACGCGGGCCAGGTAAGCGAGCTCATTGAGCTGGGCCTTCTTACCACGCGCGCATGGGAGCGCAACGTGCAGGTCATGATTGAGGGCCCGGGCCACATGGCGCTCAACGAAATCGCGGCCAACATGCAAATCGAGAAAACCCTGTGCCACAACGCGCCGTTCTACGTGCTGGGGCCGCTGGTGACCGATATCGCGCCTGGCTACGACCACATTACGTCAGCCATTGGCGGCGCGATCGCCGCAGCAAACGGCGCCGACTTCCTGTGCTACGTGACTCCCGCCGAACACCTGCGCCTGCCGAGCGTGCAGGACGTGCGCGAGGGCGTTATCGCCTCGAAAATTGCCGCACACGCCGCCGACCTGGCGAACGGCATTCCTGGCGCTCGCGATTGGGACGACCGCATGGCTCGCGCCCGCCAGCGCCTCGACTGGCCCGCGATGTTCGACGAGGCCATCGACCGCAAGAAGGCCGAAGAATACGTGGCGAGCACCCACCCGCACGACCCGAGCACCTGCACCATGTGCGGCGCCATGTGTTCGGTGCGCACCATGAACAAAGCCATGAAGGGCGAAAACGTCAGCCTGCTGTAGGCGAAGGGCGCGGGCGAAGCGCCCCAGGAGGCACTCGACGCATGCAACACCAAGAAGGCCAAGGGCACGAACCCTTGGCCTTCTTCTTTAAGCGAACCCACCGCTCGGCAACGCTCACGATCGTCTCTTTCGCTTTAGTCGCGGCGCTACTCGGCAATGCCCTCGAGCGCTTCTTTCGCCGCAGCCGCGATGCGCGAGACGTCATCCTCGTTCGGATGGCTTTGCGCCTTGTTCCAATTGTCAATCAGCATGCGAGCCTGAGCGTTCTCGGGATCTTTCTCGAGCATGCCCTCGTAGCGGCGCTTCACGCCCATACCCATCTTGCCTTGACACATCGCGCCGCCAATAAACCGCGCATCCACGGGCAAATATGCGCGGACTCTCTCGAGAATTTGCGCGAAATACTCGTCGCTTTCACCGAAACCGCAGGTGCCGAACAGAAAAACGCGCTTTCCCGCAAGGCTCTGAAGAAAATGCTGAACAGCGGGGCTGCATGAGCCCTTGTCGCACCAAAAGCCGACGAATACCACGTCGGCCTCACTCGCTTGCGTGGCAATCGTCGATGTGGAAGACGTCGATTCAGCGGGCGCCGATGCAGCTGCGTTGGCGCTTTGGCCATTTTCGGCGGCCTCGTCCCCTTCAGCGCCTTCGACATTTTCAGCACCTTTAACGCCTTCCGAGTGCGCCGATTCCGCAGCCGCGCCATCCAAATCGAAAGTGGCCGCAAAGCGCACTCCAGCGTAAGACAATTCGCGCTGCAGCGCATCAGCCACCAATTTGGTGTTTCCGCTTTTGCTGCTCACAGCCATAGAACACGTGATATTCAAAACAGCTCCAATCTCTTGACGAAGACACCTTACGCCGAAACACATCGTAAGAAAACCGCGCAGCGTCTCGAGCCCCAGATGGCAGAAAACGCGACAAGGGGGCCTCTCTGCAGACCTTATTACGGAGAAAAAAGCCCGCAAAAGCTCAAACGGAGTAACTAAGTTCAACAAAAGGCCAGGTCACGTAATTTTCCGAAAAGAGAGCCGAAGAATATCCGCCCAAGAAAAGGCCCCATCGTGGCGTTTTCTGGCAGCACGTTCCCAAATCCATGCAATCGGGCCCCATTGCGGCATTTTCTGCCAACGCCGAAAAGAATGCATGCCTTCGACAGGCTTTCATACGCCGAGCAAGGCGCACTTTCCGAGAGGTCCGAGAGGTCCGAGAGGTCCCATACGCCGAGCAAGGCACACCTTTCGGCGGGCTTCCGTATGGCGAACAGGACCCACTTTCTCAACAAGCCCCATATGCCGAACGGAACGCACGCCTCCGACAGGCTTCCGTATGGCGAACAGGAAGGTGTCAACCGCCTGAACGTCGTTTGACTGCCCGAACGTGCGTTTCATGCAGAATCGATGCCATGTTCGCATAACAGGCTGCTCTTCGTTTCTCACATTTCATGCTGGCGTCGAAAGCGTAGGCCCTTTAAGTCGAGATCGTCGACCCTTCAAAAGAAACCAACTTCAAAAGGAAGCTGATCTCCTCCTTTTGAAAACGGGAGCGCGGCCGAAGCGGAATTCGTGCCGAGACGTAGGCTCTTAAAAAGAAAAAGCCGACTTCCTTAGAAGCCGGCTTTTCAGATTCAGAATGGTGCCCGAGGCGAGAGTCGAACTCGCACGTCTTTCGACAACGGTTTTTGAGACCGCCGCGTCTGCCATTCCGCCACTCGGGCGCGAAATCGAATTATACCCGATGTTCCCGAAAGCGCAAACCGAAATTTCAGAGCACGCGCAAAAAGCAACGATACAAGCCGAAAATCGTTAGGACAGGCACGAAAGCCGAAACAAGGCGACTTCGGTTCGAAGACGCCGAAGCGAGACGATCATTCGGTTCGAAGGCATCGAAAAAGATGCCATTCGGCTCCTGGGGACCGATGCGACGCACTATTCGCAGCGAACCCAACCGCCCAGAAACTCGCTAGCCTATGATTTTGACGTTGTTGGCGTACTCGCTCGCGTCGTCGGTATACACCGCTGCATTTTTCTTCTGGCGCTGAAGCTCTTCTTCGGTAAACGTGCGCTTGACCACGCCAGGAACGCCCGCGACCAGCGAGCGCTCGGGAATCACGGCATGCTCTTTGACCAGCGCGCCCGCGGCGATAATGGAACCGCGACCGACATGGGCACCGTTCATAACCGTGGCATGCATGCCTACAATAACGTCGTCCTCGATGGTGGCGCCGTGCACGATGGCGTTGTGCCCCACCGACACGCGCTCGCCGATGGTGATGGGCAAATCGTAATCGGCATGGAGCATGGCGTTGTCTTGCACGTTGCTGTCGCGGCCGATGGTGATGGACGCGACTTCGGCACGCACCGATGCGCCGAACCATACGGAAGTGTTTTCCGCCAAATGAATATCGCCGGAAAGCGTGGCGCTGTCGGCGATAAACGTAGCTTTCTCCACATCAGGACGCATGCCCTTGAATTCGATGATCATGGTGTTCCTCCCTCTTCTCAAGCATGTCGCAACGGGAAATGCGCGACATGGTTCACGGATGGTATCAGAGCCCATTCCCCACACATACGCTCAAGTGTCCGCAATCCGATGAGCGCGACCATACAGCATGCTCGTCGGCGGCAGAACGAGGAGGGCGGCTACCCGAAGGTGCTTCATGGGTATCAACGAATCGCCCGACCGCTTCATCGGCAAGCCAACCATCCAAAAAACCACCGCTTCCTCTTTTAGCCGTTTGGGACTTTGCGCGCTCACCATTTGGGCCGCAGAGTACTTCGCGCGCTAGCGAGAACGCAGCACAATCGTCTTGAAAGCCGAACTGGCGCGATGGACGCCGAAGGGAGAGCAGCTTTTAATCGCGATGCGAAAGGAAGTGATGGGGATGATGAAGCCCATGACGAAGAAGATTCTGCTGAGCGCGCCCGCAGTCGCACTGTCCGCGGCGCTTGCATGCACGATGGTCGCATGCGGCGGTGGCGGCGGCGAGCAGAGCGAATCGGGCGGCGATGCCGCCGCCAGCAAATCGGCCTACGAATCCCAGAAGATTGAAGTCGAGGGCTTCACCGTCGAATCACTCGCCGATGACACGTACTATCGCGGCGAATTCTACGAGCAAGACGGTTTCTGGCTGCGCGTACGCATCACGAACACGAGCGACAAGCCGCTTGACCGCTTCAGCTTCACTACGAACGCCGCTCCCGGCAACCTCGAACCAGGCGATAGCATTTTCAATACGTTCACCGCGTATGTCGAAGAAATCGAAACCCCGCCGGCGGAGCTTTGCAAAGACGCCCAAACAGAGGGCAATCCGACCATCGCACCTGGCGAAAGCGTTGAGTGGGTGTATTTCTGGGTCGTTGACAACAACTACTATGGACCCATTACCGTCGAATTCGAGAATGACGTATCGGGCGGCACCAACCCCAGCGTGATGCACTTCGACACCACGGGATGCGAGACCGACGAATACAAGGCAGTTAAGGAAAAGGCCGACGAAATCAAGGCCCTTGGCGGCGTCGATTTCGAAACCTATAGCGCGAAGGCCGCCGATGGCTGGACGCTTACCGAAATGGACGAGAAGCACAGCGATGCCGAATTCAGCCTCGATGCCGTAGATGATGGGCGCGTCGACGTGTACACCGCCTCCAAAGATCCGATGGGTGAAGCCAAGCTCGCCCAGAACAACATGGGTGGCGGCGAGATTGACGAAGTCGAAATCAATGGCGTGACGTGGACGCGCTTCGTCGCTACGCATGGTGCCACGTGCCTGTATGCCGAAGCATCGAACGGCACAACGGTCAGCATCTATGCCAACAGCAATCTTACCTGGGAAGATGCCCTGCCCATGTTCGAAATGGTAACTTTGAAGTAGCGAGACGTCAGCAACGGATCAAGTCTAGCTTGCTTCCCGCAACTTCGTCCAACAGCAGCAAAGGCCGATTCCGGAAATTCGGAATCGGCCTTTTTGCGACAGCAATTGGTCGACTGACATCCGAATCGGTCAAGCCTATACACCCACACACAGCGAGCATGGCCGGCCGGTTTCCGACCCCTCTCGGGGAATAGGGCTAATCAATACGTTGGGCACGGGTATTTACACCCACGACGACGAAACCGTGTTTCCGACCCCTCTCGGGGAACAGAGCTAATCAAAGCGGAAGAGTTCATTGTAACAGCCCATGAAGTCAAGTGTTTCCGACCCCTCTCGGGGAATAGAGCCAATCAATTCGGCACTTCCATCTATCAGACTGAGTACACGGGGTTTCCGACCCCTCTCGGGGAATAGAGCTAATCAAATTTCGGGCGGTTCAGAGGCGAAACGCCAGGCCATAGGCCGAGTTTCCGACCCCTCTCGGGGAATAGAGCTAATCAAACTGGCCTTGGCGTTCACAAAGGCACGTCTTGCACGAAGTTTCCGACCCCTCTCGGGGAATAGGGCTAATCAAAAAGCTTGAAGGAGAATATCCGCCAGCGATTCATGTTCAAGTTTCCGACCCCTCTCGGGGAATAGAGCTATCAAACTACAAGACCGACCACACGGGTATCCTCATGGAGTTTCCGACCCCTCTCGGGGAATGGAGCTAATCAAATTCTCGTCGCGCGTCGTTGTCTTCGTCTTGATGAGTTTCCGACCCCTCTCGGGGAATAGAGTCAATCAAAGGTATGGACAGACTGGAGCGAATAAGGAATAACCTAAAAGTTTTATGCCTGTCCAGTAGCCTTGTCATGTCCCATAATTATACGCTAAATAAAAATGTCGCTGCTCAGATCATCATCGCTGGTCTCACATTCACCAAAAATGATAGCCCGACAACCACCCGATATTTTATATATTCGAACCTTGTCATTTGGGTCGAAATAGCGCTCCGATTGCATCAGCTTTTCAACCTCGTCGAGCAGCATCTTGATATCAGCTGGTTTCAGGTGGCCCTCGAATACCGAGTTTTGAATTCGGTGGCTATACCGCTTTAGCAGCCTCACAAGAAGGGTGTATTTCCTTCGACTGGCAATATCGAACATCACCAAAAGATAAAACTTATTTTCAGACGGCGAGGGTCCCAGTGTTCGCCCAAAAGAGCGCTCAGATTTCCGCAAGCCACCCATTATTTACCATCCCATAAAAATGGCCGATACAACATAGCGTCGCCAGCGTCTATGGCATCAACAACGCTACAGAGTTTCTTGTCGAGCGCCGCATGAAAGCCGTATTGATAACCGTCCCCGTAGGCCTGGCAGAACTGAGCCTTCCGAGAAACGGCATCCGACAATGCCTTGGTAACTCTTTCCATGAGATCTTTCGACATATAAACCGCACCATTTTGAGCAGAAACAAACTCCTCTGAGCCGATTTCGGAAGAATAGACCAAACCGAATACCGTTCTGTCAACAAGGAACGTTCGATATTCCTCAATCAAATCGGAGGATAAAGCAGCGTGGCCTCGCTTGATTTTATGCATAAACCCAAAATAAGGGCAAAGGCCATGGCGCTCAATCGCCCCCGTTATGCTTCTATGCAAAACGCTATAGCCGTATGAAAGGAGTGCATTAATGGGGTCCTTAGGAGGCCTAGAATTCCTTCCCTCAAAACAGAAGCCAGAGCCTGTAAACAATTTCGAATAGCACTGGAAATAGCATTTTGCCGCATTTCCCTCGAACCCCATCACTTCATCAACGCTAGAAGCCTGATCAATGCATTGGAGGGAATGCGCCATCCCCTCCAATTCCTCATCGGAGAACGCGTACACATCTCCCATTGACAAAAGAAAAGAGAGGCTGTTCTTTATTTTTGCCTCGATGACGAGCTTTGCCCTTGCGAAAATCCCAACTTTACATCGCTTCTTGTTAGATAAACGTGGGCCATAGCCGACCACTCAGCGCCCTAGAGTCTTGCAATAATTGCCTGATTAATCCTGCCGTACAATCCAGGATTCGCCGAGCCATGCAATTCGAATAGCATTTTCATAATGGAATCAAGCGACATGCCGCATTCTTTTTCAATCATCCTACGCGTCGAAGCACGCAGAGAATGGGCTAAGGAATTGCGCGACTGCCGCTCCGCGCGCCTTAGCTGCCTAATTTTGTCAGCCACATGCGCGTCTGTGCAATACTCTTCAATAAGTCGAGAATAGGCGTCATTCGAGATGAAAGCTCCCCTATTATCGTAGTGACAACTCTGTAAAGTCGAAGCAAGCCTAGGGTCGGCATTAATCACCTCGGCGTCAAATCTTCCCGTCGGCTTCCCGTCATCAAACCGCTCATAGGCCCTTTCGGACAAATACGGCCGCAATTTCTCTTTCATCAATTCCGTAAGAGCCGGCGAGAGAGAGCGCATAAACTCAGCCCAATGCCCCTGAGCGAGTCGCACCTCCATAACGTACAAATACTCCAGCAGAAAGTCGTTCGCTCTGTAGCATAAATCGGTGCCACCAAACGCTCTTGCGGGAGCGCCACCATCAAGGTTGAGCCTAGCAGCTGCCGCGTCTATCATTTGCATAGCTTTTGCGTCTATCGATGAAATCTGCTTTGCAATCTTGCTGGCTGCCTCATATTCAAACCCACCAATAAGAGCAATTACGTTTTCCTTTAGGAGCTGTTCGCTAAAGTTCGGCGTTTGCACGGGCACAATTCTAACCTCGGAATCGCACTCGACTTCACAATCCCACTCCCAAAGCGCATCAAAGTCGTACTCATCGGGGTTTTCGCGATCATGACGGGCGTTGATTCCGTGCTTCGGAGTCAGAACCTGAAGCAACTCCATGTTAATACGCCCAAATGACCCCAGAGCAACCAACGCTTGGGCCATCCCAGCCGTTCCCGACGAAGCGTTCACCAATACCGGTTCGTGAGGCGTCGAGAGCTCTTTCAGTATGAAACCGAACTCTTCTATATATCGGTCAAAGCGATATACCTCATCGTAATCCGATTCGATAATCTTCACTTCTGGCAAGGGGACGCCCATCGACTCCGACAATCGACCGATTGCCGTCGTATATCGCTGGTCTTTGCGCTGATATGCTGCCATAGCGGGAGATAAGTACAGCACGATTCGAGACGGCTGTCGATGCCTAACGATATGAAGCATTGGCCCATCGCCGAGCTGGGTGAAGGGATCCGCGGTTCCTATGGGCGAAAACAGCGTTGTCATCTATGCTTCCTTAACGCAAACAGTGCATTTTCCCATTGGATACCTTCGTTTACCAATAAGTCCCCATTTCATTGTGTGCGGAGATACGCCCAATTCGGCATCACGCCAATGGCGATGATCGTCTTTTCCTCTCTTCAACCTCCCTGTTTTGCGATCGTAGAAGGCTTTCATTGTTTGGGGATCGAAGCCGGCACGCCTAACCCTGTCAGGCAGTCCTGGATATATCGAACGGTCAATCTTGGTGGGAAATTGATCAAACATAATTTGAGAAATAGCTTCGACGCTTTCCCTCTCGGAACCAGACAGCGTAGCAACAATAGTCTTACTCATGAAGTCGACACCACCACCAAGGTAGCAAACAGCTTCACTCGTCGGCAGTCCTTCAGATGCCTCGCCCGCATGCTTATTGCAATACTTCGTTCCCTCAACGGCATGGTTACGGCACCTCATGCCCGCAAGAGGGCCCGACTGAATTACGTACTGACATCTACCATCTGAGGAATTGCTCGCCGGCGACTCCTCTTCGCCCTGTTCAAAATGGCTCAGAAAACGCTCCGAATAGAAATCGAATTGCTTTTGAAGAATCTCACACAAGCCCTTTTCATCTAGTACGGGCGTATTCAAATAAGCATCGATGCGGTCGTCCAAAGCCACCTCAACCGAAATACTCGTACCAGGTCGCAAACACTCACGATACACATCCAACTCATTGCCTTCGCGCAGCGTCAAGTTCCCCATATCGAGCTTGTGATCCGCCGGGTCATCCTTTGAAAAGAGGTCGTATTTTTTAACGAATACCAGATCTTCGACCGACAACGGAGACGAATCGGCGACCGACAAGTATTTCAAGACATCATTGACAATGTCCCGATTGCAAGAATCCGGCCGTTCTTTCCATAGGGCCTTTTTCACTATAGCCCTATCGGCACGTTGCCTGCCCTTACCATAAAGATGAGCCTCTTCGAACAACGCGCGATATTCCTCTTCCTCAGACAAAATGCTGAACAAAATCGCAGTGCGCAACATGCCTTTTATGCTCGACCCAGGAATATAGGGATTCCCATATGGGTCTTTCACGAACTCCCAAACATCGTGATATTGCACGCTGCCGCGGCGTGCCGTAGCCAAAGGGGAATTAATCCTATATGCCACCGACCTATCTGCTATTTTCGCCAAATCGGGATTCCTTTTTAAGAAACCCTGCAAGCCGCCCCTATCGCTCGAATCTTCAAGAAATGCGCAATACCTGCCCATCTGCTCGGCATTCATCTGCGAAGCGAACTTGCGCGCGTCAAGCACCGCTAAATCATTTCCGCTTGCAAAGTAATCCTTTTTGCCATACCTCATTCCGTTTCCAATATGGATAGGTCCCACAGCAGTGATATTCAAAATGTATCGACGAACCGACATCCCTACAACTCCATCCACATCGACCGGGCGTAACGGTACACCGGATGCGCACCTTTCGTTTGATTCACATCGAAAACCCCACCCCCGAACGGACGGTCAAACACGGAACCCGGTGCGAATACCCACATATCGCGCTTTTTCCTCGGAGTTGGGGCATGCGCACACGATTGAACAAACCCACCCTTCTTTTCAAGACGATATTGAGCATCCCGAAATAGACCATCGGACAATTCGTCCTCTCGAGGAAGCGACGAAGAGAGCAGCATCGCCCTTTTGCCGAAATCGTCCTCGCTTGCAAGGCCAGGAAGGTTCGCATCGAGGAATTTCGGGGAGAAGCGTCCATAACCGCTGCTTCGCTTGCCCCCAATTCCCGAAAAGCCTAGCTGCACAAAAAGAGGCTCTACGTCAAACGTTCCTCGTACAATGAAATAGATTCCACATCCAGGATTGCACGAGAATCCACCCACGTGATACGGCTCAGCATCCTCGCTAGCCGCTTTGGTGAGATTCACCTTTGTTCGCACGCACGATGCGCCCAAATCAAAACGCCCCAGTTCACTAACAAAATCGAACGACCCATCTAGGTAGTCGGGCAATTTCTTCATAGGAATGAATCTCAGCTTCTTGTTTGCTTTTCGCGACCTAGAATCGCTCGATTCTGACCGCGCCTCCACCGCCCGCGACAACGCAATCATGGGCTTAGGAATATAGAGCTGCTCTCCGATATACGGAAACGCATCGCTAAAAGCGATTCCACCCGTTTTCGCGGCATGCAATAAATCGTCGGCACAGCCCATACTCAAAGCTTCTATGTACAATGCGCTAAACAATGTCGCGGCATCGCATATATATTCGCTATCAGACAAGCGCCGTCGCCCAAAATGAACGGGCGCGTGAAACGACAACTTGACAATTCGATCGGACATGATGCTTTACCCCAAATCTGGAATAGGGAACGAGGCATCGCCCGTCACGACATGCGCAGTTAAATCGCGGAAACAAACGCGTCCGTTACCGCGCGTACCGCCACCACCCAAGTAGTCATTTTCAAGCAGCTCGATAGCTTTCGCGATATTCTCGAAATCCTCTGGAACCTCCGAGGGCTCTTCAACATTGTAGATAAGTTCGAACGTAAATTCCGAACCTCTCACCACGCGTTCTATTTGCCTAGGATTCGCAACAGAAGTCAGGCGATCGATGGTGTTCTCGAATTTGTTTTCGAAAATCTGAGGCAACTCTCTCTTATTGGAGAGAAAGCAGTCGCAAAACTGGAGACGCGACATTTGCATACCTGAACCCGACGCATCACTGCCTTTCGCATTCGAGCCGAACAATCGCTTAATCTCGATACAATCGTTTTCAAAACCCTGCGTTCCGCCTACCGGCACCGTGCCTTTGTCCCGTGCCAAAAGAGAACGCATTTTTCCCTTCAATGAAGACCCTGGGATTATGGGATCGCGCGTCAGCGGATCGCGCACAACGGGCGAATCGATAGCGCCGATAGCACTGAACGAGTCATCGCCGCCAATATGGAGGCCAGATTTCACTTCAATGACGCCTTCTATTTTGATTTTGGTGTATGCCATGGAACTACTCCTTGCCTCCATAGAATTTAAAATAAGCAACCAAGCTTTCCGCGTAGCGGCAGTACAGTATGAATTGGTCGTAGCTATGAACTTGGTCAAGCAACGCCATCAAACGCGTCTCCGAAATGAAATCCTTTACCGTAAAATCGCGCCCCGACTCGTATGCCATTTTCACTTTGATGTATTGAAGGTCGGAGAGGTTCTCTTCTAGATCGCTTGGCGTGTTAACACGCGTATACACATTAGTAACAAGGCCATATATTCCTCGAAGCTTCGACATCGAAAGACGCTTAAATTTGTCCTTCATGCCTCGCGTACGTCCATCCGTATTCGGCGCCGAGACGATTGCCTCCGCGACCTGCGCGTAATTCGCTCCGCTTATCACAACTTCGTCGGTTAGCCACAATGTTTCGTTGCTTCCTTGCATTATCGCTATCCCCTTTCCCTAATGCTGTATACATACCACTCAAGCGCGGCAACAAGACAGCGCCGCTGTTGTTCGTCCGAAGCCCAAGAATAGAATCGCCGGCACAGCTCGTCGCGATCCTCGCTGTCTTCAAAGCTTCTTGCAAGCAAATACGCAAGACGAGGCGCAGAAATCACTTGGTCATAATTGCGCAGCAGAGCAACCATCTTGTACACAAACGCCTTGCCCTTTTCATTACTCGCGAATATGTCGGCAATCTCGCGCATACGCGGCTCCACTACATTGGACAGACTGTCCCAGCTAAACACCGCATCGCCGCGCCAAAGAGCAACTGCATCTTTTAGGCGAACCGACCCATCCGGCCGCCGCTCCGCATGAAGCTTTGCGGCATCCTCCAAGCTTCCAGTTTCCGACGCCATACGCGCAATGGGATATTTCTCGTCAAACATGCCAATGCCCGCGCTAATAGTCAAAGCCCCATTGCCCGTAAATTCATTGAGCGCAGCTCGAATATCCAGCGCCGCATAAAGGACGTCGCTCCAATTTCCAACAATGAAGAGGTCATCACCACCGGAATAGATGATTTGCAGCTGATAAGCGCCTTCTTCCAAAATCTCATTAATCTTGCGTTTAAAGAAGAAGCTCAACGATCTGCTTAACGTGGCCGTTCGACTGATTGACGCCTTTTCAAAAGGAATACCACTCGCGAACGCGACGCCAAGATTGTCGACGTCGGCCCTCAGCACTCCAAGGCGCCTGATTCCATAGCCTTCCTCCAATGTGCTCGCGCGGTCGGCGTATGCGGCAATCCCCTTTCCGTCCGTATCGGCGGTGTAATCACCCATCCAAATATGTGTCGCCAGACTTATTCCCGCGTCCCATGAATTCTTCGTATATACGCGAGTTATTTCAGGGCGCTCTTTAAGATAGTGCTGCCTATCGTATAAAAGCAGTTCCTTTCCGAAAGGCAGAGAGAGACGAGGATTCGAATTAGTGCGGTTTTCGACTTCACAATCCACAATTGCAAACACGTCTTTACGCACCAGGTCATTAGAAATGTCCTGAAGAGCCCCGCACGTCATGCATATCTCATCATGACTTGCAAGCGCAGTCGAACGATGGCACTCGCGACACTCACGACCCGTATCTTGCGTTTCACAGGCGAAATTCATGCGCCTCACGTCATCCGCCGTGTACCTAGAAGCTTTCGCTCTAGACAAACCTGTGGACAAAGTCTTGAACAGCTCAGAAAACCGCCGCTTATCGTCGCCCCTATTTGCAAGATCATCCGCGCTGCATTCCACCCAAGCGAAAGCGACATACAAATCGGCACCATGCTCTCGAATAAACCAGTCTTTCAGTTCAGCCTGAAAGACTTCCACGACCCGCTTCGCTTCATCCGTGTTCGGTATGAGCATGTAAGAATGGCCTCCACCCGTGTAGAGGACATTCGCACGATTAAGACGGAGCCTTTCCATGAGCTCGTCAACGATATGCTCCATCATCAGCTCAAGATAAAGACTACGGGCGCGCAATTGCTTCAAGGCCCGCGAACCGCTGATGTTGTAAATGAAATCTTGAATGCCACTCATGTCGCACGTAACGAGAAGGAACATGGGCTCCGCATAAAACGAGTGCGATGCCTCTCCAGAAAAAAGTGCTTCACGATAGTCGGTAATATCATGGGCCGAAAAATAGTCATAGATACACGCAGCAAGTCCCGCGGTAGTTTTAGCATGGTCGTACAACGAAACGTCGACTAACTCTGTTTTATTGGTCGATGAAGGAATGTCGCTCGTAGTTGCCTCAAGAAGATTGAGCAGCGAGTTGACCTCTTGCGAAGAGATCTGGATGCATGCCAATTGTCGCTTTATCGATTCACGTACAGCGTTGTAATCCTTATGGGCTATGACGCAATCGTCGTGATGCCCATTAAGGATGTTAAATATTTTGCGCAGGTCGACATTCTTGTCGAAAAACGCTTTAGCGCCATCCTCGCCCTCGTTTTTTCTGTCCATTCCTGCTGAAATGTTATCGGCGAAATAGGTGATGAACGCAAGCGAATCTGAATGGAGGTTTGAGGCCAACGACATTTCTCTCGCATGGTGATAGCGAATCTGTTCAACAATCCCTCGCCCTTCGGCGCTGCAAAAACAATCGTTAAGCGGAGAGACGTCATCGCTGATAAATTGGGCACCGAGCGAAGAATGCGTTCCTTTCCCCGAAGACCCTCGGTATATCACCTTGCCGATATCGTGGAGAAGCGCACCAAAGTATAGAACCGTCTTGTCGTCCAATTGACCCTCCTTGCTATAAGGTCCGCATAATTTTATGGAATTCAGATAAGTCGTATACCGCCCATTCCCATCGAAGTTTTAACGCCAATACCCGACGCCTCACCAAAATGCAAAAGCATGGCAACAAGCCCCTTCAACGATTGAGGCCCTGATACGTGCAGGGTAATATTTCCAACAAATGCTGGAATTTTGTCAGCTTTATCCATCGTGCGCGAAAAATACCGCGAACGAAGCGCATAGGACGAAATCCTAGTATGCTCCGCAATGTAGTCCACAGTTGCGGCATCTATCTCGGAGTCGCCAGCATACACTTGGTTGTAGCGCATCAACAGATTTTGAAACATAAGGCGAACATCAGGCACGATGACGTACTGCCCTTTGCTTCTAAATGATGCCGGAGCAACGAAGCTAACGCGAAACGAGGACTCTTCGCAATTCTTCAAAATATCGAGGAGCCGATCAACGCCAACCGTCTCGCAAGTCTTCCTCACAACAGAAAAGGATGCATTTATATTGCGAAGCGTAAACGACTCAATCTTTCCTGCCGGTTCGAGCAGACGACTTGCCGCTTCGTCTGTCAAGGCACTCATGCGCCACACAATGCCGCCATCGTCCAAGATGCAGCAATACTGGCTATAAGGGTTCAATGTTGATGCGTGCAATTGCTCGACATACGAGTCATCGGCACATTCCATAAGAACGCTTTGGAGCATTGGCCCAAGAGAGCAGATGTTTGCATGCGAAACCCCCAAACTTTCACGAGGCTCAATTTCCAACGAAAGTGTTGTTATGTGCTCCATACAGACCCCTCCTACGATAAGCGAGGGCAGATTACTGCGCCTACTGCCTTATCTTTTTTCGAGTGTAGCAGAGACATCTTCAATTTCGTTGCGCAACAAAATTGAAGATGCCCCATATAGATGAAGACGATTTCGGGGAAACAATAGCAGCAATGGGAATCCGGGCGCGCAGGAGGCCTTTTAACGAATTCAAGAAAAAGGCGACTGCCGTCGTTGGATAAAGCCAATCCAACGACGGCAGTCGTGCAAGCCGTTCAAAAATGGCTCCTCGTAATATGAAGGGAATACGAACATGGGTCGAATAATTTCTTTTTAGAAAAATTCGACCCATGTTCGACCCAAAAACAGGATTTTCCACAGGCCAAATAAAAAAGCAGGCCAGAACTTTTATCGTTCTGACCTGCTGAAAATTTTGGTCGCGGGGACCGGATTTGAACCGATGACCTTCGGGTTATGAGCCCGACGAGCTGACCAGACTGCTCCACCCCGCAATATGTTAGGTGCCTTAAGGCAAGAAAATATATTACCAGCCTCAGCGTTTAATGCAAGACCGAATTTCCGAGAATACCCGCCAATCACCAGTTCTTCACAATCGAGGCCAGATAGGCAGTTGCTTCTCAATCATAATAAGAATTTCGTCACCCAAACGCGGAATGATCGCTCGTCCCTCGCAAGCAATAAGAACTTCGGCACCTAAATCATGACCACCCGCATAGCGGGTGGTTTGCTCTTAGGGTATAACCCTTGATTG
>OIWP01001449.1_pt1 | contig 28980 bp, 32 predicted proteins | sample 1587661 | NCBI WGS metagenome assembly OIWP01 (sample SAMEA3888899, study PRJEB22519) | human gut metagenome | biome: human gut; feature: human-associated habitat; material: faeces | place: Denmark | collected 2010 | reverse complement strand
GGTAGTGTGGGGTCTCCCCATGCGAGAGTAGGGAACTGCCAGACATCAAATAAAAGCGAAAGGCCATCCGAAAGGATGGCCTTTTTGCGTTTATACGCGGAAATAAGCCGGAACTGTATCCGGCATATGGCTTTAATGAATAACCTGCGATAAAAACGCACGAGTGCGTTCAGATTTGGGGTGAGCAAAAAACTCATCCGGTGGTGCCTGTTCCACAATCTCGCCAAGATCCATAAAGATCACCCGGTCAGCTACTGTGCGGGCAAAGCCCATTTCATGGGTTACACATAGCATGGTCATGCCCGATTGTGCCAGACCTATCATGGTATCCAGCACTTCTTTTACCATTTCAGGATCCAACGCTGATGTGGGTTCATCAAATAACATGATTTTGGGTTTCATACACAGCGAGCGTGCAATGGCCACGCGCTGTTGTTGTCCACCAGAGATTTGCCCGGGATATTTATGCGCATGTTCGGCAATGCGGACCCGCTCGAGGTAGTGCATTGCCAGTACTTCAGCCTCTTTTTTCGGCATCTTTTGCACCCAGATAGGCGCCAGTGTGCAGTTTTGTAGGACAGTTAAATGAGGAAAGAGATTAAAGTGCTGAAAGACCATGCCAACTTCTTGTCGGACGCGCTCAATATTGCGTATGTCTTCATTGAGTTCAATCCCATCCACCACAATGCGTCCTTGTTGATGCTCTTCCAGATGGTTAATACAGCGGATAGTTGTCGATTTACCCGAACCGGAAGGCCCGCATAATACGATGCGCTCTCCCTGTTTTACCTTCAGGTTGATGTTTTTCAGGACGTGAAACTGTCCGTACCATTTGTTGACGTTTTCCAGCGTAATCATCGCGTCGGTAGACGGCATTAATAATTGGCTCATAAATTCCTCAGTGCGGTGTACGCCCGGTGTTAAAACGTTTTTCCAGATGTTGGCTGTAACGCGACATACTGAAACAGAAGATCCAGTAAATCAGTGCAGCGAAAACATATCCTTCTGTCGACATACCCAGCCACGCAGGGTCCACAGTTGCTTGCTGCACGCTACTGAAGAGATCAAACAGACCGATGATAATGACCAGACTGGTATCCTTGAACAGGGCGATAATCGTGTTAACCAGGCCAGGGATAACCAGCTTGAGGGCTTGCGGAAGAATGACCAGCCCCTGAGTTTTCCAGTATCCTAACGCAAGTGATTCAGCGGCTTCATACTGACCTTTTGGTAGGGCTTGTAACCCTCCGCGAACCACTTCTGCGACATAGGCCGACTGGAAAAGAATAACGCCGACCAGGGCCCGGATAAGCTTGTCGATACTGGTTCCTTCGGACATAAACAGAGGAAGCATGACCGAGGACATAAACAGAACGGTAATCAACGGCACACCGCGCCAGAACTCAATGAAAATGACGGATAAAACCCGCACGACTGGCATATGGGAACGACGTCCCAGCGCCAGTAAAATGCCCCATGGAAGCGCGCCTGCAATCCCCACGGATGCGATAATTAGCGTCAGTGTTAATCCACCCCACTGCCGGGTTTCTACGCGCTCCAGCCCGAAAAAAACCCCGTACATCAGCCACCAAACCACCACTGGATAAACGACGGCCCAGACGGCGATATAGCGGCCACGATGCGGGATTGTTTTCAAGAACATGGGAACGATAGACAGCAAACCAATTATCAGGGCCAGATTTACACGCCAGCGCTGATCGTGGGGATAAAGTCCATACATGAATTGCCCGAAGCGTTCATGAATGAACACCCAGCAGGCTCCGGCTTTGGTGCAGTCTGCTCGGGTTGAACCTACCCAGTTGGCTTGAAAGAATACCCAGTTCAACAGTGGCGGAAGAAATGACCAAATCAGCCATATGCATAGTAGGGTGAGCAGGCTATTTGACCAACTGGAGAACAGGTTTTTACGTACCCAGAGTAGGCTGCGGCTTGCCGGATTACTGCGCTGGCGTGAGGGGTGAGACAGCAGGGTTTTTGTCATCATGGCTCCTTAGCGCTCAATCAGTGCAATACGGCGGTTATAAATATTCATCAGCAAAGAAATACTCAGACTAATGATCAGGTATACCGACATAGTGATGGCGATCGTTTCAATGGCTTGCCCTGTTTGATTGAGTACCGTGCCGGCAAACAGTGAAACCATGTCCGGATAGCCAATGGCGGCCGCAAGAGAAGAGTTCTTGACGATATTCAGGTACTGGCTGGTCAGAGGGGGAATGATGACGCGTAGCGCCTGTGGGATGATTACCTGGCGTAGTGTCACCGGATTTGGCAGACCCAGCGAGCGTGCCGCTTCATGTTGGCCATAAGGAACGGCCTGAATTCCCGCCCGAATAATTTCTGCAATAAATGCCGAGGTGTACACCGAAAGCGCCAGAGTCAGTGCCGCCAGTTCGGGAATAAGCACCATACCGCCACGGAAGTTAAAACCACGAAGCGCGGGAATGTCCCAGTGAAGCGCAGCGCCAAACATCCACTGTGAAATCACCGGTAAAAGTACGATCAACGCCAGAGCCATGGGCCAGGTCCGACGTAGTTGGCCGGTTTTGGTTTGATGCATTCTGTTGAAGCGAAATAATCCGATGGTGACGACAATAGCGATAACGACAGTGGTGCAAAAGGCAAAAAAACCTTCTCCCATTTGCGGGGCTGGTATATAGAGCCCCCGGTTACTCAGGAACATCAAATCCAGTGCGTTAACAGCCTGGCGTGGGCCGGGCAGGTTACGTAATACAGCGAAATACCAGAAGAAGATCTGCAGCAACGGCGGTATATTGCGGAACGTTTCGATGTAGATCGTCGAGAGTTTTCGCAATAACCAGTTATCTGACAGGCGTGCCAGTCCGAGAAAGAAACCGAGAATTGATGCGAAAACAATACACAATGCAGAAACTAATAGTGTATTGAGCAGGCCGACCACAAAGACACGACCATACGTATCGCCTTGCTCGTAATCAATCAGATGCTGGACAATACCAAATCCGGCACTGCGATCGAGAAAAGAAAACCCCGAGGTAATACCGCTATTGTTCAGGTTATTTATCGTGTTATGAATGAGATAGACCGCAATGCTGATAACCGCAATGACGGCGAGTATTTGAAATAACCAGGCGCGGACCGCAGGGTTAGAAAAGGATAACGATCCTTTTACGGTTGAGCGGCGATGGAACATAAGAAAACCTCAGTAACTATGACTCTGGGCTGAGCGCCGCAGTTGCGGCGCCCGTTACATCACTACGCATTAGCGCACCGGTGGCGCATATTGGATGCCACCGTTATTCCAGAGGTTGTTCTGTCCACGTTTGATCTTCAGCGGACTTTCCGATCCAACGTTACGTTCAAAGATCTCCGAATAGTTACCAACCTGCTTGATAATGTTGTAGGCCCATTTGTTATCAAGCTTCAGATCCTTGCCATAATCCCCTTCTTTACCCAACAGGTGAGCCATATCCGGAGTTGCCGGATTAGCCGCTTTTTCATCGACGTTTTTCGAGTTAACACCCATTTCTTCCGCATTCAGCATGGCGAACAGCGTCCAGCGAACAATGGAGAACCACTCATCGTCCCCACGACGTACGACAGGTCCCAGCGGTTCTTTAGAAATAACTTCTGGCAGGACGATCCACTCCGCAGGATTGCTCAGCTTGATGCGTAGGGCATACAGCTGAGACTGGTCGGAAGCCAGCGAATCGCAACGTCCAGATTCCAGAGCTTTGGCTGATTCATCCGAGCGGTCAAAGGTGACGGGGGTGTACTTCATATTGTTGGCTTTAAAGTAGTCGGCCACGTTCAGTTCGGTATCGGTTCCCGCCTGAATACAGACCGTTGCGCCATCCAGCTCTTTAGCGCTCTTCAGACCTGCTTTATTGTGGGTAAGAAAACCAATGCCGTCATAATACGTTACGCCAGTGAAGGACATACCCATACCGGCATCACGAGAGGAGGTCCACGTGGTATTACGAGAGAGCATGTCGACTTCACCAGACTGTAATGCAGTAAAGCGTTCCTTGGCGGTGAGCGGGGTATATTTTACTTTGCTATCATCGCCAAATACGGCGGAGGCAATGCCACGACATATATCAACATCAATACCCGAGAACTTGCCGCTTGCATCGGCATAAGAAAAGCCAGGCAAGCCGTCGCTGATCCCACATTGCACAAACCCTTTTTTCTTTACGGCATCAAGTGTTGCGCCGGCATGCGCCTGATTTGCAACAGCAAGCAGCACGCCGGCCGCAGCCAGGCTGGCGATTATCATCTTTTTCATAGAGCATCCTGTGTGGAGGAATTATTGTTATGGAAACGTTCTGAAAACGTCTTTTACCTGTCTGTGGCTTTGGCCATACTCTTTTAAGCAAAGGTAGTGCCAGTTTTTTGCGCCTGATTATTTGACGCAATATGCAGAGTGTAGACAGGAAAAAATAAATGCAGCGCCCTGAAGTGGTGCAAAATTGAAACGTAAGCCACATTTCGGCGCAAAAAATTTAAAAATCAGACAGGACGCGTGATAACGATTTCTGGCGTTAATATTAATGGCGTGAGAATAATGAAAAGAAACTGTGGTGTAACGAAAAACAGAAAAAATGCTAATTTTAAATCGTGGATGTGTGAGGGAAATCTATAATAATTTTATTATATGTCAGTCGCTATTAAGCAACATTTTGTCTTATATGTAGATTTTATGCTTAGTGCTCAAAGCGCGGTAATAACCGCGCTTTTGAGATGATTTATTTGGTCAGGGCGACAATCCCAAGTGTTAGTCCGGCAACGGCTGCAGCACCACCGGCGATGGCTCCGGCTGTTTCCCAGTTATCCTGGGTAGTGCCTTTCATACAGGTATTGGTATGAACCAGGCGCCCCTGATCGTCGTATACAGGTACGCAAAGAGAATCGTGTGCACAGCCAGCCAGGAATGCGGTAAGCAATGCAACGGATATTAATCTTTTCATGGTGTTACCTCAAAATAAGCGTTTCGCTAATTAAGCAAAGACAAACGCTAAGCCATCTGCGAACTCGGTGATTATTTTACCACTTCTTAAAAAAGGACTGACATGAGGAATAATCTCAATTCATGTGGATTGTAAAAATAATGGATAAAAAGAAAGGTCGTAGGCGAGTTTAGAGGGATAGTTTAAATGAAATACATGGCTATCTTACTAATAAATAAAGAGGAGCATCGTAGGTAAAAAAGGCGTCCGTAGACGCCTTTATTTTACAAATTAATCGTTGTGCCGACTAAAACGCCGTCTCACGACAACAAAGAAGACGGGGACGAAGAAGATAGCCAACAATGTTGCGGTCAGCATTCCTCCCATAACACCTGTACCGACCGCATTCTGTGCACCACTACCTGCTCCGTGACTGATAACCAGAGGCATAACCCCCAGAATAAAGGCCAGGGATGTCATCAGGATAGGACGAAGACGCATACGCGATGCCTCCAGCGTCGCTTCAATCAACCCCTTGCCTTCTTTATCCATCAGGTCTTTGGCAAACTCGACGATCAGGATGGCGTTCTTAGCCGAGAGGCCGATAGTGGTTAGTAAGCCAACCTGGAAATACACATCGTTATTCATCCCGCGCAGTGATGCGGCTAACAATGCGCCTACAACACCGAGCGGTACAACCAGCATCACCGAGAAAGGAATAGACCAGCTTTCATACAATGCGGCAAGGCAAAGGAATACTACGATTAACGAGATGGCATACAGCGCAGGCGCCTGGTTACCCGACAGCCTTTCCTGATAAGACATACCCGTCCAGTCATGACCAATACCATTCGGCAGTTTTTCCGCCAGACTTTCCATCAGCGCCATTGCTTCACCAGTGCTTCGCCCTGGTGCCGCTTCGCCCAGTATTTCCATGGATGGCATACCGTTGTAACGTTCCAGTCGCGGTGAACCATAAATCCAATGTGATGCACTGAACGCAGAGAACGGAACCATTTCGCCATTGGAGCTGCGGATATACAGATTATTGATGTCCGCTGGCAGCATGCGGTATTTTGCATCCCCCTGAACGTACACTTTTTTCACACGACCGCGGTCAATAAAGTCATTGACGTAATAGCCGCCCAGTGATGCGGAGATAGTTTCGTTGATATCCGACAGCGATACCCCCAGTGCCTGTGCTTTCTCCTGATCAACATCCAGCTTAAACTGCGGAGTATCTTCCAGTCCGTTAGGACGAACGCGAACCAACAGATCGGGGTGTTTAGCCACCATTCCCAGTAGTTGGTTACGCGCTTGCGTCAACGCAGTATGCCCCAGACCGCCCTGATCGATCAGCTCAAAATCGAAGCCGGTTGCGGTACCCAGTTCAACAATAGCGGGCATATTGAAGGGGAAGACTAACCCATCGCGGATCTGGCTGAACGCGCGTGTGGCGCGTGCAATGACCGCTTCAACACTATTTTCCTCGCCGCTACGTTCATCCCAGGGCTTGAGGCTAACGAATGCCAGACCTGAGTTTTGCCCCTGACCGCTGAAGCTAAAACCGTTAACCGTGAAGACGCTTTCGACGTTAGCTTTCTCATTGGTCAGGTAGTACTGAGTAACTTGATCCAGTACTTTCTGGGTGCGCTCTTGCGTAGCTCCTGCCGGAAGTTGAATCATTGTCATAAACACACCCTGATCCTCCTCTGGCAGGAAAGAGGTCGGCAGGCGCATAAACAGAACCGCCATTCCGATCACGATGATCAGATAGACGACAAGGTAACGCCCTGTTTTACGCACAATACCGCTGACGCTATTGGTATAGTGATTGACGCTGTGATCGAATTTGGCATTAAACCAGCCAAAGAAACCGCTTTTTTTCTCGTGATGCTCAGCCGATACCGACTTCAACAATGTTGCACAAAGCGCAGGAGTCAGGATCAGCGCTACCAGTACAGAAAGCGCCATGGCGGAAACGATGGTAATGGAGAACTGCCGATAGATAGCCCCAGTTGAACCGCCAAAGAAGGCCATCGGGATAAATACCGCAGACAGCACCATGGCAATACCAACCAGTGCTCCCTGTATTTGTGACATGGACTTTTCCGTCGCCTCTTTAGGCGGCAGATTATCTTCCATCATCACGCGTTCCACGTTTTCCACCACCACTATCGCATCATCGACCAATAGACCGATGGCGAGCACCATGCCGAACATCGTCAGGGTGTTTATCGAGTAGCCAAACGCGGCAAGTACGGCGAATGTGCCCAACAATACGACGGGGACAGCGATGGTTGGAATGAGCGTTGCCCGGATGTTTTGCAGGAACAAATACATGACCAGGAACACCAGCACGATCGCTTCAAACAGCGTTTTTACCACTTCATGAATGGAGATGGTCACAAACGGCGTCGTGTCGTATGGGTAGACCACCTTCATTCCCTGCGGGAAGAATGGTTGCAGTTCAACCAGCTTGGCTTTGATAGCGTTCGCGGTATCCAGCGCGTTTGCCCCGGTTGCCAGCTTGATCCCAAGGCCGGATGCAGGCTTACCGTTAATACGCGCCACGACGTTGTAGTTTTCCCCACCCAACTCGATACGCGCGACGTCTTTCAGGTGAACAACCGAACCATCGCTGTTCACGCGTAAAGTCACTTTCCCGAACTCTTCAGGGTCTTTCAGTCGCGTTTGCGCAATGATAGAGGCGTTCAACTGCTGGTTAGGTAATGCAGGCGTCCCCCCTAACTGACCTGCGGCAATCTGATCGTTCTGTACCTTCAACTGATTGATCACATCAACCGGCGTGAGCTGATATTTGTTCAATAAGTTTGCATCCAGCCAGATGCGCATGGCGTACTGTGCACCAAACAGCTGCACGTCACCCACGCCATTCAGACGGCTGATTGAGTCTTTAACGTTCGAAGCGACGTAGTCGGAAATGTCATCCTGTGTGGTTTGGGGGTTGTCAGAAACAAAACCCGCGACCATCAAAAAGCTGCTACTCGATTTCTCGACGCTGATCCCTTGCTGCTGAACTTCTTGCGGCAGTAACGGAGTGGCGAGCTGCAGTTTATTTTGCACCTGTACTTGCGCGATATCGGGATCGGTACCGGACTGGAAAGTCAGCGTAATAGTCACACTCCCGGCCGAGTCGCTGGTGGAGGACATATACATCAGGTTATCGATACCATTCATATTCTGTTCGATAACCTGCGTGACTGTATCCTGAACCGTCTGCGCATCTGCACCAGGATAGGTGGCAGAAATGGCGACCGCAGGAGGCGCAATGGTCGGGTACTGTGCCACGGGCAGTTGTATGATTGCCAGAGCACCCGCCATCATCAGAATGATAGCCAGTACCCAGGCAAAGATAGGACGCCTGATAAAAAAGTTAGCCATGTCCGGTTACCTTATTGGGCTTTCGCGGCAGGAGTTTCGGTATCGGCGGTTGCTTTAACCTGAACGCCTGGACGTGCTTTCTGTAAGCCGCTCACGATAACTTTGTCACCCGGTTGCAGGCCTTCGCTGATAAGCCATTTGTCGCCAATGGCTTGTGCAGCAACGACTGCGCGAGACTCAACCTGACTCTTGTCATTGACGACCATTACGGTGGCATCGCCGCGAGGCGTACGTGTTACCCCCTGCTGCGGAACGAGAATGGCATTTGGCTGAACACCTTCATCAATGCGTGCGCGCACAAACATGCCCGGCAACAGCGTATGCTGTGGGTTAGGGAACACGGCTCTGAGGGTGATTGATCCGGTGCTTTCATCAACCGTCACATCAGAAAACTGCAAAGAGCCTTTTAGCGGGTATGACTGACCATTTTCCATCACCAGTTCGACCGTACTGCTGGTGCTGTCTTTATGCAGACTCCCTTGTTCAACAGACTGTTTGAGGCGCATAAAGTCGTTACTGGACTGTGTTACGTCGACGTAAATGGGATCGAGTTGTTGAACGGTAGCAAGCTCTGTAGCCTGGCCATTCGTGACTAATGCGCCTTCGGTGACGTTAGATTTACCGATGCGTCCGCTAATCGGCGATGTCACTTTTGTGTAGGCCAGATTGATACGCGCGCCTTCGACCGCCGCTTTTGCCGCGATCACGGAGGCATCGGCCTGGCGAGCATCAGCAATTGCCTGATCGTACTCTTGCTGACTGATGTACTTGGTGCCAACCAATGGCACATAGCGTTTTACCGTTAAATGCGCGATTGCAGCCGCCGCTTCACTCTTCGCCAGTTCACCTTTGGCGCTGTCATAGTCGGCCTGGTAAGTCGCGGGATCGATCTGATAAAGCGACTGTCCGGCTTCAATATCGCTTCCCTCAGTGAAATTCCGTTTAAGCACTATCCCGCTGACCTGGGGACGGACTTCTGCAATTCGGAATGCCGTTGTGCGCCCGGGTAATTCGGTCGTTACGGCTAAAGGAGCCTTTTCGACGACATGGACAGTCACCTGCGGTTCTGCGGGATGAGCTTGTGCTTCTCCCTGATCGTTACAACCGGCGAGTAATGCAGCGGAGACGATGATGAATGAGGGCAGGAGTGAAAACCTGGCATTTTTCGTCATTTCAATTCCTTAAAAAACCGAACGCTCGTTATTAACCGGGTAACGCAGGGGCAATAACGTGCACAAGAGAAAATAATAGTTGGCTATCCTACAAATTATTAGCTAGCGATGTAAGTAATACTTATTTATGGGTGCGATTCACGGCACGTAAAAGCAAAAAGAGATTAATCGACTGTTGTTTCATTGAGATGTTAATAGCAATACTATGATGCGTATAAACACAAATTGAAATAAGCATTTGGTTTATGAATGTATTTATTGTTGGTATTTGTTTTGTTTATTTGTGTGCAAAGTCAGTAATAATATTTTTTAGGGCTCGTTTAAATAAATGCTAAGTGATACATTTATTGCGTTTAGCAAATATTAGATAAGAAAGTTAATCATTCTCTACCTTACCCTTACCTCAAACAGCTGAAACCATGGCCAGAAAAACGAAAGCTGATGCCCTCAAAACGCGGCAGCACCTGATAGAAACAGCGATTGTACAGTTTGCCGCACGTGGCGTAAGCAATACGACGCTAAACGACATTGCAGATGCCGCCAGCGTGACGCGGGGGGCGCTGTATTGGCATTTTGAAAACAAGACGCAATTGTTTAATGAACTATGGTTACAACAACCGCCATTGCGCGATCTTATTCAGGACCAGCTTATTGGCCGTTGGGGAGATAATCCTTTACAGCGACTGCGTGAAAAGTTAGTTGTGGGGTTGCAATATATTGCGCAGAATCCTCGCCAGCAGGCATTAATGCAAATTTTATATCATAAATGTGAATTCCATAACGATATGATATCGGAACAGGCTATTCGTGAAAAAATTGGTATCAATCATCTGGGTATGCGCATTGCCTTGCAAAAATGTATGGACGACGGACTTATCGCAACCAGCCTTGATTTAGACGTTATAATAATTATTCTTCATGGGAGTTTTAGTGGCATTGTTAAAAACTGGCTCATTAATCCAATGAGTTATGATCTTTATAAACAAGCGCCAGTATTAGTTGATAATGTATTAAAAATGTTAAGCCCAGATGGTAGCGTAAGGCAATTAGCGCAGAGTGAGAGTCAGGTGGGGTAGTTTTAGCCGCCAGGCCTGACGGCTGCTGAAGTGGGGTTGGTGGCGCTATTCGAGGTCGACGCAGTTGACCAGCTTAAGGGGATTCACTGAGTTCATATTCCGGCACTTATCGTGCTCTGTTGTCATCAGCTCTATCCATTGGATGAGCAGCGCATCAAAAAGAAAAACGAATACTGCAAAAACAACCAGCCACCAATACTTGCGAATCATTACCAAACCCTGTGTATTCATGCCCAAGCGTGCAGGGAATATACACGAAATCTGTAACCTGAAAAGCAGACTTACAATGCCTTTACTTTGTTGAAAGATCGCCGCTCTTTGCCGTCAATCGACTCTTTTTAGACAGGTTTTTTGTCTTACGTTTTTTCACCTTGGCAAGCTCAATTTCTGAAAAATGAGAACCGATACTCAGTCTTCTGAGCCCCATTTTTACGTATTCAACATTGATCTCAATCCCGACAAACTTGCGACCCAATTCCACGGCGGTGGCACCGGTGGTGAAGCTGCCGGCAAACGGATCCAGTACCCTGTCATCTGGGTTCGAGGATGCCAGAATTATACGCTCCAGGAGGGCTTTGGGTTTCTGGGTGGGGTGGTTTTCGTATTCGTCCATCAGATAGCGAACGCGTGGGAACTCCCAGACATTTCCCGGCACTTTTTTCTGATTGTATGGCTGCGGTGGGTTTTTTCTGTAGTCTATTAGCGCGCGTTGAGCCCCGGTTTTGGCTTCAACCAGAATATCGTCACGATTAAATGTGTAGTTTTTCTGATCTTTTACCATCATCAGGATCGGTTCATACATCGAACCAAAGTAATTTTTGGCCTGTACCCCTGAGCTATCGTATGACCACACGATACGGCTCTTGATAGTAAAGAGCTGGCGGCATTTGAGGTCAATATACGGCATGTTCTCCGTACTGTTCATGATGTACATGGTGCCGTGCGGTTTGAGAATGCGATGGCACTCGTCAATGCACTCAAACAGCCACGCCAGAAAAGCCTCTTCATCCCAGGACTCCACCATCCCGTCAAAATCTTTACCGATGTTATAAGGTGGATCGGCAAAAATGAGATCGATGCTTTCAGAAGACAGCTTTTTCAGTTCGGTCAGTGCATCACCCAGGATTATCTTTTTAGATTCATCGCCAAAATAGACAGGTTCACATCTTGCGTTCATCGCCAAAGCCTCCCGTGTGAAGTTAATAAAAAAGGCGCTTCCCCATGCCGAGTAGCGCCTTTTAAAACAAACATTTAACTGATTAGTATCAGTTCATGCCGTATTTTCAAAACCTACGTTTTTTGCAGTTTATCATGGTTCGTTAATGTTCATTCAACACATTGAATAAAAACAAAAAATATACTTTTATGGTTTATCTTTGTTCATTGCCGTTCATAGAGTAACATTCAGATGTGCAGTCAGTGGTGCAGTCAGTTTGGCGCACTAAATGATATGAACTGAGGTTTTTCTATGGCTGGTGGGACGAACAAACTTAGCGATACATCACTGCGTAAGATGTTGGGAAGGGAAAGCCCAAGCGACAGTTTTTACGCTGATGGTGACGGGTTAAGCATAAAGGTTTCTAAGATTGGCGTGCTTACCTGGTATTTCACATTCAGGATCGGTGGACGCGAATCCAATTCGCAGCGCATTAAGCTGGGTAACTATCCTGAGCTTTCCCTTAAAGCAGCCAGAGAAAAGCGGGAACAGTGTCGATCATGGTTGGCTGAAGGTAAAAATCCGAAGCACCAATTGAGCATTACCACGCAGGAAACGTTAAAGCCAGTAACTGTAAAGGAAGCGCTTGACTACTGGATCAGGGAATACGCTACACATAAGCGGGCGAATGTAGATAAGCACACTGAGCAATTGAATAAACACATCTATCCATATATTGGGGAGTACCCACTTTCTATGTGTGAAACCCGGCACTGGCTGGAATGTTTCGCCAGGGTAAGGAACGAAGCGCCTGTAGCGGCTGGCTATCTTTTGCAAATGTGTAAGCAAGCCCTCAAGTTCTGCCGGGTTCATCGCTACGCAGTAAGTAACGTTCTGGACGATCTGACCGTAGATGATGTTGGCCGTAAACAGAATAAGCGAGACAGGGAGCACACCAAGCAAGAACTTGCTGATATCTGGCGGGAATGCTCTGGACTAAAATTTAAGCCGTATTATGCAGCGCTGCTTCGTCTGCTGGTGGTGTTTGGTTGCCGTACACAGGAATTACGCCTTTCCCGGATTGTTGAGTGGGATTTAAAGGACTGGGTCTGGACAGTACCAAAAGAGCACAGCAAAGGCGGGGAGAAGATTCTACGGCCAATTCCCTTGGCTATACGGCCATTTATTACAGGGCTGATCGAACAGTACAAGGATAGCGGGTTGCTACTTGGCGAAATGAAGAAGCCGGAGGCTGTTAGCCAGTGGGGTAGAGGCGTTTATAAACGTCTTGAACACTCTGAACCTTGGACGCTTCATGATCTGCGTCGCACGTTCTCTACCACACTAAATAATATGGGGATTGCCCCTCATGTGGTTGAACAACTATTAGGGCATACGTTGGGCGGTGTCATGGCTGTGTATAACCGCAGCCAGTATTTACCTGAAAAACTCGACGCGCTGAATAAGTGGATGGAACGATTAGATATCATCTCTGATGAACATGCTAACGTAACTATTTTGCAGGTGAAAAAATGAGAATAAGTAAAAAAAGCAATATGCCAAAATGGTTTAATTTAGATAATTATAATAAGTTTATTACACTGGATGATGAAATGTTCATTACCCAAATAATTGTTAGAAGTAATGACGAGTTGACAGGGGTGTTTGAACAAGATGGCTATTTTGAAGATAAGTTGTCATCTGGATTGTACCCATTGACTTACCCTCAATGTAATTTAAAAAGTATAGCTGATGGTCCAAGAATAGCAGCGAGCAGAATTTTCCAACCAATATCATTGCTTTCACTGGGTTTTATTAATGAAAATGTAAATTCATCTATGGGGGAGGCAAAAGAAAATCCCTACAGCCACATTGATGCAATATCTAACATTCCTTGTTTTGATGGTGATATTCATTGCTCTATTAGATTGGATGCCCAGGATGATCTAATCATAAATGATTTGAAACGCTTGTTGCCACAATGGAGAAAACAACTGGGGATAAGTCTTGATGAAGATAAAATAAAAAATTCTTGGGCTGTAGTAAGAAGTAAGATAATAAGTTATCAGGCTATTGCTTTATATGATTTGCTACTCTGGCAAAAGGCTACTGGCAACCAAATAACAAATGGAGTATTAGCAGTTTCTCTTTACCCGGAAGGCGATTTTGATTCCACAAACATTGTGCAAACTATAAAGCCATTTGTAGAAAATTTGTTTAGTGATTCATCTATAGAAAAATTTGACGCAGAAATATCTAACAAAAAAAACGATAGATAAGTTATTTTTGAAAAAATCATAAAACAGATATGTTATTTCAATAGATGTTTCCTATGAAAATGCCCTCGAACTTTAATGAACGAGGGCGTTTTTCTATGAATCATTTTGAACAATCCACTATACCCGCTGAGCGCATGATCCGTGAGGGGGAATGCCGTCAGTTAACCGGCATTTGTCGCACGACCCGTTACATGATGGAAAAAGAAGGGAAATTTCCCGCCCGCCGCAAATTGGGAGGTCGTGCCGTTGGTTGGCTTCTGTCTGAGGTTACAGCATGGCAGCAGAGCCGCCGCAGAGCAGCGTAAGGGGTGGGTCATGTTAGAAAAAACAAAGGCAGCTTTGCAGAGCTGCCAATGTCACTACCAAAAAATTAAGCAAAGTCAGGGTACCAGGGTTAATGCTGGTGGTCAAAACTCGGAAAAGGCTATGAGGAATCACTCAGGCTCTTTGGCCTTTTTGCGCTGCCGACGTTTGATTTCACCCTCAATTGCAGAGGTAACAAACTGCCCGGTGCTTTCTCCATCTGCTTTCAGGTTTTCCATTGCATCAACCAAGCAGAGTGGGACACGTGCATCTATTCGTTTTGACTTAGCATTTACTGATTTAGTCGCCATTTCTGAATTCCGTTGTATTTGGTGTCCGACAATAATAATCGAAATAAAATACAATTCAAGTCTTGACGTGTCCCACACGTTGCTGTTAGCGTGTGTCCCACACCTTGGTTTTAAAAAGGTGAAAAATGGCAACGCCCCGGACTGTAGGAGCAGTACCGAGGCGTCTAACCACAATGTTATCGGAGCTAACAATATGGCTGACTTACAGCATACCCAAACTCGCCCAGAATTTATACGCCCTAAACACGTTAATCACGCAGAGAAGGCAATCACTCAGATTGTTCATGCTAAGGCTATTCTTGCCCTTATTGCGTCACAGGATACTAATAGCGCCGCTGTAGAAAATGCGCTGGAAGCTATCACCGAAATGCTGGAAAGAGCAGAAGAGGAACTGGCGGAGGTGCGCCATGCGTAAAACCTTCCAAGCTTACGGTTTTGCTGTTAACAGACGTGGGCACACTGTAGGCATTCACTACACCTTAACCAGCAGCGCAAATTACGGAGAGGCTAAATCAGCAGCCCAGTTGCTGGCCCAGAAGGATGGCTATAAGCATATTCGCATCAACCTCGTTCGTGAGGTGTCCAATGACTAATATGAACCCGCTGAACATGGTCGATAACCTCCGCTCGCTGGAAGTTCTGTTATGCGCTGCGATGGAAATGGACTGGAGGAAAGCTGATGAGAGCGAAATTGCTGGTGAGTTGATTGATTTAGCGATTCAGCGTTGCCGTCATTTTCAGCAGCAGGCTAATTCTATGGGGGTGAAAAATGCGTGATATCTATCATGAGCTTGTAAAAGCCACCACTGACTTCAAAAATCTCACTGATGAGGAATTGGCAAAATCCAGCGATGTATATGCTTCTGGTGCATTTGCCATAACAAGCGCGCTCACGCTGATCGGCAATCTGGCATTAGATGCAACTGATGCAGAAGGCTATGCGGATGAAGATGCTCGGCGTGACTTAATTCTTGTAAGCCATGTATTACAGCACCTTCCAAGAATGGCGCAGGCTCTAAATCAGAGTAGTGAATCTGCTGATCATGTTCGCGCCAAGCGTGATAATAATCGGGAGGCTTAAAGTGATTACTCCTGAAATAAATGCTCGTTGGGTGGAAAAGAACGGTGAAATGATTACGGTGAGCAATATTGCCTTTAATCGGGTGACGTTCGTCCGTGATGGCTATGAATACCCCTGCATATTTCCACTGGAAAGATTTATTAAAGAATTCACTTTTGTAAGTCGGGGGCAGGGATATGAAAAACGCGCCTAATCTGAAACATCTGCCAAAGGAAAAATTTACCGAGGCGATAATTTTTGCCGGGACTGATGCCTACGCTCATGCAAAGGGATGGGAAGAGGGGCTTGGCAAACAAATTGCCGAAGATACAACGCCTCCTATCTGGCTTGGGCCAAAGCAACTGGCGGAACTGGATAACCTGCAAATTATCGACAAAGGTCGCAAAAGTGCCCGTGTGTATCTGGCTGGGAACATTGAGCCGATACTGATTAATGTCATTGGTGAGAAGCTGGCGCGGGCCGGAGTACAGGACGCCAGATTGTATAAGGGCATTCCCGATCGCCAGCCTGAGGACTGGCGCGACTATCTGAACCGGCTACGGGAACAACCAAGAGATGAAGAAAGTAATATTCGTCAGTTGCCAATAACAAAGAGGGTGCGGCCTCAGGAGTTTGTAGAAGTTAGCCCTGCTCTTAATCAGATGGGCGCCAGCCAGCGCGGAGAAGTGTTACTGGCCCATTATGACGGCGATCTGGCAATCCATGCCGACTCGGACACTGTGCACCACTATAACGGCGTGGTGTGGAACCCGCTCCCGGACAAAGAACTGCAACGGGAAATGGCGCAAATCTACATTGATGCGGAAGTGGCCTATTCGCAGAACGCCATTAAATCGGCGGTGGAAACCATGAAACTGAGCCTTCCGGTCATGGGCGTGACAGCCCGAAACCTGATTGGCTTTAGTAATGGGGTATTTGATACCCGAACGGGGCAATTCAGGCAGCACAGCAAAACAGACTGGTTGCTGATCGCCAGTGAATTACCATTCAGCCCACCAGCAGAAGGAGAGACGCTGGCCAGCCACGCGCCGAACTTCTGGAAATGGCTCCGCCGTTCCGTGGCCAACAACGACCGCAAGACAGATCGTGTACTTGCTGCGCTGTTTATGGTGCTGGCGAACAGGTACGACTGGCAGCTTTTTCTTGAGGTAACGGGGCCGGGTGGTAGTGGTAAAAGCGTTATGGCTGAAATCTGCACGATGTTGGCGGGTAAGGCGAATACGGTATCAGCCAGCATGAAGGCGCTGGAGGATGCGAGGGACAGGGCGCTGGTGGTTGGTTACTCTCTGATCATTATGCCGGATATGACCCGATATGCTGGCGATGGTGCAGGGATTAAGGCTATTACGGGCGGTGATAAGGTTTCCATCGACCCAAAACACAAGGCACCGTACTCGACCCGGATTCAGGCCGTAGTGCTGGCCGTCAATAACAACGCCATGACCTTTAGTGATCGAAGCGGTGGTATCTCGAGACGCCGGGTGATATTCAATTTCACTGAGGTAGTGCCGGAAAATGAACGAGATACGATGCTGGCCGAGAAGATCGAGGGGGAGCTTGCCGTAATCATTCGTCACCTGCTGACCCGCTTTGCCAGCCAGGACGAAGCCAAACAGCTATTGCACGAGCAGCAGAAATCAGAAGAGGCACTGGCTATCAAGCGTGAGGGGGATTCGCTGGTGGACTTCTGCGGCTACCTGCTGGCGTCTGTGGCGTGTGATGGGATGTTTATCGGTAATGCCGAGATAGTGCCGTTCAGTCCGCGCAAATATCTCTATCACGCCTACCTCGCTTATATGCGGGCCAATGGTCTTAGCAAGCCAGTATCGCTAATGCGGTTCGGTACTGATATGCCAGGTGCAATGTCTGAGTATGGGAAGAAGTATGAAAAGCGCAAGACCAAGCACGGCATCAGGTCAAACGTTACGTTACACGATGATTCCGACGACTGGATGCCATCCTGTTCCGGTACTTCTGAGCATGGAGGGGTAGAGTAAAGTTATAGAATAAGTGTTCACCAGTATTCACCATGTTAAAAAGTTTATTTATAACAGTGTGTTAAGGGGTGAACACTTATCTATTAAGTATTCACCAAGTATTCACCTGTTCACCTTTTGATTGTTTTTTGTTCTAAAGGGTGAAGGGTAAGGTGAACACTTGTGAATACCTGAAAGAGTAGTATTCACCCTATAACTACATGAATTTAATCAAGAAATTCACAAAGGTGAACGGGTGAACACTTAAACGTATATTTTTTAATTTTATAGCAGACTAAAACCACAATTGATGGAGGTGAATGATGACCGTTAATGATTTCATGGACGAGCCGGAACTGTTCGCTCTTCTGGGTAAGAAAAAAACAGCCATATGGCGATTACGCAAAGATCATGGATTCCCCAACCCAGTGCTCACCTACCCTTCACGCTACAGCCGTAAAGCGGTAATGAAATGGCTTGAAGATGGTGGAGTTAACCAAGCGATAAAATGATTTTTAAATTATTGATGGTGAATAATATGGAAAAAGAGATATATAAATGTTTTTTAGGTCTTATACCTCCAGAAACACCAGCAAGATTTGCTAAACAAGCAGCAAAAGCGATGGCTGTAGCTGCTATTGATAAAGCGATTGAGATGGGTAAAGAGTTGGGTATTAAGCCTGAAGAGGCGCTACATCGCCTGCTGATGTCGCTTAAATATGGTAAAGAGATGCCAGAACGCGGCGAAACAATTCATTAAAAGGGTATTTGTCATGTCAAATAATTCCGATGACGTTATTTATTCTAAAGTGCTGATCAGGAAAATTGCTGAGCACAAAGATATGTTCGGCATACCAGACAGCAAAACAGATTTACAGATTATGCCGCTGACCGAATACCGGGAGCTGGTAAAGCGGGAAGCTTACTTTTTTGTGGATCACAATGGCTTCCTGCGGCATCAATTATCAGGTGATGTTATTGCAGCCAATAAAGAGCAACTTGATATATTAATTGAGGGGATAAAAGAGAAACGCCAGCTTCTTGATGATGCTATGGACTGTGTAAAAGAATAGATTTGTAAATTATTTGTTCGTTAACTTTCATTGCTGTTCGCCGTAATAAAATGCCGTTTACTTATCAATAAGTCTGTATATTTTAAAGAGTGGCACTCAGACGTGAGCCGCCACTGGCCGTTTAATCAAGCTGCGCGAAGTAGCCTGCGAGATGCAGAAAAAGGTTAAACGGCCTCACCCCTCTCCGCGCTGGTTTCACGTCTTAACGTTAATTGTTACGGAAACCACTCATGAAAAAATTACTCGAATTACGCCAGCAGAAAGCCGCACTCAAAACCCAGATGCGTTCCATGCTGGACAAAGCCGACACCGAAAAGCGTAGCCTGAACGATGAAGAGGGCAAACAGTTTGACGAACTCCGCGCCCAGGCTGATGCGCTTGAGGTTGAAATTACCCGCCTTGAAGCCGTCGCCGACGATCAGCGCAATCTGCCTGGTACTTCCGTTGATGGTAAGACAGTAACTAACGACGAATTGCGCCACTACATCATGACGGGCGATACCCGCTCTCTCTCCACGCTGGTGCAGGCTGACGGCGGTTATACCGTTATTCCTGAACTGGACAAAGAGATCATGCGCCAGTTGCAGGATGACAGCGTTATGCGCTCCATCGCCACTGTGAAGACCACCAAAACCAACGAATACCAGAAGCTGGTGTCTGTGGGCGGTACTACCGTTAAGCGCGGCACAGAAGGCGAAGCGCGTACCGAAACCACCACACCGAAGATGGAGCGCGTTGATATCAAACTCAACCCGATCTACGCCTACCCGAAAACCACTCAGGAGATTCTCGACTTCTCCGAGGTGGATATTCTGGGCTGGCTGTCTTCTGAAATCTCCGACACCTTCAGCGCGACCGAAGAAAATGATTTTGTTAACGGTGATGGTACGAAGAAATCAAAAGGCTTCCTGGCTTATGCCCGCGCGGCCACCAGCGATAAAACCCGTCCATTCGGTACGCTGGAGAAAATGGAAACAGCCGCTGTCACCTCTGATGGTCTGATCGACCTGCTGTATAAGCTGAAAGCCAAATACCGCAAAAACGCCGTATGGGTGATGAACTCCAACACCGCTGCCACGTTGCAAAAGCTGAAAAACGGTAACGGGGATTACATCTGGCGTGATCGTCTGGTTGCTGGTTCTCCTGATACGTTGCTTGGCCGTCCTGTTCAGTATCTGGAAACCATGCCGGATGCGACTGCGGGTGAAGCATTCCTTGCTGTGGGCGACTTCAAACGCGGTTACTTCATCGTGGATCACACCACTGGCGTGCGTACCCGCCCCGACAACATCACCGAACCGGGATTCTACAAGGTGCATACCGATAAATACCTGGGCGGCGGTGTGGTGGACTCCAACGCCATTAAGGTGCTTGAGCTTTCCGGCTCTGGTTCCTGATCTGACGTTTAAGGGGCTGCGGCCCCTTTTTGCCCTCTGTGGAGTCCAGTAATGAAAACAATCGATTTTGAAATCCGCACCTCCGATCTGAGCGCCAGTAACAAAAAGCTGGTGGGCTATGCCGTGCGCTGGAACAGCCTGTCAGAAATTATCTGGGACGAATTCCGCGAGCAGTTTGCGCCGGGAGCGTTTAAGGACAGCCTGGCATCCGGTAGCGATGTGCGTGCGCTGTATGAGCATAACTATACCCAGCTTCTGGGCCGTACCAAATCCGGCACGCTGGTGCTGTCCGAAGATGACACCGGGCTGCGCTTCGAACTGACCCCGCCGAATACCCAGCTTGGCAATGATGTGCTGGAGCTGGTGGAACGCGGGGATATTTCCGGTATGAGCTTTGGTTTCCGGGCGCTGAAAGAGGCGTGGGATATCGGTCAGTCTCCATATCTGCGCACCGTGACCGCTGCCGAACTGCGGGAAATCACCGTTACCTCTATGCCTGCTTATCCTGAGTCCGGCGTGGAAATCGCGCACCGTTCGCTTTTCTCCCAACATCCTGAACTGCGCCGCGCTGGCGATAACCGCCGCCGCTGGGCTGAATTAGCGGGGCTGTGATATGTGGAAAATCTGGCCGTTTGGCCGTAAGTCTGAACCCTCTGAACAGCGAAGCATGGGCAGCATGACCATTGATGAGTTTCTGGCGATGGCAGGGATTCCAAATACCGGATCAGGCGAATATGTGTCTGCGGGTACTGCGGAATCTCTGCCTGCGGTGATGAATGCCGTGTCAGTTATCAGTGAGGCGGTGGCAACAATGCCCTGCTATCTCTACCGCGTCCGTAATGATAACGGGCGTGAGGCGCGGGAATGGCTGAGTAATCACCCGGTAGATTTTCTCCTGAACGAGCAGCCGAACGACTGCCAGACGCCTTACCAGTTTAAGCGCACGATGATGCGTCACTGTCTGCTGAACGGGAACGCCTATGCGGTGATCCAGTGGGGCCGGGACGGCCAGCCGGAATCTTTGCACCCGTATGCACCGGGGAGCGTCGTTCCTGAACGTATTGGGCAGCATAAATATAAATACACCGTTACTGAGCCGTTTACCGGGGCTGTACGAACCTACCTTCAGGAAGAGATTCTGCACCTGCGTTACTCCACCGATGATGGTTTTCTGGGGCGTTCACCGATCACTATTTGCCGTGAGGCGCTGGGGTTAGGTCTGGCTCAACAGCGCCACGGCGCCAGCATTATGAAAGATGGCATGATGGCTTCGGGGGTAGTGGTAACTAAAGAATGGCTCGACAGTGTGAAGGGCAAACAGGCAATGGATGCGCTGGAACGTTACAAAGGTGCCAGAAATGCCGGGAAAACGCCGATCCTTGAAGGTGGCATGGACTATAAGCAGCTAGGCATGAGTAATCAGGATGCCGAGTGGCTGGCTTCCCGCCGCTTCTCCATTGAAGACATTGCCCGCATGTTCAACGTATCGCCGATATTTCTCCAGGAATACAGCAACAGCACCTACAGCAACTTTAGTGAGGCGAGCCGAGCATTTCTCACCATGACGATGCGCCCGTGGCTGGCGAACTTCGAGCAGCAGATTAAATCCGCTCTGCTGGTGGCCTCTCCCGTTCCCGGAACCCGCTATCAGGTGGAGTTTGATTCCGCTGATCTTCTCCGCGCCACACCTACCGAGCGTTATGCCACTTATGAGCGCGGCATCAAGAACGGGATTATGAACCCGAATGAAGCCCGTGAGCGCGAGGGGATGCCGCCGCGTGAAGGTGGTGACGAGTTCAGTCAGGCATGGAAGCAGGAAGTGAAGATCAGTAAAGACAGCAAGGAAGGTGACGTATGAGGGCCGGAGGACTGAGAAACCGCATCACTATCCGGGTATTCACTACCTACCGTGATTCAACTGGTCAGGTTATTCAGGTGTGGGAAGACGGTGAAACCATCTGGGCTGAGGTGAGAGGGATTAGCGGTCGGGAATTAATGGCGTCAGGTGCGGAGGTTGCCGAAGTAACGATCCGTGTCTGGGTGCGATTCCGCCGCGATATTACTGCCGCCAACCGCCTGAAGGTGCTGACTGGCCCGTTTGCCGGGGCAACGCTCAACATTATCGGACCACCGATACCGGACTCAGGTATGACGCATCTTGAAATTCTCTGCAAACAGGGGACCGAGAAATGACAACTGAAATCACCCTGGATGAAGCAAAACTGCATTGTCGTATTGATGGCAATGATGAAGACACGCTGATACAGGCGTACATCGATGCGGCGCTGGAGGTCTGCCAGAAGCATATCGGCAAGCGGTTTGATAACGGTCTGGAGTTCACCCCAGCTATCAAGATCGGCTGTCTGATGTACGTCTCTCAGTTGTATGAGTACCGCACGATGATTGGCAATGTTGAAGCTAAAGAGGTTCCACTGGCTATCTCAGCATTGTGGTCTGTCTATCGTGATGTGGGGGTGTACTGATGCCGTGGCAACCAATGCGCCGGTGCACCGAGCCGGGATGCAATAAGCGGGTGAAGTCCGGCAAGTGCGACGAGCACAAGCGGGAAGCGTGGCGGGAGCAGGATGCCAGACGCGGCCACCGTCGCGCCCGTGGTTATTCAGCCTCATGGGAGAAGTACCGCGCTCAGTATCTGAAACGTCACCCCCTTTGTATTGAGTGCCAGAAGCTGGGCCTCTACGTTCCTGCAAAGATTGTCGATCACATCATCCCTATCAATGGGGGTGATGATGTTCTGTTCTGGCCGGAGTGGAACCACCAGCCGCTATGCCAGACACATCATAACCAGAAGACCACGCAGCAAGACCCCATCACCAAAGCGAACCGCAAGGCAGGGCTCTACATCGAGCAGGAAGAGCGGGCAGCACAACGTAATAACTGGATGTATGAGGCCCGTGATGAATGAGAAAGATGTGGTGAATCTGTATCAGTCGCTGGCCCGCTGCCGTGATGGCTACATGCAGGCCCGCACCAGACGCAATGAGCGCCAGCCAGTGAAGCGCATGAGTGAGCGTGAGCGGGAGGTGATGGAATGCTTCCGCAACCGCTGACAGGCCGCATAGACGGGGTGGGGGAGATTTTCAGGACAAAACCCCAGCCGCAAGGCACCACCCGCCCCCTCAAATTTTTATGCTCGGTGATTTTTTTGAAAATAAAACGAAAAGGAAAACAGTGATTTATGCCAAGACCACCAAAACCGCCCGCTTACCTTGATGAAATCGCGGCGCAGCAGTGGAAAGCAAAGGCGAAGCAACTGGCGGAACGTGGTGATCTGACGCCTGCCGACTGGAACAACCTTGAGCTTTATTGCGTCAACTATTCGATGTACCGCAAAGCTGTGGAGGACCTTGCCACGCGGGGATTTAGCATTGTGAACAGCCAGGGCGGTGAGAGCCGTAACCCGGCACTGAGTGCAAAAGCTGATGCCGAAAAAATTCTCATAAAAATGTCGTCGTTGCTGGGCTTTGATCCGGTAAGCCGTCGCCGTAACCCGCCTGAAACAGAAGAGGAAGACGAACTTGACCGCATGGAATGATTACGCCAGCGCCATTAAAACTGGCGAAATTCCGGCCTGTAAGCGGGTAAAACAGGCCGTCGAAAGGTACTTTTCAGACCTGAATGACCCCCGTTATGAGTTTGATACGGCGACAGTAGAGCGGTTTATCGCGTTCTCGCGACTTTGCCCTCATGTCAAAGGCCCATTGCGCGGCCAGCCTATCGAGCTTGAGCCGTGGCAGCAGTTCGCCTTTGCTAACCTGCTGGGATTTAAGGTCAGGGAGTCAGGTCGTCGGAAGTACAGCAGCGCCTTTATTGAGGTTCCGCGCAAGAATGCCAAATCCACCGTAGCCGCGATGCTGGCTAACTGGTTTCTGGTGATGGAGAAGGGACAGCAGGATATCTACACGGCGGCGGTGAGCCGGGATCAGGCCCGAATTGTATTCGACGATGCCCGCCAGATGTGCCTGCTGTCAAAACCGCTGAAAAAGCGCGTCAATATTCAGGCGCATAAGGTCATTTTCCCGAAGAGCAACAGCCTGTTAAAGCCGCTGGCGGCGAAAGCGGCCACTATCGAAGGGACTAACCCCAGTCTGGCGATTGTCGATGAGTATCACCTTCACCCGGATAACGGCGTTTATTCCGCGCTTGAGCTTGGTATGGGCGCACGTCCTGAGGCGATTTTGTTCGCCATCACGACAGCCGGGAGTAACGTTGTCTCCGCCTGTAAACAGCATTATGACTACTGCTGTCAGATTCTGGCCGGGGAAGAGAGCAACGATTCGCTGTTTGTCCTGATCTACGAACTGGACGATGAAAGCGAGGTTGAGCAGCCGGAAATGTGGATCAAGGCTAACCCTAACCTGCATGTGTCCGTTGACGCGGCAAAACTGGAATCCACCATCCAGAAAGCGCGGGGTATACCGTCGCAGTGGGTGGAAATGCTGACCAAACGTTTCAATATCTGGTGTCAGGGCTCCACGCCGTGGATGGGGGCTGGCGCATGGGATGACTGTACGCTCGAGTATACAGAGGAAGACCTGGCCGGAATGGAGTGCTACGCCGGATTTGACCTGTCATCAACCAGTGACATTACCAGCGTGAGTTACGCTTTCCCGTTCGACAGGGAGATTCGACTCCTGACCCGTCATTATCTGCCGGAAGCGCAGCTAAATAACGTCGCCAACAAAAACCGCGCCATCTATCGCCAGTGGGTGAAAGCGGGCTGGATACGCACGACCCCCGGCGACTGTATCGACTATGACCGCATCCGGGACGATATTTTGCGTGATGCTGAAATATTCAATATCCGGCTGGTGGGCTTTGATACATGGAACGCCACACATTTGCGAACCCAGTTACAGGGGGCGGGACTCGATGTGGAGCCATTCCCGCAAACTTATCTCAAGTTCAGCCCGGTAGCGAAATCCTTTGAAGTGTTCGTTAACCGTAAGGTAGTGCGCCACCGTGGCGATCCGGTTCTGTCCTGGGCGATTGGTAATGTGGTGATGGAATCTGACGCCAACGCCAACATTAAGCCCAACAAGAAGAAATCCTCCAACAAGATTGATCCTGCGGTATCCGCGCTGATGGCGTTCGGTACATTCCAGGCCGAGCACGAGGATTTTGCGTTTGATATGAGTGAAAGCCACAAACAGCGACTCGCTATGTTTGACGGCATCTGAATCGAGGTAATTTATGGCAACGTTGCGAGAGCTGATTATTAAAGTTTCGGCAAACTCACAGTCGTTTCAGACGGAAATCCAGCGTGCGTCCCGTCTGGGGCAAAACTATTACAAAACGATGCAGGATGGAGGGCGTAAGGCCGCATCTTCAACAAGAGAAACACAACAGGCGCTGGCGGCGGTGTCTTCGCAGCTAAGCGAAACAAAAAATGCAGCCGTAGGGCTGGCGGGGGCCTTTGCGGGGGCATTCGCCACAGGGCACCTTATTACGCTGGCCGATGAGTGGAACTCCGTTAATGCGAGGCTTAAACAGGCATCAAGTTCGACAGAAGATTTTTCTAATTCGCAGCGTGCTCTGATGGAGATAAGCCAGAAAACAGGCACTGCATTCAGCGACAATGCCGGACTTTTTGCCCGATCCTCTGCGTCAATGCGGGAATTCGGCTATTCGTCTGCCGATGTGCTTAAGGTCACTGAGGCGGTGAGTACCGGCCTTAAGCTATCCGGGGCCAGTACAGCAGAAGCCAGTTCGGTTATCACACAGCTTAGCCAGGCTCTCGCGCAGGGTGTGTTGCGCGGCGAAGAGTTTAACTCAGTGAACGAGAACGGCGACCGCATTATCAGGGCGCTGGCGGCTGGTATGGGCGTTGCCCGCAAAGACCTGAAGTCAATGGCTGATCAGGGCCTGCTTACGATTGATAAGGTTGTCCCTGCTATCACAAGCCAGCTTCAGGCCATGCAGGGTGAGTTTGAATCCATGCCGAAAACGGTATCCGGCTCTGTTCAGAAGGTGGAAAACTCCTTTATGCAGTGGGTTGGCGGCGCTAACGATGCTTACGGGGCCTCTGCAACGCTGGCTGGTGGTCTGGAATCGCTGGCAGATAATATTGATACCGTGGCAACTGCCGCTGGTGTGCTTACTGCCGTGGGCGTATCACGCTATTTTGGCAACTGGACGCAGCAGTTAAAGACGCAAACTGAGCAGCTTATCGCAGCCAGAACAGAGGAAATTTCTCTGACGGCGGCAAAAATTGAGGGGGCGAATGCTTCTCTGGCACAGATTGCCGCAGATAAGGCCATGCTGGTGACTAACCAGCAGTCACTGGTTGCGCAGCTTGAACTGGCAACGACTGAGAAACAGCGAACGGCTATCCGTGGTCTTCTTGCAAAAAATTCTGCCGATCTGGTGAAGATCAACCGTTCAGAGATAGCGACTGTAAACGCCCTGGCTGCTGCAAATCAGCGCCTGAATGCCATGACATCAATCACCCGTACCGCATGGGCTGGTGTCTCTTCTTTGTTTGGTGGGATTCCCGGCATTCTGATGCTGGGCGCCGGCGCGTGGTACGCCTGGTATCAGAATCAGGAGCAGGCCCGACAATCGGCCATTCAGTATGCATCAACGCTTGATGGTGTCGTGGAAAAAGCGAAGGAAATGAACGACATTCAGTTGCGAGGCTCGATCTCTGATTCAGGTGCATCCATTGACGCACTGAAAGACAAGCTGGAAGACCTGCGGGCAAAACAGGATGAGGCGGCGGCTTCCATTGCTGAATATACCAAACTGGCCCGCCAGCTTGGCGTTGAGCATGATCAGAATAATGGTTACATGCGCAATGCCGCCAAAGCACAGAGGGAATATAACCAGATTTCACGTGATATTGCTGACACCACATCTCAACTGAATAAGGTCGTTGAGAGCCAGAACAAGCTGCAGGATGAGCTTGCGAACAAGGTTTCTGTCTCCGCCGCCGCTTTCAGAAAGATTCAGCAGGATATTCAGAACGCGATAAACGTTAATGATGCAATGGCGGCTTCCATGTCTGTGACCATCCAGTTTATGGATGAGATGCGCAGGAAATCTGGTGATGTGACAGGTCAGCCAGACATGAATAATTCAGCCTACGACAAGTATATTAAGCAGCAGAAAGAGAGTATTGCGCTGTCCCAGCGTGAGGGCGTGGAGAGAGCCAAACTCAAAGCGCTACAGGACGCCATCCGACAGGGAGCCATTCGCACCGACAACAGCGGTGCAGTTCTTCCGGGGCAGGAAAAGCAAATTGCTGCTATTCAGTCCAATGCGGCTACTGATTTCAATCTGCTGGAATCGCAGAAAAAGCCCCGTGGTAAAACCGCAGAGCAAAAAACAGAGGATGTGTATACCCGTCTTATCAGGCAGCAGAAAGAGCAGATCATTCTGGCTGGTCAGAATACCGAACTGGCGAAAGCGAAGTTCCAAATCAGCCAGGGAGAGTTTGCGACGCTTTCTGATGCCCAGAAACAGACTGTTTTACAGAATGCGGCCCTGATCGACCAGACGAAGATCAAGCAGCAACTGATTGCTTATGAAAATGCCCTTTCTGATGCGAATGCCAGCGCCAGAGCAGCCAATCAGGCACAACTTACCGGCTATGGTCAGGGCAGCAGATTGCGCGAGAGGATGCAGGAGGAATACAGCATCCGTAAGGAGTTCGAAGAGAAGAATACCGACCTGCTTCGACAGTACCAGGCAAAAGAAATTGACCAGGAGCATTACCAGAAAGGCATTGCACTTAACAGGCAGTATCTTGAGCAACGGCTACGGGATCAGCAGTCCTATTATGATGCCTCCGATGCACAGCGCGGTAACTGGTCTGCCGGGATGCGTGAGGGTTTTGCAAACTGGGCCGATAATGCCTCTGATTATGCCTCACAGACGGCAAATCTTGTCAGTTCGTCAATGGATGGCCTGGTGGGAAGTATTTCTGATGCGCTTTCAGGTAATAAAGACAGTTGGGATGACTGGGCAAATTCCGTCCTTCGATCCATGCAGAAAATTATCCTGAATGCCATGCTGGTGGATTCTTTGCGCTCGGCCAGTAACAGTGGTTTTTTCAGTTCAATCGGCGGCATGTTTGGGGCCGGTGCGGCTACTGGCAGCACGCCGTCAGGCGCTTATAACTCTGCTGCGTCTGGCATCAAGCTGAATGCAAAAGGTGGTGCGTATGCGTCTGCCAGTCTCAGCGCATACAGCAACAGCATTGTGAACACACCGACATATTTTGCTTTTGCCAAAGGCGCTGGCCTGATGGGTGAGGCGGGGCCGGAAGCGATTATGCCTCTTACCCGTTCGGCTGATGGCTCGCTGGGTGTCCGTATGGTTGGTACTCAGGTGCAGGGAGGCGGGAAGATAGAACAGCACATTACCAATCATTTTAATATTAATGGAAACGGTGATGCAGCGCTTAAGCAGGCTATGGAAGAAGCTGCAGCGAAAGGAACAAGAGAAGGCGCTAAACAGGGATATCAACAGATGCTTCAGGATTTTCAGAGCCGAGGGCAAGGGCGACGGCTTTTGGGCGTTTAATTAATTTTTATTGTTTATTTACGTTCATGCTTGTTCAGCGGTTTGTGCAGTCAGTGGTGCAGTCAATTTAATAAAAAAGGCGCTTCCCCATGCCGAGTAGCGCCTTTTAAAACAAACACTTAACTGATTAGTATCAGTTCATGCCGTATTTTTTCAGTTTTTTACGCAGCGTACCACGGTTGATGCCCATCATCAGGGCAGCACGGGTCTGGTTACCGCGGGTGTATTGCATCACCATGTCCAACAGGGGCTGTT
>OIWP01001446.1_pt1 | contig 29004 bp, 33 predicted proteins | sample 1587661 | NCBI WGS metagenome assembly OIWP01 (sample SAMEA3888899, study PRJEB22519) | human gut metagenome | biome: human gut; feature: human-associated habitat; material: faeces | place: Denmark | collected 2010 | reverse complement strand
TGCACGGCCCGCTGCCTGTCCACCCCGATTTACGAGAACGGCAAGCGCGTTTACAGCTCCCCGAGCCTGGACGACATCAAAAAGTTCTGCAAGGCGCAGGTCAACACCCTCTGGGACGAGGTCAAGCGCTTCGAGAACCCCCACCGCTACTACGTTGACCTGAGCCAGAAGCTGTGGGACACCCGCAGCGCGCTGCTGAAGAAGCTGTCGAAATAAAGATCTCTGGCTTCCCCCTTGGGGGAAGTTGCCGCCCGCAGGCGGCTGATGAGGGGCAGGTTTGCCAATACCGTCCGTTTACGGGTCGCCGCGGAAACGCAGCCCCTCATCCGTCTGCGGGCGGGGCCGCAGACACCTTCCCCCAAGGGGGAAGGCATTTCTTCCCAAAAACTCCCACCATCCTTACAAAACGGTTACAACATGCGCCCCCTGCACATACTGTGGCTATACAGCTTGTGCAGGGGGATTTTGTATGCTGGAACGTGCTTCTTTGTTTTTGCTCGGCGGCGGGGCGTATGCCGCGCTGGAATTGGCCTGGCGCGGCACCACGCACTGGACGATGTTTCTGACCGGCGGGGTCTGTCTCTGCCTTTTGCAGGCGCTGGCGAATCGTCCGCTGCCGCTGGGCCCGGCGGCGGCTGTCGGGGCAGCGGGCGTCAGCGGGCTGGAGCTGGCCGTCGGCGCAGTCTGCCGCCGCCTGCTGCACACCGCCGTCTGGGATTACGCCGACGAGTGGGGAAATCTGGCCGGGCTGGTCTGCCCCAAATACACCGCCTACTGGTTTTTGCTGTGCGGGTGGGTCATTTTTGTGCTGCGCAGTGTTGAAAGTACCGTTTATCACCCTCAAAAATCTGCTTCCCGGCATTAAAGTCCAAATTATCGTACTGCCTGTCTGGTATAATAAAAGCATGGAAAGCAAAACCGGACACAGAAAGGCGGTATCCACCATGACCCAGCAGTTCAGATACGTCGGCGGCCACATCGAAGTCTTTACCGAGAATGGAGAGTTTCTTTTTTCAGCAGACACCATGCAGGAGGCATGGGAGGAACTGTCCGCGTAACGCGTACACTCGCAACGTCATTATGTACACTATGCCGAAATAGTTTAAAATATACAAATAACTTTTGTAAGTTTGTACAAATTGCAGCTTGCAAAAGTCCGGCCTTTCGCATATAATAAAGACAGAAAGAGGGGAGCGAAAGCCCCCGGAACACTTAGCCCTACACTAGGAAAGGAGACGGGGTTACTATGTTGAAGCTGCACACTTTAGCCGAATGGATGCACGGGTTTTTGGATCCCGAACGTCCCTACGGACTGCCGGAGGATGTTTACAATGACGTGATTCCGTCAGGCGTCCACAATTTCAACCGCAACGATCTTTTTTAAAGCCGTCTGAATCCCACAACCCCCACCCCGGTGCGGCCCGCAAGCCCCGCACCGGGGTGGGGGTTTGTTTTGCAATAAAAGGGCACGGTGAATCGTAGTGTAGGTAGGGGCCGGACATGTCCGGCCCGCGGCTTTCCCGTAAGCGCCCGTCCGCCTTATACCTCCGGTCCGGGCATGCCCGGCCCCTACCGTGCGGCATCTTTCAAAACTCCCTCTTGTTTTTTTCGTCAAAACACGGTATTCTATAATAAGTATATTATGCCTTTCAAAAGGAGCGACCTATGAAACTCATCACCTTTACCGTGCCGTGCTACAACTCGGCTGCCTATATGGATCACTGCATCGAGACCCTGCTCACCGCGGGGGAGGACGCCGAGATCATCCTTGTGGATGACGGCTCCAAGGACGACACCGGCAAAATTGCCGACGCCTACGCCGAAAAGTACCCCACCATCGTCCGCGTCATTCACCAGGAGAACGGCGGCCACGGCGAGGGCGTCAACCAGGGCATCCGCAATGCCACCGGCGTCTACTTCAAGGTCGTCGACTCCGACGACTGGCTCGACACCGATGCCCTGCAGCAGGTCCTGGCCGAGCTGCGCGCCCACCTCAACGACGAGCAGCCGCTTGATTTGATGATGGCCAACTATGTCTATGAGCATGTGGCCGACAACACCCGCAACATCGTCGACTACAAGGGCATCCTGCCCGAAGGCCGCGTTTTCACCTGGGAGGAGATCGGCAAGTTCCCGCCGAACAAAAACATCCTGATGCACAGCGTCATCTACCGCACCGAGGTGCTGCGCCGCAGCGGCATGGAGCTGCCCAAGCACACCTTCTATGTGGACAACATCTTTGTCTACCAGCCGCTGCCTCAGGTCAAAACCATCTACTACATGAACCTTGACCTCTACCGCTACTTCATCGGGCGCGAGGATCAGAGCGTCAACGAGGCCAACATGATCAAGCGCGTTGACCAGCAGCTGCGCGTCACCCGCATTATGATGAACGCGGTCGATGTCTACGCCCTGCCGCCGGAGCAGGCCAAGCTGCGTGCCTACATGCTGAACTATTTCTCGATGATGATGGCGATCTCCAGCATCTTCCTGACGCTGGACGGCAGCAAGGAGGCACTGGCCAAGCGCCGCCAGCTGTGGGATGACCTCAAGGCACACGACGGCCACCTCTACCGCCGCTGCCGCTTCTCGGTGGCGGAGGGCTGCAACCTGCCCGGCTGGCTGGGCAGCAAGATCAGCATCGGCGGCTACCGCATCGCCCAGAAGATCTTCAAGTTCAATTAAGGAAGTTTTATGCGTAATTACGATGTTATTTTGTTCGATTTGGACGGCACGCTCACCGACTCCGCGCCGGGCATTTTAAACTCGGTGCGTTACGCCTGCCGCAAGCTGGGACTGCCTATCCCCGGCGAGGAAACGCTGCGCCGCTTTCTCGGCCCGCCGCTTATTGCCTCCTTCCGGGAGCTGATGGGGCTGGACGCCGCCGGCGCAGACCGCGCCGTCAGCGCCTTTCGGGAGTATTTCCCCACGAAGGGCCTGTTTGAGAACGAGGTCTACCCGGGCGTCCCGGCCCTGCTGGCCGATCTGAAGGCTGCCGGGAAAACCGTCATCCTCGCGACGAGCAAGCCCGAGGCGTTCGCCAGGCGCATCATGGAGCACTTCGATTTAGCGCAGTACTGCGATTTTATCTGCGGTGCCACGCTGGATGAGACCCGCACCGACAAGGCCGAGGTCATTGCCTACGCACTGGAAACTGCGGGCATCACCGACAAGACCGGCCTTGTCATGGTCGGCGACCGCGAGCATGATGTGCTGGGTGCCAAAAAGAACGGCCTGCCCTGCATCGGTGCTGTCTACGGCTACGGCACAGCCGAGGAGCTGACCGCCGCCGGGGCCGCTGCTCTGGCTGACACGGTGGACGAGCTGCACAAGCTGCTGCTGGGATAAATCAAAGGGGAGACAGCCCGCGCTGCCTCCCGTTTTTTATTGGTCTCGGTCGTTGTAATAGAGATACCACCCGCGGAAGCCGTATCCGATGCCGAGAGCGCCCAGCACCAGCAGCACAGCCGCCTTGTCGGGCCAAAGCGGCATATTCCGGGTGCAGACCCAGACCACCGCCAATGCAAGGCATACAAGCATCGGCAGGCCGTAGTGCAGCAATCTCTGCACCCGCAGCCGCTTCGGGTCACTCTCCACCGCCAGCGCTGATGGATCGCACACCTCGCACCGCACCCGCAGGATCGGGATATTGCGCACATGACTCGAATACCGCACGGCCCTGTACTCGATGCCGTCCAGCATAAACCGCGGCGTCATGCCCTCATGGGTGATGACGATCTCCTCGCCGCAGTTAGCCGCCCAGGCCAACAGCTCGGCGGTAAACTCCTGCGGGGTTGCAATGGCGGTGTCCGGCGTAAAGGTAAACTGCCGCTTATGCTCGGCTGCCGCCATTTTCCGATAGTCCTGCACCCAGCCGGTAAACCAGCCGCCCGCCGGGGCAGGGGAGTCCATCCGCTCAAGGCAGCTGTCCACATCCAGCTCTGCCGCCGTTCGGTCGCCGGCGGCCAGCTCCGTACAGAAGGCTGCGGCTGCCGCCAGCTTTTGCTGCTCGGCCTCCAGTCGTTGCCGCTGGCGTTCGGCAGCCTCGGCCAGCGGCAGGGTGCCGTTCAGCACAGTGCCGATCTCCTCGACCGGCATATCCAGTGTGCGCAGCATCCGGATCAACTTCAGGGCGCGCACATCCGCCTGCGAATAGATGCGATACTCATTTTCAGGGTTGCGGGCAGGGGTCAGCAGCCCGGCCTGCTCATAATAGCGGATATTGCGGGCGGACACGCCCGATTGCTCCGCTGCCTGCTTGATGTTCATAACATCACGCTCCTTTCGCTCTCACATTACACCCTGCACCCACTGGAAGGTCAATACTTTTCGTAAAATAACCATACCATATTTGTAAAATTTGTGCTATACTATTTTCATATATCAATACAAAAGAGGGAATTTATCATGTACAAACCCGGTGACGATAAATTAGAAGTCCGCGAACTGCTTGTCAAGGCGTTCGCCAGCGCGTGGGAGGCCGGCGACAAGGCCGTTGACCGCGACACCTACATCAATTCCAGCATCAATGTGATCGACTCTCTGCAAGTCGGCCCCGAGATGATCTACGGCGAGGAGGGCCAGGGCCTGCTGGACGACGAGCTTGACCATCTGCCCGATATGCTGCGTGCCGACGGCGCGTGGGTCTACTACGCCGTGCCCGCAGAGAACTACTTCATCCTGACCTGGATGGAGGACGCCGAAAAGGCCGCCGCCAAGGTCAACTCCCTGAAGGACGAGGATGACAGCCTGGCCTGCATCGTTGACCTGACGCAGGAGTGGACCCGCGCCGCAGAATAACCGCCGGAAACGCCGCGAGAGGGGAGGGGAACGCATGAGCCGCGATACGATACGTCTGCCGCACGACGCCTACCGACTGCTGCAGACGCTGCGTGCTGCCGGGCACAGTGCCTACGTGGTGGGCGGCTGCGTGCGCGACAGCCTGCTGGGTCGTCTGCCCGGCGACTGGGACATCTGCACCTCCGCCCGACCCGACGAGATGAAGGCGCTGTTCTGCAGCCAGCGCCTGATCCTGACCGGCGAAAAGCACGGCACGGTGGCCGTCATTCTGCACGGAAAGCCGTATGAGATGACGACCTACCGTCTGGACGGCAGCTACCGCGACCACCGCCACCCCGATAACGTACAGTTTGTGGACGACTTGGCCGCCGACCTGGCACGGCGGGATTTCACGATCAACGCCATGGCCTACGCCCCCGGCGAGGGAGTCATTGACCTGTACGGCGGGCGCAGCGATCTGGCCGCGCGTGTCGTGCGGTGCGTCGGCACGCCCGCGGACCGCTTTGCCGAGGATGCGCTGCGCATCCTGCGGGCGCTGCGGTTCAGCGCAAAGCTCGGCTTTGCGCTGGACCCCGCCACTGCCGCCGCAGCGCTGGCCGCGCGGGATACGCTGCACACCGTCAGCGCCGAGCGGCTTTACACCGAGCTGGACGGCCTGCTGCTGGCCCCGGGGGCCGGGCAGACGTTGGCGCAGTACGGCGAGATTTTAAGCGGCGCTGTGCCGGAGATCCTGCCTTGCATCGGCTGCACCCAGCCCGGAAAATGGCATTGCTACGACGTCTGGCAGCATTCTGCCGCCGCCGTGGGTGCACTGGACCTGCGCGGGCAGGACACCCGCGGCGTGCGGGTGCTGTGCTGGGCCACGTTTTTGCATGACATTGCCAAGCCGCTCTGCCGCAGCGTCGGGCCGGACGGGGCTGCGCATTTCAAAGGCCACAACCAGCGCGGTGCGCAGCTGGCGCGGGTCATCCTGCGCCGCCTGAAGGCCCCCGCCTACCTTGTGGACGGCGCGGTGGGGCTGATCGCCGTGCACGACGCACCGCTGCCCGCCGACGATGTGGGCATTTTAAAGCTGCTGAACCGCAGCGGGGCGATCTTTCTGCGCCGTCTCTGTGCGCTGAAATACGCCGACCTTGACGCCCACGCCAATACACCCGAGGTTGCCGCCCGCCGCGCCGATGTAGCAGCCTTTGAGCGCCGCATGAACGAGCTGGCCAAGACCGGCTGCTACACCATGCGCCAGCTGGCCGTCAACGGCGCGGATCTGATGGACATCGGCATCCCCGCCGGGCCGGGCGTCGGCGCAACACTGCAAACGCTGCTGAACGACGTTATGGAGGGCACGCTGCCCAATGAGCGGGAAGCCCTGCTGGCGGCAGCGGTAAAGTGAAGGGTATCCGCACCCCTTTTCCGCCGCTTTGCAGGGAGGGGTCTTGTCCCCTCCGCGGGCGCATATAGAATGCGCCCCTACGGACTGTGCGGCCAAACGGGTCATTGGCGGATACCGCCCTCTGGCCGCCCTACATACTGCATTATAAATCACCTGGAAATTTACAAAGGGGGTTCCCACTATGTCCATCCAAAACGAAATCCTCAACGCTATCGCAGCCCGGCGCAGCTGCCGGGCCTATAAGCCGGAGCAGATCACGGCGGAGGAGCTGGAGGCCGTCACCACCGCAGGCACCTGGGCCGCTACCGCTATGGGCAGGCAGAGCCCCGTCATGGTCGCTGTGCAGGACAAGGAAACGCTGGCCGAGCTGTCCCGCCTGAACGCCGCCGTCATGGGCACCAAAAACGACCCGTTCTACGGCGCACCCACCGCGGTGCTGGTCCTGGGCGAGAAGAATAACCCCAACGGCGTGCAGGACGCCAGCCTTGTGATGGGCAATCTGCTGCTGGCCGCGTCCGGCATCGGTCTGGGCTCCTGCTGGATCAACCGCGCAAAAGAGACGTTTGAAACGTCCGAGGGCAAGGCTCTGCTGGCCAAGTGGGGCCTTGATCCCGAGAAGTACATCGGCGTCGGCTACTGCATTCTTGGCTATCCCGCGCCCAATGGCACCCGCACACCCGGCCCCCGCAAGGCCGGCTATGTCCTGCACGTATGATTTTCGGCGTCGGCATCGACCTGTGTGACGCAGGCCGTCTTGAAAAAAGTTTGGCGAAGCAGAGCTTTCTCGACCATGTATTTGCGCCGTCGGAGCAGGCCCTGCTGGCATCCTTAGGCGAAAAGCGACGCGCCGAGACCGCCGCCGCAAATTTTGCGGCCAAGGAAGCCTTCTTGAAGGCCGCCGGCACCGGTCTGGGCGGCTTTGCCATGCCCGAGCTGGCCGTACTGCGCCAAAAGAGCGGTGCGCCCTATTTTGCCCTGACCGGCGCAGCCGCTGCCTGGGTCAGGGAACAGGGCCTGGCCGTTCATGTCAGCCTGACCCATGAGCGCGGGCTGGCAAATGCGCTTGTGCTTTTGGAGAAAGAGTAATTCTTGGCCCCCTCTGCGAGGGGGCTCCGCCCGCAGGCGGTGGGGGAGAGAGCTTCGCGGAAACCCGAAATATTTCGGGCTGCCGCAAGGTTCTCTCCCTCCAGCCCTACGGGCCACCTCCCTCGCAGAGGGAGGCAAGTATGTCACGGAGGTGACCTATGCCCGGCAAAACGACACGCGGCAGCAATCTGGAGCTGCTGCGCATTCTGTGCATGCTGCTTATCATCGGCGACCATCTGACCGGGCAGAGCGGCATTGCGGACTACACCACCCTGCTGTCGTCCTTCGCGTTCTGCCTGATCGGCTGCGGGTCGCGCATTGCGTGCAGCGTCTTTGTGCTGATCGGCGGCTGGTTCCTGTGTGAGCAGCCGTATAAAACCCGCCGCCCGCTCTCGCTGTGGCTGTCGCTGTGGCTCTATACCGTGCCTGTGACGCTGCTGTGCAAGCTCGCCGGGCTGGATGTCTCGTGGGGCGCACTGCGCTGGGCGGCGTTCCCGGCGTCCACGCGGCAGCTGTGGTTCATCTCGGACTATCTGCTGCTCTTGCTCTGTGTGCCGCTGCTCAACCGCCTGCTGCGCGGGCTGTCCCGCCCGGCGCACCGCGGTCTGCTGGCTGTGCTGGCTGTGCCGCTTATCGTCTACCCGACGCTGTTCGGCGAGAACGGCGCGGTCAGCGACACCGCATGGATGTTTTTGTATGAGTACCTGCTCATCGCCTACCTGCGCCGCTGGCCGGACAACCGACTGGCGCACCTTTTGCAGCACCGCGCGGCGGCGCTCGGACTCGGGCTGGGGCTGCCGCTTCTCAACACGATTCTGCGCGCTGTGCTCGAGACCAGTGGCCTGACCGACGGCAAGGCGTTCCAGTACATGGCCTACTATCGCACGGCGCTGGGCGCACTGCCCAACCTGCTGGCCGCGCTGGCGCTGTTCTACCTGTTCAGGGGGCTGGATCTCGGCTGCGTGCGGTGGGTCAATGCCCTGGCCGGCACAACGCTGGGCGTCTACATCCTGCATCAGGTGCCCGCGTTCCGCGGTTTTTTATGGAACGGCCTGCTGCAGGCAGAGGCGCACCACGGGTCGGTGGGGTATACGCTGCTTGCGATTTTGGCCGTGTTCCTCGGCTGTGCGGCGGTGGACGCCCTGCGTACGGTGCTTGTGATGCGCCCTCTGGAAAATACCCGCCTGTTTAAAGTGCTGTGCGAAAAAGGCGACGCGCTCGCCGCAAAAATCACAGCGGATGATTAAAAAGACCTCCCTCTGCTTATACTTTCAGTAACAAGCAAAGGGAGGTCTTTTCTATGGAAGTGCACCGCGGAGAGGTTTTTTACGCCGATCTAAGCCCCGTCGTGGGGTCCGAGCAGGGGGGCATACGTCCGGTACTTATCATTCAGAATGAGATCGGCAACCGGCACAGCCCCACGGTCATTGCGGCAGCCATCACAAGCCGCCAGGACAAGAACCGCCTGCCGACGCACATCAGCGTGCGGGCGGACCGCTGCGGGCTGGCCAAGGACAGCATCATTTTGACCGAGCAGATCCGCACGCTGGATAAGCGCCGTCTGCGGGAGCGCGCCGGTGTCATCCCGCCCGACGATATGCGCCGCGTCGATGAGGCGCTGGGGGTCTCTATGGGGCTGGAAAGCCAGGATGTGCATACGAATACGGGGTACTTTTGAGCCGCTGCTTTGTAGGGGCCGGGCACGCCCGGCCCGCAGCCTTGCCAATGCACCCCATTTAATGGTCGCTTTGTAGGGAGGGGTCTTGACCCCTCCGCGGGGCGTCGGGGCCGCCGAGCCTTACCGCTGCCGTCCTTTTACGGCAAAAAATTCGCCACAACCGGTGCCAAAATCGCGGTCATGATGCCCGCTACGGCAATCGCAAGGCCGCTCATGGCGCCCTCGATCTCACCCATCTGCAGGGCCTTGCTCGTGCCGATCGCGTGCGCCGATGTGCCGAGCGCCAAACCCTTCGCCAGCGGATCGGTGATGTGGCAGATCTTGCAGACCGTCTCGCCCAGCAGGCTGCCGACGATACCGGTCAGGATGATGACCGCACCGGCCAGCGCCGCCGTGCCGCCCAGCGTCTCGGCCACATCCATGCCGATGGCCGTCGTGACGGATTTCGGCAAAAAGCTCACAGCGTGGGCGCGCTCCAGCTTGAGCAGCCAGGCCATCGCCAGCACGCTGCCCAGGCTCGTCAGCACGCCCGCGGCAATCGACGCAAAAATCGCGGCCAGGTTCTTTTCCAGCAGCTCCCACTTTTCATACAGCGGGATCGCCAGGCTGACTGTGGCGGGCATCAGAAGCCAGCTCACGGGCTGGGCGCTGGACTTGTAGTCGGCGTAGGGCACGCCGAAGCAGCTCAAAAACACGATCATAAAAATGCTGCCCATCAAAAGGGGATTGAACAGCGCCTTGCCGGTCTTGCGGTTGATCCAGACGCCCGCGGCGTAGGCCGCCAGCGTGGCCAGCACGCCCCAGCTGCCGCATTGCTGCAAAAATTCAGCCATTTTTGTGCTCCTTTCCGCCCGCGCATTTCTGCGCGACCATGCCCGTGACCGCCATGACCAGTGCTGTGATCGGCACAATCGCCAGCACGGCGGGCAGTAAAAGATTCATCAGCTGGCTGCCCAGCTCCATGACGCCCGCCGCCGCGGGCACGAACAGCAGCGGGAAGATGCCGGTCAGAAACAGCCCGGTCTCCCGCACCTGATCGAGCTTGAGCACGCCGAATTTGAGCGCCGCGGCCAACAGCAGCAGGCCGTACACGCTGGCCGGGATCGGCAGCGGCAGCACCGCCGCCAGCACCTCGCCCGCCAGGCAGAACGCCGTGATGCGGGCAAACTGGAAAATATACTTCACACAATAACCCTCTTTTTTACAAAATTCGTGTACCATCATACCACGCCGCCCGGCTTTCGGCAAGTTGTACATTGTATGAAAACCATCCACATTTTCCTATCGGCATTGTGGGAATCGGCACTTGTATTTTGGGGGTGAGTGTGGTATACTAACCGAAAATAAATGATTTTCACTTGAAAAGAGGTTTTGACTATGTCTTTACTGAAAAAGCTGGCCGGTCTGGCCGTGGGTGCCGCTGCTGTGGGCGCTGTCGCTTATGTTTTACAGAACCGTGAGCATCACGACGACGAGTACGAGCATATTTGGGGCCCGGAGGACGAGGTCGAACCTGAGACCGATTCCGCCGAGCCCGCCGCTGACGATGCGTCCGCCGAGGCTGAACCCGCCCCCGCTGCCGCACCTGAGGAACCTGCCGCCCCCGCCGAGGAGCCGAAGCCCGAAGAACCCGCGGACGCTGCTAAAACGCCCGCCGCTAAGACTCCCGACTTTGACGCCCCCAACGTGAACCCCGTGGAGCTGGGTCATGTTGAGGTATCCCGCACGCCGGACGGCAAGATCGACCCCACCCAGATCGTTGACCCCGCTGTGGCCGGCGATTGGGAGGAGCAGGGCTGCAGGGGCTGATACACCAAACGCGCAAGGCGCATCTTTGTTTTATGGCAAAGGTGCGCCTTTTTGTTTTTTTGCGTTACCGTGCGGGCGGGCACGCTCCTCCCGCAGCTGTAGGGGGCGGCGTCCCCGACGCCCCGCGGGCGGATATGGAATCCGCCCCTACGGTTTTCACCGCCCTGTAGGGGCCGGGCATACCCGCCCCCTACACCGCGCCTATGGCTTTCCGCGCACAAATGTCCGTGAAATTGCTACAAACCCACTTTACAACTTTACTGCACTAAAGTATAATAGAATTTGTATCGGATCAGAGAGGTAGGAATGTTATGGAGATCGAACTCAACCGCTTTACCCCCGCCGAACAGGCGACCTTCCGCCTGCGTGCCCTGTATGAGCAGGCCGGCTACCGCAAATACCGCGCGTCCCGCTTTGAGGAATACGCCCTGTATCAGGAGTATCAGCGCTTTCTGCCGGACGCACAGGTCATCACCTTCACCGACCTGGACGGCAAGCTGCGGGCCATCAAGCCCGACGTAACGCTGTCCATCGCCAAGACGGCCCAGCCCGCGGCAGGGGAGTGCAAGCGCTTTTATTATAATGAGGAGGTCTGCCGCCCCAGCCGCGAGAGCCACACCTTCCAGACCATCCACCAGATGGGATTGGAGAGCATGGGCGCGGTGGACGCCGACGAGCAGGCCGCCGTGGTGCGGCTGGCCCTGCAAAGCCTGGCCGCGCTGGATGTGCCCACCGTGCTGGAAATCAGCCACATGGGCTACCTGACCGGCCTGCTGGACGCGCTGCATGTCCCCGCCGAGGCACGCGCGAAGCTGCTCGATTTCCTGCGCACCAAGAACGCCCACGAGCTGCGCACCGCCGCGCTGGCCGCGGGGCTGGACGAATCCGCCGCTGCCGCGTTGACCGGCCTGCTCGACCTGCACGGCCCGCTGGGTGCAACGCTGACCGCCGCCCGCGCCGCCTGCCGGTGCGAGACCCAGCGCGCGGCGCTGGAGGAATTGCAGGCTTTGCAGAATGCGCTGGGCGAGGCGGGCCGCGGCACCCGGCTGGACCTGAGCATGGCCGACGAAATGGAGTATTACAACGGCCTTGTGTTCACCGGCTACGTCGCGGGCATCCCGTGCGCAGTGCTCAAGGGCGGACGGTATGACTACCTGATGCAGCGGTTCACGCCGGGGGCCAACGCCATCGGCTTTGCCATCTACTTAGACGAGCTGGAACGTCTGGCCGCGCCGCTGCCCCCCGTGCAGCAGCAGGGCCGCGAGAAAAGCTGGCTGAACATTGCCCTGCCGAAGGGCCGCCTCGGCGACAAGGCGTACAAGCTGCTGGCGGGCGCGGGCTACAGCGCCACCGAGGACTACAACGACACCCGCAAGCTCGTGGTCGAGAACCCCGACGCCTGTGTGCGGTACTTCCTCGTCAAGCCCAGCGACGTTGCGATTTACGTCGAGCACGGCGCGGCAGACATCGGCATTGTCGGCAAGGACATCCTGACCGAGTCCGGCGCAGACGTGTATGAGCTGCTGGATACCGGCATGGGCAAGTGCCGGATGTGCGTGGCCGGGCCTGCGGGCTTCACCGACGACGAGAGCCGCGCCTTGCGCGTAGCTACAAAATTTGTCAACATTGCCCGCGACCACTACGAGCGCCGCGGACGCGACATCGACATTGTCAAGCTGAACGGCTCCATTGAGCTGGCCCCGATTTTGGGCCTGTCCGACGTCATCGTCGATATTGTCGAGACCGGCACGACCTTAAAAGAAAACGACCTGACCGTGATCGAGGAGTTTATGCCTATCTCGGCGCGGTTCATTGCCAACAAGGCAAGCTACAAGTTCAAATACGCCCAGCTGACAGAGCTGTTGAATAAGATGAAGGAGGCCCTTGCAAAATGATCCGTCTGTATGACTTTGATGAGGTACGCCCCGAGGAAATTCTGAACCGTGACATCCGCGCCGAGGCCGACGTGGAGGCCACCGTCGATGCGATTATTGCGGACGTCCGCGCCCGCGGCGACGCCGCCCTGATCGAGTACGCCGCCAAATTCGACCACGCCGAGCTGACCGACGTGCGGGTCAGCCAGGCCGAAATTGAGGAAGCCTTTGCCGAGCTGGAAAAGACCGATCCCGAGTTCATCACGACGCTGAAGATGGCCGCCGAGAACATCCGCCACTTCCATGAGCAGCAGCTGCACAAAAACTTTGTGCTCAACGACAAGCCCGGCATCGTGCTGGGGCAGAAGTACACCCCCATCCAGCGCGCGGGCGTCTACGTGCCGGGCGGCACGGCGGCGTACCCGTCCACCGTGCTGATGGACGTCATTCCCGCCAAGGTCGCGGGCGTCGGGCAGATCGTCATGACGACCCCCGCGGGACGGGACGGCAAGGTGAACCCCGCGATTCTGGCCGCCGCCGTCATTGCGGGCATTGATTTGATTTTTAAAACGGGCGGCGCACAGGCCGTGGCAGCCCTTGCCTACGGCACCGAGAGCGTCCCCGCCGTGGATAAGATCGTCGGCCCCGGCAATATCTACGTGGCCACGGCAAAGCGGAAGGTGTTCGGCAAGGTCGGCATTGATATGATCGCAGGCCCGTCGGAAATTCTCGTGCTGGCAGACGGCACCTGCAACCCCGCGTGGGTCGCCGCCGACCTGCTCAGCCAAGCCGAGCACGACAAGCTGGCCAGCCCGGTGCTCGTCACCGACAGCTGGGAGTTAGCCAAGGCCGTGCAGGCGGAGCTGGAGGTGCAGATCCCGCAGCTGCCCCGCGCCGCCATCGCCCGCGCCAGCGTGGACACAAACGGCAAAATTATTGTCACCGACGACATGAACAAGGCCATCGAGGCCGTGAACATCATTGCGCCGGAGCACCTGGAAATCTGCGTCGATGACCCGTTCGCGGTGCTGAACTCGGTGCAGAACGCGGGCAGTATCTTCCTGGGCAAAAACGTGCCCGAGGCACTGGGTGACTACTTTGCCGGCCCGAACCACACGCTGCCCACCAGCGGCACGGCGCGGTTCTCGAGCCCGCTGGGCGTCGATGATTTTGTGAAGAAGTCGAGCTTTATCTATTATACCCGCGAAGCCCTCGGCGAGGTGCAGGGACGCATCGCCAATTTTGCCGAGCACGAGGGGTTACATGCCCATGCCAGGAGTGTGACGATCCGGTTTGAGGAATGAGCTTGCCAAAGCGAAAGCCCAATCGTTTGCCGCGGTTTGATTACGGAACGGTTGGTGCGTATTTCATCACGATTTGTGCCCGGGAAAAGAAGAAAGTTTTTGGCCGCGTTGTAGGGGGCGGCGTCCTCGACGCCCCGCGCGTGTCACCGTCGCCGCACGGGGAAATCGTCATTGCGCAGTTGGAGGCCATGACAAATTTTTACCCGGATTTACAAATCGAAAAGTACGTCGTTATGCCGAATCACATTCATTTCATTGTTGTAGTCACGCAAGGCCCGTCCGGGGCGTCGAGGACGCCGCCCCCTACAGAGGTGCGTGCCAACCAAACCATTCCGGCATTCGTTTCCACGCTCAAGCGCATGACAAACCGCACCGCAGGCGTGCAATTATGGCAGCGCGGCTACTACGACCACATCATCCGCGACCAGCTCGACTATGACACCATCTGGCAATATATCGACGAAAATCCCGCCAAATGGCCTCACGATCAATTCTACACTTCGGACGGGGAGGAACACCCATGAGCCGTTATTTTACCAAAACCCTCGCTTCGCTGGAGCCGTACACCCCCGGCGAACAGCTTAAAATCGCTGACGTTGTCAAACTCAACGCCAACGAAAACCCGTACCCGCCCGCGCCCGGCGTGGCTGCGGCGGTGGCCGCGGCGGTGCCGGGGCTGCGGCTGTACTCTGATTTGACCAACGGCGATCTCAACGCCGCCATTGCGCGCCACTGGGGCGTGCGCCCGGAGAATATCCTCTGCGGCAACGGCAGCGACGAGAACCTGCTGCTTGCCCTGCGCGCGTTCTGCGACGAAAGCACGCCGCTGGCCTTCGCCGATGTGACCTACAGCTTTTACACGGTGCTGTGTGATTTACTGCACATCCCGCAGCACATCATCCCGCTGGAGACTGACCTGACCATCGACCTGAAAAAATACTGCGGCTTGCACGAGACGATTGTCATTGCCAACCCGAACGCGCCCACCAGCCTGCTGGCCCCGGTGGACGCCATCGAGGAGGTGCTGCAAACGAACCCCGACAACATCGTGATCGTGGACGAGACCTACGTCGAGTTCGCGCCTCCCGGGTCGTCCTGTCTGCCGCTTTTGGAAAAATATGACAACCTCGTCATCACCCATACCTTCTCCAAAACGCACAATCTGGCGGGTGCACGGCTGGGCTTCTGCATTGCACGGCCCGCGCTGATTGCCGACATGAACCGCGTCAAGTTCAGCTACAGCCCCTACAACGTCAACGCCATGACCCAGGCCGCGGGCGCGGCGGCGATCTCCGACGAGGCCTATTTTGCCGATGTAACGGCAAGGGTCATTGCCGAGCGCACCCACACCACCGACGAGCTGCGCCGCCGCGGATTCACAGTGTTTGACTCGGCCACAAATTTTTTGTTCGCGACCACGGACCGTATGCCCTGTGTGGAAATTTTTGAAAAGCTGCGCGCCCGCGGCATTTTAATCCGCCACTTCAACGCGCCGCGCATCTCGGACTATCTGCGCATCACGATTGGCACACCCGAGCAGATGCAGCGGTTCTTTGCGGCGCTGGATGAGATCCTGGGTGAATAAATGCCGCTCCCGCAGCGCAAGACACCGCGCCTGAAGGGCTATGATTCCATTCTCACCAACCCGGCCCGCTGGGCCATGGATAAGTTTTATACAGAGGGGGAGAACCATACATGATCGCAATCGTTGACTACGGCGTGGGCAACCTGTTCAGCCTGTCGTCCAGCGTCAGAAGCCTGGGCGCAGAGGTGCGGGTGACCCGCGACGCCGCGGACCTGCGGGCGGCGGATCATATCCTGCTGCCGGGCGTCGGGGCGTTCGCCGACGCAATGGCCAAGCTCGAAGCCACGGGCCTTGTGCCCGTTCTGCGCGAGGAAACGCAGAAAAAGCCGCTGCTGGGCATCTGCTTAGGCATGCAGCTGCTGTTTGAAAAAAGCTGCGAGTACGGCGAGCACCGCGGCCTCGGCCTGATTCCCGGCGAGGTCTGCCCGCTGGCGGACGACCTGACCGATCCGGCGCTCAAGGTGCCGCACATCGGCTGGAATGCCATGGACATTGTGCCCGGGCGCGAGGCCGACCCGCTGTTCAAGTACGTCAAAAACGGCGAGTACGTCTATTACGTACACAGCTATTACGCCAAAAACTGCGCTGCATCGACACTGGCGACGAGCGACTACAGCATCCCCGTCACGGGCGCGGTGCGGCAGGGGCTGGTGTACGGCACCCAGTTCCACCCCGAAAAATCCGGTGATACCGGCCTGCGGCTGTTAAAAGCCTTTGCCGAGCTGTAAGTGAGAGGGAGGAAGTACCATGAAGCTATACCCCGCCATTGACCTGCGCGGCGGCCAGGCCGTGCGGCTTTATCAGGGCGATTACGACCGGATGACCGTCTACAACGCAGACCCCGTCGCCCAGGCGCAGCAATTTATCGACGCAGGTGCGAAGTATTTGCATGTCGTCGATCTGGACGGCGCCAAGGACGACACCACGGCCAATTTGCAGACGATTGCCGCCATTGCCAAGCTGGGCGGCCTCAAAATCGAGGTCGGCGGCGGCATCCGCGACGAGGCGCGCATCCAACGGTATCTTGACCTCGGCGCGGACCGCTGCATTCTGGGTACGGTGGCCGTAAAAAACTTCGATTTCACGGCAGAAATGGCACAGAAATACGGCGCACAGATTGCCGTCGGCGTTGACATGAAGGACGGCGCTGTCGCTGTCAACGGCTGGAAGGAGGTCACCCCCGAACCGGGCGTGGCATTCTGCCGCCGCTGCGCCAATGCGGGCGTCAAGGCCATTATTGCCACCGATATTTCCCGGGACGGCACGTTACAGGGCACCAATATGGCGCTGTACCGTGAGCTTTTGACGATTCCCGGCATCGAAGTCACGGCCAGCGGCGGCATTGCCGCCATGGCCGAGCTGGCCGAGCTTTCCGCCATGCACTGCCACGCAGCCATTTTGGGGAAGTCGATTTATACGGGAGCGATTGATCTGGCCGAGGCCGTGAGGCTGTACGAAAGCAAGTGAGGGGAGAGGAGTAGCAGAGACATCTCCTACTCCTCTCTGACAAAAGGGGGAGTGAATGTATGATAACCAAACGCATAATTCCTTGTCTGGACGTCAAAAACGGGCGCGTGGTCAAGGGTGTCAACTTTGAAGGATTGCAGGACATGGCCGATCCCGTCGAGATGGCGCGGTATTACAACGCCTCCGGCGCGGACGAGCTGGTGTTCTACGATATTACCGCCAGCGTCGAGGGCCGCGGGCTGTTCACCGATATTTTGCGCCGGGTCGCAAGCCAGATTTTTATCCCGCTGACCGTCGGCGGCGGCATCAACACGCTGGACGACTTTGACCGCGTGCTGAAATGCGGCGCGGACAAGGTCAGCGTCAACTCGGGGGCCATCCGCAACCCCGGCATCATCCCGGCTGCCGCGCAGAAATACGGCAACCAGTGCGTGGTGCTCTCCGCCGATATTAAGCGTGTGGACGGCAAATTCATGCTGTTCGCCAAGGGCGGGCGCGAGAACACAGGCATCGACGCGCTGGACTGGCTGGAGCAGGGCGTCAAAAACGGCGCAGGCGAGCTGGTCGTGAACTCCATCGACACCGACGGCGTGAAGAACGGCTTTGATCTCGAGCTGCTGGACGCCGTGGCCGCACGCTGCGCCGTGCCCATCATCGCCTCCGGCGGCGCAGGCAAAAAGGAGGATTTCCTTGAGCTGTTCCGCAATCACCCGGCAGTAGATGCCGGTCTGGCCGCGTCGATCTTCCACACAAAGCAGGTGGAAATCAACGATTTGAAGCGGTATTTGCGGGAGAACGGGGTAGAGATGCGGGTGTGATCGCCCCTTCGCCATGCAGCCACCCGGTAGGGGCCGCACATGTGCGGCCCGCAACATTCCCAAAAGTGTCCTCTTGCGGGAAAGCCGCGGGCCGGGCATGCCCGGCCCCTGCTGCGTAATAATAGCAAACCTACACTTTACCTCTTGCCAAAACCCACAAAAAGAGGTACACTAAACTATATTACTTTAGGAGTGTCCACCATGGAAATCACCGAAAATTCCAAGACTCTCAAATTTGACGCAAACGGCCTGATCCCGGCCATCGTACAGGACCATTATACCAAAGAGGTGCTGACCCTCGCCTACATGAATGCCGAGACGCTGGCCCTGACGATTGCCGAGGGCCGCACCGTATTCTGGTCCCGCAGCCGCCGGGAGATCTGGCGCAAGGGCGAGACCTCCGGCAACGTGCAGCGGGTCGTCTCCATCACCGCCGACTGCGACAAGGACGCGCTCGTCATCGACGTCGTCAAATCCGGCCCCGCCTGCCACACCGGCGCGGAGAGCTGCTTCTTCAACCCGGTCTATGTCTCCGATGAGCTGAAGCAGTTCACCTGGCAGGGCCTGTACGCACTCATCGAGGGCCGCAAGACCGACCCGAAGGAGGGCAGCTACACCACCTATCTGTTCGACAAGGGCCTGGAAAAGATCCTCAAAAAGGTCGGCGAGGAATCCACCGAGGTCATCATTGCGGGCTCCAAGCGCGACAGGGAGGAGACCATCTACGAGATCAGCGACCTGGCTTACCACGTCATGGTGCTGATGATCGAGCTGGGCATTTCCGTAGAGGACATCACGAAGGAACTCGAAAAACGACACGTAATTGACCATAAGGTCAAGCAGGAAAGGATGCAGTAACTATGGCAGGCGAATACCTGAAAAGCTCTGTACACGTTCATTCCAAATTGTGCGACGGTAAGAACACGCTGGACGAGATTGCGGTCACGGCATGGCGGAACGGTCTGCAAACGCTGGGCTTCAGCGGGCACAGCCACACCCCCTGTGATCTGGAATATTGTATGACCCAGAGCCGTACCGCCCTGTACAAGGCGCAGGTCGCCAAGCTGAAGGAGCGCTACGCCGGCAAGCTGGACATTCTGTGCGGCTTGGAATGGGATCTGTTCAGCGACGATGACCCGACCCAGTACGACTACTGGATCGGCAGCACGCACTATGTCAAGGGGCCCAAGACCGGCAAGTATTATGAGATCGACTGGCGCGAGGAGGATCTGCGCGCCTGCATCGACGACGATTTTGACGGCGACGGTCTGGCCGTGGCCGAGGCATACTTTGCCAACGTAGCCAAGGTCGCCGAGAAAAAGCCGACGATTCTGGGTCATTTTGACCTTATCAAGAAGATCAACGGCGGCAACAAGTTCTTTGACGAGAATGATCCCCGCTACACTGCCGCTGCAAACTCTGCCCTGATGGCCGCCGCCCGCAATCGCTGCGTGCTCGAGGTCAACACCTCGGCGGCGTACCGCGGCTTCCGCAAGGATTATTTCCCGTCCGACGCGATTTTAAAAGACTGGCTCGTGCTGTCCGGTAATGTCGTGCTGACCGCCGACGTCCACGACGTCAAGGCGCTGACCTACGGCTTTGAAGATGCCGCCGCCAAGCTGAAGGAGCTGGGCTACACGAAGGTCCAGGTGCTGGGCAAGGACGGCTTTACCCCCTGTGCGCTGTAAAGGCAACACTGCATAATTCCCGCCTTACGGCTTAAGCACCGCTCCGGCGGCTGCGACACGGCATCTGCGTTGCCAAAATGCTCGATAATACACAAAGTATTATCTGCGCTTTTGGCTTAGCAGCTGCCGCACCTCGCTCGCCGTATCGGCACTTAGAATTATGCGGTATTGCCTAAAATATCGCCCGTCCTGCTCATCTGCAGGGCTGTCCGGCAGCCTTTTTGACGCTTCGGAGCATGATGACAAAATAAAAAACTGTGCTCCCTAAATATAATCAGGGAAGCACAGTTTGTGGCGTATTTCTCCGCTGTTAAAGTTCCGCCTGTTTTTCGCGGCATTCAGGGCAGATGTAATGGATGGTCAGCTGGTAGGAACGCACTTCGGTTCCAATGGCATTTTCAATTTCGCGCACCAGGCCGATCACCGGCAGGTCCTGCAGGCTGCCGCAGCAATCACAGTACAAATGGCCGTGCGGGTTGGATGTTTTATCAAACCGGTCGGGGCCATCCGGCATTTCCAGCCGGGCAATTTCCCTGGCCTGTTCCATCAGCTTTAAGTTGCGGTACACGGTGCCGCGGGCAATGCCGGGCATCTTCTCCTTGGCAATGGCAAAAATTTCGTCCGCCGTCAGATGTTTGGGGCTGTGCTGTAAAATTTCCAAAATCAAGGCACGCTGGCGTGTCATGGCGGGCTCCTTTCTGTATGGAATGAGTTGTAAGAAAATTTATAAAATAAGACATTGTAAGATATCTTTACCATAAGAATACACATGTTTCGTGCATTTGTCAACGGTATTTGCTGGCAAGCAGGATATTTTTTAAGAGCTTGTCCGAATTCATGGCAGAGCAATGCCGCCGCACCATCCACGGTGCAGCGGCATTGCCTGTGTTAATTCTTTTCCGGGTCCAGGCAGGCGCCGGCTTTGCGGCATTCCAGGTGCAGGTGGCTGCCCTGCTGGGCTTCGGCGGGCACGTTGCCTGTGGTGCCAAGGCGGGTCCCGGCGGTTACTTTTTCGCGCTGGGTCACGGCAACTTCTTCCAGCCCGCAGTAGCGCCACACGCGATCCTGCGCGTCGGTCACTTCCACCACGCGGCCCCACAGAGCGTCATCCGCAATGGCGGTCACGGTACCGGCGGCCACCGCCGTTACCTGTTCGGCGGTATAATCCGTGCCGTTGTGGGTGCGCCAGTCCCCCAGGGTGGGGTTATACACCAGCGTATTCCCGCTGAACGCCTGGCTGACTTTACCGTTCCAGCCAGCGTGCGGCAAGGTTCCCTGCTGCGCGGACGAAGCAGCAGAGCTGCCAGTCCCGCCGGAGGCGCTGCCAGACTGCCCAGCCCCCTGCTGCAAGGATGACGATGCAGACCCCGCAGCTGACGGCGCGGGCGATGGCTGCACTGTCGCCACAGGCACATCCTGTGCAGGTTGGTTTACGGCGGCATCCGGTGAATCCCATACGTCTGTTCCCTCCTCCAGGGCCTGCTTTTGGATGCGGGTCAGGTCCTCGACCCCGCGCACCACGCTGCGGATGGCGGCAATTCCGGTAATGGTTGCCGCAAACACCAGCGCAAGGCAGACAAGATATAGCCCTTTTGCCTTCAAAAATGCTTTAATGCTGTTCATCTTCCCCCGTCCTTTGCTTGCCGTACGGCCAAAACATTGGGCGCAAAACCTGCCGCCCGGAATTTTTAACCGCACCGTTCGTGTTGTGTATGCCATTAGTGTTGCGCGGACAGATTAGATTTATGCACAAAGCGGGCAAAAATACTGCCCGGTTTTGCTATGCAGTTTGCCCCAACGGCACCGTTTTGTTTTGTTTAACCTTGCTCTTGCGTTTTGTTCCACCAGCGTTTATACTTATTATAGTAGGACTATTATGTCCATTACTATTATTATTTGTGAGGTGGAGACAATGAAGGCACCCCTGGTTATTACGATGGCGCGTGAATATGCATCCGGCGGCAGCGAGATTGCCCAGAAAGTTGCTGATCTTTTGGGGATTCCCCTGTACAACAAGGAGCTGATCACCATCGCCGCAAAAAAGAGCGGCCTGACGGAAGAAGCCATTGCCGCCAGCGAGACCCAGCGCAGCGGCAGCCTGATCTACAGCCTTTACATGATGGGCAACACCATGCCCCTGGCGGACCAGGTGTACATTTTGCAGTCCAATGTCATCAAGGAAGTTGCTTCCCAGGGCTCCTGTGTGATTTTGGGCCGTTGTGGTGACTATGTTCTGCGCGACCGCCCCAATGTGCTGCGCACCTTTGTGTTTGCCCCCATTGATATCCGCGTGGCCAACGCCAAAGTGCGCCCCGATGCCAAGGATATGCCCGATCGCCTATGGGAGACCCATCTGGCCAAGCATGACCGCGCCCGCGCAAGCTATTACAACTACTATACTGAAAACCGCTGGGGCGAAGCGAAAAACTATGATCTTTGCCTGAATGCAGCAATTGGCCAGGATGCCTGTGCCCAGCTGATTGTTCAGGCTGCAAAAGCAATGGAGGCAGCTAATCAGGAATGAGTGATTCTGTACAGAAATACTCTGCATCCCGAATGGGCAGCGCGCCGATAGGCCCGCTGCTCCTTTCGTGTTCAGTACCTATGATGATTTCGATGCTGGTTCAGGCACTTTATAACATTGTGGACAGCATCTTTGTCAGTCGTGTGAACGAAGCGGCGCTTTCCGCCGTTTCGCTGGCGTTCCCCATCCAGAACCTGATGATTGCCTTTGCCGTGGGCACTGCTGTTGGTGTAAACGCCTATCTTTCCCGCTGCTTGGGTGAGGGCAACCGGGCCGAGGCCAGCCGCGCGGCGATGAACGGCCTGTTCTTAGCGTTCTGCGGCGGCATCGCCTTTCTGGTGTTCGGTATTTTGGGCGCGCGGGCGTTCATTGCGTCCCAGACCACCGATGCCCAGATCATGCAGTACGGTGCCGATTATCTTTCCATCTGCACGTTATGGTGCATGGGCTTGTTCCTGCAGTGCATGCTGGAAAAACTGCTGGTCGCCACCGGGCGCAGTGCGTTCGCCATGGCCAGCCAGCTGATTGGCGCTTTGGTCAACATTGCGCTGGATCCCATCTTCATCTTCGGTCTGTTCGGCGTGCCCCGCATGGAAGCAGCCGGTGCTGCTGTGGCTACCGTAGCCGGGCAGTGGATCGGCGCAGTTGCCGGGCTGACGATGAACCTGCTGTGCAATAAGGACATCAACCTGACGCTGAAAGGCTTCCGCCCGGCGGGGTCCACCATCAAGCGCATTTACGCGGTGGGCATCCCCTCCATTGCCATGAACGCCATTGGCAGCGTGATGACCTTTGCGATGAACAACATCTTGATTGCCTTTTCCAGCACCGCCGTTGCGGTGTTTGGTGTTTACTTCAAGCTGCAAAGCTTTGTATTCATGCCTATTTTTGGCATTAACAACGGCATGGTGCCCATTATCGGCTACAATTACGGTGCCCGCCAGCCCAAGCGCATTACCCAAACCATCAAACTGGCTGTCTGCTTTGCCGAGTGCATTATGCTGTGCGGCCTGATTCTGGCCGAAGTTTTCCCACATGTGCTGCTGGGTGTGTTCAACGCCAGCCCCACCATGCTGGCCATGGGTATTCTGGCCTTGCGCATTATTGCCATCCATTTTCCGATGGCAGGTTTCAACGTAATTTCTTCCTCCGCGTTCCAGGCGCTGGGGCGCGGCACGCTGGCGCTGTTGGTTTCGGTGATCCGCCAGCTGGTTGTGCTAGTGCCTGCCGCCTGGCTGCTGAGCCACACCGGTAATGTAAACGCCGTGTGGTTTGCTTTTCCCATTGCAGAGCTGGTTGCCGTTACGCTGTGCGCTGTGTTTATGCGCAAGTGCCACCGCGACATTTTGCTGCCAATGGAAGCCGGCCAGAAAACGGCTGCCGCTGTATAAGGAGGGGTTTGTATGCTGCGCCATATCAAACCGGGCATGCTGGTGTTCAGTGTGCTGTACATTCTGCTTGGCCTGCTGTTGCTGCTTGCCCCGCAGGCGGTTGCCGATGTGTTCTGCATTGCGCTGGGCTTGTTGGTGGTTTTGTGCGGGCTGCAAAGCCTGTACGGTTATTTTAAGAAAGATAACGGCAGCATCCGGGCCGCCGTCAGCCTGCTGCTCAGCCTGCCCACCATTGCGCTGGGCATGTGGGCACTATTGTGTACCGTACAAAGCGCCATGACCTTTGAATGGCTGTTGCCGCTGCTGTTTGGCCTGATGCTGCTGGTGGATGGCGTGGTGCGCGCACAGTCTTCCTTTGCCCTTGCCAAGCGCAAGGGGCAAAAGTGGTGGGTGGTGCTGCTGCTCAGCATTGTTTCGCTGTTGTGCGGGGCATTGCTGGCGTGTTCTCAGCTGCTGAACAACCGCAACGTGGATCTTTTGCTGCTGTCCGGCATCTTTTTACTGGCAGAGGGCATTTTGAACCTGTGCTGCACCATTTATATTGCGATGGAGTTCCATGCGCTGGACAGGCTGGATGCTGCCAAGGCGGAAATGGAAACCGCTGCCGCACCGGAGCCATCCCCCGAAGCCCCCTCCCCTGCCCCGGCTGAACCCGCTGCAGAAGAATCTGCCGAAACGGACCTGCCCGATGTGCCAGCCCCGGAGCTGACCACCGAACCACCGGAACCCGACCAAGAGCCCACAGCGGATGCCGCAACCTGATGTTACCCTGCGCTGAAACGGCGCTTATTTGTAAATTTAAGGAGCAATTACCCTACATGAACAATTATGATCTGATTATCGTTGGCGCCGGCCCGGCCGGTATTTTTACCGCACTGGAACTGCTGCGCAAAAGCAGCAAAACTACCGGCCCGCGCATCTGCCTGATTGAAAAGGGCAAACCGGTAGAAAAGCGCCACTGCCCCAAAGATAAAACCGGCCACTGCGTGAACTGCAAGCCCACCTGCGCCATCACCACCGGCTTTTCCGGTGCCGGTGCATTCTCGGACGGCAAGCTGTCCCTCTCCTATCAGGTTGGCGGCGAGCTGCCGGAGCTGATCGGTGAGGATTTTGCCCAGGAGCTGATCAACTACACTGACAAGATCTATCTGGAATTTGGCGCTGACCCGCATGTGGAAGGTATTTACGAGGGCAGCGAGATCAAGGAGATCCGCAAGCGCGCCATCCAGGCCGGCCTGCAGCTGGTGGACTGCCCCATCCGCCACCTTGGAACCGAAAAAGCCCAGCAGCTGTACCTGAACATCCAGAACTATTTGCTGGCCCGCGGTGTGGAGATGCTGTTCAACACCGAATGTGACAACATTCTGCTGGAAGGCAGCGAGTGCAAGGGCGTTGTGATCACCGAAAAGGGCGAGCGCCGCGAGCTGCGCGCCGACCAGGTTGTGATTGCCACCGGCCGCCGCGGTGCAGATTGGCTGGAAAAGCTGTGCGCCGAGCACAACATTGCCCACAAGCCCGGCACCGTTGATATTGGTGTGCGTGTGGAGTGCCGCAACGAGATCATGGAGACCATCAACAAGGTTCTGTACGAAGGCAAGCTGATCGGTTACCCCAACCCGTGGAAGAACAAGGTCCGCACCTTCTGCCAAAACCCCGGCGGCTTTGTCGCGCAGGAAAACTATGACAATGACCTGGCGGTCGTCAACGGTCACAGCTACAAGGATCTGAAATCCGGCAACACCAACCTGGCCATTCTGGTCAGCCACAACTTTACCGAGCCGTTCAACCAGCCCATTGCCTATGCCCAGAAGGTTGGCGAACTGACCAACATGCTGGGTGCCGGGCATATTCTGGTACAGCGCTACGGTGATATTCTGGACGGCAAGCGCACTTGGGCCAAGGAGCTGGCACATTCCAATGTGCGCCCTACCCTGAAAGATGCCGTTGCGGGCGACATTACCGCCGCCATGCCGTACCGCGCCATGGTGAGCATTATTGAGTTCATCAAGATGGTGGACCATGTTGCCCCCGGCTTTGCCGCACCGGAAACCCTGCTGTACAGCCCGGAGCTGAAGTTCTATTCCAACAAGGTCAAGATGGACACCGACCTGGAAACGAACATTTCCGGCCTGCACTGCCTGGGCGATTCCTCCGGATGGACCCGCGGCCTGATGATGGCCTCCGTCATGGGCGTGCTGATGGGCCGCAAGCTGGCTGAGAAGGAAGGCTGCTGAAACGCCTTTCTGCACTAAGCTGCGCTGAATATTTGGTTCCCGATGCCTCTCCGCACTCCGCGGAGGGGCATTTTTTGCGCTTCCTGCGGCAAAACCGTGCAGGATACAAAAATCGGCAGAAAAAGTCAATTTTCGTCAACCCTGAAAATTTATGGGAATTTGAATTGATTTTCTTCGTTCAAACTGCTACAATCTCAAGTAGAACTCAAGAAGAAATTGTGTCTTGCGCATAATGCGAGGAGGGATCACTTATGTGCGAAGCCCCCGGAAGCGTAGTAACGCTGCTATGTTCCGGCATCCAGCTTTACAGCGCCGAGAGGCGCATTGCGGACTGCATCCTTGCAGATGTAAAGCGGGCGTCGATGTGTACGTCAGCAGAACTGGCCCGGCTGAGCTGTTCGTCCGAGGCCACCATCACCCGGCTGTGCCACAAACTGGGGTTCGAGAACTACCGCAAATTCCAGCTGGCGCTGGCACGGGACGCCATGGAGCAGCAGGAAGCCCAGCGTATGCGGGACGAAGGGCAGGACGAGCTGCATCAGGCACTTCTGAACATTCTGGCAAACCGCGAAGAGGAGCTGCGGGCCACCATTCAGGCCATTGATACCCGCCAGCTGCGGCAGATACTCTCTCTGCTGCGCAGCTGCGAGGTCATGGAGGTGGTCTCTGAGGGCGGCGGCCTGCCGGTGGCCTTCGATGCCTCCATCCGGTTCAGCCACCTGGGCAAGCGGTGCGTTTCCAGCGCAGTCCACGAGAAGAACCTTGCCTTTGCTCAGACGCTGACCCCCAAAGACATCCTCATCGTGCTCTCGGCCTCCGGGCAGAGCGCCAGGCTGGAAGAGGTGTCCGCTGTCGCCAAAGGGCGGGATGTACCGGTGCTAGTCATCACCTGTGACAGCCACGGCCCGCTGGCCCAGCTGGCCGACTATGTGATGACGACCTCCAACCGCGAACAGCGGCTCATCGAGGGCAGCCATGCGGCATCGCTGCTCTCGCCGAACGTCCTTATCGAGGTGCTTTACTACCTGCTGCGGATGGAAAATCTGTAAAAAACAAACGCTGGCACCTTCGTGCCAGCGTTTGTTTTTATCATTGGAGCTCCAGATCACTGGGCAGGATGACATCCAGCTCCGCCGCAGGCTCTGCCACGAGGCGGCGGCTCTGGTTGAAGATGGCCTTTTCCAGCGTGTTGCGCGCCAGACGGCCATTGCCGGCGGTGCGGCTGTCCAGCGCCTGACGGCGCTTGTAGTAGCCCAAAAGCGGGAAGGTACAGCCCTCGGCAAGGCGGTAGCCCTTGCCCTTTGCCAGCACGTTGGTGATGTCCAGCAGCTCGTCTGCCGTGTAGTCCGGGAACTCGATCTTGTTGGGGAAGCGGCTGGCAAGGCCGCTGTTGGCGGTGAGGAACACCTCCATCTCCTTGGTGTAGCCCGCAAGGATGACCACCAGCTCGTCCCGGTGATCCTCCATGCCCTTTACAAGGGTGTCGATGGCTTCCAGCCCAAAGCTGTCCTGTTCGCCGCGGTACAGGCTGTAGGCCTCGTCGATGAACAGCACGCCGCCCAGTGCACTCTGGATGACGCTGTTGGTCAGCGGGGCAGTATGGCCGGTGTAGCGCCCCACAAGGTCGGCGCGGGTCACCTCCACCAGCTGCCCGCCCCCCAGCGCGCCGATGGCCTTGAGGTACTTTGCCACCAGCCGGGCAATGGTGGTCTTGCCGGTGCCGGGGTTGCCGGTAAAGATCATGTGCATGGACAGGCTTGCGGTCTTGAAGCCCGCCGCCGCGCGGCGCTGCTGTACCTGTAAATTGTCTGCCAGACCGAACACATACTCCTTGACCGGGGCAAGCCCCACCAGCGCATCCAGTTCGGCGCGGATCTGCTCCACCGCGCCGGTGTAGGCCGCCGGCAGCAGGCTGAACAGGTCTGCCGGAGCGGCACCGTTCAGCGCAAATTGCAGCCCCTCGGACGCGGCGGTCAGCGCCACCGTGCCGGACAGCTTTGCATCGGTCTGCAAACAATACTCGCTCAGGGCGCGGAAAATGCGCTCACAGCAGTCTGCCAGCCCTTCTGCGCCCTTTTCCTTGGAGCCCTGCGCCGCCACATAGTCCCGCACCTCTGCCCCGGCGGTGAGGGTCAGCCCCAGACGGCTGTGCACCCGCTGCGCCAGCGCGTTCAGCTGCTGCGCCGCCAGCGCGGCGAGTGCTTCCGGGGTGAAGGGGGCGGTCTGGCACACATCCCCTACCGCCGCCACAAAGGGCGCGCCGAATTTATCTGCCAGCGCTTCCCGTCCCTTGCGGGAGAAGAAGATCAGGTACTTGCCGCAGGGGTCGATGCGGCTCACTGCACCGGGGGCAAGCGCCGTGCCGGCTTCCACCAGAATGCCCTCCTTGTTGACCAGATACCGGCTGGACAAAGGCGCACTGCCCTTGACCGCGAGGTCGGAGAGGATGCGCAGAAAGCCGGGGTGGCAGCTCTCGTAATGCTCGAACACCACGATCTCGCCCGGGGCGTGCAGCGCAGCGTACAAGTCCTGCAAAAACAGCTTTTCCGCGCCGGGGTCGGGGTAGAGTGCGAGATCCATCACCGCCATCCGGTCGCTCTGCAAAAGCCCCCGCGCCGCCATGATGCGGGCAGTCTCTGCCAGCGCAAAGTGCCGCCCCGTGCCCGGTGCGCCCCACAGCAGGATCACGTTGCGGGCGGCAGGGGCCTCGGTGCCCAGCACAAAGGGCCGCCGCATGGCCCGCACCACACCGTCCACAAAGGCGTCCTGCCCCAGCACGGTCTGCCGGACTTCATCGGCCAGCCCCTCGAAGCTGCCCAGATGTTCGGGTTTCACGCCGGTGGTGCCTTTGGCCAGCAGACCGTCGTTCTCCATGTCCCGCAGCATCTGACGGCTGTTTTCCAGCGCCGTCTGGGTGTCGGCATCCTGCTTTTTCAGCTGGGCATTCTGCTTTTTCAGCAGCTCGTCCAGCTGTTTCTGCTGCTCCAGAAGGGCCGCATTCAGGTCCGGCAGTCCCCCGGTCTTTGCCTTTGTGTCCGGCTGCGCAGCTCCGGAACCAAATTTCACGCGCCCGCCTGCGCCGAATACGCCGTTCATAAGGGATTCCCAATCGTCGGTATATGCCATTGTGCGGCCCTCCCTGCAGTTTTCTTCCAGTATAGTGTACCCCGGCCCGTTTTGCAAGGGATTTTGCCTCTTGCAAAATCCACGCCGGTTGTTTACACTACAGATGTGTGAATATGCGGAAATCTCGCAAGAAGGAATGAAGAAACCATGGGTACTATGACACCGGCACAGCGCCGCGCCCTGTACGAGAGCGCCCGCTTTGCCCGCGAAACCACCTATAACGGCCCGCT
>OIWP01001440.1_pt1 | contig 29104 bp, 24 predicted proteins | sample 1587661 | NCBI WGS metagenome assembly OIWP01 (sample SAMEA3888899, study PRJEB22519) | human gut metagenome | biome: human gut; feature: human-associated habitat; material: faeces | place: Denmark | collected 2010 | reverse complement strand
TACGCATAAGATTAATACGATGGATGAGCTAAGAAGCCTAGTGGCTGCCGGTTTTAATGAAGCGATGATTTTTGAGGAATTTATCAAGGGAGATGTGACTTCCTATGATGGTATTGTCAATGAGCGGGGAGAGATTCTTTTTGAGACCTCTCATGTCTATACCGCTTCTATTATGGATGCGGTGAATGAGCATCAGGGAATTGGCTGTTATTCACGGCTTTCGCTGCCCGATGAGCTGAAGCAGGCTGGCCGTAAAACGGTTGCCGCATTTAATACCCGCAGCCGTTTCTTTCATTTTGAATTTTTTGTGTTAAGTGAGGATCAGCCAGGGGTTGGCAATCAGGGCGCTGTTTTAGGCTTGGAGGTAAACATGCGGCCGCCGGGTGGTTTCTTGCCGGATCTGATTAATTATGCCAATGATTTTAATATCTATCAGCTATGGGCAGATATGATTGTCACCAATCAGACATCCATGACCAGTGAGCGGCCATATTCAGCTGTCTTTATGGGCCGCAAGGATTGTTTAAGCTATCAATATTCGCTGCAGGATATCCGCGATGAATTTAAAGAAGCGGTTTTGGATATCCGGCGTCTGCCGTCCGTGCTGGCAGAGGCAATGGGTGATGTAGTCGTATTAGCCCGCTTTAAAACTACCGCTGAGGTTGAACGGTTTGTAGCCGCATGTTCGCGGTTAGCTGACAATAGTTAACAAATGAACGAATGCCGTAGACAGTGATGTTTACGGCATTATTCTATTAAAATCAGGTATTGTTTTGATTTATGGCAGGATATCAATTTTATATATCAAAAGCAGTTGAAATTTAAAGAAGGGTTATATATAATGAGATTGTTAAAAAGTGGATAAACATTTTTAACATAGGGAGGTATAGAACATGAAGTTCAAAAAACTTGCCGCTTTAGCTGTTTCAGCAATGCTTATTGCTGGCTGCTCAACAGGCGGCGGTACTGGTGATGGAGCTACTTTCAAAGCTGGTACTTATGAAGGCAGTGCTGCTGGTTTTAACGGTGATTTAAAAGTTGAGGTTGTTTTAAGCGATGAAGCGATCGATTCCGTAACAGTTACTGAAAACAGTGAAACTGAAGGTATCGGCAGCAAGGCGGTTGAAACATTGCCGCAGGCTATCGTTGACGCTCAGTCAGTGGACGTTGATTCTGTTTCTGGCGCAACGGTAAGCTCAGAAGCGATTAAAGCGGCTGTTACAATGGCATTGGAGGCAGCGGGTGTTGATGTTGCCAGCCTGAAGCCAGTTGTCAGCGGCCCAGTAGAAAAAGAAGATAAAACAATGGATGTTGATGTTGTTATCGTTGGTGCCGGCGGTGCTGGTATGAGTGCGGCTATCACAGCTGCTGAAGAAGGCAAAAAGGTATTGCTTATTGAAAAAGCGCCGATGGTTGGCGGTAATACTTCAAGAGCAACCGGCGGTATGAACGCTGCTGAAACAAAATATCAGAAGGAAGCTGGTATTGAGGATTCAGTGGACTTATTTGTAGAAGATACAATGACAGGCGGACATAATTTGAATAATGAAGAATTAGTTCGTACATTAGCTGAAAATTCAGCTTCAGCGATTGACTGGCTGGATTCAATCGGCGCTCACTTAAATGACGTTGGTAAGGCTGGCGGTGCCAGTGTGAGCCGTTCTCATCGTCCATTAGATGAAAATGGTAAAATCTTATCTGTAGGCAGCTATTTAGTACCAATTATGGAAAAAGCATGCGCGGATAAGGGCGTAGAAATCATGCTTGAAACAGAAGCAACTGAAATCATCATGAAGGATGGTCAGGCTGTCGGTGTTAAAGCTGAATCTAAAACTGCTAATCTGACAGTAAACGCGAAATCAGTGATCATTACAACTGGCGGTTTCGGCGGCAACTTAGATATGGTTGTTGAATATAAGCCTGAATTAAAAGGTTATGTAACAACGAATGCACCGACAATTACCGGTGACGGCATCAAGATGCTGGAAGCAGCAGGTGCTGATTTTGTTGATATGGATCAAATTCAGATTCACCCAACCGTTGTGCAGTCTAACGGTGCATTAATTACCGAAAGCTTACGCGGCGACGGTGCAATTTTGATTAACAATGAAGGCAAGCGTTTCACTAATGAAATTCTTACTCGTGATGTTGTATCAGCAAATGTTATTGCTCAGCCTGGTTCAACTGCATGGCTGATCGTTGATGATGCGATGTATCAGGATTCTACAGTTATTCAGGGCTATGTAAATAAAGGCTATATGACTAAAGCTGATACGATTGAGGATCTGGCTAAAGTTATGAATGTTGACGCGGCTGTGCTTCAGGAAACTATGGATGCTTGGGCAGCTGATATCGCTGCGCAGACAGATGCAGAATTTGGCCGTGATGATTTAGCGGAAGTTAAATATCACCTTGATACTGCACCTTATTATGCAGTTATGATTGCTCCTGGTATTCACCATACTATGGGTGGTGTGAAGATTGACACATCTGCAGAAGTATTGGATAAAGACGGCAATGTTATTCCTGGTTTATTCGCTGCTGGTGAAGTAACTGGCGGTGTTCACGGCGGCAACCGTTTAGGCGGCAACGCAGTTGCTGATATCGTTGTATTCGGACGTATTGCGGGTGCAAACGCGGCAGCTTACGCTAAATAAATTGATTATTGAAAGAGTTCATCAGCAATGATGAGCTCTTTTTTTGTTTTGTGTTATTATCTTTATTTCAGCGGATAATTCATACTTTTTCAGCATTGGCGCAGCTTGTGCAAACCTTGACACATGGGGGTTAATCATTTATATTATAGATAAAAGCGGCTGCTAAATGTCAAAAAAAGGCATCTGCAGTGGCTGAATGTCTTTTCCAAAGGAGTGTACACCGCTATGGGCAAATGGATTCGTATTAAACGGGGTATTGCTGTACTTCTGACAGTAACCGTAGTTATATTATTCAATGCAGTACCAACGGCGGCTCAGCCAAGGGTGCTGAAGGTTGCTTTTTCACCGGTAAAAGGGATTACGGAAATCGCGGAAGACGGCAGCCGTCAGGGGTTGGTTGTTGATTATCTGAATGAGATTGCCAAATATACCGGCTGGGAATATGAATATATTGATACTGACGGCGATTACATGGTTGATGAATTCTTAGAAGGCAAATATGATTTAATGGGCGGTACTTATTATTCGCCGGGATTTGAGCAATATTTTGCTTATCCTGATTTTAATATTGGATACAGTAAATCAGTGCTTATTGCACGTTATGATGACAAGCAAATCAATGGCTTTGATCTGCGCAGTTTAAATGGCAAGGCAATTGGTGTATATGAGCGGGCAGCCGAAAATATCCGCCGATTGAAGGAGTTTCTCACAATCAATGATCTGGTATGTGAACTCCATGCATACAGCTATGAGGAGCTTTCAATTGACGGTAATTTATATCCATATTTAGCAAGCGGTGAGGTTGATCTGCTGCTTGGCAATGGCTTTGAAGATCCGGATGGTTTCCGTACTGTGGCTGCTTTTAATTCACAGCCGTTTTATATCGTAACCCAAGTAGGTGATCAGGAAGTTCTTGATGGCTTGAATATGGCAATGGCAAAAATTTTGGATTCTGATCCTAATTTTAGTGAGAATCGATATTTAGAGCATTTTCCAACCGTATCATCGATTGATATTGTACTGAATGAGCAGGAACGCAGCTACATTCAAAACCGTGAATCTGTTAATGTTGCTTTGCCAAGGAAGTTTCATCCGCTGATCTGTCTTGAATCGGAAGATGATCTTCACAATGGCATCATTCCTGATATTCTTGAGAAAATAGCTGATTTTACAGGTTTAACATTTAATTTTGTATATACTGATACTTATATTGAGGCAGTTGAGCTGGTTCAGCAGGGTGATGCCGACATGCTTGGCTTTTACTTAGGCACTGAAGCCGAGTCTATTGATACGGGTCTGGCCTTGACGTCACCCTATGTAAATATGAACAGCATCGTGGTGCGCAATAAGGCTTCTACCTACCCCGATGATGATTTAATTTGTGCGATTGTGGAAGGGCAGTCACTGCCTTCAGATATCACAGCTGCCAAGGTTCAGACTTATCCAACCATCACGGAGGCACTTAAGGCCGTAAATAATGGCAGCGCGGATTTTGTCTATGGTTTAGCGGTGCGCCTGGAACAGGATATTCAAAGAAATCATTTTACGAATGTGGTGCCGGTGACTTTAGTGAATGATCGCAGCAATCTTAATTTTGCGCTGAAACGGCCGGCTGATATTGATCTGCTTTCAATTATCAATAAAGCTATCAACAGTATTTCAGAAAAGGATAAATCGTTGATTCTGGATCAAAACATGATTTCTATCGGCAATACGCAAATGTCTTTGACGGAAATAATTTATGCCAATCCGATGAGTTTTATCGCGGTGCTTTCATTATTTCTGTTAGTGCTGGTAGCGGCAGTTTTAGGTGTAAACCGGGCACGGACACGGGCGGCGCTGATGCAGAGCAGCTTAGAACAGGCGGAAGCTGAAAGCAAAGCGAAGGGAGAATTCCTGTCTCATATGAGCCATGAGCTTCGTACACCGATGAACGCGGTGCTTGGGCTTACTGATCTTACTAATATGATGGAAGGTGTACCGGATGATGTGAAGCGCAATCTGGAAAAGCTGAGAGCCTCTTCACATTACATGCTGGATCTGATTAATGATATTCTTGATATGAGCCGGATTAACAGCGGCAAGCTGACACTTGAGAAGGAAACTTTCTCTTTAAAGCGCATGCTAAGTGAAATCAATACAATGATGGAAACTGAAGCTCAGCGTTTGGGTTTAACATATGTTTTAAAACAAGATGTCGTTCATAACAATCTCACCGGTGATGTTCTCCGCTTGCGGCAAGTATTAACAAATCTGCTTTCTAATGCCTTTAAGTTTACACCATTGGGCGGTTCTGTGACGCTGAGTGTCAGTGAAGAAGCTCGATCTGAAAATGAAGCAGCATTTACATTCAGGGTAACTGATACCGGCATCGGCATTTCTTCAGAGGATCAGAAACGAATCTTTGAAAGCTTTGAACAGGTAGGCGCCAGCTTCACTAAAAGTCAGGGAACTGGACTAGGCTTGCCGATCAGCAGCAGTATTGTTGCCATGATGGGCGGTGAGCTGAAGGTCAGCAGTCAGCCGCATGAGGGCAGTGAATTCTATTTCACCATTATCCTGCCGCTGAGTGCAGAGGCTGAGCAAAGCAGCAATGCGGATGAATATTTGAATAATAATGTGCTGGCTGGTGTAAATATTTTGTTGGCTGAAGATAATGATTTGAATGCTGATATTGCTGTGCAGCTGCTTGAAATTCAAGGCGCTGAGGTGCATCGCTGTGTCAATGGCAAACAGGCGCTTGATGAATTTAGCGGCAGTGAGCCAAATACATATCAGCTGATCCTCATGGATATCCAGATGCCGGAAATGAATGGCTTAGCGGCATCCCGCGCGATTCGTTCGCTGGCGCGTAAGGACGCGGCCGTTATACCTATTGTGGCCATGACCGCCAATACCTTTAAAGAAGATGTGGAAGCGGCAATGGCAGCTGGTATGAATGGTTTTATCCCAAAACCGCTGGATGTGAATTATCTCTATCATTTACTGCAGGATATCTTGCGTAAGAATAAGCTTAAGGATGATTAAATCATAAAAAGTACCTCTTTTATCATAAAGGAGGTACTTTACTTTGCTTTGGCATTAAAAATTGGTGATTTGAAGCATGTCGGGAATTCTTAATGATTCATCTTTTAATGCCAAACCATTTATGAATTAGCATATAATGGTTCAATATCCTTACGGTTTCTGACAACAAATAATTGAATACAAATGAAACCAAAGACAGCACAGAAGACGGCGACTAAGCGATAAGGCAGGAATTCACCTAATACACCAACAATCAGCTGCATAATCAATACCATTAAACTGATTGCGACATTCAATAGGGAATTCACTCTGGCGCGCATTTCCGTAGGCAGATACGACTGCACCGCGGTTTCCCGCAGGGTTGCGGAATTTACACCAAGGAAGCCGCATAAGGCTCTTAAGGCAAGCATGAGCGGATAGGGCAGAAAGAGAACGATGCCGTCAATGAATTGATAAATACGATATACAAATACTGTCATCGGATAACGCAGCGGCTGGGGAATCTTGATCGCGTAGTGGATAAAGCCGCCAATCATTCGGCCAAAGGTCACCGCACTGGTCAGCAGCGCATACATCGTTGTTGTCAGCCCCGGCGCGGTTTGGAAATAGGTCATCGTCATCAGCTCAGTACCATTGCCGCAGGCATTGGTAATAGCCATGTAAGAATAAATATTCCGCAGTCCCTTTTCCTGTTTCATATAGCTGAACCCTTCACTGATTTGATGCCGGTACGCTTTAAAGTTAAATTTTTGCGCACTGGCCTGCTTCTCTTCAATACGGATCTGTGATTCAAAAGCTGATGCCAGCAGCAATAAGCCGCCGACAATACAAAACAGAAAAGGAATTCCCAGCTGCACATAGATCATCGTAGAGAGCGGCGCGGTAACGACAGTAACCGTCGGATATATCAGAGAAGATACAGAATAACCTTTCTGCATAAACCCTTCACTGATCAAATCGGGATAGAATGCATTATAAGCCGTAGAATAGATTGAACTGATGCCGTTAGTCACAAAGCCAAACAGCATATACAGCAGATAAGAGAAATCATGCTTCATCAAATAGAAGGCAAATAATAAATAGATACTGCCCATCAATGCGTCTAAGCCAAATATAAAGGGTTTACGCTTATGTGAATCCATATACGGGGCAACTAAAATCGGCAGCAAAATCGAAGGAATCATGATCGATGCCTGATAAAGTCCAGTAAGCAGGGCTGAGCTTGTATTGTCAAAAACGACTAAACCCAATGCCAGATTCATCGCGACACCACCCACACAGCTGATAATTGTACCTATTGTAATAATCGTAAAATTTTTAGTCCATAAAGTCTTTTTCATAAATGCCCTCTTTTCTATGCAAGAAAAGTATAGCATTCATTTAAGTAATTAAAAATAGCGCATATTTGGGAAAATAGCGCTTATAAAATAGTGCTTAAAACACTTAAAATTATATTTTTAGGAAAATTATAAATTCATCAGCATTTCCTGCATCTGCATCGCCAGCTGCAGGGCTTCTTTATAACGCCGATTTGCCTTATAGGCATCAATCAGCATATGGCCATGAAATTGCTGGAAGCCAAAGATGATTCGCTTGCCGCAGTCTTCATATACTTCTTCCAAAAGCTTTAAATATTCCTCATTCATTTTACCCTCCGACATCATCCTGACCACCTGAATCATTTTCGCATAGATATCTTCACAGTGATCTTGAATCTGATCTTCATTCAGCACCGCTTCCGCTTTTTCAATATAATCCAAACTTTCTGAGTGCCGGTTCAGATAATATAAAACGAGGGATAATTTATGATAAGTAAGAAACTTGCTTAACGGATCAAGCCGTCCTGGCTCAGCCTCAATTAAATATTCATATGCTTTTTCATAACGGCCGATTTCTAAATAAGTCGCACCGATATTATACTTAATATCACTGCGCAGATGAGAATTATCACGATTAAGGTTTAAACAGCGCTCATAGGTCTGAATCATAAGATCAAATTGATATAAATTACAGTAACAGCCGCCCTCAATGATGCTGACCTCACTCATCACAGATATATTCCCTTCATAAGCTGCCAGATCATACGCTTTCTTACAATATTGCAGGGCTTTTTGAAATTGTCCTTTTTCATAATACAATGAGGCAATCTTTAATTTGGAGATACTGCATGGATTTAATTGATCCGCTTTCAAATAGGCGCTTTCCGCTTCTTCATTGAACGCTTTGCCAACCAGCAGTTCATAAACAAAAAGCATTTTTTCATCCATGAAGCCAATAAAGGGCTGCAGCTGATTCAGCTGTTCTTTCATTGCTTCAACATTGAGCTGAAGCTGGGCTTCCTGTATTTCAAATAACTTAAAAGCAAGATACAGCGGATTGATTTCTGCTTCTTTCAGACAAGCTCTTATCGCTTCAGAGCTTTCACTTGTATCTTCATTATGAAAGACTTGATCAAAATAAGCGGTAAGCAGTTTCTCGCCTTGTTTTAAAACAGCTTTATTCCAGCATGATTTGATGCCTAAAGCCTTAAACAGCTGTTCAATGACTTCCTCACTGGGCTGGGCCGTACCATTTTCTATCTTGCTGAGATAAGAAACCGTACAAATCCCCTTACAGACTCCGCTTTGTGAGAAATTAAGCTTTAATCGATAGTGCTTTAATAAGAAACCAACCCAATTTTTCATTCTTTATCACCTAGCTTTAAGTGTAGCATTTAAGCTTGCATCAATCAATGATTGAATGGCTTACCGGTGGTTTTAACCATTGAATTGTGATACAATTTTAGCGACAGGCTGGTGAAATTATGAAAAAAGATTTTGATGATATTTTAGCGGGCATCAGAGGTTCGGCTTCGGCTGCGACACCTTCTAAGGCCAAGCAATATCTGGAAACGATACAAAAAGAAAAAGAGGCGCTGATACGATCCAATGAGGAGCAGATTGAAGCGTTAAAGCTGCATACTTTAGATGCAGATCTTGATCGGATCAATAAAGAAATTGAACGTGATTTTGGTTTAGTGAGTGAGGATTCGCTGCCGGTGAATGAGCTAGAGCGTTTTCAAAGCATCGCAGCTGAGCTAAAGAATGCCTTGATTGGTCAGGACGCTTTTATTGACGCGCTGATTTTAGCCTTTAAACGGCCTTTAGTCATGGGTGAGGGCAAGGTTAAAAATAATATTATTATCGGATCATTAAAAGGCAGCGGCCGGCATACAGCCTTGAAGCTGATGGCTCAGGGGATGAAAAAACAGCGGCTGTTAAGTGTTGATGAAGTCGCGTTTATCGATTTGAGTAAATATCCGACCAGCAATGAAGAAAAGCTGTTTCTTCAGGATTTGTATACGGCTTTAAAAAAGGAAGGCTCAATCATTGCCTTTGAACATTTAGAACAAGCCTATCCAGGTTATTTAAAGCTGCTGGCATCATTGGCCTTCAGCGGCAGTGCGCCTTTGAATAAGCGTTATGCGATTCAAAAGGATTCTCTTGTTGAGGCGGGTAATGCTTTAGTGAAAAGCGCGGTATCAAGTTTTAGTGCTAAGGATAAATATTTAGTATTTATCACTGAACAGAAGCCGGAATCGCTGGGTTCTATCTTAGGCAGAGAATTTATGGCTTCCGTGAATGATATATGTGTGACTAAAGCTTTAGATGCAGCAGACATTGAACAGATACTGGCTCAGTTATGTTTGGCATTAAAGCATAAGGCTATGAAATATCTGCGTTTTGATTTGATCTTTGAAGACAGCTTTATGCAGGCGGCAGCCACCTATTATCGAATTGCTTTAGGTGTGCCTTCTTTGCAGCAGCTGCTTGATGATGTATACAAGGCCTTGTCACAGTTTGCTTTACTGAATCCGGAAAAGATAGGAACCGTTACTTTAAAAGCGGAGCCTGATTTAAAAGCGGTCATCGGCGATGATGTGATTGAGCTTATAAAAGCTATGGATAATGATGAAGAACTGCGCTCAGTTAAAGATGAATTGAGCGGCATTGTCGGCTTGGATAATGTGAAGGAATATATTTATGCGATTGAAGATCATGTGAATGTACAGCGGCTGCGCAGCAGCAAGGGTTTAAAAACCTCACCGTTAAGTATGCATATGATTTTTACCGGCAATCCAGGTACAGGTAAAACGACGATTGCGCGCATCTGTGCCCGTTATCTGAAAGCGATCGGTGTATTGAACGGCGGTCAGCTGGTCGAGGTGACAAGGGCTGATCTGGTTGGCAAATATGTCGGACATACGGCTCCGCTGACGCGTGAAATCATTCAGTCAGCCTTAGGCGGTGTGTTGTTTATTGATGAAGCATATGCGTTAGTCAGAGGTAAAGATGACAGCTTCGGTCATGAAGCGATTGATACATTAGTTAAAGAAATGGAAGATCACCGCGATAATCTGGTTGTTATCTTGGCTGGTTATACGAAAGAGATGAATGAATTCCTGCAGGCAAACAGCGGCTTGAAATCAAGATTTCCCAATATCCTTGAATTTAATGATTATACCGGTGAGGAGCTTGTGCAAATCGCCTGTTCCATTGCGAAAGGCAAAGGATATGTTATCGATGATGAAGCGTGTGAATTGCTCGCGAAGCGTTATGCGGCGGTTCAGCTTGAAAAAGGCCGGGACGGCGGCAATGGGCGGCTGGCACGCAACAGTGTGGAGGCGGCTATTCTCAAGCAGTCTAAACGGGTGCTGAAGGATGCCGACGCTCAGCTGGAACTATTGATGAGCTGCGACTTTGATGATTAAACGTCAGTGTATCTGCGTAATCGGGGCGGGCGGCAAAACGTCTCTGATCAGGCTGCTGATGGATAAATATAAGGATCGCAAAGTCATTGTATCTACGACGGTACATATGGAGCGGCCGGCTTGCATGCTTGTTGAAAAGGAAGATGTTAATCAAGTTCAAAAAGCATTAATGCATGAAAATGTCATTGCCTGTGTTCATGACTCTCGGCGGGGTGTTACAGGCTTTACAAAGGAATGTTTAAGGCAGCTTTATCCGCTTTGTGATTTGATGCTGATAGAAGCGGATGGAAATCACAATCACCCGTTTAAGGTTGATCGTGACCATGAACCAAGCTTGGTTGATTTTATGACATTAGGTATCGCGGTGCTTTCCATGAGCGCTTATGGTCAAAGCTTTGCCGAGGCTGCATATCCGGCGGCATTCAGCGCAGAATATTGTCAGTGTAAGATTAATGATCCAATCGATGAGGCGGCTTTCATCAAGGCAGCCAAACAGCTGATCAGCCGGTTTAACAAAACGGCTTCCTGCTTGCTGTTAACGCATTGCAGCAAACAAACAGCGGCAGCCGCAAGGGCGGTTCGCAGGGCGCTTGATGTTGAGGTAATCATCTGGTGGGAAGGAGAAAAGGAATATGAAGAAAATAGTTTGTGTCTATAACTTAAGCAAGGAGCATGAACAGGTAATTGAAAGCCTGCTTGCAAAACAAAATATCACAATTGTCAAACTAAATGAAAGGCTTTTGAATCAGAAAATCGGCGCTGTTGCGCAATTGCCTGATTTTCCATATGAGGATCGGCCGCTGGCAGAATCAGATTTTGATGAGGAGCTGCTTTTGTTTGCTAATCTGAGTGATGCGGAGGTAGATCAGTTCGCCGATGAATTGAAAAAGCATTTCCGCTTCAGCGGCGTAATGGCAATGCTGACTGAACATAACCGCAACTGGTATTTCATTGATTTCTTTGATGAAGTAATGAAAGATCATCGTCTCTTTAAAGCCATTGATGAATTGCGGGAAGAAATGAAAAACTGTGAATCTGCTGATCCATCAAAGGTAGAGAATCTTAAAAAATTGAATGATACATTGATGGAAGCCTTTCTGTATTTAAAGGCTCAGGACTATGAAGAAAAAAGACTGCTTGCGCTTAGTTCAGAATTAAGAAGACTGCGGGGAGCTGCAATTTAAACTCTCAGCGAAAGCAAAAAGTGTTATAATAAAAAAGTTGATAAGGAAAAGAGGTGGCCGGTATGGATGCGTCAGTACCCGAGCGATTGCAAATTGAACCAGATGAATTAAGTACGAGCAAACCCAGCCGGTGTTAAATCACGGTCTGGACACTCAGATAGGAGAGGGAAACGTGACACCTGAAGAAAGTAAAAATCTGCTTCGCGAATTGTTGCTGAAGGGGAGCAGCGAAGAATTAAATCATGAATTAGAGCACATCCATCCGGCTGATATTCTTGAAATTCTGCATGAGGATGATGACGCTAATTTTGAAACCATCTTAAAGCGGCTGCCGGAATCCTTTGTGGCTGACTTGATTGATGAGGAAGATGAAGAAGAAAAGTATGAAATTTTAAAAGTATTATCTGATTATCAGCAAAGTGAAGTTTTAAAAGAAATGTCTTCCGATGAATTAACCGATTTAGTCGGTTCCTTGGAAGATGAAGAATTAGACGATGTTTTAAATAAGATGAGCGATGAAGACAGGGAAGATGTCAAACAGCTGCTCGCTTATGATCCAGATACCGCCGGTGGTATTATGGCTACTGAATTTATTGCTATCTGGGAGAATAAGACAGTAAAGAAAACCTTGGAATATCTGCAGTCTATCAAAGAGGAGATGGAATCCTCTTATTACTTATTTGTTACTGACCGGAATTTTATTCTGAAGGGCGTTATCTCCTTAAGAGAGCTTGTATCAACACCCTTTGATACGTTAATTTCAGAAATTACGAATCCCCATGTCATATCAATTGATGTGAATATGGATCAGGAAGAAGTAGCCCATAAATTTGAAAAATACGGTTTTGTGACGATGCCGGTTGTTGATGAAACAAATAAAATGCTGGGTATCGTTACCGTTGATGATATCGTTCAGATCATTCAGGATGAGAATACCGAAGATATTCACCAATTAGGTGGAGTCTCCGGTGAAGAGCGTGTCGATGGCACGCTGGCGGAGTCAATTCGTTCGCGTCTGCCATGGCTGATGGTAAACCTTCTGACCGCCATTTTAGCGGCCTCTGTGGTCGGCGCTTTTGAAGGCACGATCTCTCAGGTTGTCGCCTTAGCGACCATCATGCCGATTGTAACGGGAATGGGCGGCAATGCCGGAACCCAGTCTTTGACCATTATCGTGCGTGGTATCGCGTTGGGTGAGCTGACCGGTGATAATGCCCGGCGCATCTTATTTAAAGAGCTGGGTGTCGGTCTTATAACCGGTGTTGTGATTGGTTTATTGATGTGTATTATTGGTTTGATTTTTCAGGGGAAAATGATTTTTGGCTTAGTTTGCGGTGTCGCGATGTTTTTAAACATGGTTGCTGCTACAATGGCTGGATATTTTGTTCCGCTTTTATTAAAGAAGATGCATGTTGATCCGGCATTAGCTTCCGCGGTCTTTGTGACAACGGTAACGGATGTTCTCGGCTTCTTCTTCTTTCTGGGACTGGCAACCATGTTTCTGCCATATTTATTATAGGAGGTGAAAGAATGGAAAAGAAAAGTGCTAAGGACTTGCTTGAACAGGTACGTCAGGCAAAAAAGAAAAATACTCATAAGAATTTTGATAAAATTGTTGGCAAGCCTAAAAACACTGCCGAATGCCGGCGGGGGAATTTTAATAAATAAGTAAATAGGGGAGCTGATGCACATGGGCCGTTTTATCTTACAAATGCTGGTGGTTATAGAGATGATCTGCATCAATACATTAACAACTGAAAAATGCTGCACACTAAAGAAATCAAAGCCATTGACAGCGGCTGTTTTAATATTGTGGAGCTTTTTAGTTATCTTTTCCGTATTGCTGCTGATTCAGGCGTTAGGTATTTACGGCAACGGCAATGGTTTGTTTGTGCTCTTTGGATTCTTATACCTGATTCCCTTCACTTGGTTATTTGAAGAATCATTTGACCATATTCTAACAGTAGTCTGTACTTCATGGATTTTTACGATGTTTTGTTTTTCCATCAGTGTTAATTTTGCGAAAATGTTTGATGAAGCCTATTTTGAAATCATTGCCTTTACTTTGCAGTCAATAATCTATCTTTTTACAGTCAGACGCTTTTGGCGGTTGGTTCAGGATAAATTTCTTTATATCCTGCATCATACCTCGGCGGAGACATACCGCTCTTTACGATCATTAAGCATCAGTTGGTTTTTAACCGCAGTCATGGTTAATTTCTCCTTAGTTATGCAAGCTGGCGGTGTATTTAATTTTCTGATTATGATAATTCTGTTAGTTAACAGTTATCGTACCTATATTCTGCTTTATGATACCGTTCGTAATTATGAAACAGTGGGCTCCCTGCAGAAACTGGCGATGCGGGACGCGTTGACTGAGCTTGGCAACCGAAACAGTCTTTTAATTGAACTAGACAGGCGTCTGCATGAGGAGTCGGCTTTCTTCCTGCTTTTCATGGATCTTGACCGCTTTAAAGAGATTAATGATACCTATGGCCATCTTCAGGGTGATCAGTATCTGAAGCTATTCAGCGAAGAGCTATCAAGACTGTTTGGCGGTTCAGAGAATATATACCGCATCTCTGGGGATGAGTTTATCTATCTTGGACAATTAAGTGATAAGACTGAAATTCTGGAACGTTTAGCTGTTTATGAATGGCCGCTATTTAAAAAGCGAAAGCTGAAATTTCTTGGCGTTTCTTATGGCTGTGCCGATTATCCGCAGGATGCCTGCCGCTATGAAGAGCTATTGAATAAGGCCGATGCCCAAATGTACGCGATGAAAGAAAGCCGGCAAATTGAACGCTGAATAAGTTAAATATTTATAATCAATAACACATAAATAAAAAGCGCTTTTCGGCGCTTTTAGTCTTTTTCATTCTTTTCACTTTCATCCAATGATTCCTGCTCATTGATCTGAACCCACTTAATCTTGCGGTCATCAGCTTCAAGAATTTTAATATGCATTGTTTTAAAATCAAACTCTTCACCCACCGACGGCATCTTTTCAAAAAACTCAATAATCCATCCGCTCAGCGTATTGGAAGTATAAATATCTTCTTCATAAAGATGAAATAAGTCAAAGATATCATCTATATTAGCTGTACCGGCAATCTTATAAGTCTTTTCATCAAGCTGAATGATTTCATCGACTACTTCATCATGTTCATCCCAGATTTCACCAACCAGCTCTTCAATAATATCCTCTAAGGTAATAATTCCAGCTGTACCGCCAAATTCATCACAGACAACCGCCAGATGCACCTTGCTTTTTTGAAGCTGCTTTAAGGCATCAGAAATCGGTGTTGTCAGCGGCAAGTATAATGGTGTCTGAATGATTGAGGTCAGTGCTTCATGTTCTTTATCTAATTCATAGAAATCACGCTGATGGATAAAACCGATAATATTATCGATCGTATCTTTATAAACCGGCAGTCTTGAAAAATGATTTTCTTCAAATTTTTCTGTGATTTCATCTAATGTATCATCAATATCAACCGCGATAACATCTACTCTTGGTGTATAAATATCTTCAATGTCAACATCGCTGAATTCAATTGCTGAACGAATCAATTCACTTTCTTCTTTTTCAATGTTGCCGTCTTTTTCAACTTCTTCAATCATCGTAATTAATTCTTCACCGGTCATACCCTGCTTGTCACTTGATTTAAACAGCAGCATAACAAGCTTCTGCCATAAATTAAAAATAAAGGTAAACGGTGTAAGAATCACAAAGATAAATTTAAGCAGCGGATAAGCAAACATTGCGAACTCATCGGCATATTCTTTAGCGATGGTTTTTGGTGTAATCTCACCAAATAATAAAATTACAATAGTCATTACAGCTGTTGAAATGGATGGCCCATTATTTAAAAATAAAGCTGTAAATAATACGGTTGCTACAGTAGTAGCAAGAATGTTGACAAAGTTGTTGCCAACGAGAATAGTCGATATCAGTTTATCATAAGTCTCACAGAATTCAAGAACGGATTCTGCTCGTTTATTTCCGCGGTTAGCCATCTGACGCAGACGAATCTTGTTGCAGGTTGAATAGGCTGTCTCAGTTGCTGAGAAGAAACCTGAAAACAAAACGCAGAGAATTAAAACAATGAGTAAACTCGATAAGGGTACATCTTCCATGATGAATAATCATCCTCCTATATTAAATGTAAAACTGAAATAAACAAAAATTCATGCTCCGCATGATTTCTTTAAAGGATTCTTTTTTCGTATCGCTCGTGTATGTCCAAGGGCTGTATCCTTTCAGTTTTTCAACCATATTTTATGATTTATGGGTAAAATATAGCATTTATGCGTATAATTGTCAATATTAGAACTTGTACAAGCATGATTGGTTGTGCTATATTATTAGCAATGAGACAATGAAGTCCATCGGAATTTGATGGGCTTTTGTTGTATTTTGGAGGCAGAACTATGGAGAAATATCATTTTGCGAAGCGATTTCAAGAAAATTGTGAAGGCAGTGTAATTGCTGAAGCGATTAAGGGTGCAGAACATATGGCAGATCTGATTAACTTCAGTATCGGTGATCCGGATTTTAATACCGATCAGGAAATCATTGAACAAACTTTTCAGGATGTGAAAGCAGGTGCGACTCATTATACAGATTCACAGGGACTTTTACAGCTTAGAGAATTATTGGGTGAGTTTTATGCGGAAGCCTATAATTTAAAGGTGACACCTGAGGAAATTATGATTACCACCAGCGGCTGTCATGCGATGGTGTTGGCTTTAATGGCTATTTTAGATCCTGGTGATGAGGTGCTATTGTTAGAGCCGTATTTTTCATTATATAAGGAACAGGTGGAGCTGGCTGGCGGCCGTGTTGTAAGCTGTCCAAGTGATCCAGACAAGGGCTTCAGATTGGATATTCAGCAGCTTGCCGCCTGTGTCAGTGAAAAAACAAAGGCTTTGATATTGAATACACCATGCAATCCTAGCGGTGTGTGTCTTTCTAATGATGAAATGCAGCAGCTGGCCGATTTTGCTATCCAGCACGATCTGATTGTGATTGCCGATGATATCTATACGCTTTATTCATATGAAACAGCCTTTACGCCAATCATGAGTTATCAAGGAATGCGGGAGCGTACTATTACGGTATCTTCTTTTTCCAAGGATTATTGCATGACTGGCTGGCGTATTGGCTATATCGCGGCGAATCAATCATTGATTCAGATTGTCAGAAAGATCAATGATGCCATTGTATATTCAGCACCGGCACCTTCGCAATGGGCTGCGATTCATGCCTTACAGCTGCGGGATAAGATTCAGCCCTTGCTTAAAGCTGAATTTGAAAAGCGCTGCCGCTATGCATATGAGCGGATCAATGCCTGTTCATATTTATCTGCCATAAAACCGCAGGGAAGTATTTATCTATTTGTAGATGTGCGCCAAACAGGCTGCACCAGCAAGCAATTCTGTGAGCGGCTTTTAAAGAAAGCACATATTCTTGTTCTGCCGGGAGATGACAGCGGTAAGAGCGGAGAAGGCTTTGTACGCTTTGCGATGACCTTGGGAATCGATAAGATGAAAACTGCATTTGATCGAATTGATCAGCTTACAGTGACTGATTTTATGTTATAATCTTTTTAAAAAGAAATGAGGAACAGCATGAAAACAGTATTATTTGATTTAGACGGCACATTGCTGCATATGGATATCGATGAATTTGTGAAAGCATATTTTAAGCTTTTAGGTAAGACCTTTGGACAGAAGGGCTATGATGTAGAGCGGGTCATGAAGGGCTTAGGCGCTGGCTTAGAAGCCATGATAAAAAATAATGGTTCAGCAACTAATGAGGAAGTATTCTGGCATGTGTTTACACAATATTCCAATTATCAGCTCGCTGATGTCGAAGAAGACTTTTTGTCATTTTATACCCATGAATTTGAAAACTGCGCTTCTTTAGCTGCCAAGAATCCATTAGCTGACGCGATGGTGAAGAAATGCAAAGCCTTGGGTTATCAGGTCATTCTGGCAACCAATCCGTTATTTCCAAGTATTGCGACACAACAGCGGATTCGCTGGGCGGGCTGTGATCCCGAGGATTTTGAATGGATTACAACCTATGAGAACAGTTCTTTCAGCAAGCCCAATCCTGCTTATTTTAAAGAAATCATGGATCGTTTTCAGCTGCAGGCTGAAGACTGTATCATGATTGGCAATGACCTTGATGAAGACGGTGTTATTGAGACATTAGGCGTACCCTGTTATCTGACTACGGATTGTCTGATTAATAAGCATGGCAAAGAAATCAAGGTTAAGTGGCAGGGCAGCTTTGAAGAATTATATAATCAAATTAACTAATGAATATCGGTGAAATCCAGCAGATTCTTGATCTGCATAAGTGCTGTTATGAACTGATCGCCCAAGATAAACCGATTTTGTCAGCGGCGGATGCCAAGCAGTATTATCCAATTGAAAAGGCCGCGCCAATGTTGGTCTTGCAAAGTGAAAAGGGCTTGCTTGGCTGTATTGTGTCTTTTCAGCATGGTAAACTGAACTTTGATGAATTAAAGCGTCAATTTGGTTTTATTCAATTAAAACTAGCTGATCGAAAAGTGATTAAAGAAGAAACCGGTTATGATATTGGCACGATTCCGTTGGCAGGCTTAGGGCTTGATTGTATTTTTGATAAAAAGCTTTTGAAGCATGATTTTGTCTTTGGCGGTACCGGCAATGAGAGGCTGACGCTTAAAATAAAACCCGCTGATTTGCTGCGGGTAAATGTCATTATAGGACAATTTGAATAATTTAAAAATAGGTGGTACCAATCGGTATCACCTATGATGCTATTAGGGAGGTTAAATCATTGGCCCATAAGCCGCTGTTAAAGCGTTTCATGCCAATGACCAGGCGTACCAGCTGTTCTAATTGAACAACGAGGAATACTAAGGCGATATCCTGCATCTTAAAGAGATGAACACAGATAAACGCTAAAGGAATGCCGATTACCCACATGATGCCGCTGTCCAGAACGGAAATAATCTTTGAATCACCGCCGGAGCGCAGTACTGAGAAAATCATGAAATTAAAAAGCCGCATAGATATTTTAACCGCGAATACCATTACCAAGGCTTCGGCATATCCAATAACCACCGGGTCCTGAAGCTGGAAAATCGAAACCATCGGACCGGCGAAGACAATCATCGCGGTTACGAGCACCACAGCCAGTATCGCTGACAGACCACAATAATAATCACCCTCACGGCGCGCTTCTTCAATCTTGCCCTGACCGAGAATACCGCCCAATAAAACCGAGATCGCATTGCCATAGCCATAGACTACAAATAGAAAAACATTGCTGATTTGATTGCCGACATAATAGGCATCCATGGCTTGTGTGCCTAATACACCAAAGGCCTTAACAAATAAAGTGGAACCAAAACCAAATAAAGTTTCATTAAAAATAAGCGGCGCAATCTTGCGTAAAATAGGCATTACAAAGCTGCGGTCAAAGCTAAACATTTCAGTGAATGAACCAAGAAATGGCTGTTTAGTAATAAAGCCGTGAATCGTATAAACAGCTACCGCAAAGCATTGTGCCAGAACAGTACCTAAAGCCGCGCCTTGGACACCCATTTCCGGGAACGGCCCGACACCGAAAATTAAGGCATAGTTTAATCCGGCATTGACAAGCATAGATACAATACTGACCTTTAATGGAATTGATGCTTTTTGGATACTGCGGTAAATATAGCTGAATGCAAAACTGATGCAGCTGGGTACAAATGAAAACATGGCGATATTCAGATATAGAAGTCCATTCTGAATAATTTGCGGATCATCCATGTAGAATCTTAAGATAAATTCACCAAAGAACATGGAAACCACCAGCCAGAATAATGCATTGATCATACCAAGTACAATGGAGAAACCAAAAACACGTTTTAAATTCCGATAATCCTTGGCACCATAGAATTGTGATGAAAACATACCGGTACCGCCAATTGAACCATAGGCAATCATACTGCATAAAGTATCAATCTGCGCGGCAGTCCCTACGGCGGTAACCATGCCAATCCAGGATACCATCAAGGTATCGACGATTCCCATGGCTGATGAAAGCAATTGCTGCAGAGCCAATGGAATAGCTACTCTCGCGGTTCGCTGATAAAAATCTTTGGGACCAAAATAACGCTGTATCAAGCTTTGCATATTTTACCTTCTTTCAGTTATACAAGCTATTATAGCTTAAAAATTAGATTTATAAAAGATACTATTGCCATTGAGAAACGACGCTTTATTTGATAGAATAAAAAGAGATGGAAAAAAACAGCTTAAATGCAAGGGGGCTCATATGGAAATTAACAAAAGTATTCAGAACGCAATGAATGATTATCAAAAAATTACTGGTTTAAGAAGTTACATGGTATTGAATAAAGAAGATTTGAATAGTCCTTCAGAAAAGAATTATTTTTGTAAATGTTTGAAGATTTCAACAAAGGCAGTGAAGCTATGTGAAGAATGCGCGGCAGAAGCAATTGATATTATATTGAAAACTAAAAAAGAATATATTTATTCTTGTCATGCCGGTATTATTAAAGTGGCGATTCCTGTGGTTGTGAATGGTGAGATTGTATCTATTGTAATCGTAGAAGGTATTTTAAACAGCAAGCAGCTGGAATCAAGTGATCAGTGGGCTCAGTATCTGAGTAATGAATATGATGTGTCCGCAAGTATTATGAAGAAAACCTTTGAGACAGTAACAGTAATGAATGAACGTGAATTAAACGCGTCGATCAAGCTGCTGCATGATTTGATTGATTATCATATTAGTAAGGAAGTTTGGGTGAATGGACAACCTGCTTAGTTTTGATTATTTACCAGGTACTGATATTTATTTATATCAGCGCCGGGATATGTTCAGGATGAATACGGATACTGCCTTGCTGGGTCATTTTATGCGTGTCAAAGAGAATGATACAGTGCTTGATATTGGCTGCAATAACGGGGCTTTGTTACTCTATGCTTCACAATATACCAAGGGTAAGCTGATCGGTGTTGATATTCAAAAGGAAGCTTGTGAGCTTGCGGAAAAGAATTTGGCATATCATAAACTGACTAATTCAATGATCTGCTGTGCGGATGCGGCGGCATTTGAATGTGAACCCTGTGATGTTGTTGTCTGTAATCCGCCTTATTTCAGGGTTACACATGAAGATCAGCTGAATGAGTCATTGGCCAAGCGAATCGCTCGTCATGAAACAAATTTGGATTTTGAAACATTGGCGGCGAAAGTGAGTCAATGTCTGAAAGAGAACGGCAGATTTTATTTGATTCACCGCTGTGACCGGTTAACGGATTTATTATGCGGTTTAAGAAAAGTTGAATTAGAAATGAAGACCATGCAGCTGATTCGGGATGAAAATAAGGAACATCCGCATGGGGTATTGATCGAGGCGGTTAAGCATGGCAAAAGCGGCTGTGTTGTGCTGCCTGAGCATATTGTAAGACGTTAATTAATAAGCATGGCTAAAGGTCATGCTTATTTTATGTAATGACAAAGTGGTATAAATTGACTATAATAGGCATATGGAAATGAACTTATATCAATTGGTAAAAGCTCTCTATCACAGAAATTCTAAAGCCACCCTCAAAGAACTTTCAGATGCTTTGGAGCTGTCGGAGAATACCATAAAATCAATGATTAAAAATAACAAAGACACAGCGGCTAAATACGGATTCAAACTTAACATGCGTTTGCTGAAATGTTCTTTGGAACTTTTAGATGTCGATTTATTCGCTGAATATATGCGTAATAATAATCGCAGTCAGGATGATCGTGTCAGTTATATTATTACCCGTCTTTTAAAAAGTGATGATTTTATAAAAATAGAAGATTTATCTAATGAGCTCTATGTAAGCCGAGCAACCTTAGACCGCCTGATGCCGACTATTAAAGAGATTGCAGAAACTTATCGCTTAGGATTTATCAGTAAACCCAAATATGGAATTTTCCTTGAAGGAAACGAAATGGATAAGAGACTGTGCCTGACTAATTATAGAATAGCATCCCAGCTTGATGGATCATTACAGAATAAAGAAAAGGATGAAGTATCTAAGATTCAGGCCATTGTATTGGAAAGCATCAGAAAGCATGCTTTGTTTTTTAATGATATAAATTTATATAATCTGATTCAGCATATATTTGTTGCAATCAAACGTATTTGCAGCGGCAATGCTATGAATGAAACACCTAATGTCAAAATCGATCATGATATTCAAAATGAAACAGCCGCAGCTGAGGAAATCTGCGATGCTTTAGAACGTGAATATCAAATCACAATCAATGATTCAGAAAAGTATTATATTTTAATTCATTTGCTGGGCAAACGAACTTTTCAAAATATCAATGTTATTGATGAAGCAGTATTCCGCTGCGTGGATGAAATATTTTTAAGAATTAAAGCTGAGAAAAATATCGACTTTCGCGGCGATGCTGAATTAGCGACATCATTAGCTTTACATATTCAGCCCTTATTGCTGAGGCTGCAATTTGGATTGCGCCAGCAAAACCCGATTCTTTTACAGATTAAAAGGGAAATGATTAATGGTTATGAAATTGCCTTATGTGCCAGTCAAGTATTTCATGAATTATACAGCGCTGATGTCGATGAGGAAGAAATTGGTTATCTGGCTGTTTATTTCACGATGGCTTTAGAAAGAATGAAAAATAATGCTGCTAAGAAAAAAGTAGCTGTAATATGTTCAACAGGGAGAGGCACTGCCAAACTGATTCAGTATAAGCTGGTACAGCGTTATAAATATCGTATTGAAGATATATTGCTAATCAGTCTTTATGAACTTGAAACAATGGATTTGGCTAATATTGAATGCATTATCAGTTCATTGCCGTTATATAAAGATTATGGAATACCAGTCTTCTATCTCAGTGCAATTATAGATGAGACCTTTGAAGAAGTTGATTCATTTTTTAAATCGATCCATGTCAGTCAACATTTGGATTTGATTGATGAAAGATTGTTGCTGAATGATGTTGATTGTAAGACTAGAGAAGAAGCAATCCGTATACTTTGTGATAAAATCAAAGAAGTACATCAAGTAGATTTATATGATGAAGTCATGAAACGCGAAGCGCTGAGTTCAACAGAGGTTGGTAAATTGTTAGCTATTCCGCATCCATATCAATATAATCATGAGCATACAATACTTGCAATGATGAAGCTGAAGAAAGAAATAAAATGGAAGTATAAGAAGGTGGCCTATGTGCTTTTTTCAGCTATTCCGGCGAGTGATAAAAACGGTGTGCAGATCAGTGAAACAATTGCACGTATTTCTCTTGATTCAGTATTGCTGAAAAATATGATGAATGATCTGACTAAAGAAAACGTTGAAAAAGTGTTCGGAGGGCTTGAAGAATGAAAGTATTAGTTGTTTGCATGAGTGGCTTAACAACAACGATACTGGCTAACAAGCTGCAAAAATATGCTGATAAGCAAGGATATCAAGATACCTTTATTCCATCAAGAGTAGGCGCTAATACGGATCTTGTAAGTCAAAGTGAAGTTGTCATTGTTGCTCCGCAGGCTAAACATTTTTATGAAGAATTCAAAAAGCGGAATGAAAATCAGCATGCGAAAATTCTTTTAATGGATGAAGAAATGTTTGTAACTGCTGAGGTAGAGGAAATTTATGAATTTATTAAGTCAGCGGTTGGAGTAGTTGAAACAGAAGCCAATACAAATGAAAGATTTAATCTTGCGCTGCTGCTGAATATTTTATATGAAGCTGTTCTGCAGTGTCTGCCAGTAGCATTATTGGGATTTGGTGCATATGTTGTTTCAGCATTTTTCAACGTGGAAAATTTAGATATTATTTATCATTCAACATTGGCCATTGTTAATTTTTATTTGGTTTTCAGTATAGGTTATATATATGGCAAAAAAATGAATGTGGAGCCTTTACTCAGTGGTATCATCGCATTATCTGCGCCGCTAATTACTTTGCCAATATTTACAATTGATTATTATAATAGCCTATTTCGCTTGCCTCATGGTTTTATATCAATTGAATATTTTGGCATCGAATATAGTCTATTATGTGTTGGTTTAGCGATAACGGCAATTCTTATTTTGAATGCTTTGCTGAAATCATTTCACATTCGTTATTTAAGCAGCGATATTTTGCATGCGAGCAATATTAAGATTTCTTTACTGCTGGGATTTCTATTTTCAGTTTTTTTAATGTTTCGGATTTTTTTCTTTCATTAGCATATTTTTATCCGATTGCCTGCAAAAAGTGATAATGAAACATTTGTGGTAATGCGTTATAAATAAATTAGTCTTTCTGATCAGGAGATATTTATTTATAGGAGGTTAGTATGAACAAGGTATTTCAAAAAATCGTAGCATTTACACAAACCCGTTATATGCGAATCATGACTAATGGTTTTATGAGTATAGCGGCTGTCAGCATTGCAGGATCAATCTTTACACTGATTAAATCTTTACCGATTGGTGCTTGGCAGAATTTTTTAACAGCCAGCGGCTTGAGTGAAATTCTTTCTATTCCAGTATCGATTACCAGTGAATTAATGGCGATTTATGTTGTCTTAGCAATGGCTTTTCAAGTCGCTAAAGAGTTTAAAAAAGATGGTTTAACAGCATCGGTTATTGCTTTAGGAGCATTTATGATTTTAACGCCGTTTACAGCTGTTGTTTATAATGCAGACTATACAGTAGCAACTCCTGTTTCTAATGTAATTCCTGTCAGCTCTATGGGAGCTCAGGGAATCTTCTTGGCAATTATAACAGGAATTGTTGCTTCTCGATTATATATTTTTTTCTTAGATAAAGGATGGACAATTAAAATGCCTGATTCAGTTCCTGAATCAGTATCAAAAATGTTTGAAATGATGATTCCTGGTGGCTTAACTTTCTTAATTTTTCTAGCGGTTCGTTGGGGTTTCTCACTAACTTCATTCAACACAGCCCAAGCCTTCATCTACGCAATACTTCAAGGGCCATTGGTATCTATTGGCGGCGGTTTCTGGGGCTTATTTGCTTACTTGGTAGTCGCTAAGCTGTTGTGGTGCTTTGGTATCCATGGCGGTATGGTTGCTTATTCGGCAATGGCTACAATCATGGGAACCGTTATGGCTGCAAATGCGGCGGCCTTTGCAGCTGGAACTGCGGTACCTTATCCAGAATGGGCATTTAATGCGATGCTGATGGATGCACATGTTCTGCCGCTCTGTTTGATCATGCTGGTTTTTGCAAAATCCAAACAGTATAAAACATTATCAAAAATTGCGCTGCCAACCTCGTTATTTAATATTTCTGAGCCCTTGGTATTTGGTCTGCCAATCGTAATGAATCCAATCATGGCAATTCCCTTTGTTTTAACTCAGATATTTAATGTTGTTTCAACAATTTTGGTTACGAATATTGGATTGTTGGCGGCACCTACCGGAGCAGGTATTAATAATATGATTCCATTGCCAATATTGGGAGCTTTATTGAATAGTCACTGGTCGGGGTTTGTATGGGCGTTAATTATCATTGCAGTAGATGCATTGATTTGGCTGCCATTCTTTAGAGTTCAGGATAAAAAGGCATTAGAAGAAGAATTGAAACTGGAAACCAAGGAGGCATAATATGATGACTCTGGGAATTTCAGTTTACCCGGATCTGCAAACTGTGGCAGAAATCAAATCCTATATTGAAATGGCTTCACATTATGGTATACAAATTGTATTTTCGAGTATGTGGAGCGTAGAAGGGAATAAACCAGTAATTCTGAATTACTTTTATGAACTAATTGAAATAGCTCATTGTCATTCAATGCAGGTTTGTTTAGATGTTAATCCAGAATGCTTTAAAAAGCTGGATGCAGATTATAATGATTTATCTGTCTTTAAAGAAATCAATGCAGATATTCTGCGTATGGATATCAGCTTTGATTTAGAAAAAAGTGTAATCTTAATAAATAATCCATATTCAATAAGAATCGAGTTTAATGCTTCAGTGACACCGCCAAACTTTATTCAACAGTTGATTGAACAAGGGGCAAATGTGTCAAATATGAGTGTCTCTCATAATTTTTATCCACAGCGATATACAGGGATGAAATGGAATCAATTTATAGAAAATAATGAAGCATTAAAAAAGCTTGGTGTCAGGGTTTCTGCTTTTATCAGCTCACAAAATGATAATACCCTTGGTGTTTGGGATGCTTCACAAGGTTTATGTACGGTTGAAAAACTTCGCTTTTTGCCAATGGAACAGCAAGTGCGTATTTTAGCAGCAACCGAAAATGTGGATCAGCTTGTAGTTGGTAATGCACCGGCATCAGCAGAAGAATTGCAAGCTTGCTGTGAAGCTTTGAAAGTGATTGAGCCTGATGATGAAATGCCGGGTGTCAGTATCATGAAAAAATTTGGTGCTGAAAGAAATCGCTTTTTTCCACAGAAGAAGCTTCGATTAATTTTGAATCCTTTAGTGACAGAAAATGAGAAGGATATTCTGTTTCACTTTATGCCGCATAGTGATGTGGGTGATAGCTCTGAATGGATTTGGCGTTCAAGGATGCCGCGATTTTTAAAACCGAATATTCCATACCGCTGTGCAGCAGGTGAGATGTTTGACGTCGGTGATGTGGTAATGGTAAATAATCATTATCAGCATTATGCTGGTGAAGTTCAAATTGTTTTGCAACCCATCGTAAATGACGGCACAAGAAATTTGCTGGGTCATTTAATCGACGGTGAGGAACAGATTCTGGAATTGATTAGAGCCGGTGATGTGGTAGTGTTTTTGGAAGGAGAAAATTAAATATGAGTTTTCCTAAAGATTTTTTATGGGGCGGCGCATTAGCTGCTAATCAAGTTGAGGGTGCTTATTTGGAGGATGGAAAACTGCCATCTACGGCTGATACGCTGGGCGCTGGTTTTGAAAATAGATTCAAGAATACAACTTTTACAATTAATGAAGGTGAATATTATCCAAGCCATACGGCTTCTGATTTTTATCATCATTATAAAGAGGATGTTGCTTATTTTGCGAAGATGGGCTTTAAGTGTCTGCGTACATCAATTGCTTGGAGCCGTATTTATCCAACGGGCGAAGAAGAGAAGCCGAATGAGGCAGGTCTAAGGTTTTATGATGATTTATTTGATGAATGCTTAAAATATGGGATTCAGCCAGTAATTACAATTACACATTATGAAATGCCGCTTCATCTTGCAAAGAAATACGGTGGCTGGAAGAATCGATCCTTACTGCCTTTTTATGAAAACTATTGCCGTACTATATTTACTAGATATAAGGATAAAGTGAAGTATTGGCTTAATTTTAATGAAATTAATACACTGACTTTACTGCCGCAGTTTAACGGCGGTTTTGCAATCAACCGTGATGCAGATGATTATGGGCAGACGATTTATCAGGCAGCTCATCATATGTTCGTCGCCAGTGCGAGAGCAAATCAATTATGCCATGAAATTATACCTGATGCGAAAATTGGTATGATGCTTGCCGGTATGCAGAGTTATGCGGAAACGTGCAAGCCAGAGGATGTTTATGCTACATTGATCAAAAAACGTGAAACTTTCTTTTTTAGTGATGTTATGATGCGTGGTACTTATCCTAGCTATACTGCAAGTTTATTTAAGAAAATGAATGTGAAGCTTGAGATTCAAGCGGGTGATTTAGAATTAATGGCGAAATATCCATGTGATTATTTAGGTTTCAGTTATTATATGAGTAATGTTATAACAACTGATAAAGAAAAATTGGGTGATTTAGTAGGTAATATGTCATGGGGTATTAAAAATCCATTCTTAAAAGAAAGTGAATGGGGCTGGCAATATGACCCAATTGGTTTTAAAAACTATATGATTGAATTATATGATAGATATCAAAAACCGCTTTTTTGCGTAGAAAATGGTCTAGGGGCAAAAGATACCCTGATTGATGATCATCAAGGTGGTTATACGGTGAACGATGATTACCGTATTGATTATTTGCGTGAACATATCAAATGTATGGAAGAGGCTATTGAGGATGGTGTTGATTTAATGGGTTATACCGTTTGGGGATGCTTGGATTTAGTCAGTGCTTCCGGTGGTGAGATGTCAAAACGATACGGTATGATATATGTAGATGTAGATGATGCTGGCAATGGCAGCTTTAAAAGGTATATCAAAAAGTCATTTAACTGGTATAAAAAAGTAATTGAAACAAATGGAGGAGATCTGAAATGAAGCATATTGTATTAGTGTGTAATATGGGAATGTCAACCAGTGCATTGATGAAGAAGATGTCTAAGTATGCGGAAAGTATTGCATTTGAATGCACTGTTAATGCGTATCCGGTTGCTGAATTAGAGAATGTTGTTGATGAAGCGGATTGTATTTTAGTGGGACCGCAGATTAGTTATCAATTAGATAATATTAAAAAAGTGTCTAAGGATGTACCTGTATCCGCAATTCCTATGCAGGTGTATGGCATGATGGATGGTAAAAAAGTTATTGAGATGGCACAGGAACTTATGGGTAAAGAATAATGGTTGGTTTAGAAGAAGTAAGCTTTCAAATAATTGCTGCGGTCGGCACTGCAAGAAGTATGTATATCAATGCGATTCAGGCAGCTAAAGCGGGTAAGTTTGATGAAGCTAAACAGATGATGAAGGAAGCGGAGGAATGTTTCATTACTGGTCATAAAGCTCATATGGAAGTTTTAACGATGCAGGCAAATGGTGATGTTATGCCTTTTGATTTATTATTAGTTCATGCAGAAGATCAAATGATGTCGGCAGAAACATTAAAAATCATGGCAGATGAAATGATTCAGCTCTATCAGAATTTAGCCGATTCTAAATTGTAAGTCTTGATTTTAGTTATTTTGAGCAGGTAGAATTATAAAATAAATAATTATAAATAAAAAGTACAGACAACCTGTACTTTTTAATGCATTTTGTAGGATTGTATCAAATAGTATACCTTTTGAGACGCTATATTTCTCCTTCATTATAGGCATTTTTGAGTTGTTTGTAAAGGTGAGATGTCCTTTTCGTGCTCTTTTATGTCTGTTTTTTGTACTTCTGCTGGTGTGGCATAAGGTATACCTTTTAAGACATATTCAAAAAACCTGGGGAGGTAATTAAAGTGAAATCAAACAAAACAAAGTCAGCGATGACTGCTTTAGTCATAGCTGCAATGCTCTGTTCAGCAGCAATGCCAATCAGAGCGGCTGAGGCTCAATGGGTCAATAACAACGGCACATGGTCTTATGTTAAGGAAGATGGCAGTATAGCTAAGGGTTGGATCAAAGATAATAACTGCTGGTATGCTTTCGATGATAACGGAGCAATGCGTACTGGCTGGATTGCTTCCAATGAACATTGGTATTTCATGGGTGAATCCGGTGTCATGCAGGCAGATGCTTGGGTAGAGGATAACGGCGCCCGCTATTATATTAAAGGTACCGGTGTTATGGCGA
>OIWP01001435.1_pt1 | contig 29200 bp, 25 predicted proteins | sample 1587661 | NCBI WGS metagenome assembly OIWP01 (sample SAMEA3888899, study PRJEB22519) | human gut metagenome | biome: human gut; feature: human-associated habitat; material: faeces | place: Denmark | collected 2010 | reverse complement strand
CAGAACATCTACAAGGCGATTATTCGGATATGCTTTTTCGAATTCTGCTGCAATCTCTTCTGCATCCTCCTGAAAGCATTTTTCCAGAAGTTTCATCGTTTCCTCACGGGTCAGTTCATCCCTATTCTCCAGAACCGGCTTGAAATCAAATTCTCCAAAAACGCTACCCACTATCACCGGAATCTTTTTTGCTCCATCGGTAAATCCTACTCTGCGCGGATCACCGGCATACCATGAATTTGCTCTCGGCTCTCCGCCCACGTAGAGTCCTTTCTCCTGCAGCTTGGGTGACACCTTATTATATGCTTCCGCAAGGAAATAGTAAGGAATCGTTTCCAAATCCTCAACGGATTCCAACTTCAATTCCGTCAGAAGGGCCTCCACAATTGCGGTACCGTCATCCTCTGCCTCTTTTTTACCTTCTTCTATTACGCCGCTCTGGATAATCCCCTTATGGAATAAACCTTCTGCAGCCGGTGTATTCATCAGGGAATAAACTTTCATTCCACCACCGGACTGACCAAACAGGGTTACATTTTCCGGATCTCCGCCAAACCCTTCAATATTATCCCGGATCCATTCCAGGGCTGCAATCAGATCCAAATTTCCTGCATTCGCAGAATCCTGGTATTTTTCTCCAAACGGAGACAAATCCAGATATCCCAACACATTCAGCCTGTGATTCACCGATACGACAACAACATCTCCGGCTCTGCTTAAATTTTCTCCGTCATAGGCGAGCTGTTCGATGGAAGACCCCGCTGAAAATCCGCCGCCGTGCAGCCATACCATAACCGGACGTTTCCTGCCATCCCGAATGGACGGCGTCCAGATATTTAAGTTCTGGCAATCCTCTTTTTCTGACCAGTACATATGCGGAACCATCATTTCTCCATTTCCGCCCGGCTGTTCCGGATGCAAAAGCGGGCTCACATAGCCATAGGACTGTACATCTTTGACTCCGTCCCAGGGCTTTACCCGTTCCGGTTTCCGGAAGCGCTGCGCATGCGCATACGGAATTCCTTTAAAAATGCAGGTTCCCTTCCATTCATATCCCCGCAGTGCCCCCTCTTTTGTCTGCACGACTGGATAGTCTTTCTGATAAATAAATTTGTTCATGTGCGTTCTCTCCTCTTTCGTATTTTTTTAACTATTCCATCCCACTGTCGTAAACAATAGAATGCACGCTCTGCGAGCATTCTATTGTCATGAACAAAAAACCGGCAGGCGATATCCTTTTTCAGGAACATCAGCCTGCCGGATCTTCCTTTATTATACCACAGGAAATTCCGCCATAAAATGACAAATACTGATCAGTTATACATTATCTTTGAGAATGTCCTTTAAAATATCTGCGGATTTTTTCAGCGCGAGCAGCTCGGTTTCGCTCAGCTCGATCGGCACAACTGTCTCAATTCCGTTTGCATCCACCACTGCCGGAATGCTGAGTACCACGTCGTAGAGACCGTATTCCCCGGTCATCAGGCTGGATACCGGCATGATCGACTTCTCATCCCGCACAATCGCTGAGCAGATTCTGACTACCGCCATCGCAATGCCGTAATAGGTTGCATGTTTTTTGGAAATGATTTCATATGCGCTGTTTTTCACATGATCGAAGATCCTCGTCATCGAATCTTCGTGGTTAAAATGTCCGCGCAGCTCGCAAAAATCACTGATCTTCAGTCCGCCGACACGGGCATCGCTCCATGCTGCCAGTTCACTGTCCCCGTGCTCGCCGATGATATAGGCATGCACGCTTCTGCTGTCCACACCCAGATGCTCGCCAAGCTCATACCGAAATCTTCCGGTATCCAGAACGGTTCCGGAGCCGATGACGCGGTTTGCGGGATAGCCCGATTCCTTCAGCGCGATATGGGTCAGGATATCCACCGGGTTGGAAACGATCAGCAAAATGCCTTCAAAATCCCGCTTTTTGATCTCACCGATGATGGACCGCATGATCTTTGCATTTTTCTGGATCAGATCCAGCCGTGTTTCCTCCGGTTTCTGATTCGCTCCTGCTGTGATTACGATGATCGCTGCATCCGAAACATCGTCATAGGTTCCTGCATATATTTTCATCGGACTTGCGAAAGCCATCCCATGACTGATATCCAGAGCCTCTCCCTCTGCCCGGTTCTGATCCGCATCGATCAGCACCATCTCAGAAAACAGCTTACTCTGCATCAGTGCAAATGCAGAAGCCGATCCTACGAAGCCGCAACCTACCATTGCTACTTTTCTACTATTTATCGCCATTGATATTTCCTCCTGACCTTTCTGTCTTTCCACGCAACGCCGTTTTGTATAGGCTTCGCTTTTCGAAGCTTTAAAAAAACAGCGCTGCATAACTAATTATCCGCCCTTCCTGCCATCTTTCAGCGGACAATCTTTTCAAAGTCTGACGCCGGGTGTTTGCAGATCGGACATACATAATCCTCCGGCAGCACTTCCCCGACATACTCATATCCGCAAATCTTGCAGCGCCACACGGTCTGACCATTCTCCGTCTTTCCGACCGCTTCCGGCTTCGGCTTGATCTCCTTTAAATAATATTCATAGGTTACGGATGGATCCTTGCTCAAAACATCCATATCCGTAATCTCTCCAATGAACATCGTATGGGAGCCGAGGTCTATCATATGATCTGCCTTTGCCGAAATATATGCATTTGTGCCCTCTGTCACATAATAAATTCCATTTTCGCCGCGTCTGCAGGCTTCGTATCCTTCAAACTTGTCCGCATCCCTGCCGGACTGAAAACCGAACCGTTTAAACAGCTCAAAATCTGCTGCCTGACTGAGGACTGAGACCGTGAATTTCCCCGTGTTCACAATCATATCATGAGTCGCATTCGCCTTATTTATACAGATACTCAGCTGATTCGGCGCAGACGCTGCCTGAATCGCCGTATTGATGATGCAGCCGTTATCCTTTTTTCCCTCTTTGGCAGTTAAAACAAATAATCCGTAGCTTAATTTATACATCGCTTCTTTATTCATTTTGATTCCTCCCGTCTTTTTCTTTACTTGTATTATATCCCAATCTTATTCCAGCGTCAATATAGTAATAGTAATTATTACTATTTTTATTTATGAGTTCATATTTACCACACGATAGATAAAAAACGGCAGAAAATTCTATTTCGAATTTCCTGCCGAAATTTTATTATGTTCTTAAATTTCTGGTTTAGGGCTTTTCGATAATCCCATACTTGCGATACAGCTCTTTTCTTGCCTTTTCATCTGTTGCCGCAAGCTTTGCATTCGCGACATCACCCTTACTGAGTAAAATATCCATCAGCTTGCCGAGGGCATTTTCTCCTTCTTCGCGACCTTTTTGGATACCTTTCTCAATGCCTTTTTCAATGCCTTTCTCAATGCCTTTTTCTTCTACATATCCAGATAAATTGCACATCAAATCCATCCCTTTTTTTCAATGCATGTTGGCTGCCAGCTGCGCCCGGAGTAAATGAAGCAACAAATGATATCGGTTACGTGTATCCGAATTTTTCCCGCAATATTCTCTCGGCATTTCTTCATTTGGCTCATATAATACCGGAAGATCATACAAATCAAACTGATCTTTTGTCAGATCAATATAATGACCGTTGATCTGATTAAAATAATGTGTGCCGCCACCAGAAACCCTAATTCTGTGAATCGTCCCGCCGAACATATCATACACTAACATCGCTGTGATCGCGCACTGTCCGTAAGTAGGGTCATTCTCCTGGATATAATCTTTCCGGCAGGACGGATATGCGGTATCTCTACACCATACTTTCAGCAGCAGCTCAAACAGATCGTCAACTGTCGCAATTATGTGTTGTTTTCCATCCGCTCTTCTGATATCCGCTGTATATTCCCGTCCAAAATATGTAAGTTCACGCCCAGATTTTGTTGTAAACATTTTCTCCCCCAGAAAATAATACGTTTATGATCGACATACGCCGTTCGCAATGAGCAAGTTTCTCCTGTTCCCGCTCTCTTGCGCTCATTGCACCGAAATGCAACAAATCCAACGATTATTTGCAGTTTTTCTCTTTCATTTTTTTCAGATACTGCGCCTTCAGCTGGTTTTCTTCCTCCAGTCGTCTGATTTCCTCCTGCAGATGCTGCACATATTCCCGGGTCAGCTTCACTCCGCCGCGCACTGCCACATCGGAATGCTGCTCCATTTCATCCAGCCACTGCATCAGCGACTTTTCCCTGATATCATTATAGGTATTGTCCGGTTTTGTAAACATTATTTCCGCTCATTTCTGCGCACGCTTTTTGCGCATACCGAGTTTGTGTCAAGTGCGCGCAGACACAAATCTCGTGATTGAAAAATTTTATTTTTCAATCTTCCTCCTCAAATCCCTGATGCAGAGCTGGATCCTTTATCCGGCATACGGCACATACTCAAAGCAGTCACTGATAGAAATACCGTTAATTCTTCCTTCCCACTCTTCTTCGGAAGGATGCTCCAGCTCAAACTCGCAAATTCGTCCGTCATCCAGCATTGCTTCCGCATATGCTTCGCCATCTGTTTTCAGAAGGACAAAATGCGTTCCGGCAGGGAGCGTCTCTTTCTGTCCGCTGCCGCGTTTTGTATTCGCCTCCCGCACAGACAGCTCCATATCAATGGACGAGGTCAGCTCCACTTTCCAGTCTGTATAAGTGGAAACAATTGTCCACAGCAAATCCTCTGTTTTCGGAATTCCATCTTCCTCTACATGGAATTTCTTGTAAGCCTCATAGGTTCCAAGAATATCAAAGCGTTTGCTCAGCACAAAGCTCTCCGGGTCAAAGGGCTGATTCGGATCAATTCCCAGATAATCTGCTGTTACAAATCTCAGATCATTTTTCATCAGTTCAAAAATCTGCAGATATTTACCGTCACCTTCTCCCATTGTTTCCAGATACAGCCATGTTTTCCCGTTCTGTGTCCGGATCAGATATCCATAGGCGCTGTAGCCACATCCGCCATAATAATCGGAGTCCATAAACATCTCCGTATCATAGCTGTTGTCGTCGCAGTGAATCACGATAGAGTCCGCATAATCATACTCATCCCGGTCTGCAGAATAGGAAATTTCCTCCTCTGCACCGTCTCCATCCAGATCCACCAGGCAGATTTCATCTTCTGCGATCGGAATCGCCCATTGATCCGAATTTTTCTGATATTGCTTCCGGATCAGCTCCGGATATTCTGTAAAGGACAAGCTTACGGCCTGCTCTCCTGACGCATAGGGTGCCAGCACATAAGTATTAAAATAAACGGTAATGCCATCACCTGACAGCGTCCACAACGGCTCCCCGTATTCCTCTTTATCGCCATAGAATACATTTTTTACGGTATCCGGATACTCCTCATAGAAACCGTATTCGTCTTTTCTTTCTTCCAGCTTTGCGCATACCTCTTTATAAAAGGTATCGTAATCGGACACCACATCGGAAAGCTTCAAATCCTTGCCGGTTTTTACGTCATAATTACAGGTCACCTTGAAGCTGTAGGGATGTGCCCCTCCCAGCCATTCGTTGGTGTCCATATAATAACTCAAAACAAGGGAATCGGCTCTGGTGACGGTAATATTTCCTTCGATCGAAAGCCCTGTCATTTCCACTCCCTCATCCCAAAGCTCCCTATTATCCGAAATTACATTTTTGTAGGCTCCCATCTGACTTTTGTAAGTCTTCCGGTTCCATTCCTCCAGAGAAGCGCAAAGAGCATCATGCCCTTCCTCTATAACCAGGATCTTCGGTATATCAATGCTGATGAGGGTTTCATAGCTGTCCTGATCATATTCTGCCTCATAATCATAATCGACAAGCATTGGCAAAACTGTCGCTGCACCAGTTTCAGCGGCAGCTTCTTCCTGCTCGTCTGCAGGCGTGTTTTCCTGCACGGTTTCCTGCTTGTTTTCCCGCTCTGCCTTGTGTGTCTCTTTTGCTGTCTGCTCTGCAGTTTCCTGTGTCGCCGGCTGTTTCTCTGCTGTCTTTTGTCCACAGCCTCCGGCAAAAATTAAGGAAATGCACAATAATACAGAAATAAGCCTTCTCTTTTTCATTTTCCCCCGTTCTGATGCATCCGCATCGTAAGCTTATAAAAGCTTATCCAAAAATTCGTTTTAACAGTTTCCAGCGCTGCAATACGCTTTTAAGGCAGCCTTTAAGGCTTCATATCTTTGCCTTTTTTCCTCTTTGGCAAAATGTACTTTGCGGAACTGCTCCGGATTATTTTCATAATCCAAAGCTTCCTCTCCAAACTGCTCACTGGTCAGGTCAAACCGCCAGTCCCCGATTACATTATAACAATGATAATTCCCGCCCGGGCGCAAAACTCCGTATACCTTTCCTCCAAAAATATCCTGGGCAAGAAAAGCGGTAATGGAACATTGCCCCAAGGTAGGGTTTTCCCTTGTCCAGTCTTTCCGCATCCGCGGTGCACAGGTATCTGCACACCAGAGCTTTGACAGTGCGTCATACAGCTGTCGCGGGTTATGGATCCCCGGATATTCTTCTGTTATTGCCGGAGCATCTGCATGCTCCCAACCCCAAAATTGATAGCTCATAGCCTTATATCTTCCTTTTATATTGTTCTGTTTTCTGCACGATCCGGCATCCGAGATATCCGCACAGGATTCCCAGAAGCGCTCCACCCAGAATATCTGTTGGATAATGTACATACAAATACATTCTGGAAAATGCAATGAAAGCTGCCAAAACCAATGCTGCCTTCCACAGGTACTTTTCCCCTGCAAAATAGAGCGCCGATGCAGCGGCAAAGGACACTGCAGTATGTCCCGAAGGAAAGGAATAATCTGACGGATACGGAATCAAAAGCCTGATGGCATCATTGATATCGCAGGGACGGATCCTTCTCACCAGATTTTTCAGAAACAAATTGCAGAATATTCCGTCCAGGATCAATGCTGCTGCCAGGATCAGACCGGTTTTTCGTGTTTTCGGGATCAGGAGCAAAATAACTGTAAGTACAATCCATATCACACCTCCGTTTCCAAAGCTGGTTATAAACGGCATGAGCACATCTGCTGCCGGGGTTCTGAGGTTTTGAATCCCATCCAGAATCCAAAATTCAAGATTCATGATCCAGAGTCTCCATTCGTTTTGTAAATCGTTTCCAATGTCTCTGTCTCTATCATACCATATCAAATGCCCAATCATCCACCCCCTGCAGTTACTTTTGGGCAAAACAATCCCGGCAGCGTCAGGACTGCTGTCTGACCGCCGCCGGGATCCCTTTGATATCCTTCTATAAAATTTACCGGAAAATCATCTGTGCGAAGTCTGCAAAGCACGGTCTCCACACATTCCAGTCATGTCCTCCGTGATAAATTTTTCTGGTTTCCCGAACACCTTTTGTTTGGATAATCTCATCCTCCTCCAGGAACCTCGGAAGGAACCAGTCCTCATCTCCAATGCAGCGGAAAAACGTATGAAAATAGGTATTGAAGGCCTCATCATCCATTGCCTTTAAATAAGACTGCCCACATGACTTTGGAACAATTCCGTCATGTTCTTCATCTCCTACTATCCTGTCTCTTAAAAAGCCGGAGAAAATGCCAACCTCGCTGAACAGCTCCGGGTGTTCACATATTATACGGGTCGTCTGTACAGAACCCATGGACAGTCCTGCCATACCTCTTTTTTCCTTGCTTCCCCCAAACTGATATTTTTTCTCTAGCATCGGAAGGATTTCCTCTACCAGCATCTGCCCATAAAGCGCACGATTCAGTTTAAGTTTTCCGTCGATTCGCTGCTTTACCATGCCATTTCCCATAACGATCGCAAAGGGCTTGATTTTTCCTGCCGCGATCAGATTGTCCATCAGGATATTCACTTTTCCTGTGGTTGACCAGGAAATCTCACTCTCTCCAAATCCGTGCTGCAAATACAGAACCGGAAGCCCTGCAGACGGTACACATGGCGGAAGATATAGGATCAGCTTTTCCCAGTTATCAGAAATTTTGGATTTATAAAATTCCTGGGTCAGTGTTCCGTGGGGGACATCCCGAAGCTCAAATAATCCGTCTTCATCCGGCAGCTCAATATAGTTATACGGACGACCGTAGCCATGTGCGATGGGAAGCTCCGGGCTGAGAACCTCCTGACCATCTACACAGATCTGCACATAATTCACAGGCGTAGAAAATGGCAGTTCCAAAATCCACTTTTTCCCTGTTTTCGTAAACGGATACAGCTTCTCTCCCCACTTCATGGAGAGCTCTTTGGCATTTTCGCAGTCCAACTGCAAAAATGTCTTTCCGTCTTTTCTTATGAATGTGCCATTTTCCTCCAGAGCTTCCAGCTTCCGCTGTGAACTGATTTCTTCCATTTTGTTTCCCATTTTGTTTCCCTCTTTTCTGTTTCTGTCGTATCTGTTTCCAAATACCAGTACCTATTATATCAGTTTTTATTTCGTTTGTAACCTGGTAAGGATGCTGCTTATATCCATCTTCTTTTCGACTGCAGTAAACGCAACGTTCTCTCCATCGTGGATGAGGCTCCAGATTTCTCCGTATGCCCTCTTTTCAAGAAGCTCCGAAAGAAGGAAGGTCGAGGTTGCTCTCTTTGTAGCGAAGATAATCCTTCTCACGCCCTGTTTTCTGAGCGCTTCGATGTCTTCCATTTTTCCCGTCAGCATGGCAAAATCGGAATCCGTCGCAATTGCCAGCACGTCTTTCTTCTGCGCGGTAGCAAAAATCATGGCTTTTCCGTCCTGACCTACTACCTGATAAAAATGTCCTTGTACGGGAGCCTTGTATCCTGTGCTTTTTCCATTTCCCTGTACCGGCTCTGATGCAGATGTCTGCATTCTGTATTCCACAGGTGCTGCGGTTTCACCGGGAGATGCCGGCTCCGGTATTACCAGTGTTCCGATCGGAAGTTCCATTTCGCTTCCGTCAATCTTGATTATGCAGGTTACCGGATAGCTTCCGGGAGCAACAGGTACAGTTTCGCTGCCATTGTAGAGAATCTTTTCTACGCTGCCCGCACCGGTTGCTTCTGCCTTAAAAATTCCATTTTCCATCCTGATATCCAGCTCCGTCAGGTTTGTCGGATTTCCTTCGCTGTCCAGGTGCATATTGACGTACTGCTTCAGTGCTTCTGTGTCACTGCCGCTCAGGTTGTTGATTGTTACGTCCGGTCCAATGATATAATGTCCATCACTGCTATCATGGTTGGAATTTTCTCCATCACCAATATAGCCGATACGGTCCGAAAGAACATTTCCTGCATCGTCTACTACGCCCGTATTCACAATGGCGTTGCCGACAATGATAATCTTTCCTGTCATATCCCAAGGAGTCTCTGAACCGATGGCTGCGCCGTACTCTCCGGCGTAGGCAGTGACTTTTGCATGGTCCCGAATGATGATGATACCGTTCATACCTCCCAAATCTGAGGCGCCAATTCCGCAGCCTTCATCCGAGCCCGCAGCAACCACTACAGCATTTCCGCCTATGGTAACTGTCCCGGTAAAAGCCCCATCGTTTCCAGTACCGATACCGGAACCGTCAGAACCAGTGTGATCTCCGCCTGCCTTGGCAGTAACCTTTGCGTTTCCATCAATGGTGATACTGCCTCTGAAATTGCCGTCATCTCCGGTGCCGATGCCCGCGCTGTTTTCAGCACCGGTTGCCGAAACCTGCGCATTCCCGCCAATCATAATGTTACCGCTTAGGTTTCCATCATCGCCGGAGCCAATGCCCGCACCCCTGTCATTGCTGGATACTTCAACCTGCGCATTTCCGTCAATGACAATGTTTCCGGACATTTCCCCATCTTCGCCGGAGCCAATGCCTGCTCCGTCTCCGCCGCAGTCCGATGCTATATTGTCATCTGTTTTTACGGTTGCATCTCCTGTAATATGGATGCTGCCGGACATGTCCTCATTCTCATGGCTGCCGATTTTGGCATTATGGTTATAGCCAGAATCAGGCTCATCCTGAATCTCGGCCTTCAGAGAACCGCTTCCGTTTATGGTGACATTGCCATCCGAAACATGCAGTGCAGAGCCGGTTTCCGAGAAGATCTTGTTGTCTCCCTCCAGTGTAATGTTGGCACTGGAACTTCCCTTCACATCAATCGCATCATTGCTGCTTTTAATATTGATATCCTTAATGGTCACATTTGCAGCTGCATTATCAGACGTGGATATCGCAATTGTGTTTCCTGTCTCTACAGAGCTCTCCCGCTGTGTAATCACAGGCGCCTCATCCGGTGTTGAGGTGCTGCCCTGCGTTACCGTCTGTCCGGAATTGTCTGCGTTTACCGTAACGCTGCCATCTTCCAGATACCAGTTGGCGGCATAGGTTGTCATGGGCAGGCTTACGCTCATGACCAGGGCGATCATACTTGCTGTCAGCTTTTTTCTCTTCATTGGGTTTCCTCCCTCTTTTCCTTTTTCATTTTTACATTATCCCCTGCAATGAAAATTCATAGTGCATGGCAAGTGCTTTGAACAGCTTCTGCATCACCTGTTCAGAGATCGTGCGGATATCGAGTCCCTCCACGAATCGAATCACCCGCCCGATTTCTTCCTCTGGAACGTTATAGGCCCGAAGGCTCATCGTGAAAAATAAGCGAAGCTTCTTCTCCAATGTCAGCTCTGCATCACACGGATGCGCCATGTAACCTCGCATGATGCCTGCAGATCCGATCTCCAGCTCGTAAAAGTCACGCTCTGTCAACTCCGGCTGATAGGATCCGAAAATCTGATACAGCTCTTTGGCTGTTTCGCGCTGAATATACTCACAGGCTTCCTTCTGGGTATAGGCTTCAATATAGATTTCCCGCAGGTTTTCATTCAGCTCTGTAAGCGTCATCTGGATCGCTGTTTCCACTGCATAAACATAGACCGGAGGGAGCTTTGTGCTCGCTGCACTTCTTGCCATCGAAAACTGATTCTCAAACATGAACTGCACAAGCTCTGTCAGTACGCCGTCCTTTGCACGGAAAATGTTCTGAAAGCTGCTGCTGGACACGCTGGACTTCTCGATGATTTCCGCCATAGTTGTCTTTTTGTACCCCTGCTCCAGGAAAAGTTTTACGCATACCTGCAGGATGCGTTTCTTTGTTGGTTCGCTTAAACTTGTTGCCATTTGTCCCCTTCCTCATTCTATGTAACTATCTTTGTTTTTATATGGTCTATACACCAAATATAGCATGAATAGATGTTCTCGTCAAGGAGTTTCTGGCTCGTGTACCAGTGCAGTGTGACAGACCAGAATTTAAAAAAACTGTTTCATCCTATGGGAAAACAGTTTTTTTATCATGCGTTATTTTCTGTTACAGTTCACACGTCAATGTCAGGACTGCTGTCTGACCACTGCCGGGATCCCTCTGATATCCTTCTATAAAATTTACCAGAAAATCATCTGTGCGAAGTCTGCAAAGCACGATCTCCACACATTCCAGTCATGTCCTCTTTCCGGTTTCTGTCATGTCGGTTTTCAAATACCGGTACCTGTTATATCCCGGTAACGGCACAATACGACGGATTCCACAAATAAGATGGTACTGTAAAGAATATACATATCCTCTACCATATGAAAGTTCATTTTTCTTAACAGCAAACATTTGTTCTGTGTTTTAATTAAAAAATTTGGAACACCTTTGTAAAGATGCCGCCGTTCAATGCAACAGAACTGGCAGCGCTCCGTTCCTGCTCCATATCTACAGCCAGCAGCTTCGGCATGGGAATCCCCAGCTTCCGAAAAGTTTCGTAATCCCGCAGTTCAAATTGGAGCTTGTTTCAGTTCCGACCGCAAGGCTTTGAATTTCACTTTCCACTCGTCGGAAACCCGGTAGGAATCACAGATTTTCTGAATGGCCTTGCCGCAGATGGAATAAGGAAGCCCACAGCTTTTCATCCACCGATGAACAACCTCCGGCTCAAAAATAGTCAGCTCTGCGATCAACCAGGCTTGCGCCATCTGCACATAATAGTGATCATCTGCTTTCATCAGCGGCAGCAACCGCTCTGCATGACCATGCCCCAGCCGGGAAATGAACATTACATAGCCCCAGCGACGAATAAATGGATCATCGGAATGAATATATTCCTGAGCATACCCTATCGCCATTTCAAAATCCTGCGCCGCCACATACCGAATAAGCTGATCCGTGTGCCACCAATCCGTAAACAGTAAATTATTGTGGATAAAAGCCATCCGTGCAGCCACATCCTTAATTTGCTGTAAGTTTACATAATAATAGATTCGATGAAACTGCTGCTCCGTCAAAATATGTTCCCGAAGGGGTGCCGCGTCCGCCTGTTCCTTGACATAGCAACGGATCAGCCTGTCCACGTCTGCTGTTTTGTATTGCCCCAAAGCGTCCAGATCCTGCTGAACGGACTGTGGGGTTAAACGTTTTCTTTCTTCCATAATCGTTTCTCCATATTTTTCTTCCATTTCTTTCGTATGTGCCTGAAACAACGCTAACGCCTGTATCTGAATGCAAGATCATACAGCTTTTGCTTGCACTTAAATACTGTTTTTTCACAATACAGGAAAGAACACCCCTCCCTTCGGTTCTACGATACTATATCACAGCTTGTTTTTCATATCTACATTGGGGACTGTAAGTTGTAAAAATCAGGGGATAAGTTGTATCATACATCCACAAGAGAGGAAAGCAAAGTGAACTGCCGTGTCTTGCTTTCAGCAGACACGGCAGTTTGTCAGGAGCATCATATCTTTTTCGGGATTTGGATTTTCGTAATTCTGCAAACGGGATTTTCTATTTCTTTTTCCACACCATTACATAATCTTTTTCTCCAGTAGCTTCATCCAATCCATCGCTCTGGATCTCAAAACCTTCCCTCTTGTAAAAAGAGATTGCCCGTGTATTTTTCCGATACACATTTAAGCGTAATTCGTTTCTTTTGTCTTTTGTATCATTCAGCAGAATTTTACCGATACCCTGAGACTGCATTTTATCAGAAACAAAAATGCCCTCGATATAATCGTTGTTCAGCCCTATAAACCCCTGGATTTTCTGATCACTTTCATAGACATAGACTTCCGCCTGTAACAGCATTTCTTTTACCAATTTAAAATTACGTTTCCAATATTGAGCAGAAATAAAATCATGTGCTTTTAAATTCGTATCTAACCATATATCGGCAACTCTGTCTATATCTGCTTTTTGTAATTTTCTGACCATAACCGGTATTCCTCTCAAACGCAACTTCGTCAAACCAAAGTTCACAATACCTGCAAGCTTGTTCCACCCTATCTTATCCCCAGCTCGTCCAGTGCTTTCTCCCAATAGGAGTCCGCAATATTATACCAGGGGTCCTGATAGTCGTTTAGTTTCATGACATGATTTAAGACCGTTCCGTGGGGCAGCTCTCCGGTATCCAACAAATGCTCCGTGATCCTGCACCAGTACGGCGATGCATCCCAAAGCCCGGATTCGTGAATTTCTTTTATTACGGTATCCACGTCATATTCCAGGGAAAGAAATTCCGGCTTCCAGTCCTTTCCGTCCGAGGTCAATATCATGTACTGTGTTTTTTTCGGGGACTTCAACGGAACTCCGACCGCTCCCGCGTTTATGATTCTCTTTTTCCCGTCAGAAACGAATCCCTGCATATGGGTATGTACGCATATGATATAGCGTTCTTCGCATTTTTGAACGAATAATTCCTCCGAAAGCAGCGCTTTCTGATTCTCAAAAGGCGTTCCATGACAAGCCAGAACCGGTTCCATCCCGGCAAACCGGATGCTTTGGCTGATCGGCAACGTTTCAAAAAAATCAAGATCCTTTGCATTCAGACTGTTGTAATTATAAATCATTGCCATGACACTGCGGTTTCCACTTTTCCAGTCACAGTTTTGATCTTTTCTGCGATTGAGCCAGTAATCTTCTTTATTTCCCCTTATAAAAATGCAGGAAGCATTTTGTTTCAGTTCATACAGAATCTCCAGCGTTCTTTGCGGATAGGGAAACTCGCCCAAATAATCGCCCAAAAAAATATACGCATCCACATTCTGCTCCAACGCATGCGCCAGACAGCGCTGCAAGGCGATATAGTTTCCATGTATATCTGACATTACTGCTATTTTCATGTCCGTTCTCCATTTTTCTTCGCAGATCCTCTACCGTTGCAGTGACTGGAAAAGTGCAGGTATTTTTTCCGTCCTCTTACATGCAATCCGATGCCGATGCAAAGAAACGCAACTCCGAGTATGCCCCATACCAGTATAAAAAATAAGAATATTAGTGTTGTTGTTTCCATTCTGTCACTCCCAGTTCATCGAATTGTGTAAATGCCTCTGTCAGTTCTGTTTCCACTCCACACAAAGCGCCTGAACTTAATTGTAGCATAGAAAGAAGCTTCTTCGCAAATACAATTCCCGGGAGTTTGACAGTTGCTTTGCGACTGTTTCGAAATTTGATATATAACTTCTATTTTTCTTGATACCATCCTGCCTGTGCCCAGTACAATCTGGCATATTCTCCGTTTTTTCTCAATAACTCCTCGTGTGAACCAATCTCCACAATTCTTCCTTTTTTCATTACTACAATTTTATCCATTTTGCAACAAATTCCAATCCTATGTGAAATCAACAGAGCTGTTTTTTCTTCCATCACTCTCATAAACAAATTCAATACTTCATTTTCTGTAATTGCATCTAATGCACTAGTTGGCTCATCCATCACAATTATTTCTGCATTTCTTAGTATTCCCCGTGCAATCGCCAGCTTTTGCCACTGCCCCAACGAAAAATCAACACCTCCATATTCTGTTCCAAGCTGTTGGTTTAATGAAATTTTTTCCGTAAATCCAACCTGTTCTAACACTCTTATAATTTCCGAATCAGACTCCAATTTTTCTACACATGAAATTCCTATGTTTTCCTTCAACGTCAGATAATACTTCACAAAATTTTGTGAAACCACCGAAATATGGCGATACAAATTCTCTACCATACACTGATTCAAATCAATCTCCCCCCACCGTATTGTTCCTTTCAAAACTGGATATAATCCGAGGATAAGCTTTGCTAATGTACTTTTCCCACTTCCGTTTTCTCCAACAATTGCAATATGCTCTCCTGGCAAAATATCTAAACAAATATCTTCAAGAACGTTTTTCTGCATCTCCGGATAAGAAAAAAATACATGTTCCAAACAAATTTTCTTTTGGCTAAAAGAAATTTGTGGTTGTCTATCTACACATCGTTTATCTTCCTTTTCCTTAAATTCTTCTCCCAATTTTAAATATGCATCATAATTATTATAAAGACTTAAAAGCTCCGGCAATTCTCCTACTGCCTCCAGAAATGCTTTTATACAATTCTGCAGATTCAATAATGCGGAAATCAATGCACCAAATACACAAGCTTCCATCTGTCCCCATACGGCAAGCCCCACGGCAAGTAGTAATGCTCCTATATATCCTGCAAATTGAATTATGTCACATAAGAAACACCATACTGCATCCTTTTTCTTTTCCATCCATAACTGTTCTCTTACAAGAAAACTTTCTTTCTTCCATAGTCGTGATAGGTATTCCTGACATCCCAATACTCTAAGTTCTTTTGCGCTATCCTTTCCTGTCAATATTTTCCAATAATACTCCATCTTGCGTACCATCTTGCTTTGTGAATTTTTTACCCGTACATGACTTTTCCCCCTTATAACTTTTACAATTGGAAATGGCAATACTGCCAAAATAGCTGCCAGTGCAAGAACCCAATGATAGTCCAGCATGATTCCCAATACTGCTACAACACCAAACGCTGCTGATGCCGCCTCTAAAAACTGATAAAATACCATTGCCGGAACATCCTCTTCAACTGTTCGTTCTGCACGCTTCTTCTGATCTAATATCTTTGAATTTTCCATATTATATAAAGGCATTCTTGCTGTTTTTTCCTGCAGAAATTGCCTAAAACACATGCTGCCTTTTTCAAAAATCCCCGTATTGACCAAAACACTATAACCATAATTCAAAAAATACATTCCCCCTCGCATCCCAAGATAAATCGCTACATTTTTTATCAGGAGTTCTCTGTTACCTTCTTGCAACTCAATTACCCCTTGGAGTATTCCTGCAAATAAAATAGTCGACAGCGCTGGGATGATTGCCTGACAAATATAATAAAGCACAGTGACAGCTGTCGAAAAAGGGGCTGCCCAAAACAATATTTTAAATATATTTCCTATTTTCCTCATCACATTCTCTCTCACTCCCATGATTCTCATACCAACTGCTCTGCATCCTATACATATCTGCATAAATGCCGCCGCGTTCCATCAGCTCCGCATGACTTCCTTCTTCCTGAATTTGTCCCTTGGATAAAACAAGTATTCTGTCCGCCATCTTAGCACTCGCCAGACGATGTGAGATAAAAATACAACTTTTCTGTGTCAGGATAGATGCTATATTTTCATACATAGCGTTCTCCGCAATAGGGTCCAGAGCTGATGTAGGCTCATCCAAAATCACAAATTCGGAATCCGTAAAATAAGCCCTGGCAATCGCTATTCTCTGCCACTGCCCACCAGATAACTCTATCCCCTGTTCTTCTAACTTTCCAAGCGGCAAATCCAACTCCATCAGTAATTTTTCATTTTCAATTCCCGCCATGCGAAGTGCTTTTCTCACGCTTTCATCATCCTCTTTACGCTCCAACGCCCCTGCTGCTACATTTTCCCGAAGTGTCAAATAAAATCTATTATAGTCCTGAAATACTACTGAAAATAGCTTCTGAAGTTGTTCCTGTGAAAATTCCTGCAAATCAATTCCATTTACTACAATTCTTCCACTCTGTGGCCGGTATAAACGACATAACAATTTAATAATGGTCGACTTTCCGGCGCCATTTACGCCTACCAACGCAATATGCTCTCCACCTTTGATTTCAAAACTCACATTCTTTAAAATACAATGTTCACTTCCCGGATATGTAAAACTCACATTTTCGAATCGTATACAGTTATCTCCTTTTATTTCCTTACTTTTTGAGGGATCTTGTTCTTCCTCCAACCTCATAAACCTCAAAAAGTGAGATACAACATTCGTTCCCCATCTCATTTTCTGCAAAGTCATATATAACGCTTCAGAATCATCCAAGGCTTCTCCCATCGCAGTTAAAACTGCTGCAAAAACTCCTAATGTAATACTTCCTTCCAGTGCACTCATACATAAAAACACCAAAATTGAGAATAACCAGACAAATGTCAGAAAATTTCCAATCAAATAATAATTGTGTGCCTTTACCTTTACTCTGATTCTCCGATTCAACACCTCTTTCACTAACGCTTTTCTCTTTTTTTCCAGAAATCTAACAGCTCCAAATATCTTTAACTCAAGCAATGAATCCTTTTCTGTCAAAAGCTGTTCTAAGTAATCCCGTTTCCGCTGCTCTATAGTTTGTTCATTATAAATTTTATTCATCATGTCTGCCGTCTTAAAATTGAGCCAAATCAACGGCGCGAACAAAACTGAAAAACTGACTGCAATCCCAACTCCCGCTTTCAAAAAGATCCCTGTCAGTCCTGCTAATATCATAAAATATCGCATCGCCATTATCGTATTTTGAAACAACTTCAGAATCATCCTATCCGGATTTCGCGACATTTGAATCAGTGTATCCTGAAATTCCATGCTTTCAAAATCCGCATATGGAATCCTCATAAATTTCCTGATTACATCCTCTGATAATTTTTCACCTATTTTTCTCTCCATTTCAATCTGTATCATACCATCCACATAACTACTGCATATGATCGGAATCAACATCGTTATCAGAAAACCAATCCCTGCCGAAATAATATATTCTATTGTTCCTCCATTCAAAATTTTTCTACTAACTGCATCTACTAACCTCTGCATAAACCAAAAGGAGCAAGAAGTTCCTGCTCCTGATATCATTGCTAACACAATCTTTATAATCGCTAATGTAGGTACATAATGAAATATAATCCCAATTGCCTCCAGCGACAGATGAATGGTTCTAAATTTTTTATTTTCTGCTTTCATATTCTCATTCCTGTATTATTCATTAAAGATAATTTATTTCTAAATCCTAAAATATAAATCTACACGATTTGCAACAATAGAATGCACGCTCTGCGAGCATTCTATTGTCATGAATAATAAAATTGCATAAATTTGTAATACATTCAATAGCATTTACATGAAACGACATTTTTCACTCAATTTTGGTCATTTTGAGTCATTTCATTCTGGATACTTGCATTTCCTTTCTATTTCTATATAATAGAAAGTGCTTTTTCGGCAGGAGGTTTCTGCAAATGCAACTTATTATTTGTGATGATGACAAACTATTTATTCAAAAACTTCAACACTGTCTGCAGCTTTTCTTTAAGCAACATCGCCTAATACTTCCTAAAATTATCACTTTTACAAGCGGGGAAGAATTGCTATCCTATACCGGGAGCATTGATATTCTTTTTCTAGATATTGAAATGCCCGGAATGAACGGTATATATATTGGAAATGTCTTAAAAGAACGAAACAAAAATATTATTATATTCGTAGTCACCTCTTACTCTGAGTACCTTGACGAAGCAATGCGTTTCCATGTATTCCGCTACCTCTCCAAACCCTTAGAGAAGCAACGCCTGTTCCGTAATCTGAAGGATGCCCTTGCTGTATACCATACTTTGTCCCAGAAAATTGCCTTGGAAACAAAAGAAGAAACCCTGACCCTTCCTGTCAACGATATTATTCTTATTGAAACTCAAGGGCGAAAAATCATTGTCCATACCACCAAAAAAGATTATGAATCTATTCACAGTATGCAATACTGGATTGAGATCCTTCCTAAAAATTGTTTTATTCAATCTCATCGCAGTTTTATTGTGAATTTGAAGCATGTAAGTAACTTTAATCATGACATAATTTATCTAGAGGACGGACAATTTACTGCCTATCTGACCAAGCGGAAATATACAGAATTTAAAAATGCCTATTTATTATATTTAGAAAGCAGGGCGTGACTATGGACACATTTATTGTTTTTTTCTTATCCTATTTCATAGAAGCAATTATATTCTGGGCTTATTCCGATACGTTTTTTCCAGCCAAATTTTCTCCCCAAATCCGTGCCGCTTTCCTAAGCGCTTCATATGCCATCCTTCTGGGCTTTTCTTTTCTGAAACTAACCGGATTAAATTTAATTTTATACACTCTGATCAACTTCCTTCTTCTATATCTCCTCCATAGGACAAAATGGTATACGGCATGTTTCCATGCTATTATCCTCTCTGCCCTGATGGCAGCGTGTGAAATTCTACCGATTGGTATCCTCAGTGTTTTCACCCCAACTTTTTTACATCATTATGATATTTTCCCTTATTCGCTCATTTTTGTAATTTTCAGCAAAGGGCTGTTTTTTATTGCTGCTTATCTTCTTATCTTTTTCTTTAAAAAGGAAACATATCATCCCCAAAAAGATTGGCATAGCTTATTGCTCCTATTTACTCCGGTTGCAACAATATTTACCTTAGCTACCTTAATTAAGGTTGGAGAGTATATCTCTTTACCTTCCTCCATCAATATTCTGGTCTCTATCAGCGCCATATTACTGCTAATCAGCAATATTTTTGCTTTCGGCATCAACCAGTATACACAAAAGAAAAGCGCACAGTATACAGATATGCAGCTTCTATTGCAAAAAGAATCCGACACCGCTGCCTATTATAAAATGCTCTTATCCCAGCATGAGAGCCAGCGTATTTTGATCCATGACATGAAAAAGCACCTGCAGTCCCTTGAGATTTTGAATTCTGCCAAAGAATATGAAAAAATTGACACCTACATCCATACCCTTTTACAGTCCTCAGATTTGACAGAAAGCGCCCGTGTTTGCGACCACCATATGCTGAACGTAATTCTTTCCCGTTATCAACGTCAATGTCAGGAAAAACATATCACTTTCCATACGGATATCCGCAGCGGTGTCCTGCGCCATCTCCCGGATGCTGATCTTACTGCTATTTTTTGCAATATTTTAGATAATGCTTTAGAGTCTGCATCCAAAACCGATCATGCCCTGATTGAACTGAATGTACATCGAAAAGAACATACTCCTTTTGCCGTTATTACTATGATAAACTCCTGCCGTACAGATCCTTTTACTGCACATAACCATCAACTGATAACTTCCAAAAAAGAGCCTTCTTCGCATGGATTTGGTTTGAAAAGTGTTCGCCGGATTGTAGAGCGTTATGAAGGCAGCATGAATCTCTATTATGACGAAAAGGATTTGCTTTTCCATACGATCATCCTGCTAAGGCAGCCCTATCCCTCCACCCCCTTTTCGTAATACGAATTCCTTTTTACAGAGTATCCTCGAGGATGTTTTTCGAACACTTTTTCATACAAATCCGGCGTTGCATTTTCCTTATTCCAAATTTTCCACCTTGTTCTTTTTGACTTTCTTTAACAGGGCATATCCCACCAGGCAGGCAGCAAGCTCTGTGATCGGGAACGCCCACCAGATCAGCGAAACGTCTGCCTGTCCGTTTCTGACAAACACGGAAAAAATACCAGCCAGCGGCAATAGGATCACAAACTGTCTGAGCAGAGAAATCACCAGAGACTCTGCACCGCTTTCCAGTGCCTGGTAGATTCCCTGATATGCCACATTGATTCCCGCAAAGAGAAAGCTGATCGAAATTATCCGCATCGCTCCAATGAAATACTCTCTCGACTGTCCGGCATTGAACAGCGAAGCAAACGCGCCCGGGAAAATTTCCGTAATTGCTGTTCCGATTACCATAAGCACAGCCGTATAAATCAGACCATATTTCATTCCGTCCTGAGCCCTCTTTTTGCTTCCCATTCCATATGCAAATGCTATGATCGGCGTGATCGCGTCCCTCAGTCCGAAAGCCAGAAACAGCACAAACTGCTGGACTTTATAAAACAGTCCGTATGCGGTCTGGGCGGAAGGATTGAATTTTAAAATCAGGTTCATCACATAAACCATGACAGACATCAGTGCCTGTGCAAGGATTGCCGGAAGCCCGATTGCGTAGATTTCTTTTAAGTTTCCTCCTTTTTTCGCACAAAAAAACGAGCAGCAAAACTGGATTTACGCAATTTTGCTACTCGTTCGTAAGTTATTATATTTCTGATTTTTGAAAAAGTCAAACAAAAATCTTTTACCAGACACCTTCAGGAAATCTTTTTGCGGTAATACAGATTTCTCCATTTTAAAAAATGCTTCCAGCTGCACACAGACTGTTTTTCAAATCTTCCCGATATCCCGGCTCGCCCTCCCACAGGGAATTGACGGTCACACAGCTGCTTTCGGGATGCCCGGTCGCATGGATGATCTTTCCATTTCCCAGATAAATCGCCACATGTCCCGGAAAAAAAAGCAAATCACCCGGTTTGGTCTGTTCTATCGGGATTTCATGAACCGGATAGCCTTCTTTGATCGCTGCATCCCGCCAGATCAGGATCCCATTTCGGAAATAGCTCATAAACGCAAGACCGGAGCAGTCAATTCCACATGCTGTTTTCCCGCCCCAGCGGTACTGCGTCCCGAGATAGGAATACGCAGTCTGCACGATGCTTTCCCGGAAAGCTTCTTCCGACCTGAGCGCGTCTGCATCCTCTTGTTCTTTCGGCTCCGACTGTGATACTGCGTCTATACGCTCCGTCAGAACCGTCGGCCGCTGCGGCGCCCATTTTCTCCACCGCTCCTGTCCCTGGCACGGCTCCAGAAAACGGCTCCGCATATATCCTTCCCTAAGACCGCCCATTCCATCCGGTAAAAAGACGCGTCGCCAGCCCGGCTGCAGCAGGCGGGCTGCAGCGCTACTATCACCGGAAGCCGAATCCTTCTCTGCCCAAATCAGACTCCCGGCATACAGTGTCGTGATACGCCTTGCCTGTACCCGTTCCGCTTCCAGCACGTCTGCAATATTCTGGCAAACCTGCAAAAGCTGCATGGCACAACCGGAGTTTTGTGCATCATAGCATACGCCTGCATCGCCTACACTTTCCATGGACACATACTCTTCTGCCGCAATCCATCCCTCATATCCATAATGCGTCCGGATTTTATAAAAAGCGTTATTTTCTTCCAAAACCTCGTATTGCCATCCAAAGAGAATTTCATCTGCAACACCGCCATTTTCCGGTACGCCCGTAGGCTCTGCGCCGACAGCCGTACCACACGCTGCATATGCAGGCGTTTCATACAACGTTATTACCGGTTTCTGGCAAATTCCAGGTTTTCGCAACATTTCCTTTTCCTCTCTTCTTTCTACTTCATTGAAAAAAAGATATGATAATACAATACAAAATTTATGCAATTCAGGCTTCCGGTATACGGAAAGCCTGTATGCATCCGTCAACCTATCTATGCGCATGCGGACGATGGCTGCGCAGCATCGCTTTCCGCGCAATGCATCAAAAGAAGCTGCTGTACATTCGCACAACAGCTTCTCCCATTTTTTGCAATAGAATATTTTTTATCTCATTCCAACTGTTACGATTTCAAAGCCTCTGACAGGAATTTCATACCAGCCGTCTGCAGTTGCAGTTTCGGGACGAACCTCTTCCTCCAGAATATTGGAGAAGTACAGGGTTTCAAAAGAAGCGTCCTTCTTGATACGCAGAACGGTGGGTTCGCCGGAGCAGTTGACAAAACGTGCCATCCGGTCAGTGCCTTCTGCTTTCTCCTTGAGGTTGGAGAACATCATGCGCTCGCCTTCCCAGGTCAGCCAGGATTTCTCAGCCGGCAGGGTTCCTGCATGAACCTTGGTCTGTGCAACTGTATAAGGTACCTGGAACTGATATGCGCTTCTGAAGCTGTTGCTTTCAACCAAATCCCCTGCAAAGAAGGTCATCTCGTACTCTGCAGTGATATGGCGCAGCTGCTGGGACAGCTCGGTGGGGAATACGCCCCAGTCACCCAGCTCGCCGACACTGCGCAGGATGGTAACTGCCAGTGCATTCTTTTCCTCCGGAAGGATTTCATACTCATACAGACCGATGTTTGCAATGAGCATGCCGCCCTTTTCATCGTTTAAGCCCACAAAGCTCTGCTGATGCTCGCACTTGCAGGGATTCTCCCACAGCTTGCTGTGCTCGTTGGGACGGTTCACCACTTCAAATACGCTGTCTGCATAGTGGTGTGTGCAGGAGATTCCGGTCGGTGCTACCACACGGATTCTGTGATCCTTTGCAGTGTTATCGAACTCGGTTACAAACCTCACGCTGCGGCTGTCTTTTTCCAGAGTAATTGTGGTGTGCAGAACAATCTGTGTCGTTTCACTGCTTCTTTTGCAGGTACGCTTCATGAATTCTACAAGACCTTCCTGCTCTTCCTTTAACTGATCGTCTGCGGAAACCGGAACGGTCAGCACATTGGTCACTTCCACGCTTGCCGCAAAATCGGTATTTTCCACCAGCTTGATTTCTGCCTTTGTGCCCTTTGTCACAATTGCAGGATTTCCCTTCGGGCAGAAGTAGATGTATTCGTTGCCCGCATCCAGGGTATCTTCAAAATATCCAAGACCTTCGTAGGTCTTTCCGGTCTGCTTGTTCAGAACATTCAACGTACCATCGTCGTTGATCGCAACCTTCAGGAATTCATTTTCCAGATGACGGTCATCGCTTGCAATGTTGCTGCCCTTTCCGGCTGTCCCAGCGGCTTCTGCAGGAACCAGCGCATAGGTACGGTAGCCCAGTGCAGGCAGTTTTTCTGCAAAAAGGGAAACCTTCACCTGTCTTGCCATGTAAGGCTGACGGAACTTGTCATCCGGCAGGTCATAGCCGAATTTTACATCTGCATCTTCTACAGTTGCTTTCTGTACATTGCCTTCACTGTCCACAACAACGTACTCCGGCAGCTCCCATGCCTTCATATCGCGGCGTCCGTCCCAGAGCCACTTGTTGTAGTCACGCTTTGCATCCAATACGACTGTCACCTTACCGGTGCGCTCGTCGCCAGTGGTGTTGAATACAACAAACGGAACTGCGTTTTCGCCATATTTTTCAAATGCAGAAGTATCTGTCAGGTCTGCAACATAAGCGGAAGCATCCTCGGAAAGGGTATGGGCGATCTCGGTGGAACGGTCGAAACGGACTTCAATTTCTTTGTTGACCTGATCCACGCTGCAGCCGCAAATACTGTCGTGGGGATGGTTCTGCATCAGGATCTTCCATGCATAGTTGAAACGGTCATGGGGATATTCCTTACCGTTTTCTGCTGCAAATACAGCCAGAGGCTCGGATACGCGCTCCAGTGCAACCTCGTTTCTGCGGTTCTGGCGCTTTAAGGTTACATGGGAGGAACAGGTATTGACCAGCGTATACCAGCCGTCTGTCTCCTGGCTGGTCAGCTCGCCTTTTACGGTAGAAAGCTTTTCACCTGCCTCTGCCTGAACCTTCTTGACATAATCTTCGAAGTTAGAATGAACAAACTCGATATCGGGATACAATCTGCGCGCGGTTTCAATTGCTGCAGAAAGATCCTTCTGAACCGGCTGATGGTCGCAGCCGTTCATAAACAGCAGCTCGTCTGTAGATGCGAACATCTCAGCCTTTGCAAGACGTTCCTCCCAGTATGCCTTTGCTTCTTTTTCATCCACCGGGATTTCCATGCCGTTGCAGTACCAGTTTGCAAACAGAATACCCAAAAGCTTTGTGCCGTCGGGGGACTGCCACTGCATTTCAGAATAAGCGGATTCGTACTCGCCGCCTTCTTTTAATTCATTGTTAAAACCAACCGGCTTTACGCCGCGGCCAAACGCAACAGCTTCCATGCCAGCCTGGGTCAGCAGCTGAGGCATCTGTCCCGCATTGCCGAATGCATCCGGGAAATAGCCAACCTTTGTCAGATTGCCGTAGGCCTTTGCTTCACGAATACCGGTCTGAAGGTTTCTGACATTTGCTTCACCGCTGGTTAAAAACTCATCCTGCAGGATGTAGAAGGGACCTACACGGAAATGTCCCTCTCTGACATGTCTTAACAGCTCTTCTCTTTTTTCCGGACGGATTTCCAGATAGTCATCCAGCACGATGGTCTGACCATCCAAGTGGAAGCTGTAAAAGCCGGGATCTTTGTCAAACAGTTCCATGTTGGTGTCGATCAGATCCAGCAGCTTCATTTTATGCCGCTCTAACGGCAGATACCATTCTCTGTCCCAATGGGAATGGGAAATAATATGTACAGTCTTTTTCTTCATAAGTTTCTCCCTCTTTCCTGTCCGGCAATTCTCCGGAATCTCTGGTTTTATCATCCCCTATTCCATGAAAAAATGCAACACCCAAAATAGTTAGGTTATCTCTAAAAAAGCAAGAACAGCCGCAGGGTGCATGGATTTGCTGCACCCTGCGGCTGTAATATAAATCCGTTACATAATTTTATGAACCCATCCTGCAGGTCCTTCGATCTTGCCCATCTGAATACCTGTCAGAGTGTCATACAGCTTCTGGATCACCGGTCCCATGCTTTCCATACCGCTGGGGAAGCAGATCTCCCTGCCATGGTCTACCACCTTGCCGACCGGGCATACAACAGCTGCTGTACCGCAGACGCCGCATTCTGCAAAATCAGAAAGCTCCGCCAGCTTAACCGGACGCTCTTCCACCTTCATGCCCAGGATATCCTTTGCAACGACTGCGATGGAACGACGTGTTACAGAAGGAAGGATGCTGTCAGACTTGGGAATGACAAGAGTTCCTTCTTTATCGATGAAGATAAAGTTTGCGCCGCCAGTCTCCTCTACATAGGTGCGGGTTGCGGGATCAAGGAACATATTTTCATCGTAGCCGTTCTGATGTGCGGTTACATAGGCATGCAGGCTCATCGCATAGTTCAGACCAGCCTTGATATGTCCGGTTCCATGCGGTGCTGCGCGGTCAAAATCACTGACACAGATGGTAAGCGGATGAACGCCGCCCTTAAAGTACGGTCCAACTGGAGTTACCAGAATGCGGAACTGATATTCATCCGCGGGCTTAACGCCGATAACCGGAGAGCTTGCAAACATATAAGGACGAACATATAAGCTTGCGCCGCTGCCGTAAGGAGGAACCCATGCAGCATTTGCCTTAACCACTTCTTCTACTGCTTCCAGGAAACGCTCTGCCGGGAACGGAGGCATCTCCAGACGCTTTGCGCTGTCCATCATACGGACTGCATTTAAGTCCGGGCGGAACGTTACGATATGTCCATCCTCTGTTGTATATGCTTTGAGACCTTCAAAGATCTCCTGGCAATAATGAAAAATACCTGCACATTCGTTCAGGGTAACTGTCGGATCGTCTGTCAGTCCACCCTTATCCCAGGCACCATTTTTGTAGTTTGCCACATAACGGTAATCTGTTGTCATATAGCCGAATCCGAGATTTGCCCAGTCCAGATTCTTTTTTTCCATCTTGTCCACACTCCTTACCTCTGGCTCCCATCCGCCGGGTTCTTCTTTTGCCGACGTCTGTTTTGCAGTTTTCTATAGAATTCGAAAATATTATAGCACTATTCTTTCCGATAGAAAAGATTTTTTTCACGCGCCTTCTCCTGCCGCGCCCGTTTAGAAACCGCAGCGTGGATGCTTCCGCTTATTTGCTGTGGCTGACCGCATCCTTCATCATCCGCACATAGGTGTATAAATGTCCGCCCGCATGAGAGCCGTATTTTGCGATCAGCTTTACAACTGCACTTCCGACAATAACACCATCCGCCGTTTTGGAAATCTCTGCCGCCTGATCCGGTGTGTGGATACCGAAGCCAACCGCTGCCGGAACGCTGCTGACACTGCGGATTTCTTTTAACATCCCACCGATATCGGTGGTGATATTGGTTCTCTCTCCGGTTACGCCATCGACGATACCACATACAAAAATCCTTTCGCTCCTTTGGCAATCTTACGGATTCTCTCTTTGGAGGTCGGTGCAATCATCGAGATCAGGTCTATGCCATAGCGGCTTGCAACAACATCAACCTCTTCTTTTTCCTCAAATGGCAGATCGGGGATGATGATGCCGTCGATCCCTACATCCTGGCAGCGTTCAAAAAACGCCTCGTAGCCGTAATGGAACACCGGATTCAAATATGTCATAAATACCAGCGGAATTTCTGTTTTCTCCCGCAGTTTCTTTACCATGTCAAAAATATCGTCGGTCGTCACACCGCCGGAAAGCGCCCGGATATCCGCCTCCTGAATGACCGGTCCCTCCGCGATCGGATCGGAAAACGGAATGCCGATCTCGATCAGATCTGCGCCTGCCCGCTCCATTTCCAGAATGTATTCCTCTGTCTTATCCAGGGACGGATCTCCCGCTGTCAAAAATGCAATAAATGCCTTTTTATTTTCAAATGCCTTTTGGATTCTGCTCATCTTTTTCCTTCTGTCTTTCGGACAGCCTTTCCTGCAGGTTTTTTGCGCCTGCCAAAGTTTTCTTTTATCCTCTGTTTTTCGGGTTTACTCTGAAATATCTTCGCCGCGGTATCTTGCAATCGCTGCAACGTCCTTGTCGCCGCGCCCGGATAGACAAATGATGATCGACTGATCCGAAGACAAGGTCGGTGCAAGCTTTCTCGCTTGCGCAACCGCATGGGCGCTCTCTATCGCGCAGATGATGCCCTCCGTACGCGCCAGATACTCAAACGCTTCTACCGCTTCCTCATCCGTTACCGGTACATAGCTTGCGCGACCGGTATCGTGCAGCCATGCGTGCTCCGGTCCGATGCCGGGATAATCCAGTCCTGCAGAAATCGAGTACACCGGTGCAATCTGTCCGTACTGATCCTGACAGAAATAGGATTTCATGCCGTGGAACACACCTGGCGTTCCCTTTGCCATTGTTGCTGCATGTTTATCCGTATCGATTCCTTTTCCTGCAGCCTCGCAGCCGATCAATGCAACTTCCTTTTCCGGAATAAACTCATAGAACATCCCCATTGCATTGCTGCCGCCGCCGACACACGCCAAAACAGCTGCCGGAAGCTTTCCTTCCTTTTCCAGAATCTGTGCCTTTGCCTCCCGTCCGATGACAGACTGGAAATCCCGCACGATCGTCGGAAACGGATGCGGTCCCATGACAGAGCCCAGTACATAGTGGGTGTCCGATACGCGGTTTGTCCACTCACGCATCGTCTCGTTTACTGCATCCTTTAAGGTCTGGGTTCCGCTTGTTACCGGATGCACCTTTGCGCCAAGCAGCTCCATCCGGTATACGTTCAGCGCCTGTCTGTCCGTATCCTCCTTCCCCATAAAAACCTCGCACTCCATGCCCAGCAGCGCCGCGGGCAGATACCAGAGATGGTAAAAGCCCCCCTCCAGCAGAAAATAGCGCAGAGGCTCGCCCGGGGCGTTAGCCGAGAGCTTGCCGCCATAGAGGTTGAGGGGCAGATAGAGCAGCAGCGCCGCGCCCCAGAGCAGGGCGGTGCGCCGGAAGAAACGTCCCAGCGCCTGCCGCTGCCGGTTGGTGAAGCCGCCGTGCGCGGGCAGGCCGGGCAGCAGAAAAAAGCCGCTGGTCATGAGAAAAAACGGCACCGCCACCCGCGCGGCCACCCGCGTGAGCAGAAAATCAGCGGTCTCGCCCAGCGAGAGCAGCGGCGAGGTGTGGATCGCCACCACCAGCAGCGCCGCAACGAGACGGAAGCGATCCAGCTCGGGATAGCCCGCGCGCGTCCCCTGGGTTCCGGGCCGGGCAGGGGCCGCCCCGGCGCGAAAAACAGTGTGCGTCTCCCTCATCGGCCCGCCCTCCGCAGCGCCGCCACCAGAAAGCCGGCGCCGGTGTAAAAGAGGGCGGTGCCCCGGGGCAGGGCGGTAAAGACGGAGGGCAGCTCGGGCACGGGCCAAAGCCGCGGGCGTCCTCGTGATACAGGTGCTCGCCCTTGGCGGCGCAGTCCTCCAGCAGCTGGATATACTCCTCCAGCGCCAGCCCCCGCGCCTCCATCAGGGCGGCGTGGGGCGCGCCCACAAAGCGGAAGTGCCAGGGTTCGGCGCCGATGCCGGTGACCTGCTCCTTACCCGCCTGGTACCGCTCGATAAAGCCGTAAGCGGCGGCCTGCTCGCGGAAGCGCTGGCAGATCCCCTTACGGGGAAAGGCGGGGCGGATGAAATCGATGGGAGGCCGGTTGAAGCCGAGATCAATGGCAAGGCCGGTCTCGTGCTCGCTGCAGCCGGGCCAGGCCACATACTTGGCCGTGAAATCCGGCCCCTTGTCCCGC
>OIWP01001432.1_pt1 | contig 29235 bp, 24 predicted proteins | sample 1587661 | NCBI WGS metagenome assembly OIWP01 (sample SAMEA3888899, study PRJEB22519) | human gut metagenome | biome: human gut; feature: human-associated habitat; material: faeces | place: Denmark | collected 2010 | reverse complement strand
AGCGCAAAAAAGAGAGCCTTGCGGCTCTCTTTTTTGCTTAGTTGTTGATCAGTTTGTCTTCGCCGTTCCAGCTGTAGAGTTTGCGGATTTCTTCGCCAACCTTTTCAGAAGGATGCTCAGCTGCGAGCTTTCTCATCGCTTTGAAGTGTACCTGACGGCCTGCGGGGCTCATGTCAAGCAGGAACTCTTTTGCAAAAGTACCATCCTGGATATCGGACAGGATCTTCTTCATTGCTTTCTTGGTATCTTCGGTAATGATCTTAGGACCGGTGATGTAATCGCCGTATTCAGCAGTGTTGGAAATAGAATATCTCATGCCTGCGAAACCGGACTGATAGATCAGGTCAACAATCAGCTTCATCTCATGGATGCACTCGAAGTATGCGTTTCTCGGATCATAGCCAGCTTCTACCAGAGTTTCGAAACCAGCCTGCATCAGTGCACATACGCCGCCGCACAGAACTGCCTGCTCGCCGAACAGGTCTGTCTCTGTTTCGGTACGGAAGGTAGTCTCCAGAACGCCTGCTCTTGCGCCGCCGATTGCCAGTGCATATGCCAGAGCCAGATCCAATGCCTTGCCGGTAGCATCCTGCTCAACAGCAACCAGACACGGAACGCCCTTGCCTGCCTGATACTCAGAACGAACAGTATGACCAGGTCCCTTGGGAGCGATCATGGTTACGTCTACATCCTTCGGAGGCTTGATGCAGCCGAAGTGGATATTGAAGCCGTGTGCGAACATCAGCATGTTGCCGGGCTCCAGGTTGGGCTCGATGTCTTTCTTGTACATGTCTGCCTGCAGCTCATCGTTGATCAGGATCATAATGATATCTGCTCTCTTTGCAGCTTCTGCAGCGGTGTATACGGTAAAGCCCTGTGCCTCAGCCTTTGCCCAGGACTTGGAACCTTCATACAGGCCGATAATGACATCACATCCGGACTCCTTTGCATTTAATGCATGTGCATGTCCCTGGCTGCCATAACCGATCACTGCAATTGTTTTACCTTCCAATAAAGAAAGGTTGCAGTCTTCCTGATAATAAATCTTTGCCATCTTGGTATCCTCCATATTTTGGTATCTGCTTCTATCTCTGAAAAGGAGGTCAGCCTCCTATCAGTAACATTGTACATTAAAGATTTTTGTTGTCCTCTTCATCGATGTAAACCACACGGTCTACACCTCTTGTAAGTCCCGCAATACCGGTTCTTGCAAGCTCCAGGATCTCATAGCCGGACAATAGATTTAGAAACGCCTCCAGCTTACTCTGGGAGCCGGTTACTTCAATGACCAGGCTCTCTGCCCCGACGTCCACAATCTTGGAACACGTTTGCAACAGCAATAATGCCTTCCCGTTCCTTGGCATTGGCCCTTACCTTGATCAGCGCCAGTTCGCGGAATACGCTGGAATCCGGCTCCAGCTCACGGATATACCGGACATCCACAAGCTTACCGACCTGCTTTTCTATCTGATCGAGGATTTCATCATCTCCGCTGGCTACAATGGTAATCCGGGTAAAACGCGGATCAGCCGTTACGCCTGCAGTAATGCTTTCAATATTGTAACCCCGTCTGGAAAACAGCCCGGAAATCCGACTTAATACGCCGGAGGTATTGTCAACAATTAGCTGAAATGCCTTCTTATGCATCGCTTCGTTTCCTCCCTGTACAGCACCCGGCTCTTCTGCCGGGCTGCCTGATCACCCTATGCGCTTTATTTTAGCAATGTTCGCATAGCATGTCAACGTATGAGTTTCCGGCATGTCATTCATAACCGGAAGTTATGGCTTTTTATTTTACGCAAAATCTGTGTTATAACGCGGGGTCGCCTGATATCGAAATCCCGCCAAACTGTCTACAGAATGTAATGTCCTCACTGCACCTGCAACAGCTTCCCCATTCAGTTTTCCTGATCGTGGCATTTCTGCAGCGCCACAGTTCCGGTGCGGGCAACTTCCACGATGCTAATTGAATTGAGCATCTTTAAGAATAACTGCACGCGGTCCGGCACGTCGCAGATTTGGATCATCATCTGATATTTGCTCATATCTACGATCTGCGCGTTTAAAATGTTGCAGATTTCCATAATATCCCTGCGATTGTTCCGGTTATATTTTACCTTCACCAGCATCAGCTCCCTGCTGATGCTGGCCGGCTCGTCGAAGGTCTTTACTTTAATGATATCCAGTTTCTTATTTAACTGCTTTTCGATTTGCTCTAACGTGTGGTTATCGCCGCTGGATACGATCGTCATGCAGGAAACACTCGGATCGTCCGTCTCTCCAACCACCAGACTGTCAATGTTAAACGCTCTTCTGGAAAACAGCCCCGCAACCTTGCAGAGAACACCGGAGCGGTTTTCCACCAGTACAGAATATATCTTCTTCATCGGTTTGTTCCTCCCTCCGTTATTTTACCGTATCCATCGGATTGATGACGCATTCCATCAAAACAGCGTCCTCATCCTTTAAAAAGGCGTCGATCGCCTCGTCCATCTTGTCCGGAGCCTCCAGACGGATAAAGTCCATGCCGTAGGCCTGTGCCAGCTTTTCCAGATCAGGACCGCCGCCGAGCTCTACGACAGAGTAACGTCCCTTGTAAGTATTCTGCTGGTACTCCCTTACCATACCAAGATAATGATTTGCAATTACCACAATTTTCACCGGAACCTGATACTGACGCATCGTCGCAAATTCCATCATGGACATCTGGAACGAACCGTCACCGCAGACTGCAACGACCTGTCTGCCCGGTGCGCCCAGCTTTGCGCCCATCGCCGCAGGAATGGAATAGCCCATCGTTCCCATACCGCCGGAGGTCAAAAAGCTGCCTTCACGGATCTTGCAGTTTCTGCATGACCAGATCTGGTTCTGTCCCACGTCTGCCACATAAACTGCGTCTCGCTCCATTTTATCGGAAAGCCTGCGCACGAACTCCGCCGGATCGACAAAGGCAGGATCGGGCTTTCTCGTATCTGCCATCGTCTTTTCATATTCCTGCAGGCAGACTACCCATTCGCTGTAATCCCCGTCTAACTCCTGTTCAAGCATATCGGAAAAAATGTGTTTTGCATCGCCGACCAGCGGGATCGTCGGGCCTGCGTTTTTTCCGATTTCCGCAGGATCGACATCCATATGGACGAGCACCTTATTTTTCGTGATGATTTCCGGCTGGTTGACCGCACGATCCGCCACTCTCGCGCCGACCATAATTATCATGTCCGCCTCGTTCATTGCGCGGTTTGCGCACGGTGCGCCGTTGTTGCCGACCATACCGAAATACAGCGGGTCTTCTGTCTGCATCGCGCCGATGCCCATCATAGTTGTTACAACCGGAATTTTGTGACGGTGGGAAAATTCCCGTAAAAGCTTCTGCGCATCGCCAAGCAGCACGCCGCCGCCTGCGCAGATGACCGGACGCTTTGCCTTTTCCAGCTCGGCAATTACCTTTTTGATCTGCACGATATGTCCTTTTACAGTCGGTTTATAGGTGCGCATGCTCACGCTGTCCGGATATTTGAATTTGCGTACCGGCGCATTCTGCACATCGATCGGAACGTCGATCAGGACAGGACCTTTTCTGCCGGTATTTGCAATATAAAACGCTTCTTTAAAAATTTGCGGAATGTCCTCTGCATTTTTGACCAGATAGCTGTATTTGACAAACGATTCCGCCGCTCCAGTGATATCTGCCTCCTGGAACACATCACTGCCGATCAGCTCGCTGTTGACCTGTCCGGTAATGCACACAAGCGGAATGCTGTCTGCAAAAGCTGTTGCGATACCAGTAATCAGGTTTGTCGCACCGGGACCGCTCGTTACCGCGCATACGCCCACCTTGCCGGTCACGCGAGCCAGACCGCTGGCTGCATGCGCCGCATTCTGCTCCGTCCGGATCAGAACAGATTTGATATCCGTATCCAACAGGCTGTCATAAAACGGACAGATCGCAACCCCCGGATATCCAAATACCATTTCTACGCCTTCATTTTCAAGGCATTTTACCATTGCCTGTGCACCATTCATGCTGCATCTCCTCCTTGCTGCCACCCTGTCAGCGTTTTGTGCGATTCATCGCACCTCTGTATGTTCATCTTAATTTTATCATCTTAAACTATCGTTTTACCGTTTGAACTTCCCGAAAAACTCCGCCAACGGCTCCACAACTGCTCCCAGATCACGGATCGCGCTGTTTAAGCTTTCGATGTCCATCCGGTTTAACTTCTCCGTCGCCTGGCTTAACGCCTCGCTGCTCTGCCAAACCAGACCGTTTTCATCAAACAGCGTCTGAATATCCGTCAGCGTCTCCTGCGCCGTCTGCAGCGTGTCTGTCGCTTCCACCAGCGTCTCCTGTCCCTGACTGATAATCTGCAGCATCGGCGGGACGATAAGCAGAAAAACTGCGATGACCGCCGCTGCCAGAACACAGCCTGCCGCAGCCAAAATTCTCGTCACGAAAAGCTGCTTTTTTAACGAAGCCGTCTGCTGTCTGTTCTGCTCTGTCAGCTCTTCCAGCAAACCGATCACATCCCTGGATCTTTCTTCCATCTGATCTTCCCCCTATTGGAAATTTTTCAAAGCAGCGCTGATCTCACTCCTGCATTCCGACCAGGCGCTTTGCCAGCCGGACGGCATCCGCCGCATCCCGAGAATAGCCATCTGCATGGATTTCATCTGCATAATCCTGCGTAATTACTGCACCGCCGATCATGATTTTTGCCGTTACACCCTTTTCTTTCGCATATTCAACGACATTTCTCATTTCCTGCATCGTCGTCGTCATCAGGGCAGAAAGTGCGATAATCTGTGCGTTGTGCTCGATTGTAGCTTCTATGATTTTCTCTTTCGGAACGTCCTTTCCGAGGTCGATGACCTGAAAGCCGTAGTTTTTCAGCATCAGCGCGACGAGGTTCTTGCCGATATCGTGGATATCCCCCGCAACCGTCGCAATGACGACTACCGGCATCTTTTCCGAAGTCTGATCCTGCAAAAGCAGCGGCTCCAAAATGCCGATGCACAGCTTCATCGTCTCCGCACTCGCAATCAGCTGCGGTAGGAAATATTTTCCCTTATCGAACAGCTCACCGACCTCGTTGATCGCCGGAAGCAGCTGTCCGTGCAAAAGCTCCTGTGGGGAATTGCCAGCCTCCAGCGCTTTTTTCGTCAAATCCTCTGCGATTTTGCGTTTTCCCTTTAGCACCGCCTCTCGCACCCGCTCTGCCGCCTGCTGCTGTGGTGTTTTTGTACCCGCTGCTTTCTGCCGGGCCGCACCGTCCTGGACTTCCGTATTTCCCGGCTGGTTTGCCGTCACAGTGCTGCCTTCAGATGCCTGCAGGCTTTGCCGAAGCAGCGCTTCCTTTTTGGCATCCGCCTCTTCCCGACGTTCCTTTGCCTGACCGGAAAATTCGATATAACGGATATCACTGTCTTCTTTATTTAACAAAAGATCCGACGCAAATGCAGCGCCGACCAAAATATCCTGGCTCGGATTTGCAATCGCCATCGTCAGTCCGGACGCGATCGCCATCGTCAGAAACGCACTGTTAACGCAGCTTCTTTCCGGCAGGCCGAACGAAATATTCGAAAGTCCGCAAGTCGTTGCCAGACCGTTTCTATGGCAATACCGGATCGTTTCCAACGTTTCCAACGCCGCCTGTTTGTTCGCGCCGACCGTCGCCACCAGACCGTCCACAATAATATCCGTCTTTTTCATGCCCAATTCCAGCGCGCGCGCCACAATTTTTTCGATGATGGAAATCTTCTCATTCAAATTTTTGGGCAGTCCCTCGTCCGATAGCGGCAAAAGGACAAACATCGCGCCGTATTTTTTTGCCAACGGCAGCAGCTTTTCGAACTTTTCGGATTCCAACGAAATCGAATTGATCAGTGCGCGTCCCGGATAACGCCGAAGCGCTTCCTCCTGCACGTCCACATGGCTGGAATCGATGGACAGCGGCAGCTTCGTCACACCCGCTACCTCTTCCAGCGCCTGCAGCATCATCGCCTTTTCGTCGATTCCGCTCATGCCCATGTTGACATCCAGAATCGACGCACCGCGTTCTTCCTGCTCCTGTGCGAACTGCGTTACAAGTTCAAAGCTGCCCTCGCGCAGCTCCTGCTGCAGCTTCTTTTTACCGGTAGGATTGATTCGTTCGCCAACGATCAGAAACGGTCCGTCCAGGTCAAAGGTCAGGGACGCGCGTTCCGAAGTCAGTGCTCTCTGCGTCGGGTTTCCATGCACCGGAACCGGTCTTCCTGCCAGCCGGTAGGTCATTTTGCGGATATGCTCCGGCGTCGTGCCGCAGCAGCCGCCCAAAATCTGCGCCCCTGCGTCCAGCAAAAGCTCCATATCTGCGCCGAATTCCTCCGGGCCCATATCGTAAACGGTTTGCCCTTTTTCATCCAAAGACGGAAGTCCTGCGTTTGGCTTTGCGATGATGGGGATATCCGTCACCTTCGCCATCCTGCGGATGACCTCTGCCATCTGATCCGGTCCGGTTGAACAGTTTGCGCCGACCGCGTCTGCGCCCAGACTCGACAAAACGATCGCCGCCGTCGCCGCATCCGTCCCGAACAGGCTTCTTCCGTCTGATTCAAACGTCATCGTCACCATGACCGGAATGTCCGGACACGTCTCTTTTGCCGCAATGAGCGCCGCCCTCGATTCCTGCAGGCTCATCATCGTTTCCACCACGAGCAGGTCTGCTCCTGCTTCTATAAGATACCGGATCTGTTCTTTATAAACGTCGATCAGTTCTTCAAAATCCAACGGGCCCATCGGCTTTAGCTGCTGCCCTGTCATCGTCAGATCGCCTGCTACCAGCGCCTTCCCATCTGCAGCCCTTTTGGAGATTTCGACTAATTTGTGATTCAGTTCTTCTATCCGGTCCTCCAGATCGAATTCCTTTAATTTGATCCGGTTTGCCGTAAAGGTCGGGGCATACAGAATATTCGTCCCTGCTTCCAGATATGCTTTCTGAAGTCCCCTCATAATCTCTTCATGCTCTGTAATCCATAGCTCCGGGCACACCCCGACAGGCATTCCCTGCTTCTGAAGATTCGAGCCGGTTGCCCCGTCCAGAAAAAGCAGACCGCTTTGTGCCAGCCTGCGAAATTCTTCTTTTGTCATTGCTCCTCATTTCTGCACTTTTCCTCTGTGCATTGAAAAAGTTTATACTATTCTAGCACGATTTTCCGGAAAAGAAAAGACGAACTGTTTTCACTTGTCACAAAATCCAAAATGCGGTATCCTATAGAGGTCAAAACAGCCTGCAGACAGGACGCAGAATGCGCGATTGCTGCGGCATTCTTACTTCAAAAAATGAAAAGGAGCGCTTATGTATTGTACAAGAAACGTATCCGACTCTGTCGTATGGGTCGGCGCAAGCGACCGTCGCCTTGCTTTATTTGAAAACCTTTTTCCTATTCCGCGCGGTGTTTCCTATAACTCTTATCTGATCCTCGATGAAAAAACCGCCCTGCTGGACACAACGGATGCTTCCGTCACCAGACAGTATCTGGAAAATGTCAGCCACAGCTTAAACGGCAAACCGTTAGATTACCTGATCATCAACCATATGGAGCCCGATCACTGCGCCAATATCGCAGAGCTTCTGCTGCGTTATCCGCACCTGACGCTTGTGGGCAACGCCAAAACCTTCGCCTTTGTCAGCCAGTTCTACGACCTCGACTTAACCGGACGCACCCTGACTGTCAAAGAGGGTGACACCCTTTGCCTCGGCTCCCATACCCTGCACTTCTTCCTCGCACCGATGGTGCACTGGCCGGAAGTCATGGTTACTTATGAAGAGACCGAACAGATCCTGTTTTCCGCAGATGCGTTCGGCAGCTTCGGCGCATTAAACGGCCATCTGTTTGCAGATGAAGTAAACTTCGACCGCGACTGGCTCGATGATGCCAGACGTTACTACTGCAATATCGTCGGCAAATACGGAATACAGGTACAGGCAGCACTCAAAAAGCTCTCTGCCCTTTCCATCCGCACGATCTGCCCGCTGCACGGTCCCGTATGGAGAGAAAACCTGGAATACCTGCTGAGCAAATATGACCTCTGGAGCAGATATGTTCCCGAAGACAACGCTGTTGCAATTTTCTATGCCTCCATGTACGGTGACACCGAAAATGCAGCCAACATCCTCGCAGCCGGACTTGCAGAGGGCGGCATAAAAAATATCGCGCTCTACGATGTTTCCGTCACCGACGTCTCTGTCCTGATCGCGGAAGCGTTCCGCTGCAGCCATCTTGTTTTTGCAGCGCCTACCTACAACAATGGCGTTTACCCTGCTATGTACAACTTCCTTCACGATATGGGCGCACTGAGCCTGCAGAACCGCACCATCGGTCTGATTGAAAACGGAACCTGGGGTCCTGTCAGCGCAAAGCAGATGCAGCAGCTGTTTTCTGAAATGAAGCAAATGAACGTCCTGGAGCCTGTCGTTACCGTAAAATCCTCTGTCAAGGAAGATTCCCTTGCCGCCTTATGCGCCCTCAAAGACCGCATTCTGGCGTCTTGTACGAAATGATGCGCGCAAAAACAGCGTTGGCTTCTTTGTCCCTGCTGCTTACCCTCTCCCTTTCCGGCTGCGGAAGCGATTCTGCCCTGACCGATTACACCAGCCAGATGAATACGTTTTATGATGCGTTTTCTTCCGGAACGCTGGCACTCGAGCAGATCGATCCGTCTTCCGAAACTGCACAGGAGGAGCTGCTTTCCGGTCTGGATGAACTGACCGCCCTGACGGACAGCCTCGCGGACATCTCCGTTCCGAAGCGCTATGCCGACGCCGGAATCGACGAGCTGGCTGCCCAGGCGGCGGAACACATGCAGGAAGCGGACAGCCTGTACCACGAAGCCTGCAGCGCAGAGACTTTCGACCAGGAACGTGCCAGCGCCGCACAGGAACATTATCAGCGCGCAATGAAACGAATCCATTACATCGGCATCATGCTGCAGGGCAGGACGCCGGACGATGAAGAGATTACCATCATTCACGAAACAACCGACTGGACGGGCGGAGATTTGCCGGATACCAGCGACGGAACGGTAGAGTGAGCGGTCGTGTTTTCCCATAAAAACCTCCATTCCGCAGGCGCTTTGCGCCAAAGGAATCGCGAGACGAACGTCCAGTTCGGCTCTGCGATCCCAGCTACCTTGTGACGCCTGCGACACAGCGAACGCAAGATCGGTTTTTCGCCACAACAAAAAGCCGCTGTAGTTTTTACATCTTTCAGAGTCAGTTTTAAACTCCGACCCGGAAAGCATGTAGAAACTACAGCGGTTTTCTATTTTTTATCTCATCCTTATTGCATACAAATTTGGCTCACAGCTTTCTGCTGTCAGCATCGGGCATTCTGAACACACTCACCTGCCAGCGTCCAGCCTCAGAATTTCTCGTACTGATCCACATCCACTACAAAAACGGTACATCCGCCGACCTGCATATCGATCGGGATCATCGAGTTTGCGCCAGGGCCAAGACTTCCGGTCGACATGGAGGGCATCGTATATTTGACGGACTGACGCGCACCTGCGCATTCCTTTAAAATCTTGAGCGCGCCGGGAACCTGTTCATCCTCCGTACCGATGACCAGCGTGACGTTCTTGTTTTTCAAAAAGCCACCGGTGGTAGAGAGCTTGGTTACCCAGTATTTTTCCTTGTTCAGCTCTTCTACGGTTTCATCCACATCTTCCGAATGCAGCATGGCAAATATCATTTTCATAACAGATTCCTCCTGTCCGCGATGGGTTGCAGTTTTTTTCTATTATATACAGACCACCGGAAAAAAGCAATCTCAAAGCGTCTTCTTCATGTAATAATGTGTATGTCCCTTTGGTGCATTGGTAAGCGTACCGAATATTTCATAGCCCTGCTTTTCATAAAAGCCTGGTGCCTGAAAATCAAACGTATCCAGCTGTGCCATATAACAGCCTGCTGCTTTCGCTTCTTCTTCTACTTCTTTTAACAGTCTGGCAGCAATGCCCTGTCCCCGGTAATTCTCCGCCACCCATACAGACTCAATCGACAGTATGTTCCAGAGGATACTGCATGCCAGCACACCGCCGACCAGTTCATTTTTTTCATTATAGGCGCAGCGGCAGAATTTAACAAAAGGCTCCCCTTGTCTGCAGGGAACCTTCCGTAAATTATATGCAACCAGCTGATCGTCTAATTCTTCTTCGTCTGCAACGGACGGAGCATCAAACCGGAAGCGATTATTCATGACATGCCTCGCATTTGCAGCCAGGGCCTTTTTCGAGCATTTCCTTTGCGGTATGCCATCCGAGACAGGCACATTTTACACGCGCAGGCATATGCGCCACATCCGCCAGAATCGAGGATTCCTCCAGCTCGTCCATTTCCTCCTCCGAAGCCTTGCCCTGAATCATGCGCAGGAAAATATCTGCCAGGCGCAGTGCTTCATCCTTGGATTTGCCGATAATCAGATCGAGCATCATATCTGCGGATGCCTGCGACACCGCACAGCCGTCTCCCTGAAATGCGCCGTCTACGATCTTGTCATCTTCTACCTTTAACAGCAGGACGATGTCATCCCCACAGCTGGGATTTACACCCTCCAGCGCCATGTTTGCACCCTCCAGGGTGTGCTTATGATAAGGGTGTACATTATGCTCTGTCAGACTCTCATTGTAAAAGGTCTTACTCTCCATACCCCATTCTCCTTCTCAGTGTTTTGAGGCTCTGCGTAAAGCGCAGAACTTCTTCTTCCGTATTATAAAAAGCGAGGCTCGCACGTGTCGTGGACGGTGTTTTTAAATACGCCAGCAACGGCTGTGCACAGTGATGTCCCGCGCGGACAGCGATTTTATCGGAATCCAGAATCGCAGCCACATCATGGGGATGCACATCCTGAACCGTAAACGCCAAAATACCATGATGGTCTTCGGGGCGGTCGGAGCCGATGATATGCACATACGGATTCTTCTTCATCTCTTCCATTGCCAGCGCTGTCAGCTCATCCTCACGCTTTGTGATCTCCTCAAAACCGATTCCTTCGATATAACGGATCGCTTCGCCCAGCGCATACGCGCCTGCAGCGTTGACGGTTCCCGCCTCGAATTTATGCGGCACCTCAGCATAAGTTGCACCGGTGCGGGTCACATATTCAATCATTTCGCCGCCGGTCAGGAAAGGAGGCATTTTTTCCAGCCACTCCATCTTGCCGTACAGCGCACCAATTCCCATCGGAGCCAGCATCTTATGTCCGGAAAAGGACAAAAAATCCACATCCAGCTCCGACACATTAACCGGCATATGCGGCACACTCTGCGCGCCATCCGCTACCAGTACGATGCCCTTTTCGTGACAGAGGCTGGCTATGCCTTTGATATCGTTGACACAGCCTAACACGTTGGACATCTGGGTAATTGCCATAATTCTCGTCTTTTCCGCCAGGACAGCTGCCACGTCTTCCAGCGTGATTTTGCCGTCTTTGGAGCATTCCACGAACTTTAACTGTGCTCCGGCACGTTTTGCCGCATGCTGCCAGGGCAGCAGATTGCTGTGATGCTCCATAATGCTGACTACCACTTCATCTCCGGGTTTCAGCAGCAGGCTTCCCAGGCTGTAAGCGACCAGATTCAGGCTTTCCGTTGCATTTCTCGTAAAAACGATCTCTTCCGGACGGGCTGCACCAATAAAGTGCTGTACCGTTTTGCGGGCATCTTCATAACATTTCGTCGCATTCTCACTCAGTTCATATAAGCCGCGCAGTGGATTCGCATTATGGCATTCATAAAACTCCCGTTCTGCCCGCAGCACGCACGCAGGCTTCTGGGAAGTCGCCGCACTGTCCAGATAGATCAGATCCGGATTTGCCAGAAGCAGCGGAAAATCTTCACGAATTTTTTTCACATTCATCAGCTGCATCTCCTCCCAGATAAGCTTTTACCAGTTTCTGCGCAGTTTCATCCGGAATCTTCTGACATACCGCTTCGATTCTCGCATCTGCCATCAGTGCATATGCCTGTTTCTCCGAAAGTCCGCGCGCCTGCATATAAAACAGCGTCTCTTCATCCAGCTGTCCGATCGATGCGCCATGGCTGCCCTTGACATCCTCTTCCGCACAGAGAATCAGCGGAATGGTCTGATTTACCACATCGTCGCCCATCAGCAGCACATCTTCTTTTTCTGCTCCGACAGATTCTGCTGAGCCGTGCTGAAAGTCGATCGTTCCGCGGAACAATTTCGAAGACGCATCCTTCAATACGCCGGACGCATTGATCTCGCTGTTTGTACGTTTTCCCTCATGCAGCGCCACATAGTTCATGTCCAGACGCTGATCGTCCTGTAACAGATAACCGATATCGGACTGCAGGGAGCTTTCATTTCCGAGAAGCTCTGTCCGGCATCCCTGATAAATCTTTCCGCCGCCCAGGAAAATGTGCACCATTTCAATGCGTCCCTGATCCTCGCAGATGCTTCCGACATCATTTAAAACACGGAACCCTTTGCCGAGGCAATCGATCTGAACGAGACGCAGCAGTGCGCCTTTTCCGACCTTTGCGCGGGTTCTCACGCTGCAAAGTCCCTCTGCATCTGCATCGGATGCATAATCCATCACAACGGTCATCTCGCTGTTTTCTTCTGCAATCAGATCGATCAGATCCAGACTTGCAGTCTGATCCTTACAGACAAAGCCAAGGCGCAGCGCAGCTGCCTCTTTTCTGCCTGCAGGCATCCGGTAAGCTTTTGCTGCAAAGCCTGACTGCTCTGCCAGCTTGTCCATGTCCGGTCCCATACCGGTTTTGATCGGTTCCAGTGTGCTTGCTTCTACCGCAAACGTTTCCGGAATTTCTTCTTTTTCCAAAGCCTGTCTGTCTGCTTTTACCTGCTTTACTTCCGTTTCATTCATCCGAAGCCAGTTCCAGGTCTTTGCAGGCAGGAAATTTATTTTCATATCCATGTTGATTCCTACTTCCTCTCATTTCGCTGCAGATTCGTTTTCCTGCAGCCTTACCCGATGCTGCCTTTCATTTCCAGACGGATCAGATTATTCATCTCGACCGCATATTCCAGCGGAAGCTCTTTCGAAACATTATCCGCAAAGCCGCTGACGATCATCGCTCTGGCATCTTCCTCGGAAAGTCCTCTGGACATCAGATAAAAGACTGCTTCGTCGCTGATCTTGCCGATCTGCGCCTCATGTCCGATATCCGCATCCTTTGTCCGGATATCCATTGCCGGAATCGTATCCGATCTGGAACGGTCATCCAGCATCAGAGACTCGCAGGAAACGGAGCTCTTGCTGTGCTTTGCCTGCTTTGTAACTACAACGCTGCTGCGGAACGTGCTCACGCCGCCGTCCTTGGAAATCGATCTCGTATTCATATAGGAAGAAGTGTTCGGAGCGCTGTGTACGACCTTCGCGCCGGTGTCCAGGTTCTGACCTTTGCCTGCAAAGGTAATGCCGGTAAATTCACTTCTCGCGCCTTCGCCAGCCAATAAGCTCGTCGGGTACAGATAGGAAACATGGGAACCAAAGGAACCGGATACCCATTCAATCGTGCCGCCCTCTTCTACCTTTGCCCGCTTGGTATTTAAGTTATACATGTTCTTCGACCAGTTCTCGATTGTCGAATAACGCAGCTTCGCATTTTTGCCGACATACAGCTCTACACAGCCCGCATGGAGGTTTGCAACATTGTATTTCGGTGCGGAACAGCCTTCGATAAAGTGCAGATACGCGCCCTCTTCAACAATGATCAGTGTATGCTCAAACTGTCCTGCACCGGGCGCATTCAGTCTGAAATAGGACTGCAGTGGAATCTCCACATGCACACCTGCCGGAACATATACGAACGAACCGCCAGACCAGACCGCGCCGTGCAGTGCCGCAAACTTATGGTCTCTGGGCGGAACCAGCTTCATGAAATGGCTGTGCACCAGATCGGCATATTCTCCGGTCAGCGCGCTTTCCATATCCGTGTATACAACGCCCTGTGCTGCAACCTCTTCGCGCACGTTGTGATAAACCAGCTCAGAATCGTACTGTGCGCCGACGCCCGCCAGGGAGGTACGCTCTGCATCCGGGATGCCCAGTGCTTCAAACGTATTTTTGATATCGGTCGGAACCTCGGACCATTTCGCACTCATCTGCGTGTTGGGGCGTACATAGGTAACAATCTCGTCCATATTTAAGTCTTCGATGGACGGGCCCCAATCCGGCATCGTCATTTCATTATATACTTTCAGGGCTTCCTGACGAAATTCGCGCATCCAGTCCGGATCGTGCTTTTCTTTCGAAATCTGATCCACGATTTCCGGTGTCAGTCCCTCTTTGACCCGATATACATCTTTCTCTTCGTTTCGGATGTCATAGATGCTTCTGTTGACATCCTCCACATAAGTCTTTTCTTTCATGGGATTCTCCTTCTTGGACGCTTCTTATTCCTGATATCCGATATATTTTTCAAAACCGTTTTCGTTAATATCCTCCACAAGGCTGCTATCGCCGGACAGAATCATCTTTCCGTCTGCCAGCACATGCGTCACATCCACATGCAAGGATTCCAGAATTCTCGTGCTGTGTGTAATTACCAGCAAGGAGCCCTGCTGATTCTTCTGGAACTCTTCGATTCCCTTGGATACGGTGCGGACTGCATCGACGTCCAGACCGGAATCGGTTTCATCCAGAATCGCCAGATCCGGTTTTAACATCAGAAGCTGCAAAATCTCCGCCTTTTTCTTTTCACCACCGGAGAAGCCAACATTTAAATCACGGTCTGCATAGGAATGATCCATCTGCAGTACGTCCATTGCTTTCTTTAATTCTTTGCGGAACTCCCACGGACGGATTCTCTGTCCGGTGCGCTGTTCCAACGCATTTCTCAAAAAGTTCCCGAGGGTAATACCGGGAACCTCCAGCGGGTTCTGGAACGATAAAAACAGACCAGCCTTCGCACGCTTGTCTGTGGATTCCTCTGTAATATCCTGTCCCTTGAACCAGATCTGACCGTTTGTCAGCTGATATCTGGGGCTTCCCATCAGCGCATAACCCAGTGTGGATTTACCGGCACCGTTTGGGCCCATCAGGACATGTGTTTCTCCTCTGTTTATCTCAAGGTCAATGCCGTGAAGGATCTCTGTGTCCTCTACGTTGACTACTAAATTCTTTACCTGCAGCAGCTGTTCTGACATAACTTCCTCCGTTCTTCACAGGTCTTTGTCTCTGTTTTTCGTCCCTGCGACTGTCTTCCTGGTTAACTCCTACTAACTTTGTAGGGTTTGCTGTAGATTATCATAATGGAATCTTTCCCAAAATGCAAGCATTAAATCCTACAAAATTACAGGGATATCGGGCAACGGTTTGGCATTCCAGACAAAAAGGTCGGGAAATGCGCTCCACAGACAGTCTGTGAGACATTTCCCGACCTTGCTTTTAAATACTTTTTATAGATAGGAATTCTTTACCGCGTTCGTAAAATCCTACTCTGCGTGCACCCCTTCTTTGTTCAGATCTGCGATAAACATGGCATCCCCAAAAGAGAAAAATCTGTATTTCTCCTTTACCGCCTCTTCATACGCCTTCAACACATGGTCTCTTCCTGCAAATGCGGATACGAGCATCACCAGTGTCGATTCCGGCAGATGGAAGTTTGTAATCAGCCCGTCCATCACCTTGAACTTGTAACCCGGATAGATAAAGATATCCGTGTTGCCGCTGCAGGCTTTCATATGTCCGTCCGCTTCCGCAGCGCTCTCTACAGTACGGCAGCTCGTCGTACCGACACAAATCACACGGTTTCCGGCTGCTTTGGCACGGTTGATTTTATCCGCCGCTTCCTGGGTCACCTGATAAAATTCTGTGTGCATATGATGTTCCAGCACGTTGTCGACCTTGACCGGACGGAATGTGCCAAGTCCCACATGCAGCGTGACATAGGCAATATCCACACCCATCGCTTCTACCTGGGCAAGCAGCTCCTTTGTAAAATGCAGTCCTGCCGTCGGCGCAGCTGCAGAGCCTTCAAATTTTGCATATACCGTCTGATATCGGTTTTTGTCCTGAAGCTTATGGGTAATATAGGGAGGCAGCGGCATTTCACCGAGGGAATCCAGCACCTCTTCCCAGATTCCATCATAAAAAAACTTCACCAGACGGTTTCCATCTTCCTCCACATCCAGAATCTCTGCACGCAGACGTCCGTCGCCAAAGACGACCTTTGCACCGGGGCGCAGCTTTTTGCCGGGCTTTACGAGGGTTTCCCAGACATCGTTTTCCATCCGCTTTAACAGCAGGATTTCTACAGCAGCTCCCGTATCCTCCTTTGCACCAAGCAGACGCGCCGGAATAACCTTCGTGTTGTTTAAAACCAGACAGTCGCCCGGTTTTAAGAACGAACAGATCTCTTTAAAAATATGATGCGAGGTCGCCCCCGTCTGTCTGTCCATAACAAGCAGGCGGGATGCGCTCCGATCCTCCAGCGGATCCTGTGCGATCAGCTCCTTCGGGAGGTCAAAATAATAATCAGAAGTTTTTAAGCCTTCCATTTCCATTACAGACACGCTTTCTCCAAAAATGCAACATATCCGCATTTTGTCTCATAAATATCTGCCTTGCTGGTAGCTTCCCACGGTGCATGCATGGAAAGAACTGCAACACCGCAGTCGATTACGTTCATGCCGTACAAAGCAAGAATGTAAGCAATTGTTCCGCCGCCGCCGACATCGATCTTGCCAAGCTCAGCGGTCTGGAATGCAACGCCGGACTCCTCCATGATCGCACGGATATGTGCAACATATTCTGCGTTTGCATCATTGGAGCCGGATTTTCCGCGGGCACCTGTAAATTTATTGAACACCATGCCGCGTCCGAAGAAGGCTGCGTTTTTCTTTTCAAAAGCAGACGCATAAGAGGGATCAAATGCTGCGCTTACATCAGAAGAAAGCATATCAGAGGCTGCCAGACATCTTCTGACATTTAATTCACTGTATTCGCCGACAAGATTTAACACTTCTGCAACGGTATTTTCGAAGAAACGGGACTGCATGCCGGTTGCGCCGACGCTGCCGATCTCTTCTTTATCTACCAGGATGCAGCATGCGGTGCGCTCCGTCTGACCAATTTCCAGCATCGCTGCCAGGGAAGTAAATGCGCATACTCTGTCGTCCTGACCATAACCAAGCACCATGCTTCTGTCCAGGCCTGCTTCTCTTGCCTTGCCGGCCGGTACAACTTCCAGCTCTGCGGACAGGAAATCCTCTTCCTCAATGCCATACTGCTCCGCCAGAAGCTTCATCACGCCAGCCTTTACCGCCTCTTTTTCTTCGCCTGCCAGCGGTCTGCTGCCGAAGATTAAGTCAAGCGCTTCGCCCTCGATGACCTTGGAAGCCTTCTTTTCCATCTGCTCTGCAGACAGGTGGATCAGCAGATCAGAAATGAAGAATACCGGATCGTCTTCGTTTTCACCGATATTGATCTCTACGATGGAGCCGTCCTTCTTTGCAACGACGCCGTGCAGCGCCAGAGGCAGGGTTACCCATTGATATTTCTTGATACCGCCGTAATAATGAGTATCCAGGAGGGCAAAATCGGAATCCTCATACAGAGGGTTCTGCTTGATGTCCAGTCTGGGGGAATCGATATGTGCACCCAGAATGTTTAAGCCTTCGGTCATCGGCTTTGTTCCGATCTGGAACATCACAACCGTCTTGTTCATCCATACCGCATATACCTTGTCGCCTGCAGAAAGCTTCTTGCCCTCTTTCATCAATTCGGGCAGCTCGCGGTATCCTGCCGCTTCAATCTGGTTTACAATCGTATCGACGCATTCCCGCTCTGTTTTACCGTTGTCAAGAAAATCCATATAGTCTTTTGCCAGCGCATCTACCTTTGCGCTTTTGGCTTCGTCATAGCCTTTCCAAGCATTTTTGCGTTCCATTATTTCTTTATCTCCTTACGTTTGTTCTTGTTACCGAGCACCGAGGCTACCAGCCTCTTGGCACGCGGCACTTCCTCATCGTGAATCCGGAAGGTGCAAAGAGCCTTTTCCCCGACTCCAAACAGTTTTGAAAAAAATCCCTGCTTTTCGAAACGGCAGGAATAGGAAATCCGGTTTGCCAGAAGAATTCTCTCGATCTGCTCCTTTGTCCCCATATCGTATACCTTGCAGAAATCCACTTCATTATTCACCGTTCCGAGCGCGGTCGTTTTTTTCTCCATATATTCCTCCCTGTCCGATGTTCCATACGCAGAGCCCTTTTTGCTGCAAAACGGCATCAGAGCTCTGCTTACGTCTTTTTATTACTGTCTTAATTCAATGCCAAGCTGTTCCAGACCATTTAAGATCTTCTTCATTGCCGCTGTGATTTCTGCATCCTCCAGCGTCTTATCCTTTGCACGGAAGGTCAGGGTATAAGCGATGGACTTATAGCCTTCCTTGATCTGTGTGCCCTCGTAAATATCAAATAACGAGTAGCTTTCCAGAATCTTGCCGCCGCGCTGTGCCAGAATCTTTTCAATCTGACCTACCAGAACGGTTCTCGGTACAACCATACTGATATCTCTTGTCACTGCAGGATATTTTGCGATGCCCTCGTACTTGCGGTCGAAGGATGCAAAGCCGTCCACTGCAGGCATATCCAAAACTGCCACATAGGTTCTCTGACCGATGCCGTAGTTTGCCATTACCTTCGGATGTACTTCACCGAGATAGCCGATTACGGTTCCCTCATAAACAACGTTTGCCTGACGGCCGGGATGCAGCCACGGCTTCTGTGCGTTCGGATCGTACTCCGCTTTCTTCTTCATACCGATGTGCTCCAGAAACTCTTCGATAACACCCTTCATCGTGAAGAAGTCGCCTTCTCCGTAAAAACCGAGTGTAAACTGCATGCGCTCGTCCGGAAGCTCTGTCAGAGGCAGCGCCTTGGGCAGATAAATGTTGCCCATCTCATATAAACGGACGTCCTTGTTTCTGCGATTATAGTTGGTTGCAAGGCTTGTCAGCATGCCGTTTAACGAAGTGGTACGCATGATGGAATAATCCTCGCCCAGAGGGTTTAAGATCGTTACAGTCTTGCGCAGCTTACTGTCTGCCGGGATCAGCAGCTTATCGAACACTTTCGGGCTTTCGAACGAATAAGACATACCCTGGGAGAAGCCGCAGTATTCTGCGATATCCCTTGCCTTCTGTTCAATTCTTTCTTCGAAGGAAAGCTTACCGGTTGTCGCTTCGCCGGAGGGCAGGGTGGTCGGGATCTTGTCATAGCCGTAGAAACGCGCTACTTCTTCTGCGATATCGGCAAAGCCTTCCAGATCCTGACGGAACGAGGGAACAACAATTTCGTTGGCAGCTTCGTCATATGCAAGCTCGATGCGTCCGAAGTACTCCAGCATCTGCTCTTTTGTGATATCTGTTCCGAGGAAACGGTTGATCTTTTCGGGTTCAAACGGGATTCTGCGCAGGGGCTTGATCGGCTCGCATACATCTACCATGCCGCCTACTACCTCGCCGCAGCCCAGCTCTTCGATCAGCTGGCACGCTCTGTCGATTGCTGCTTCTGCATTGACCGGATCCAGACCTTTTTCGAAAATACCGGAAGCCTCGGTACGCATACCGATTCTCTTTGCGGATTTCCGGATGTTGGGACCGTTGAATGTTGCAGCCTCGAATAAAACGGTGTGCACATCGTCTGTGATCTTGCTGTTTTCGCCGCCCATGATACCAGCGATGCCGACTTCTTTTTCCGCGTCGCAGATCATCAGGACCTGATTGTCCAGCTTGCGGATCTGACCATCCAGCGTCTCGAACTCATCTCCGTCCTTTGCACGGCGGACGATGATCTTATGTCCTGCGATCGTGTCCAGATCATATGCATGCATCGGCTGTCCGTACTCTGCCATAACGTAGTTCGTGATGTCTACCAGGTTATTGATTGGCCGGATACCTGCTGCAGCCAGACGTCTCTGCATCCACTTCGGGCTCGGAGCGATTTTGATATTTTTGCAGACCCTTGCGCAGTAACGGGTGCACAGATCGGTATCCTGTACTTCTACGTCCACATAATCGTGTACATTCTCGCCGTTTTCGTGTACTTCCACAACCGGGGGAATGAACGGCTTTCTGAAGGTTGCAGCCGCTTCTCTTGCGATGCCTAAAATGCTGTAGCAGTCTACACGGTTGCTGGTGATTTCATATTCAAATACGGTGTCATGCAGACCGAGCGCCTCTACTGCGTCTGTACCGACTTCTACATCGTCGTCGAAAATGTAAATGCCGTTCTCCGGTGCTTCCGGATACATGTCGCGGCTGCTGCCCAGCTCCTCGATAGAGCACATCATACCGTCGGACTCAATGCCTCTTAACTTGCCGGCCTTAATCTTAATGCCATCCTCCGGCAACGGACTGCCGTCATGACCGCCTGCAACCTTACCGCCGTCTAAAACAACCGGAACCTTGTCGCCTTCCTTTACATTAGGTGCGCCGGTTACGATCTGAATCGTACGGTCGCCTACGTTAACCTGGCAGATAATCAGTTTGTCTGCATCGGGATGCTTTTCGATCTTCTCAATCTGTCCGATTACGATCTTTTCCAGGTTTTTATCCATGCGCTCATAGCCTTCTACCTTGGTGCCGGTCAGCGTCATGGCGTCAAAATACTCCTGATCGGTGCAGGAAAGGTCGGGCACATATGCTTTAATCCATGATAATGCTGTATTCATCTTCCTCTTTCTCCTTCCCGTTAAAACTGCTTTAAGAATCTGATGTCATTTTCATAAAGCAGACGCATATCGTCGATTTCGTATTTCAGAAGGGCGATACGCTCCAGACCTACGCCAAATGCAAAGCCGGAGTATTCTTCCGGATCGATATTGCACATCTTGAGTACCTTGGGATGTACCATACCGCAGCCCAGGATTTCAATCCAGCCGGAGCCCTTACAGAATCGGCAGCCCTTACCGCCGCACTTAAAGCAGCTGACATCTACTTCTGCACTGGGCTCTGTAAACGGGAAATGATGGGGACGGAATTTTACTTTGGTATCTTCGCCGAACAGCTCTTTTGCAAACTCTGCAAGCGTGCCCTTTAAATCGGCAAATGTAATATTCTTATCGATAACCAGACCTTCGATCTGATGGAAGGACGGAGAATGGGTTGCATCCACTTCGTCGGAACGGAATACTCTGCCGGGCGCGATCATACGGATCGGCAGCTTGCCCTGTTCCATGGTACGAACCTGAACCGGAGAGGTCTGGGTACGCAGAACGATTTCCTCATTGATATAGAAGGTATCCTGCTCGTCTCTTGCCGGATGGTCCTTCGGGATATTCAGCGCTTCGAAGTTGTAGTAGTCCTTCTCGACTTCGGGACCGCGAACCACTTCGTAGCCCATGCCAACGAAAATTCTCTCTACCTCTTCCAGAGCGATCGTATTGGGATGACGATGTCCAACGGAATTTTTCTTTGCAGGCAGGGTAACGTCAATCACCTCATTCTTTAAACGAGCTTCCATTGCACGGTCTTCCAGCTTTGCTTTTTCCGTTTCCAGCGCTGTTTCAATTTCAGCGCGCACTTCATTGACCATCTGTCCAACCTTCGGACGGTCTTGTGGCGCAACCTCCTTCATGCTCTTTAACAGCTCGGTCAGGGCGCCTTTTTTACCCAGTGCGCTGACTCTTACCTCGTTGAGCTTATCCAGGTTCTCGGAGGCGTCGATCTGTTTCAAAATCTCTTCTCTGATTTTTGCCAGTTTCTCTTTCACAGCAAACTCCTTTCTGTCAGATAGCCGTTTTTCTTCTGTGCGGCCTTCTACTTTCCCGGGACCTTCCTTTGATTATTGTAAACAGCAAAACTGCCCTGCAATTTTTACTGTCATGCCCAATAGAATCCTTTCTATTAGCTGAATAAAAAGAAAGCCCCTGGTTTATTAAACCAGGGACGAAAAAATTCCGCGGTACCACCCTTGTTCCCGCCATCGGCAGGCACTCATTGCAGACGTAACGTGTCCTGTGCGTTCCGACCTACCCAAAAGCACTGACAGCAGGCTCTCTTCAGCCGAACAGCTCCGGTGGGAAATTCGTATCCGATCCTGTTGGAAAAGCTCTCAGCCACTGGCTTCTCCTCTCTGCCGGTACAGGAAATACTACTGACACCTTCATCGCCTTTACGCCTTATTGTAAAAAATCCATCCCGAAAAGTCAATACTATTTCTCGAGAATCTCTCTTCGAAACGGAACAGCAAACCGGTTGATGTGTGCCCCGACTAACAGCAGATACATACAAAAATACAACCACATCATCACGACGATGATTGTAGAAAGGCTTCCGTATACGCCGAAATCATTGAACCGCTCTATGTATGCCGAAAAGCCCCAGGAAAACAGGTTCCAGCTTATCGCCGTAAACAATGCACCTGGAAACTGCTTCGTCAGTTTCAGCTTCACATTTGGCACATAGGCATAGATCACCATAAACACCAGCGTCAGGATGCCCCAGGAAAACAGCGGTTTAAAATGCATCGCTATGGACATCAGATGATCCAGTATCGGGATTCTGTCGTTTAAAAGACGTACCAGCGTTGTTCCAAATACCATAAAAACGAGAGAGAGCAAAAGGACGATCAACAACAGAATCGTATAAAAAGATGCCAAAATCCGCTGCACAAAATAGTTACGATCCTCCACAACGCCGTTCATCGCATTTAAGCCGCGCATGATGGACAGCATGCCTTTGCTTGCCGACCATACAGTTACGATCGCTGCGACGCTCGTAACGCCAACGGTACTGTTATAGAGCGACTCGATCAGGCTGCTCATCATCGGCACAATCGGCGATGGCATGACCTCTGACACCGCCTTTAACAGGTCGGATTTCTGCAGCGTCGTCAAGGGCAGCAGGGAACACAATAAAATAATAATCGGAATGATCGACAAAAACATAAAGTATGCAGAGCTTGATGCAAATGCATTGACATTTGATTTTGACATATGCCTGCCAAACCCTGTAATCAGCCGGATTTTCTTTTTCATAAACAGATCTTTTCCTTTCCGGTTTTTCATTTTGCGGTGCGTCGCTGCATGGACTTTTCAGGAAATCATTTTTAACTGACATCCTTTATAAAAGAACGTCAAAATTTCTTCTGCGCTGACAGACGCCTCCGCCATATGCTTCGCCCCATTCTGGGACATGCCGATTCCGTGCCCGTAACCACCGCCAATTAAAGTATATCCTATCATAAAGCCGTCAGTTTTAAAAGTACTGACTTGAAAAAAGCTGCTCGGTAAAAGCGATGTTACCGCTGCCGTGCTCCCATCCTGTCTGACCGCCTGTGTTTTTCCGTCGCACAGCACATACCGGATGCTGTATTCCGATTGTATCCGTACCTGTCCGTTTTCGCTTTCGATCAAAAGCTCCTGCGCCGCGCCGCCGCTGCTGCGTTTTGTAACACGGATTTCCCGGATTTTCCCTGTGTTTTCAGACAGTTTCGTGCGCTCCTTTACTGCATTCCATTCTCCAGCTTCCCCAGGCACGAACACACACTGTCCATCCGCTTGTGCCCGTATCCATACCCTTTCCCAGAATGCCTTTTCATCAACGGTTTCTGCCCTATAGCTCCAACGGTACCACGGCTCTTCTTTCTCATAAAAATCGCCGTCCCTCTGCCCCAAAAACGCTTCCATTACATCCGACTGCTCCAGCAGCTGCGCCTGCTGCAAAATCGGTGCCATCGCAGCAACGCTTTCCTGCCCGCCAAGCAGTCTCGTCAGCTCCATGTTTCTTTCATCGATCGCCTGCGCACACAGATACGGATATGCTTCTGCCCGGGTTCCTCTCCAGACCGACAAATCCGTGCCATAGCCGCAGGACGTGGAATAATAATAGGTCTGCGCCGGCTCCTCCCCGTAAAATAATACCTGTCCGGACGTCTCCTTGACCGCCTGTGTCGTCTGTCCCTGCTCTGCAAGATTCTGATACACCTGAAACGCCGTGCTGTCATCCACATGCGCCCCATACTCCGGTAATCCGGCGCGCTGCAGCCTTTCATATGCATAGGTTCTGGCACAGATCGCCTGGCTCTTTAACGCTTCCAGTGGATAAGACGCCGGCATTTCGCCCGGCACGACCCCATAAAGGTATTCTTCCAGCGGCAGCTCGTTGATTACAACGATTCCATCCTCCCGGCGCACCAGCTCGAGCCTGCCGCGGTAGTTTGCCTGCCCCTGTGCCCGCTCCACGCCGGATAACATCAGATGCCCGGTCAGGATTTTCGGTTCGATTGTAATCCGCCCGGTCTGATCAAACAGCGGAGAATCCCGCGTAATGACAAGACGCTGACCTTTTTCGAGCGTGGTAAGCTCGTTCTCGACGTTCCAAATCCTACAATCACAGTCCGCGAAAAGCTCCACGGCCTGATGTACGCTGTTTGCATAGCCAGACGTCCTAATCAGCACGCGAATGGTTTCCATCTTTTCTTCCCGCACCGCCAGCGCTGCCTCAATCATTCCGTCCTCCACTACAAAATCCGTAAACCCATAGCCGATTTTCAATTCTCCGATGTCCATCTGTGAAAGCCGCCCATACAACCGATAACACTGCAGATCCTCCGAAAAAGGAATCGTCCCGTGACCTTCGATTTCTGCGCCGTTTCGCGACACGCCGAGCAGCCGTCCGGAAATCTTGTCTGGCTTTTGGCACACAATGACAGGCTTTCCTGTTTCAAACGTCAGATCACAGACTGCTTCGGAAAGTTGTGCTGTATCTGAAACCACCGTCGTACTTTTTCTGTCACTTTTCCAATCCGATTCTCTGTTCTCTTCTGTCCCCTGTCCCTCCGCAGAATCTGTTTTTACTTCAACTGCCGCCGCGCCGGAAAATTCACAGTCTTTCCAGAACCCGTGTATGCTCTGTCCGGTCGTCTCGATCATCCAGACATTTTTTAATATGACCGGTTCCGTTAATCTATTTCGAACTGCATACAGGTAATCCTCCCTTACGATCACCCGCACTGGACAAAACTGCATGGATTCTGTCAAAAACGTTGCCGACGCAGCCATCCGGACACCGTTCTGTGTCAGGATGCGCAGCTCTGTTTTCTGGCTCTGCGCATCCTTTTTGCCACCGGAAGCAGTCCCCATTTCGCGCATCAGAGCAGCTTGCGCGCTTTCTTGCGCATCTCCCGGTCCATTTTCATCCCCCTTCAAAATGCCCAGCACTACGACCGTCTCCTCCCGAATCCTTCCGGCAGCATCATACTTTCTTTTTGCCCGGTCGAACCAGTCGTACCAGTCCGCTTCCTCCACCCGCTCAGTCCCCGTATACGCACCGCCTAAAAATAACTCCCGGCTGCCCGGCAGGCAGGAAAAATACTGTTTTGCCTGGGTCCACGTCAAATAGCCGTCGTCAGATTCCGCCTGAAATTTTTTCATCAAATCCAGTACCTGGTCGGGGGTTGACCGACTGCCGGCAGCATGCGCAGATACTACAGCCGCCTGTGTATTATCCCCGTCAAACTCCTGCGCAGCATCGGTTGTCTCTGCGAGCGCCTGTGTCGGCTGCTCCTGCCTACAGTCTGCAAGAAGCCAGACCATATGGCCTGCGTCCTCGATCCCGATATAGCTGTCCTGTTTTTTTTCACCCGTCAGCAAAAACTGATCTGCCGTCTTTTTGCACAGCCCAAATAAAAAAACGGCACCGATCAGAACCGCCGCCAGTTTCCCCAAAAGACGCCTGCGCGCCTGTTGTCTCTTCCTGCGTTCCTGAAACGACTCCCGTCTTTCCATTTGATTTTATCACTCCCATGAAGTTTTCTTACAAAAGATAAAGAGACAACCCTTCCGGATCGTCTCTTTATCTTTTGTATCCCCCAAAATGCCGCCTCCCATCTTCTGACTCCTAGCCAAGGCCAGGTGGGTAACCGCAACCGGCGCTTCTGCCTTCCCCTGCGCAATGAGGGCCTGACATCTACCCGGCAATATAGGAATCCCGTTTAAAGTAAATGTAGGTTCAAAACAACAGGAGTTCTCGTACATTTCAGGTTGTTTTCATTATATCCAATTCATCCCGAAAATACAACAGAAATTTTTTTACCGCTCTGCACGCATCGGATTGTTTAAGAAATCTTCATATGCAAGACGGATTCCATCTTCCAGCTCGGTTTGGTAAGTCCAGCCCAGATTCTTCAATTTGGAAACATCCAGAAGTTTTCTGGGTGTGCCGTCGGGCTTTGTGGAATCCCACTTGATCTCACCGGTGTAGCCGATCACCTTCGCGGTCAGCTCCGTCAGCTCCTTGATGGTCAGCTCTTTTCCGGTTCCGACATTAACGGTTTCATTGCCGGAATAATTGTTCATCAGAAATACGCAGGCATCCGCAAGATCATCCACATATAAGAACTCGCGCAGCGGCGTGCCGGTTCCCCAGCAGGTTACCTCTGTCGCACCGGAAACCTTCGCCTCATGGAAACGGCGGATCAGCGCCGGAAGCACATGGCTGTGGGTCGGATGATAGTTATCGTTCGGTCCGTAAAGATTGGTCGGCATTGCAGAAATATAATCCGTTCCGTACTGGCGGTTTAAGAACTCGCAGTATTTCAGACCGGAAATTTTTGCAAGCGCATAGGCTTCGTTCGTCTTTTCCAGCTCGGAAGTGAGCAGGCAGCTCTCCGGCATCGGCTGCGGAGCCATTCTCGGATAAATGCAGGAAGAGCCTAAAAACAGCAGCTTCTTGCACTGATTCTGCCATGCGGAATGTATGACATTCATTTCCAGCGTCATGTTGTCATACATGAAATCCGCCAGCGCTTCCTGGTTTGCGACGATGCCCCCGACCTTTGCTGCTGCCAGAAAAACATAATCCGGCTTCTCTGCTGCAAAAAAATCTTCCACATCCTGCTGTCTGCAAAGATTCAGTTCCTTATGAGTTCTTGTTATAATATTGTGATATCCGGCTTTTTCCAGTGCGCGCACGATTGCGGAGCCAACCATGCCGCGATGTCCTGCCACATAAATTTTGGCGTCTTTTTCCATCATGATGTTATCCTTCTTTCCTTATGTAACTGCCGTACATAACATATGCCATGCATGCACGCCTTTTTTGCACCTATACGTGCTTTTTTCCGAGGCTTACGCCTGCGTGCCTGCTTCTTTCACTGCCTTTTCACGTTTTGCCAGCATTCTGTCGTGCTCTGCCATAATGCGGACAAGCTCTGCATAGCTGGTCTTCTGCGGGTTCCAGCCAAGAACAGTCTTCGCCTTTGTCGGGTCGCCCCAGAGGTTGTCTACATCGGTCGGACGGAACCATGCAGGGTTGACGCAGACAAGCATCTTGCCGGTCGCCTTGTCATATCCCTTTTCGTTCAGACCTTCACCTTCCCAGCGCAGTTCAATACCGTTTGCTGCAAACGCTTTTTCGGTAAAGTCCCGGACGGTGTGCTGCTCACCGGTTGCAATAACAAAATCTTCGGGTGTATCGTGCTGTAAGATCATCCACATGCACTCTACATAGTCTTTTGCATAGCCCCAGTCACGCTTGGAATCCAGATTGCCCAGCTCCAAATGATCCTGCAGACCCTCTGCGATTCTGCCCGCTGCCAGCGTAATCTTACGGGTTACGAAATTTTCGCCGCGGCGCTCAGACTCATGGTTAAACAGGATACCGTTTACTGCAAACATGTCGTAAGCTTCTCTATATTCCTTGGTGATCCAGAAGCCGTACTGCTTTGCAACTGCATAGGGGCTGTAGGGATGGAATGGTGTTGTCTCTCTCTGGGGAACCTCTTCTACCTTGCCGTACAGCTCGGAAGTGGAAGCCTGATAAACCTTCGTCTTTTTGGTCAGCCCGAGAATGCGGACTGCCTCCAGAATCCGCAGCACGCCGATCGCGTCCACGTCGCCGGAATACTCCGGTACGTCAAAAGAAACCTGTACATGGGACTGTGCAGCCAGGTTATAGATTTCATCCGGCTGTACAATGCTGATGATACGGATCAGGGAAGAGGAATCGGAAAGATCCCCGTCATGTAAGGTAATCGCATTCTTTGCGATCAGATGGTCAATTCTTGCTGTATTCGAAATGGAAGCGCGTCTGGTAATGCCGTGCACCTCATAGCCTTTTTCCAACAGAAACTCTGCCAGATAAGAGCCGTCCTGTCCGGTAATGCCTGTAATCAATGCTTTTTTCATAAAAATTTCATCCTTTCCTGATTTTATCGCTCTGATGTCATATCTTTCTCATAATAGTTGATATTCTACCTGATCTTTTTCGAGTTTAGAAGAGCATATCTTGCACAGAACTAGCATTATATTGACTTTTTTGATATACTAAAAGCTGCTACTTTGATTAAAAATCTACAGGAGAATTTTTTTATGGATACCTCTCTTTTTGAAGGAACTCTCGTGGAATCCGAACGGATTTTGTATACACCGTCCACCTTTGCCCGGACAAACCTCATCCATCTGCAGGAATGCGGCCGCTTAAAAGCGTTGTCCCCCCACACCAGCCACCGGGAAAATCTCGCCTCCTACCTGTGTTTTATTGTCCTGGAAGGCTCCGGTACCCTCGAATACAACCAGAAGCACTACACACTCTCTGCCGGGGACTGTGTATTTCTGGACTGTAAAAAGAGCTACCTCCACCGCTGCTCCAATCAGCTCTGGACACTTGAATGGGCGCACTTTTATGGTCCGAACATGCCCGGAATCTATGAAAAATATACCGAGCGCGGCGGTCTTGCCTGCTTTCGCCCCCAAAGCCTTGCCCCGTATCAGAAAATTCTTGACAGCCTCTGTGAAACGGCGGCTTCCTCCGATTATGTCCGCGATATGAAGATTTTTGAGCAGCTCACTGCCCTGCTTTCTTTGCTGATGCAGGACAGCTGGCATCCCGGGAGCACCGCCAAACCGACCTCCCGCAAATATAACCTGCAGCAAATCAAAGATTACCTGGATTTCCATTATCCTGAAACAATCCGGCTCGACGACCTTGCGGAAACTTTTTATATCAACAAATTTTACCTGACCCGGATTTTCCGGGAACAGTTCGGCATCTCCATCAACGCTTACCTTCTGTCCCTGCGCATTACTCACGCCAAACAGCTGCTGCGCTTTACGGATTTTTCGATCGAAAAAATCGGCATCCAATGCGGCATGAAGGATGCCAACTATTTTTCCCGCATGTTTAAAAAGGTCGAAGGGATTTCGCCCGGAGAATACCGCAGGCAATGGTAAAAAATAGGCTTCGCCTATTCAACTCCCCTG
>OIWP01001425.1_pt1 | contig 29395 bp, 21 predicted proteins | sample 1587661 | NCBI WGS metagenome assembly OIWP01 (sample SAMEA3888899, study PRJEB22519) | human gut metagenome | biome: human gut; feature: human-associated habitat; material: faeces | place: Denmark | collected 2010 | reverse complement strand
AAGGAGGACAAGCTGGACGAAGTGCTGGCCGAGACCCCCCGCGTCCGCGAGGATGCAGGCTATCCGCCGCTGGTCACCCCCACCAGCCAGATCGTTGGCACGCAGGCCGTGTTCAACGTGCTTACCGGCTCGCGCTGGAGCGTTGTTTCCAAGGAAATGAAAGACTACCTGTGCGGCTACTACGGCAAAGCGCCGGGCCCCATCGATCCTGCAATCTATCAGAAGGTTGTCGGCAATTCCGAAGTGCTGTCGCCCGATGTTTCGCCCGCGTCGCTGAACACCACGACGTTCGACGAGCTCGCCGAGGAAATCGGCGATTTGGCGAAGAGCGAAGAAGACGTGCTCATGTATGCCCTGTTCCCGAACGAGGCGCGCACGTTCCTCTCGAAGCACCGCGCAACCGAGAAAGTTGAATTCTTGCTGGAGAACGAATCCAGCCTTACCAAGGAGGACGATTACGTGGATATCAACCAGATTCGCGAACTGCTGAAAGTCGTTGAAGAGTCGGGCGTCGGCGAGATTTCCGTCGAGGAAGACGGCATGCGCATCAATGTCCGCATGCCTGGTTCCGTGCCCGCAGCCGTTGCTCCCGTTGCTGCGGCTCCTGCTGCCGCCGCTGCCCCGGTCGCCGCGCCCGCTGCAGCTCCTGCCGCCGCGCCCGCTGCCGCCGCGCATCCGGCCAATTGGGTATGCGTGAACGCCCCCATGGTCGGCACGTTTTATGCCGCCCCCCAGCCTGGCGCTCCGGCCTTTGTGAAGGCGGGCGACGAGGTTGCTGCGGGCGAGACGCTGTGCATCGTTGAGGCCATGAAGCTCATGAATGAGATTTCCGCTCCCGAGATGGGCACCATCCGCGAGATTTGCGTGGAAGATTCCGAGCCTGTCGAGTTCGGCACCCCGCTGTTCTGGATTGAGCCGCATGGCCAGGCCGTCGCGGGCGAAGGGGCGTAAGGCATGTTCGACAAAATTCTTGTCGCCAACCGCGGCGAAGTGGCGTTGCGCATTATGCGCGCCGCTCGCGAGCTGGGCGTGAAAACGGTTGCGGTATATTCCACGGCCGACAAAGACACGCTGCCCGTTCGCTATGCCGACGAAGCCGTATGCATTGGCCCGGCTCCTGCTGGCAAGTCGTACTTGAATATGGCGAACATCATCGCCGCGGCAACTACCACGGGTTGCCAGGCTGTGCATCCGGGTTATGGCTTCTTGGCCGAGAATTCCGATTTCGCGCGCGCATGCGCTGACAACGATTTGGTATTCATCGGCCCCGCCCCCGAGTGCATCGACCGAATGGGCGATAAGGCAGCTGCGCGTGAGACCATGACGATGTGCGGCGTGCCTACGGTTCCTGGTTCCGACGGTGTAGTCGAGAGCGTCGATGATGCGCGCGAGTTCGCTGAGCGAGTTGGCTACCCGGTGCTTATCAAGGCATCTGCTGGCGGCGGTGGCAAGGGCATGCGCGAAGTGCACGCGCCCGAAGAGCTCGCCGATGCGTTTATGGCGGCGAAGGCCGAAGCGAAGGCCGCGTTCGCAAACGATGACGTGTATATCGAGAAACTCGTATTGCGTCCTCGCCATGTTGAGATTCAGGTGCTTGCCGACGACTTCGGCCACCAAATCGCCCTGTGCGAGCGCGACTGTTCCATTCAGCGTCGCCACCAAAAGCTGCTCGAAGAGGCTCCGTCGCCCGCGCTTGACGAGACCTTGCGTCGCAATATGGCGGTGGCCGCCGTTAAAGCTGTTCGCGCGGTCGATTACCGCAATGCGGGCACCATCGAGTTCTTGCTCGACAACGACGGCAAGTTCTACTTCATGGAAATGAACACGCGCGTGCAGGTCGAGCATCCTGTGACCGAGCAAATCACGGGCGTCGACATCATTAAGGAACAGCTGCGCATCGCGTCGGGCGAGCCTATGAGCTGCGCCGATGAGGCGCCGTTTGTGCCGAATGGCCACGCAATCGAATTCCGCATCAATGCGGAGGACCCGGAAAATGGCTTCCGTCCGTGCCCAGGCACCATTACGCGTTTCGATGTTCCGGGCGGTCCGGGCGTGCGCGTCGAAGCGTACGTTCAGGCGGGTTCGGTTATCTCGCCGTTCTACGACTCCATGGTGGCGAAGCTCATCGTATGGGGCCGCGATCGTGATGAAGCACTGGCCCGTGGCCGTCGCGCGCTTTCCGAGTTCAATATCGAAGGCATTGCGACCACGATTCCGTTCCATCAGGCGGTGCTGGAAAACGAAATCTTCCAGCGTGGCGAAGCCCATACCGACTTCATCGAGGTCACGGGGCTGTAATGAATCGCTCCGTTCTCTAGAGCGATTACCTGCGCAACGTCGGGAAGCCCCCATATGGGGGCTTCCGTTGTTTTGGGACGCATGGAACAAACGGGTCTATGGGGTCAAGTGGGCGATGGGCCAAACAAACTTATGGGCCAAATAGAAGCATGGGATAAACGACGCATGGAGCAAACCGGTCTATGGGCCGACCGGACGAACGGGCAATCGGATGCATGGGTGCGCGGCGCGTTCTCTTACGATAAAACGTGGGAACGCATCTCTGGTATTTCGCTATGGGATTCAGCCTCGATCCGGCGGAGCGCTCAATTTCCGCGGTTTTGCGTTACCATGGGGAAACTCGTTTGCGCATTACTCATGGTCGCGTTCTGCGGCCTTTTTCATATGGAAAGGAATTCCTCATGGGAATGCACGTGAATTCGGCACTGCCCGATCCGGCGCAGATTAAAGAAGAACTGCCGCTCACACCAGAACTGAAGGCTTTGAAGGCCAAGTGCGATGCTGAGATTCGCGACGTATTTACGGGCGTCTCGAACAAGTTTCTCGTGATCGTCGGCCCCTGCTCTGCCGATAACGAAGACGCTGTGTGCGAATACACAAGCCGCTTGGGCGAGCTTGCGCGCGAGGTTTCTGACAAGCTGCTGATTATTCCGCGCATTTACACCAATAAGCCGCGTACTACGGGAGAGGGCTACAAGGGCATGCTGCACCAGCCAAACCCCGAGGCCGCGCCCGATTTGTCTGCCGGCATTCAGGCGATTCGCCACATGCATATTCGCTCTATGGCTGAAAGCGACCTTACCGCCGCCGATGAGATGCTGTATCCGGAAAATCGCAGCTACCTCGATGATATTTTGAGCTATGAGGCTGTAGGCGCGCGTTCGGTTGAAAACCAGCAGCATCGCCTCACTGCAAGCGGCATGGATATTCCCGTCGGCATGAAAAACCCCACGTCGGGCGATCTCTCGGTAATGCTGAACTCCATTGTTGCGGCGCAGCATGGGCATAATTTCATCTATCGCACGCACGATGTGACCACTGATGGAAACCCTCTGGCGCATGCGATTCTGCGCGGCGGCGTTGACAAATACGGCACGACGCATCCGAATTATCATTACGAAGACTGCATTCGCTTGTGGAAGATGTACGGCGAGAAGGGGCTTGCCAATCCCGCCGTGGTGGTCGATGCGAACCATTCGAATTCGGGCAAGCAACACAAAGAGCAAATTCGCATCGTGGGCGAGGTGCTGCACAATCGCAACTATAACGAAGATTTGCGCACGCTCATCAAGGGTGTGATGGTCGAAAGCTACCTGGTGGAGGGTCGCCAAGATATCACCGAGCACATGGAATACGGCAAATCAATCACCGATCCGTGCTTGGGATGGTACGATACGGTAAGCCTGATTTATCACATCGCTGAGAAGTGCTGATTTCGCCGTTCCGCCGAGCGGTGAATCGCTGACGTTTGCTTGACTTGGGATTTAATTATTGGAGGTGGCGATGAAAACCATCGCGCTTGTTGGCGGCATTGGGTCGGGGAAATCGACCATTGCCCATATGTTTGCCGAGTTGGGCGCGGGCATCATCAATCTGGATGATGTGGGCCATTTTGTGCTTACGACTCCTGGCGTAAAGTACGACATTGCGCGCACGTTCGGCGCGAATGTATTCGATGAGCGCGGCGAGGTGGTGCGCAGCCGTCTCGCGGCCGCCGCATTCGATACGCCCGAGCATACGGAATGGCTTAACGCCATTACGCATCCCGTCATTATGCAAGAGTGCCGTCGCCGCATCGGCGAGCTGGGCCAACTGCACGACATGGTGGTTGTGGAAGTTACCACGGGCGTCGAGAGCAAGCGCGATGTGCGCTGGGCCGACGCTCTGGTTGCCGTGGTGGCGCCCGCGTGCGTTCGCATGGAACGCGCTTGTGCGCGTGGCGACCAATCGACCGTCGATGTGAGCCGTCGTATCGCTTTGCAGAAAACCGACGCGCAGCTTGCGGCGATCGCCGATTTCACCATCGACAACGGCAGCGACCTTGAATCTGCTCAGGCAGAGGTCAAGCGCGTGTACGACGTCGTTATGGCGCAGTAAATTCGAATGATCACGGGGAAGGCGTCGATGCATGCGGCGCCTTTTTATTTGCGATGCGTTTACGAACAGCTGTTCGTTTTGTGATAGCATAGATTGATGCGGGGTCGCATCGCGTGAAAAGGAGTTCGCATGAGCAGCCACTTGAGCAATATCGAAGGCGCCGCCATGGAGGGCAAATTGCCCGAAGTGCGTCTTGCGAATGCGCCGTTTCGCGTTGTGAGTCCCTACGATCCTTCAGGCGATCAGCCTCAGGCCATTCAAAAGCTCGCCGACGGAGTAGCGCGTGGCCTGCGCTACCAAAACCTTTTGGGCGTCACGGGTTCGGGCAAAACATTCACCATGGCGAAAGTCATCGAGGCAACTCAGAAGCCCACGCTCGTCATGGCGCCGAATAAAACGCTCGCGGCCCAGCTTGCGGCCGAGCTCAAGGAATTCTTCCCCGATAATGCAGTGGTCTATTTCGTTTCGTATTACGACTACTATCAGCCCGAAGCGTACGTGCCTTCGACCGACACCTTCATTGAGAAAGACGCATCGATCAACGAAGAGGTCGAGAAGCTGCGCCATGCTGCGACATCGAGCCTGCTATCTCGCCGCGATGTGATCGTGGTGGCGTCAGTCAGCTGCATTTACGGTATTGGCTCGCCGATGGACTATGCGGGCATGGCGGTGTTTCTCGATAAGGAAAAGCCCGCTGAGCGCGACGATGTGATTCACGAGCTTATCGATATCCAATATGATCGCAACGATTATGAACTCAAGCGCGGAACCTTCCGTGTGCGCGGCGACGCGCTCGATGTGTTTCCACCGTATGCCGACAATCCGGTGCGCGTGGAATTCTGGGGCGATGAAATCGAGAGCATCCAGGAAATCGACAACGTGACAGGCGAGAAGCTCAACGAATTCGAGGCATTGCCCATTTGGCCCGCGTCGCATTACGTTACCGCGCGCCCGAAAATGGACCGAGCTATTCAAACCATTCAAGACGAGTTGCGCGATCGATTGGCGCAGTTCAAGGCCGAAGGCAAGCTGCTCGAGGCTCAGCGCTTGGAAATGCGTGTGAATTACGATTTGGAAATGCTCGAAACCATGGGTTTTTGCAGCGGCATCGAGAATTACTCGAGGCATCTTGATGGCCGTGCGCCAGGCGAGCCCGCGTATACGCTTCTCGACTATTTCCCGAAAGATTTCCTCTGCATCATCGATGAGAGCCACGTCACGGTGCCGCAAATTCGTGGCATGCACGAAGGCGACCGCAGTCGAAAAGTCACGCTCGCCGAGCATGGTTTCCGTTTGCCGAGCTGTCTCGACAACCGCCCTTTGCGCTTCGACGAATTCGAGCAACGCGTGCCCCAGTTCATTTACGTGTCGGCCACGCCGGGCGATTACGAGGAAAAGGTCAGCCAGCAGCAGGTCGAGCAGATTATTCGTCCTACGGGGTTGCTCGACCCCGATATCGATGTGCGGCCTATTGCGAGCCAAATCGACGACATTATCGACGAAGCCCGCGAGCGCGCTGGTGCCAACGAGCGCGTGCTCATTACCACGCTCACGAAGAAAATGGCGGAAGACCTCACCGATCATCTGCTCGATCAGGGGATTCGTGCTCGCTATATGCATTCCGACATCGCGACGCTCGAGCGCGTCGAGATTCTGCGCGATTTGCGCCGTGGCGAATTCGACGTGCTTGTGGGCATCAATCTGCTGCGCGAGGGCCTCGATTTGCCCGAAGTGTCGCTCGTGGCTATTCTTGACGCCGATAAAGAGGGCTTTCTGCGCAACTACCGCAGCCTTATTCAGACGATCGGCCGTGCTGCGCGAAACGATCATGGCCATGTGATCATGTATGCCGACAAAATCACCGATTCCATGGACAAAGCGATCTCTGAAACGCGTCGCCGCCGCGAGATTCAGATGGCCTATAACAAAGAGCACGGCATAACGCCGAAAACCATCAAGAAGGCTATCAACGATGTCATGGGCTTCATGAACGATGGCGACGGAAACCAGGTGGGCAGTGCCGAAGAGGTGAACCGACAGCTTGCCGAGCTTTCGCGCGGCGAAGTCATGCGTGTGATTTCAAGCATGGAAGACGATATGGCCGCCGCCGCCCAGGCGATGGATTTCGAGCGCGCCGCGCAACTTCGTGATGAGGTGGTGCGCTTGAAAGCTCAGATGCAAGGCGAATCGGAAAAAGACGTGCTCGCCGATTTGAAGAAGACGGCTCGCAAGGGGAGTGCGTTTGGCAATCGCAAGAATTCCGCCTACGGCAGCGCGCGCCGCAGCTAAGCTTCATCGTTTTGAGGCTCAAGCGCCGCTCGCCGGAATGTTGCACGGCGCATAGAGGCGCGCGTCCCGCGCCATAGGTGGACGGGCGATTGTTTCCTGCGCGTTAATTCATCAAGCTGTATAAAAATGCGCAAATTTAGGCTTTATTTTTATGGCGCTCTCCCTTACTATACTGAAGGTTTATCAATAATCGGCAGAAAGGGAGCAATGAGCACTCATTCTAAAGGCAAGGCTTCTGAAATGAAGCACTATGCAGGCAAGGCCGTTTTCTCGGCTGCTGTGGGCCATGCGCTTGACGGCTTGGATCTTATGATCTTGAGCTTCGCGCTTTCCGGCATCATGGCGACGTTCGCCGTCGACAATACCACTGCAGGCATGCTTACCTCCATCACATTGGCTGGCGCCTTCCTTGGTGGTTTGATTTTCGGAAAACTTGCTGACAAATATGGCCGAATTAAAGTTCTTACTTATTCGGTCATTTTTTTTGGCGTGTTCACCCTGGGCTCGGCCTTCGCGCCTAACTTCGAGGTAATGGCCCTTTGCCGCTTCCTCGCTGGCTTGGGCATCGGCGCCGAGTTCGGCCTGGGCATGGCAATTGCCGCCGAGGTCTCGAGCCCCGAGAATCGCGCGAAAAGCACGAGCGCCGTTGGCTTGGGCTTCCAGGTTGGCGTGCTGTGCGCTTCGCTCTCTTCTGCGCCCATCATTGCGGCGTTTGGCTGGCGCGGCCTGTTCGTGGTCGGCTTTATTCCCGCCATTATCGCAATCATCATTCGTGCGTTTGTTCCCGAGCCGCCGATTTATGAGGAGCACAAGGCTTCTGGCAAGGCCCACGGCAAGCTGAGCGACCTGTTCGCCACGCCCGAGCGCGTTAAGTTCTCGATTATCATCATTATTCTGTGCACCGTTCAGAATGCCGGCTATTTCGGAATTATGACGTGGCTTCCCAAGTACCTGAACTCTGAGCTCGGCCTGAGCCTTACGTCTACGGGTCTGTGGACCGCCGTGACGGTTCTGGGCATGATGATCGGCATTTCTGCCTTCGGCTTCTTGGCCGACAAGGCTGGACGTCGTCCTGCGTTCTGGACGTTCCAGGTTGGCGCTGCTGCAATGATCATCATCTACAGCCAGCTCACCGATCCCACGGCGCTGCTCATCGGCGGCTTCTTTATGGGCATGTTTGCCAACGGCATGATCGGCGGCTACGGCACCCTGATCGCCGAGCTGTTCCCGACTGAAATGCGTGGTACCGCGCAAACCGCGCTGTACAACGCTGGCCGTTTCATCGGCGGCGCTTCCGCTCCGGTGGTTATTCCGATGATCGCTGCTGGCCATGGCTTCGGCTTCGCCATCGGCTGCGTTTCCTGCATCTATGTAGTCGCTTTCATCGCGATGTTCTTCATTCCCGAGAAGAAGGGCGCTACGCTCGAATAGCGACTGGCATTTCGCTCTCATGCATTGCCTGGTGTACTGGTCGCGAGGCTTAACGCTATCGACCAATAAGCTTGACGCTCATCGAACTTTGAACGGCGTTCTGCCTGCATGCGTGGCCAATACTGTTTATGAAAAAAGAGGTGCGGTTTAAACCGCACCTCTTTTTTGGCCATGTTCGCTCGCATGAAGTACCTTTGGCGTTGACTCGTGCCGTGACGCAAAAAAGCGGCCCTCAAGAGGGCCGCTGTATGCGTAATTGGGAGCGGGGAATCCGCTCTATGCGGTCACGGGTACGCCTTCGCCGAAAAGCAGTTCGTGCTCAGAGCCGGTAAGGGCCGCGCGGGCCTGGTCTCGTAGGTTGTTCATGCCGCTGAGGAATTGGCGATACATCACGAGCGTAAGATAGCGTCCCATGGTTGAAGGCACGAGGCATTCCTCGTCGTCGACATCGAATGCGCCATTCGCGCGCATGAAGCCCATTTCAACGGGCAGCGCCGCGTCGACACTCTTGCCGAACATCTCTTTGAAGGCTCGCTTGTCGAAACGCAGCTGATAGAGCCCGAGCAAGAAACAATAGCGCATGTGGTCGTGCTCGCGCACGGGCATCTGACCCATGATCGACATATGGCCGCGCTCAATCGCCTCGTTGTACTCACGCAGGCTGAAAGTGTTCACGTAGAGTTTTCCGTTCAGATATGAAATCGATCCCGAGCCAATGGCGGGGTATTCGTCGTAGCTTACCTGCAGCTCCTCTACGGGCAGCTCGTGGTCTTGCTCGCCCTTTTCATTCAGGCGGTTGAACGTCCACACGGTTTCGCGCTTGAATGCAGGGGTATCGCCGCCGCAAAGGCCTTCGTCGAGCATCTTGTAGAACTCGAACTCGCGATTATAGTCCATGGTGCCGAGCGACTGCTCCATCTTGCGTGTTGTGGCGCTTGAAACATACAGCGGGCTGAACGTGGTCTGACGGCAGCCGCATTGCTTGATTTTCTCGATATCGTCAAGCAAAATCTCTTCGGTTTGAGAAGGGAAATTGAAAATCATGTCGACGTTGAGGGAGTCGAAACGCGATGCTGCGTTGCCGATACGTTCGAGAATCTCTTCGCCCGAACCATATTTCTTGCAGCGATCCATTTGCGTGAGCAGCTCGTTGTTGAAGCTTTGCACGCCCACCGAAAGGCGATTCACGCGGCCGCTCAGTGCCGAAAGCCAAGGGTCTACAAGGTGGTTTGGATTGGTTTCGCAAGCGACTTCTTTGATGTTGAAGTTCTCGCCTGCCATATCGATGGTGCGGCAGAGCTCGTCGAGCAAAATAGTGGGCGTGCCGCCGCCGAAGTATAGGCTTTCGAAGTCGTAGCCCATATCTTTGAGCATCATCATTTCGCGACGAAGATTCTTGAAGTACGGTCGCGCGGTTGTCTCGCGGAAGGGGTAGCGGTTGAAGCTGCAGTAGGGGCACAGCACCTCGCAGAAAGGTACGTGCAGATACAGCATGTATTTGCGTCCCGGTTCGGGGCCGGGCAGGAATTTCTCGATTGTGGGGTCGATGATGAGATGGCTCTTCGTGATGTTTTTGACGATCCCCGTGAGCATGCGTTCGCTCAGCATGAAAGCGCTCCTTGCGTTTGATCGTATTGCCGTAAGGCGGTTCGGTCTTGTTGGCGTATAGGTGTGCACGCATGCGCGAATCTATACGCGGCGAACACCACGTTGCCAAGCCTCCCCAGACTACCCCAAGGCAACGTACTGTTTTGCATTTGAGCATACTACCGTTTAGGTATGCAAAAGCAACCGTAAACCGAATTGTTGTTGAAAAGTTAACACGACCAACGTACGCGAACGAAATGTAATGGTTTGCAGATGGGGGATGATGTGGCTGTTCTTCCAGGAGGACTCTTGAATAGCTCTGCTGGTGGTGCGCTTGTTTGCTTCTCATTATGGGAATGCGCTTCAGGGAAGGATGAAGCTCGTTGGTTGGGTTCGTGCGTCGGCAAGCCTACGCTATGCGGGCGTTCTTGAATGCGATTGCCTCCACGAGGTGATCTGGCTCTTCAATGCCGAAAGGCCGCCAGCGGCGACCTTTCGGGAAGGGACTTCGGGGCCGGGAGGGAGGAAAGCCCCGAAGGATGCGCTCGTGGCCGGAAGGGTGATATGCCCGAGCGCCGAGTTTTCAAGCTCACGGCCGGCTCCAAAGGGAAGGGAACGGGAATACCGGCCGTTTATCAATCGTGCTTTGCACGAGTCGAGCGGCTCTTGCGCGATGGAAGGGTGGATGCTTGCCGCTTCGACGGTTTCCATAATAAGGGTGGGGCGTGTTGAAAATCCCATAAGGGCACCTGATAAAAGGCTGAATAATTCTGAACAAAACCTTAAAATGGAGAGGAGCGCTCGGGCGCTCTGCACCCTCATGATAGGATTTCGCCCATGGATATGAACCAAGCGAACATATTAGTATGCGATGATGAAGTTGAGGTCGCCGACCTTCTCAAGCATGTGCTCGAACGTGAGGGTTTTGCCGTCACGTGTTGCCACTCGGGCGATGCGGCCCTCACATTGCTTAATGCTCAGGTATTTGACCTGGCTATACTCGATATTATGATGCCCGGAATCGATGGCTTCGAAGTCTGCCGTCAAATTCGCGGCGGTGCGGCCGGCTCAAATACCGACATGCCCATCGTGTTTCTCTCGGCTAAAACCGAGGAATTCGATAAGGTGCTTGGCTTCACCTTGGGCGCCGATGACTATGTGACAAAGCCATTTAAGGCTCGCGAACTCGTGGCTCGCCTTAAAGCACGCCTTCGTGGCCGCAGTGCGGCTCCCGCTCCCAGCGACGTGCTCTCGGTGAGCGGCATCGAGCTCGACGAAACAAACCATACGGCGGCCTTGCACGGCTGCGAGCTTTCTCTTACGCCGAAGGAATTCGATTGTCTGGCCGAGCTTTTGCGCGCAGGTGGGGCTCCTGTTTCGTCAAAGGCGCTGTTCGAAAACGTATGGGATGAGGAATACACGTCTTCGTCTCACAATGCGGTCATGGTTTATATTCGTCGCTTGCGTAAAAAGCTCGCCGAGGTCGATTCTTCTGAAGAACTCATCGAGACCGTATGGGGCGTTGGCTATCGCATTCCCGAAAAACGCCGTGGTTAGCCCATGAAGCGTGATTCAGAAAACAAGACCCGTGCCGACAAGGCCGAACATGCGCGAGTCGCACGCAAAAGGCGCGAGTCGCCTAAAATGCATGTGACCGAACAAACGCGCATTCTTGTGAAGCGCATCGTTCGTAATACTTTCGCGGCCACGGTGGTGTATGCGGTTGTTTTCTTCTCGATCGCTATGGCGGTTAATATTATCGTTCTGCCTCAAGTGGGCGAGGCGGTAGCTAAGGTAACTTCTCCGTGGCAGTACGTGTCGGCCGATGTGGCGGGCGTGCAAAACGACGAGTGGTTCATACAGAAAGAAAACGAGCTTAAAGCCGACGTGGTGCGCAAGTACTTGCACGAGCTCATTGACACCGCGGTTCCCGATGCGGGTTGGGGTTTGGCGCAGAGTGCGGCGAACGCCAAGAACGTGCAAACGGAAGGCGCCAATCCTGAAACTGTGTACACCATCTCGTCGCAACCAGCCGATGCCGGAGAATACGCGGCGTCCGCCTCTCAGGGCTTGGTTCAGGGTGATAGCCTGTCGTTTGTGGGCGCGCCCTCTGCATCCCAGGCGGCCAAGCAGGTTGTTATTTCCGCCGTTGATTCGCGCAACTTAGGCCAGGCTGCCAACGTCTACGATGCGTTGTGGTCGGCTACGAAAGATTGGGACAACAAGCCCGAGCAGGTCGATTCGCTCTACGACGAGGCCGCAACCGCGCTCGATTCCGACTTTTCCCAGGTGGTTGTGAGGTATGCCTACGATGCGGGCTCGGGTATCGAAACGGTGACATATGCGGGCGGACAGCAAATGCAGCGCGATTTGTCATCGTACAACAACATTCGCGCCCTGAAGTACCCCGTGGCGATTACGCTGTTTTTGTTGGGCATCCTCGTGATTATGGCGTTTGCCATTCGCAAGAGCCTGCGCTATTTCGACGACCTGTTCGTTTCGCTGCGCGCGGTGCTCGTTGACAAAGGCGCGTCGCTCAAGCTTCCGAGCGAGCTTTCTCTTGCCGAGGAATCGATTAACGACATCAAGCGCAAAAACGACGCTGAGCAGCGCGCCGCCGTTGCCGCTGAGCGTCGCAAGAATGAGCTCGTGGCCTATTTGGCGCACGATACCAAAACGCCGCTCACTTCCATCACGGGATATCTCACGTTGCTCGAGGAGGCGCCCGATATGCCCGTTGAGCAGCGTCAGCGATATGCACACGTGGCGCTGTCGAAAGCGTACAGGCTCGATGCCATGCTCGACGAGTTTTTCGAGATAACCCGCTACAACCTAGGCGCCATCTCCATTGAGCGCGAGCGCTTCGACTTGGCGTTGTTCTGCTATCAGGTTGCGGAAGATTTCTATCCTGAAGCGGAAGCGCGCGGAATCGATTTGAAGGTGAACGCCACCGAAGGCGATACAGTATTCGCCGATGCCACGAAAATGGCGCGCGTGCTTTCGAATGTGATTAAGAATGCGGTGGCGTATGCCGACCCCGATTCGACCATTTCGATTGACGCTCACGCCAAGTCCGATGGGGCGTTCAAGATCGAAGTCACGAACCAGGGACGCGAAATCAGCCCCGAGCATCTCAAACGCATTTTCGAAAAGTTTTATCGTGAAGACGACGCGCGTGCCACGCGCCAGGGCGGGGCGGGGCTCGGTTTGGCGATTGCGCGAGAGATCGTCGCGGCTCATAACGGCACCATCGATGCGACGAGCGAAAATGGCGTGACTCGCTTTGTAATCGATATTCCTGCGTCGAAGTAGGGAATCTCCTTCGTGGGGCTTTTGTAAACGCATGGGCAACGGTGCGAAGAATCCGCGAAAGACGTTGACTCTCCCATTATGGGATAGTTTAGGGTATCTCCTGCACAAAGATGAAGGCGCGCGGAGCGCGCCATAAAGGGAGTAACGAACATGTCTGAACAGCAGCTCGAAGTGAAGGAATTCGATCATCCACCCTTGCCGAAAAACTGGCTGAGGACGGTTGTCATTATTTGGCTCGGCCAGGCGGCGAGCATTCTTACCGCATATTCGTCTATTTATGCAGGCGTGTGGTTCGTGACCGAAACGACCGATTCGGCGCTCATGCTGGCCCTCGCTTCGCTGTGCTCCATGCTGCCGCAGGGCTTGCTCGCCCCGCTTGGCGGCGTGGTGGCCGACCGCTTCAATCGCAAGTACGTGCTCATTGCCGCCGATGCCTTCGTGGGAACCATGGCATTGATCATGGGCATGATTATTGCCATGGGCCATGTGTCGGTGCCGCTCGTGCTTATCATGGGCGCGCTGCGCAGCGTGGGCCAGGCGTTCCACATGCCTGCTATGGAATCCACGATGCCACTGCTCGTGCCGAAAAAGCACGTGGTGCGCGTGAATACCATGAATCAGAGCCTGTGGTCTATGGCGCTTGTGGTCGGCCCGGTTCTCGGCATTTTCTTGTATACCGTGGTGGGCTTCCAGATGGTCCTGTTCCTGAATGCTGCCGGCTGCGCCGTTGCGTGCTTGGCCCTCACGCTTGCGAAGATCCCCGATTTCCACGACGATTCCGACGAGGCGCGCCATCCTATCGCAAGCTTGAAGGCGGGCTTTGCGACGCTGAGCGCCGATAGGGGCCTGCTCATTTTGTGCGGCATCGTCATGGCGATTATGGCTATGTACACGGGCATCAACTCGCTCTTCCCGCTTATGACGTATGACCACTTCCACGGCGACGGCTATGCGGCCTCGCTCATCGAGGGCATATATGGCGCGTTCTCGCTTGTCGGCATCGCCATTCTGTTTATATGGGGCGGGGGCAAGCGCCTGTTGCGCGTGGTGGCGTTCTCGGGCACGTTCTCGGGCGTCATCCTTATTGCTACGGGTCTTCTTTCGCCGAGCATGTTCTTCTGGTTCGCGGTGCTCACGGCAATCTCGGGCGTTGTTGAATCGATGTACAACGGTCCGCTTCTCGCCGTGGTGCAAAAGCGCGTTCCGCCCGAAAAGCTCGGTCGCGTTATGGGCCTGTTCAGCACGGTGACGGCGCTTTCTTCGCCTATCGGATTGGGTCTCGCGGGCACCTGTGCAGAATTTACCGGCGTTGCCATGTGGTTCGTGATTTCGGGCGTGGTGGTTACGGCGGGTGGTTTGGCGATTGGCCTTTTGCCGTCGCTTCGCAAACTCGACCGCGAAGTTGCCGCCACTTTTGATGAGGTCGATGTAAGAAAAACGAACCCGACGGTTGAAAATGCCGCCGAATAAGCGAAAATCCTCCTGATGAATTAATCGATGCGGCGTGTCTTCGCAGGCGCGTCGCATCGTTGTGTGAAAAGGGGCGTCTGTGGTCATTCTGGGTGCGTTGGTGAACGGCATTGCCACGGTTATCGGCGGCGTGCTTGGCTTGGTGTTCAAGCGTCGTGTATCGCAGAAGCTGGGCGATTTCCTTATGCAGGGCTTAGGCCTGTGCGTGATGCTCGTGGGCGTGCAGGGCATGGTGAAAGGGCAAAGCATCACTATTACCGTGCTCTCTATCGTTGTTGGCGGCATTCTGGGTTATTTAATCGACATTGATGCGGCGATTCACCGTTTTGGCGATTGGATTCAACGCAAACTCGATGCCGCATTCAAGGGTTCGACGGCGCTTGGCAACTTTTCCGATGGATTTGTTGCCGCCACGCTATTCATCTGCATTGGCGCCATGGCGATTCTTGGCTCGCTGCAAAGCGGCTTGCAGCTCGATCATTCCACGTTGTATGCCAAGGCCCTTATCGACATGGTCGTGGTCATGGTGATGGCCACGACGTTGGGCGTTGGCGTGCCGTTTTCGGGCGTGTGCGTGTTCGTGTATGAGGCGGCGTTGAGCTTGGCCGCCAGCGCGCTTGCGCCTCTTCTTACCGATGCCGTGATTGCCGAAATGGTATGCGCGGGCAGTTTGTTGCTGCTCGCCATTGGCATGAACATGCTGAAAATCACCGATATCAAGGTGGCGAATTTTCTGCCCGCTGCATTTCTTCCCATTGCGCTGTGCGCGATTCCTGGCCTGATGTAGCCGAAGCGGTTCGCGCCCTTACGCGCAGCCGAAGCGCTCTTGAATTCGATTCGCCCTTGGCTCTTTTGCGGAGCCTAAACATTTGACGCCGAGCCATCTTAAAGACGGCTCGGCGTTTTCTTTAGAAGCCGCTATTCCGTTTCATTTCGTCGGCTTGCGATTTCGTCATGCCCGTTTCGAGCACTTCGCCGCTCTTTTTGCCCGTGAGCACGAGCAGCCCATTCGCGTCGTAGCTTTCGGTGCATTCGTCGTAATAGCCGAGCCCTTGACCTGTGGAGTCGCTCATAAACATGCGGAATTCACCCGTGAGCACATTGACGCTCATTACTCCGTTGCCCGAATTGAGCTCCTGCACGATGCTTGCGCAAAGCATGCCGGCCTTTGTAAGGTCGTCTGCGCCCTCCCATTTCTCAGCGCTGTAGAGGCCCGAGAACGCCACGAGCTGCTCTGCCAAATTGATAGGCGCGCAGCCGATGGTCGCTGTATGGGGCGAATATCCTCCCTCGGATGTGTCGTAATCGAAGCCCGTGTAAATCACATACCACATCATTTTTTCGCCATTGACGGTTTGATACCCGGCGAAGGCGTTCGTCGTGTATACGACGGTGTCTGTTTCGTTCGTCGTTTCGCCGTATTCGTGCAGGGTGGATTCTGTTGTGAGTTCGTATGATCCCGACGATGCACTCAAGCCGCATTGCTGGGCGAAGTCGTCGATGGTATTCGACGCGATCGGGCCAACAAGGGGTACGCCGGAAACAACGATGCTGTCGGGCGTGGCGGAAGCGGGCTGGTAGGTTCCGGCTTTCTTGTCGAGGCCATGCACCAGGAACATCGCGCCATTGCCGTATTCGACCGAAACCGAGGAATAGTCGTTTGCGGAGCCGGTGGAGCTGTTGACGTAGGGCATGTCCCTCGTCGTGTCTTTCCAGTTCACGCTGTCGCCGTTGGTGGAATACGACGGGGCGGCATATCCCCAAGATGTTTCGACAGTGGGCGTTTTGGTGCTTGCCCCATGAGTTGTGATGAATTGCTCGCCTTCGCTGCCCAGGGCAAGCACGCGCGAGACTTGCAGAATATTCTCGGGCGCTTCGGTTACCTCGGGCGCCTCTGCGTTCGCGTCACTTTCTTCGGGCTGGGCGGGCGCGTTTTGCTTGTCGCCGCCCTGAATGGCCTGCTCGGTTTGTGCCGGCTGCTGAGAGGGCGCGATGACGTCGACGTATACGCGGTAGGCGGCGTAGGCGGTTCCGGCGGCAAGCGCCAGCGCCAGGGCCACGAGCACCACGAGGGGAACGCGTCGGCGGCTGCGCTGAGCGGTTTGCTTGACGGCGCTCTTGAGCGTTTGGTTCGATGCCTCGCCAGCGGGGGCGTCGCTTGGGGCACCAGGGTTCGTTGCGGCGTGAGTAGGTGAGACGTTGTCGGTTGAATTCGCGTTCGGGGTCGTTTCGGGCGCGTGGGCGTCGGTGGCCATGTCGGCGCTTGGGTTTGGCGGCAGGGGAGTCGTTTCCTCTAGATTGGCCTCGCATGTGGCGGCTTGCGCGCGGGCGGCGTTCGGGTGGGCGACGCGCGCTCCGCATGCAGTGCAGAATTTCGCGTCGTCTTGCAGTTGCGCGCCGCATTTCGTACAGAACATCGGCTACCCCTTATTTCTCGGTGCAATCTTCGTTGAACCTATCATATCGAAATCGCGACAACGAAATAGAGATGCTAACCGAGTAAAAATCGATGCTTTCGTCGAGAGCCCGTTCTCTTTTTAGGCGCGATTCATGAGCTGATGCGGGCCATAGTCGGGCCTTCGCGCGCAGGTTTTTCTTCGGCGGAAGCTAATCGGTGTATCGCTCGATGTAGTCCAGAAGCGCCTGGCGGGAATGCAGGTCGGTTTTCGAATAAATACGCTTCACGTGCGTGTGCGCCGTGCCGGGCGCGATGCAGAGCTCTTCGGCGATTTTTGCTTGCGTAAGGCCCATGGCATAGAGCGTGAGCACTTCGGTTTCGCGGTCGGAAAGCAGGAATTGCTTTTGCATTTCCTGAGCGCTCTCACGTACGATTGCCTTGCGCATTTCGGTGCCGGGGGCGGCTTCGTCCTTAATGCCGAGCAGTCGCTGCACGCTTACCGCAGTCGCTTTGGTTGCGGCGGTTTCGTCTCGTTCGAGCATAAGGAATTGAAGGAAGATGAACTGAGCGGAAATAAGCAGCAATCCGCCGCACAGCGCCGTCGGCAGCGAAGTTGAGGGGAACTGGGCGTAAAGTGCGATGCTCGTCACGCGCACGAGCGAGCGCGGAAAAATGAAAACGCCCCAGCCGGCGATTGCGTAGTAGTACGCGTCGCGGTGTCCATAGCTGGAAAACGCGATGATCAGATAGAGAATGAAGCCAGTCATGGTGACGTTCAGGGCGTTGCCGAATACGGCTCCAATATCGAGTCGCTCGGGAAAGAGCGCGAACAGCAAAAGGGCGATAGATCCCAAGCCTTGCATAACGACCCAGGTGCCAGTGGTCATGGTGCTCTTTTTGCCTTTTATGGTGCCCCAGAGCAGGCCAATGAATACGCCGTCGATGAGAAGGGTGTACAGCAGCCGCGTGACGCGCGTGAATGGGATGGGGTCGCCGTTGGGAAAACCCTTTAAAAAGCCTATGGCGATGGACATAAGGAATGATCCTATGGCAATAATGCCGAGGAATCGTACGCTGTCGGCGTTCTTTTGAGCGAAATGGAAATAGCCGCGCGAGGTTGATTTGATATCAATTTCTGCGGGTAGCGGTTTGCGCCTTGCGACGGCGATGGCGGCGTATTGCGCGAGTACTGCCATTGCAAAGATGAGGCAGTGAACCATGCGTGGAATGAACGAGAACACGTACAGAATCGTCTCGCTGGCGATCACGGCGCCGAGCACGATGATGATGGCCGTCGTGCATGATGCGCCGCGGCAACGGCGCAGCCAATAGAACATGCAAATCCATGCTGATGCGGTTACGAGGGTCGACGCTGCCATGCGTGCCACGGTGAAGCCTGGTGCATGCGCTTCGATGAGCGCGACTGCGGCGATTCCTATTGCTTCGAGCGCGATGCAAAGGTTTGTGCTGTGGAAGATGACGCGTTTGGGGATGATTTTATCGGTAAGGCCAAGCGCGACCATGAGCAAGAGTAGAGGAACGAGTGAGATGAACGACGCCCCGTCGGTATAAATGCCCGCGTCGGTCCCCATGTAGCTGCCGTATGCGCCCACAATCATGCCGGTTCGAGCCAGCATGAGCCCCATTGAGGTTGGCAGGAGGGCCAAAAGCAGCTCTTTTGTAATTTCCGTGCCGGCAATCCCTCTCTGTTGCTCGGCGGCGTTTGTCTCTTCGCCCTGATTCACGATACCCCCTTCTATCCCCTGTGCATCATGCGCGGTGCCCCCTTGCGCGTAACGGGGATTCAAACGAGGCAATTATAGCCCGAGCCTTGTACCCTATAAATGCCCTTAAAGAGGGTATAGGGGCATTTTACGTCTAGGCAATATTGGTTTCGTTGAATTGTGTTTCATTTTGATGAAGCGAAAGCACGTACGTGAGGGGGATCACTCATGACTGATGCAAACGAGGCGGCCTGGACGGCTGAAGGGGGAAAAGCTATACCAGATGCTGTTAACGAGAGCAGTGAGGGTACAGGTTTTCAGCCGGGCGATGGCGTTGTCGAAGAGGCGAGCGGGCCTCAGGAGGTGTCATCGCCGAATCGTACGCCTGAAGAAGAATTCTTGGCTCAGATGCTCGCTGCTACAGGGGCGACAAATCTGGAAGAAGCGGGACTTTACGACCCTGCCGAGGTCGCTGCGGAAGAGGAGCGCATCGAGGAAGAGATGTCTCCCGAAGAGCGCCAGGCCAAAGCCGAGCATGATGCTCTTGCCGCTGCATTCGATATGATTCGAGAACGTTCGAACGAAGGTAAGCTCACGACGCCCGGTACGTGGGCTGCGGCGGGCATCGTGCCCGATCATTTGATTCCTGTTGATTTTTCCGACTTGGCATTCGACGAAATTATTGCTGCTCAGGCTGCGTCGGCCGCGGCTGAGAAGGTCGCCGAGGAGGCTGCGCGGGCTGCCGTAGCGGACGCGGATGCGGATGCGGTAAGTGCCGATTCCAGCGTCGAAGACGTTGCGGCATCTGGCTCTAAAGCGGATGAAGCCGCTGATGAGAATGCTCCGTCTGTTGACGAGGGCGATTCCCTCGATTCTGAAATTGAGACCCCCGAATGGAAGCTTGATGACATCAAGGTGCTCGAGGGAAAGCAGACGTATCTATACTCGAGCGACTACATGACCGACACATATGCGCACTGGGCGTTTCTTGCTGAAGAGGGCGATGACGCTTTGACGCTTGTCGATAACGCGCGCGAGGAATCTCGCCTGTATCCGCGCCCCATGCTCGCGGCATCGCTTTCGAGCAAACCATATTATTGGAATGCCGAGCAAATCGAGCAAGCTTGGCAAGCCGTGCAGGAGTCGGGCTCGTATCCCGACATTAAAACATGCGAGGCGAGCAACGGCGAGCGGTATTTCTATTCGACCGATTACTTGTCCGATGCCCAGGCGAAAGCTTTGGCGGAGTGGTATTCGGTCGAACGATACATGAACGTGTAGGTGAAGTGCGTTTTCAATCAAACGTGAATTGGCTTTAACGCGCAAACGAGGCGCGTAGGATATATGAAACGAACGGCGCCCACGGCGCCGAAGAGGGGGAACAATGAAACCGGAAGATATGCTTGGTGGAGCGCCTGTTGGCAAACCTTATATTCGTACGAGGGACGTGTTCCAGACTGACAACGATAATGGCGTTGAGGGCTATTCCGATGAGGCCCTGGCGCTTGTGGCCGATACCGAGAAAACTGGTGTGCCCGAGGGCGTGAATGCCGTTGGCATGGCGGGTTCGGCCAAACACGGTACCATTGCCGTGCAGTTGTTTGCGCGCGTGAATCCCAAGACGCATGTCATTGAACAGGCGGGCTATCGCGCACATGGCTGTTTGGCCATGATTGCCTCCGCGTGCGCAGCGGTGTATTGGATGGAGGGCAAAACGGTGGAAGAAGCTGCCGCCATCTCTGCCGACCTTCTGGCAGAAGCGCGCGGCGTTGTTCCTCGCGACAAGTCGTATACGGCTCGCTATGCGGCGTGCGCCGTTCGTGGAGTATGCGGTGACTTCTTTATTCGCCAGGGCGTCACGTTTGAGGATATGCTCGCTCGACCGCATGCCTGCGACGACGCATCGCTCGATTGCGTGCTGTGCGAGAACTGCTCGCTGCGAAACTCCATGGTCGATTTGGAGGTCGCATCGCGTCTTCGCGCGGCAAAAGAGGCGTAACCATCATGGGGACGCAGGCGAAAATAACAAAAACCGAAAAGCGGCGCGTGTATTTGGACAATGCCGCTACTACGTGCGTGTCCGATACGGCATTTGAGGCCATGAAGCCGTTTTTACGCGGTTCGTTCGGCAATCCCTCTGCGCTCTATGCGGAGGCTCGCGAGGCGCGCGCTGCGGTTGAACGGGCTCGCGGGGAAATCGCATCGCTCATTGGCGCCGCGCCGCATGAAGTCTATTTCACGTCGTGCGGTACTGAATCGGATAATTGGGCCATAAAAGGAAGCATGCGTGCGCAGGCGAAAGCGAAGGGCCGCAAAGGCCGTTTCGTGACTTCGACGTTCGAGCATCCTGCTGTGCTGAACAGCGCGCAGGCGCTTGCTGACGAGGGATTCGATGTCGCGTATGCGAACGTGACCGATGGCGGTATGGTCGACGAGGCATCGTTTGCTCAGGCGCTTGGCAACGGGGCTGATTTGGCCTCGATTATGCTTGCCAACAACGAAGTAGGCACAATTCAGCCCATTGCCCGTCTGGGCGAAATCGCGCATGGCGCAGGCGCTCGGTTCCACTGCGATGCCGTGCAGGCGTTTGCTCGTATTCCTGTGAACGTGGACGACTTGGGCGTGGACTACTTGAGTGTTTCAGGCCATAAATTCCATGCCCCTAAAGGCGTTGGTTTCTTGTATGTTCGCGAAGGCGCGCCTCTGGAGCCTTTCATGAATGGCGGCCATCAAGAAGGCGCGATGCGTGGTGGCACCGAAAACGTTGCCGGCATCGTTGCCATGGCGGCTGCAGCGCGTGAGGCCTGCGAGAATATGGCGAGCGATGCTGCGCGCATAGCGGCGCTTCGTGACGAGTTGGAACAGCGCATTCTTGCTGAAATTGCCGATACCTGCGTAAACGGTACAGCTCCGCGTGTGCCGGGCACGTTGAATGTGTCGTTTGCGGGCATCGATTCGGCTTCGCTTGTTGAGCTGCTTGACGAAGGGGGCGTATGCGCAGCGGGCGGAAGTGCCTGCTCGAGCCACGAAGGCGAGCCCTCGCACGTGCTTGTTGCGATGGGGCTGCCGTCCGAACGTGCCCAGAGCGCTCTGCGTTTCTCGCTCTCGAATGAAACGACTCAAGACGATATTGACTACACGGTTGGCGTATTGAAGGCCTGTAGCGAGCAGTTGCAACCCTTCGCGTTGCTCGATCTTTCGAGCTTCTAGCTTGTTGAATTTGCTTGTCGGTAGACGCACGAGCCGCCTAGATTGGCCGGGGTCCCGTGCAGAGCGTTCGGCGTGGGTAGAAAGCCCGCGCCCGCGTGGATGCGCCTGTACCGCAGCGGATTTCTGGATAAGGCGCGAAAGGAGGCCGCGTCTGCGTGGAAATGCCAAAGTTTGCGTAGTCTTGGGCCTGCGCGGCTTGAGAGCGCTCGCGCCTGCGATGATGTTGGTCGGTTTGCTGTCGCGATTGAGGTATCTGAAGGCGTTCGGTGCTCATGGAAACTTTGCTGCGCCCAATTTAGAAAGAGCTCAGGTCTTTCTAAAATACGCCGCGATGGTCCGTTTCTCCAACAGGTAGTTCGGTGCAATTACGAATAGCTGCAATCGAAGAAGTTTTGCAAGAGTGGCATTTACAAATAGCCGCAGTTTTGACCCAGTTCGCCATGAATCGTGGTCAAAACTGCGGCTATTTGTAATCAAGGCTCTGTGCCCGAGTCCATAGCAAGGCGCCTGATATCCCTGCCAGTATGGTTGTCTGTATAAAAAGGAAGCCCGCGCAATGGCGGGCTTCCAAAAGAAGGAGCGGGCGGTGAGGGGAGGTGGGCCGCCCGCAGGGTTATGCTTAGAGCAGACCCTTGGACTGAAGGTCTTCCTTCACGTCGGTCAGGTTGTAATTGTCGAGGCTGTCGGCGGTCGGTGCGCCGGTTTTCTCGTCCCAACCGAACTCCTTGTACACCATGGTAAGGGCGGTTTGGAAATCTTCCTTTTCCATCTTGTCGGTGCCAGCGGTGAAGGGCTTGATGTCAGGATCTTTCGTGAAAGGCCACTCGGTGTAAACATCATGCACGCCGCGGAAGTCGTTCGTGCCCATGCCGCGCATCGTGTTGGCGCGCTGCAGGGTCATGATAGCTGCGCCGCGCTTGTAGAGCTCCTCGGTGGTGATGTCTTCGCCAGTTACTGCCTTCATGAACTTCGATTCGAGGTCGAGGTCGCCACGGTAGTCGCGAGTCTTCGACGGGCTCATGGTCATAGGCCACACCCAGTTGCACAGGGTGAGGGAGTCATGCAGCACGTCGGTGACGATGGACCACCAGCAGAACTTGGCCTTGTGCTCGTTCATCGGGGTGTAGTTCTTGTCCTCGTCGATGGCGTCTTCGCCGCCCCAGACTTCCTTCGCGATTTCGCGCTTCTTCTCGATGGGCAGGCCGCAGCCCTGGAAGTTAACGGCGGAGTGAATCATGTCGTCGCGGTTGAACATCATGTTGTACACAGCGCCAACCTGGCCGAAGCACTCATGTGCATGGTGCACAGGCCAGCCGCGATAGTTGATCAGGCAGCTCGCGGTGGTGTCGAACCATTCCATGTCGTTCCAGCGCTTGCACCAAACGATAGGACCATGGCCCAGATAGCTCATTTCGTTATCGTTCTGAGCGATGTGGCGCAAAATTTTCACCATAATCGACGGGTCATCGTTCTTGAAAGCGTCCCAGTCGAACATATTGTATTCGTCCTCGGGCAGCACGCGCTTGAAGATGCCCTTGGCAACGCAGTGCGCGATGTCGCGGTAGAGCTGTGCGTAGTTGCACCACAGGCCCAAATCGTCCACGGTGGAGCCGATGGCCTGGTTCCAAATAACGCCAGACTCGCTGAAGTTCTTCACGCCGCCAGCGTTTTCGCCAAGAATGCCAATCATATACAGGTACGGGAAGTTCGGCACGCAGGTGTTGCCCGTGATTTCAAAGCCGCCATGCTCGGCAGAGCCGGGAATACGCATGTCGGAATAGCAGTGAATCGGGCAGCTGTGGCAGCCATTCATCTTAATGGTGTACTTTTCGGCGTCGGGGCCGTCGTCCTTGTAAGACTTCATGCAGCGATAGCCAACGGTGTTGAGCTCGCCGGGCTTCGGCTCGCCCGTCTCGATGGCGCCGCCTTCTGCCTGAGCCCAGTACAGGCCCTTGCGTGCCGTCCAGCGGCTGCCCTTGTCGTAGTATTCCGCCCATTCCTGCTGGGTAGAAGGCACGACATGGTTGTTGTTGGAGCCCACGATGTCGGAAATCATGTAGTCGGAAAGTTCGGCGACGGCCTTCGGGTCGGCCACGTTCACGCTGCCGTTGCCTTCGATGACGATAGCCTTGCACTTCTTGGAGCCCAAAATAGAACCAAGGCCAGCGCCTGCGGAGTGGTTGCGCGAGTTAATGAGGCATGCGTAGGGAAGCAAGTTCTCGCCAGCGGGGCCGATGGCTGCAACGCAGAACTTGTTGCCATCCTTGCGGCAGATGGCTTCGGTGGTTGCGCGGGTGCCCATGCCCCAAACGAAGGATGCATCTTCGATGGTGATCTTGTCGTCGAGAATCTTAATGTAGACGGGCTTGTCGGAAGCGCCTTCAATAATCAGGCCATCCCAGCCAGCAAGCTTAAGCTTGGCGCCGATCATGCCGCCGCAGTGGGAATCGACAACCAAATGATCGGTGGTGTAGGTGGACAGATGCGAGAAGGTGGTACGGCCAGCCAGCGGAACGCCCGAAGCGGTGAGCGGGCCGACGGCCATGACGACCTTGCTTTCGGGGCTGAACGGATCTGTGCCCGCGGGAACTTCGTCATACATAATTTTGTTGGCCATGCCCATGCCGCCCAGGAAATATTTGTACGGGTCGGTGGACTGGGTGGTGATTTCTCCCGTGGTCAGGTTCACTCGGGCGATCTTGCCCTGCCAACCATAGGAGACATTTTCAGTTGCCATGTCTTTCTCCAAGTCTTTGCTGTGACATTGAAGCGTGCGTGCGAGGACATGTGTGCGATTGACCCCCTTTTAGTGGTCGAATGCAGTGTGCCCCAAGCCGTGCCCTGTTTGTACCCTGTTGCAGGGTATTGTTCCTTTACCTGGCTTTTTATCCCCCTTCAGGGGACAGGGCACATGCGGTGGCATCCATTATGCAATTCGTGCGAAGCGTGCAAGGAATCGTGCGTCAATCGAAGAGAAGTGTAAAAAGGAGGAACTCTCGATGGACGAGAAGAAGGGGGAAGCGATTCTGCCTGAAGAGCCGCAGACCGAAACTGCAGCTGAGGAATCGCCCAAGGGCTTCACTCGCCGCCAGGTAGTCGCCGGAGGCATTGGCGTTGGTCTTGTTGGCCTTATCGCCGGTGGCGCATTGGCGAAATGGGGCGTCATCGAAGACACTATCGCGAGCGGTCGCATGGCCGTGAACGTTACACCGACTAAGCTTATTGTTACCGACCGTGCCCGTTGCTCGGGTTGCCAACGTTGCGAGATGATGTGCTCGCTGCGCAACGACGGTCGCGTATGCCAGACCACCGCGCGTGTGCGCGTGTGGCCGAACTATAACTTCGGCGAGGGCTCAAACGGCCCCGACGGAATCTATCGCAACTGCCAGTTTACTGTTGAGCATTGCAAACAGTGCAAAGATGCAGCCTGCATGAAGAACTGCCCGGTGCATGCCATTTATGCCGATCCCGAGACCGGTGCGCGCGTTGTCGATACCGACAAATGCATTGGCTGTGGAATGTGCCACGAGGCTTGTCCGTGGAACATGCCGCAAATCGACCCGGTTATTGGCAAATCCACGAAGTGCATCGCGTGCGGCCGTTGTGCCGTGCAGTGCCCCAACGGGGCTATCAAGTTCGTCGATTGGCAAGACATCGCCCAAGAGGCGATCGATAAGGGCATCGTTCGTACGTCGACCTTGTTCCCCGAGGCCTAACCTCGCGACCAATTTGACTTGCTTGAGAAAGGACACATCATGGAGAGCATGATGACGAGGCGAGGATTCCTCGCCGCGGGTGCCAGCTGTGCGGCTTTGGCCGCAATCGGCACCTCGACGGGTTGTTCTTCCTCGCAAACCGAACCCTTAAGCTCAGATGCCTCGGTTACGTACACCAAAGCGACGCTGTGCGCTGGTTGTGCGAATAAATGCGGCATCGAAGCTTGGGTGCGCGGTGGAAAACTGTGGCGCTTTATGGGCGCCGAAGGCCATCCGCATTCTGGCGGATATATGTGCGGCCGTGGCCAGGGCCTGCCTTCGCTCACGACTTCCGAAGATCGCGTGACCGAGCCTATGAAAGCCGACGGCAAAGGTGGCTTTGCCAAGGTGAGCTGGGATGATGCTCTTGCTGACATCGCCAGCCACATTACGGGCGCGGGCAGCAAGGTAGCGCTGTTCCAAGATGGCCGCGCAACCGATGCGTGGTATGCGAAACGCTTCATGGCTTCTGTTGGTTCGCCGAACTACTATGACGATTCCGCGCTTACCAATGCCAATATCGATGCCGCGTATAAGGCTCTTTTGGGTACGACGCCGGTGTTTGATACGGCCAACGCAGAATATATCGTGCTGCTCGATGCGAGCGGCGACGAGACGGTGCGCCCGGTCGAGGTCAAGGAATTCCAGAAAGTTCGCGAAAACGGTGGCTATGTGATGGCCGTCGACCCGCGCAACGCTGGCGCCGATATGCTCGCCGACGAATGGGTCGCTGTGCGTCCCGGCTATGAGCTGGCATTTTTGCTGGGCATCATGGGCGACATTGTCAAGAAGGGCGATTTCGATGCGAGCTTCGTCGAACAATATGGCGAAGGCTTCGAAGAATTCCACGCTGCGATGCTTCAGTATTCGCCCGAATGGGCTGCCGAGAAGTGCGGCGTGTCGCTTGACACGATTTATTCCGCGGAGCGAGGCCTCGTGAAAGCCGCCCCGCATTGCCATGTCGATGTTCGCCCGGGCGCGCTGCTTGGCTGCGGCTACGCGACGAGCCTTGAGACCGTTCGCTGCGCCGTGCTGCTCAACGCCATGCTTGGCGCCGTGAACCAGACGGGTGGCATGTTCCTGGCGAAAGTCCCCGCTGTGGGCGAGAGCGTTTTCGAGAGCGCGCCGTTCACGAAGGTTTCCGCTTCCGGCGACGGCATTGCCAAGGCTGGAGAACTTGGCAATGCGAGCTGCCAGGATGCATTGGGCGCCGCTGCCAAGGGCGCTGCCGATGTGGCGCTGTTCGTTGAGTGCGACCCCGCGGCCGACTGGGCCGATTCCGCTAAGGTTGAAGAAGACCTGTCCGGCATTGGCTTCAAGGTCGTCATCGATTCGGTTCTCACCGAAACCGCGCAGAAGGCCGATTATGTGCTTCCCGCTGCGACTTACCTTGAGGTCGAGAGCGTTGTTGCTCCTGTCGCGGCCGAGTGGTCGGTTGCCGAAAAGCGCAACCAGGCTGTGGCTCCTGCGGGCGAGGCTCGCGCCGTCTACCAGATTTTCACTGACCTGGCGAAGGCGTGCGGCAAGGGTGACGATTTCGCCTTTGGGCTCGATGATGTCAACAATGCCTTCTGCAAGGCCTATGGCATTACGCTCGACGGCTTGAACGATACCGCGTGCTGCGCAATCCCCGGCGCTTCGGTGCTCGCGGGCGACGCTCCCGCCATTGGCACCGATTCGGGCAAGATTCCGTTTGCAAGCGACGCGTTCGAGAAGGCGGGCTTGGCTCGCGTTCCTCAGTACGCTGATCCTACGGTTGCGCCGAATGACCATATGCCGCGTCTTATTACGGGCGCTCAGAGCATGCAGACGCGCACCTATACTGCCGACGCCGATAAGATTGTCGCGCTTGCGAAGGACTCTGGAGCTGAGCGTGCATGGCTCAACCCGCAAACGGCGACCAACTTTGGTATCGCCGACGGCGATGAGGCTGAGCTCTCCACCTCTACGGGCAAGATTCGCGTGAAGGTTCGCGTGACGAGCCTCATCAATCCAGAAGCGGTGTACGTGCCGCCTCACTATGGTATTGAATCGAAGGAAATGGCGCAGGCAGCCGGCTATGGCGCAAGCGTGTGGGACATCGTACCGCGCGCGAGCGACGCTGCGACCGGCGCGGGCATGGTATGCGAGGTGCCCGTCGAGATCAGGAAGGTCGGTGCATAAGCTATGGCCCGATACGGAATGGTGATCGACACGACCAAGTGCATCGGCTGCGGCGCCTGTCGCTTGGCGTGTCAGAATCAGAACGATTTGCTTTCGAGCATGCCGTTCGTGAAGTTTTCTGAAGTTGAGACGGGCGTATACCCGACGGCTTCTCTGCAAGTGGTCCCTTCGCAGTGCATGCATTGCGAAGATGCGCCGTGCCAGGCGGTTTGCCCCACCGGCGCGACGTATACCAACGAAGACGGCATCGTGTGCATCGATCACGGTCGCTGCATCGGCTGCAAATACTGCATGGCTGCGTGCCCTTACCAGGCGCGTGTGGTTGACGAGCGCACGGGCGCGGTCGACAAATGCCGTTTCTGCACCGTGAGCGCGCTCAATGGCACCGAGATGTCGACGTGCGTGACCGCGTGCCCGGCAGGCGTGCGTGTGTTCGGCGATTTGGACGACCCCGATTCGGAGGTGTCCAAGGTTCTTGCCGCGACGCATGCGACTCCGCTTTTGGGCGATGCGACCAAGTCCAAGATTTTCTACGTAAGGTAGGTGGGCGAACATGTCATTTGAACCAGTTTGGGGCGCACCTATTGCGTGGTACCTCTTCCTTGCAGGCTTGGGCGGCGGCGCCTTCATCACTTCGGCGTTCTTGCGCTGGAAGCATCCCGAGGCGCATGGCATGCGCCTCGCCGGCCACATCATTGCTCCTGTGGTCGTTATCATCGGCTTGTTCTTGCTGATGTTCGACGCTGAGGCCGGTTTGCACAACCCGCTGCGTTTCGCGCTGCTTCTGCATAACCCGTGCTCGGTTATGACCTGGGGCGTTGTGTTCCTGGCAGCATTCGTGATTATCGCGCTTATCACGCTTCTGCTTGACTGCTTGAAGAAGCAGGTGCCTGCGTGGCTTGAAATCGCGGGCTCGGTGTTTGCGGTATGCGTTGGCGCATACACGGGCGCTTTGCTCGGCGTGTGCCAGACGTTCCCGCTGTGGAACAACGCTTTGCTGCCGATTCTGTTCTTGGTTTCGGCGGTTTCCACGGGCATGTCTTCGGTGCTGCTTGTGGGCGGCCTGAAGTTCCCCAAGGAATTCGATAGCGTGGGAGTGCTGAAGAAGTTCCACTATTGCTTCCCGATTGTCGAGCTCGTGTTGGTGGCTTCGCTGTGCTTCATCACGAGCTACAACTCCGTTGCCGGTTTCGAGTCGGTGATGAGCCTCGTGTGCGGCAACTGGGCGGTTTTGTTCTGGCTTGGCTTCATCGTGGTTGGCCTGGTTGCGCCTACCGCGGTTGAGACGTGGCTTTTGTTCATCTCGAAGCCTGGCTTTGAGGAAACCCCCAAGGCGCACTACATTGGCGCTGCTGCCGATGCGGGTGTGCTTATCGGCGGCTTCCTGCTCCGCTTCCTTATCGTGGTTGCGGCACTGCCGGTGGCTTTGGTGTAGTTGCTTCTCCGTTCTGACGAACGGTAAACGAAGTTTTCGCTATGTGCGAATGGGGCGCTCGCTTTGAAGGCGAGCGTCCCTTTTTTAATATGAGCAGGACATTGTCAATAGGCAATGAAGGGCCAAGGGCGATTTCTTTCGCCCTTGGCCCAATCTATCTCCTCCGCAATCCCCGTTGACAGCGCGTGTCGGATCGACGCCCGTCTGGCAGTTTAATATTCGCCCA